>Ga0209475_10001459_pt1 | contig 29925 bp, 23 predicted proteins | sample tdDd471_FD_187128 | JGI IMG/M metagenome (GOLD analysis project Ga0209475, IMG submission 187128) | Marine sediment microbial communities from the Atlantic coast under amendment with organic carbon and nitrate - tdDd47.1 (SPAdes)... | ecosystem: Environmental > Aquatic > Marine > Coastal >... | reverse complement strand
CCACGAGCCTTTCTTTGGATTTTATTCGGGAGACATTGTCAGAACATGGTGGAGTTCGGCTTCTTGATGTAGGGACCGGAACGGGCATTCTCGGCATGGCGGCTGTATTATATGGGGCGGAGGAGGTCCTGGGGATAGACAATGACCCTGAAGCGGTTTCGGCAGCTGAGGAAAATGTACGCAGGAATTCCTTGCAGGACCATATGCAGATAAGCCTCACCCCCCTCTCGTCACTTGATGAACCTTATGAGATAGTGGTCGCCAATATTGTCCATGATGTTTTGATCAGTATGTCAGACGATCTGGTTCGCCTGACTACAGATGGTGGTACGCTCATTCTTTCCGGGTTACTTACTGGAGAGCAGGTTGCAAACATAATAAATGTTTTCACGGCGAAAGGTTGTCATTTATCAGGAAAGGATGGCCGCCAGGAGTGGTCTGCACTACGGTTTCTAAAAGGGTGAGAAAGAGTGCCTGTTCTGCTTATATTGCAATATTTGGGGGCTTCATTGGGGTGATCTGGTAGTCGGTATCGAAAATGATTCCCACCCCGGTGTCATCCTCGCGGATGACTATTCCGTTGGCACAGACCCAGATATTTCCGCCGTGAAGCTGTTTCAGACTTTCCATAGAGAGGATGAAACGCAATTTTTTCAGATCATTAACACTCAGATAAAATTCCATCTTAACCTTGGCAGCCATTGGGAATTTATGGGAGGTTTGAAGAAAAGCCCCAGTTGAGCTGATATTTGCCGCAACAGTGTCGATCATCGGTTCTTGATCCTCGACGTGTCTGTATGATATTTTTGCCTGAAGGTTGAGAGAAAAGCGTTCCTGTTCTCTACGTTCAATCGACATGGTGTTTCCTCGGCTCAAAAGGTATTGATGATGTATCAAAACATTGCTTTATTTCTTTATATTTACGGAATGAGAGAGAACTTGTCAATTTCTAAGAACAGCTAGTGCTGATTGATTTGTGATAGAGTTCGGTTACGGAAAAACTTAAACATAATGGGATGGCAATAAATCAATGCGACGTTTTTTTTTCGATCCGTCTTTGCGAAATGGCGACAGAGTCTTTCTCTCCGAGGATGAATCTCGGCATATCTCCAAGGTTTTACGTTTAAAAACAGGTGACAGTATAGAGCTTCTTGACGGGCTGGGAACATTGTATCATGCAGTTATCAGCACTGTTGGGCGCGAGGTGGAGGCAAAGGTCGAAGGAGTTGTAGCTTCAGAAGCGGATATTGGTAAATCGCTTGTGGTCTGGCAGGGGATTCTGAAGGGGGAGAAGATGGACACTGTGGTACAGAAATGTACAGAGTTGGGTGTATCCGGAATAGTTCCTTTTCAGAGTTCGAGATGCCAGGGAAAACTTGGCCAGATGCAGGCCCGGAAAAAACATGAAAGGTGGCGGCGAATAGGGATTGCGGCCTGCAAACAGTGTCTGCGTCTTAGCTCAATGGAGATAGAAACGCCAGAAACGTACACCGAGTCGCTCAACAGAGAATCCGAGAATGATAACATATTGCGCCTTCTGTTCTGGGAAGAGGAAAAAACGATCCATCTCCATGATATCCCGGATATTGACAAAGCTTCCTCTCTTGCCCTAATGCTTGGACCGGAGGGTGGGTTCACCCGGGAAGAGGTCGAACAGGCACGGCTGCTTGGTTGGCGTACTGTAAGTCTTGGAGACAGGATACTGCGGGCAGAAACGGCCACTTTGAGCGCTGTTTCCATCGTTCAGTTTCTAACTGGTAATCTATAATTATTGATAGCGTTGTGAAATACTTTATCTAGCGGGTACCCACAACTCGAGATGAGATTATAGCAGCAAGGGGAAAGGAATTTTAGTGATAATGGAAAGAGATCTATCCCGTTCGACAATACTTGGTAAATCCTCCCGGCTCATACAGCTCGATGAAGCACTGGCAAAAGGCCATCAAATAATCGACGTTCGTTCTGCAGCGGAATCTCTGGCGGGTACTATCCCTGGGGCTATTAATGTTCCGTTATTTGACGAGGATGAGCGCAGTGTTATCGGCACAATTTATAAGCATGGGGGACATGAACAGGCCGTTGACAAAGGATTCGACTATGTTGACAAGAAGTTAACCGAGCTGGTCAGTGCTTTTCAGCCTTTTAAATCTAAAGCAATCAGCATCTTCTGTGCCAGGGGGGGGATGCGGTCTCTGTCGGTGGTCAACCTGTTGGCTCAATCTGGCTATGAGGTCTTCCAGCTTGAAGGGGGATATAAGAAATATCGACAGAATATCCTCGATACTCTGCAAAAATTTCAACCGAAACTGATCATTATACATGGTCTTACGGGTACGGGAAAGACCCGTATCCTGCAAAAACTCGAATCTGCCATTGATCTGGAAGATCTTGCCGGACATCGCAGTTCGCTTTTTGGTGCGCTGGATCGGCAGCCTAGTAACCAGAGGACCTTTGAAAGCGGGCTGGTGAGGGTTATTGGTTCACTTGAAGAAGAACCTTATTTTATCGAAGGAGAGAGCCGCAAGATCGGCAGGGTATTTATCCCAAAGCCTTTAGCTATAGCCATGAAAGAGGCTGTTATGGTGAATGTTCACTGCAGTCTAACAACCAGAATCAGGCGAATCATTGAGGATTACCCCGTGGCAAATGAGGAGATGAGAAGCCAGGTAGAGGGTATTCTAAAATCTTTCAAACAGAAAATGGGCGAAGATCAGGTAGAGAAAATGTGCCGGTTCCTCCGCAACGGTCAATTGGATGAGTTGGTTCATATTCTGCTCGTTGATTACTATGACAAGCGATACGGTAAAAGCATGAGTAATTATCAGTATGATCTGGAACTCTCTTCCGAGAATATTGACGAGGCGGCAGCAACACTAACCGAGTTTCGAGGTACTTTAATATGACGGTAATAACGTGGGATTGCTTAGTTATCCCGCTTTGATTGCAAATTCCCTAGAAAGTCAACAGATTCTTCCTCCTCGCTATAGCTTGTTGTTGCTTGGTGTAGTATCGGTCGTAATTTCATCATATTCCCTGACAAAAAGAGGGAATGAGGAAGTTTTAAATTATCGCGACGGTATTATGGAAGAAAAGAAAGCAATGTTAACCTATCTCGTCGATACCGCCTAGTATATTGCTCAGCATAATTACCAAGAACCCCAAGATTCGACAGAAGCGGGTCTGAAGGCCAAAACATTAAGTACAATAAATTCTATTCGTTATGGAAAGGATAATTCAGATTATTTCTATATCATGGATACCGCTTCAAGGTCCATAATGCAGGAAAAGGCTTCGCTGTTGTTGCCGGGGAAATAAAGGAGTTGGCACGTCAGACTGCCGCGGCCTCAGGAGAGATTAAAAAGAGAGTTGAGGGAATCCAAACCAACACCGAGGGCACGGTGAGTGAGATAAACGATGTCTCCGATGTGACGAAATCCTCAAATGATATCTCGAATAGTTGTTCTGAGGTTAATACGAACTCAGGGGAACTGGCGGCGCTGGCGGATGAACTTAATCAAATGGTAAATAAATTCAAGGTCTGATATTTATAGTGACTGCCAGTACCGCCGGCCCTTATGTGGGGCCTGCAGTACTGGTGGTGTTTCCTTATGAACCCGAGCGTGCCGGCTTGCAGACAGGTTCAATCAGCGCGGAAGGAATCCAGCCTTTTCTGTCAGTCTCATCAATAACATAACTGAAATCGCCGTGGCTTTTTTGCGGATAGACCAGTCGGCCTTCCTGTAAAGCGCCTATGGAGCCAGATGATTCAAAGGGAGAGATGAACAGCTTAGCCTCCGGGGAGATCACCACCGAAGGGCTGAAGTATTGATACCGGACCAAGGTTCCTGCGGTTGCCAGACAGAGGAGCAGGAAACAGCTCGTTCCAACCCCGATGTTGAGTTGTCTGGAAAACTGGTATTTCATGGTGGCAAGCAGGTAAGTGGTAACCAGAACGAGGGCCAATACAATCAAGGATGTCCACTGGTTAAGGCTCAGGAGTTGAAAGAATCGCTCCACTCTTGAAGATTCTTTGGGAAAGAGTCCGTTTTCCTTTTTTACCAGTTGGAGGTTACCGGAAATATCAGAGTCAGAGGGGGACAGCCGCAGAGCTCTTTCATAATTGAGTATCGCTCTGCCAGTTTGCCCGTTCTGAGCAAAGCTATTGGCAAGATTATAGAGCACTGACGTCGAATACCCTGCTGTTTCAGTTATCTTCTGGTATTTTGAGATGGCCTGGTCATACTCGCCACGGCTGTATGCCTCATTAGCCTCCTGGAAAAGGTTATCTTCAACTTTGCCGGCAAGAACCGCTGTAGCTGACAAAAGCAGGATGGTTAAGAGTATGGAAAAATAACAACGAAAGCCTGTTCGTTTCATAGTAACTCCTCCAGCTCCGTTTTTAGGGTAATAGTGTAGTCCTGCATTTTCTGGTTGGTAAGGGTGGCGCCACCATAAGCCGCTTCTTCGGCAACACTAAAAATTTCTATGAGTTGCACATCCGTGTCCAGTCGACTCCTGATATCAGATAAGCTGAGGGCTGCTGGTTCGATATTCCAAAGCAGCCCGAGCTGGTTTTGGATAGCCGTCCTGGCAAATGAAAGAAAGGAGGGAACATCCCCTTCTGTCTGGGCCTGTGCCACCTTTTTCAGGTCGCTTTCAAGCAGCAGTTTCTTTTGGCGTTGTAATTGGATTTCAGGATGATTTTCGATATTTCGCTGTCGTATTTTGAGAACAAAAAGTGTCAGCAGTAAAAGAACACAGAGTAAGCAGATCGATATTAACCAGATGTTTTTAAAAAGCGGTAAAATGCCAGCATGATAGCTACCCGTATCCAGGTGGATGGGGGCCAGTCCCTCAATGGTTGGTGCTGTAGCGGTCTCTGGGGCAGGCTCTTGTGCAGGACGCACCACGGGTTTGACGGGTTGTGCGATGGTCTGCGGGACAGAATCTTTCAAATGTATAGCAACAGCCTCGCTGGTTTTGGTGATATACCTTTTTTCCTGGGGATTGAAATAGCTAAAAGAGAGTGAGGGCATTTCAGTGACGGCCCCGCTTCTGACAACGACAGCCTGTTCGAAGACCTTGGTGCCTGCATACCTTCTTCCCTGCTCCGAGAAGTCTGAGGTGGGGGAGTATGTTTTCCAGTTAGCGCTGTCTGGAAAAACAGGGGCTTCTACCCTGTCAAAATTACCAGTCCCGGAGATTTCCATCGTGAGCGTCATTGGTTCTCCGATCTCAACATCGACTGGCGTCACCCCAACCTTCAGGTCAAAATCACCAATTGCACCAGTAAAATTGTCAGGTTGATCGGCTGTTGGCAGGGGCAGGACGTTAAAAATAACCTCAGGGCTGACAGAAACTATCGGCTTACGCTGATGGCTCCCGAAGAAAGAGTCGTTTAAAAACGAATCTTCAAAAAGGGTGTTGCCACCAAATGGAGACAGGGATCGCCTTTTCTGGGGGATAAGCAATGTAGCATCAAGAGAAAAACTTATTGGGTGTTCGCCAGCTTTTATTCCTGACAGACTGGTGTCCCAGGTGAGGACATGGTATTTCCTGTTGTTTACCAATTCCTCTGTTTGCGTTGGTTTGTCGTGCAGCTGTGACATGACCACACCATCTCCACGGAGGTTGGGCAGTGAGTTAATATCAGCTCTGTACGCTTGGGTGAAATAGGCTTTGATGGTAAATGGAACAATCTCACCGGGATAATGGTTGCCGGTTTTTGAAGTACGGATGAAGGCAATTTCGCCCTCTTGTTGATCGGTTTTACCCGAATAACCGCGAACCTGCTGTCCGGAAGGGCTTACCTCAAAAGTGATTGGTTGGGTTGAATATGTTTCTCCTCCGACTGTTACACCAATGGATGGAATGGTATATGCTCCCGGTTTTTCAGCCTGGACCAGGTAATTATGAGAAATAGATGACGACATGGCGCGATTGACAACACTTATCTGACTCGACTTACCCCGGTTGTGAAAACGGATACCGTCGATTTGGGGCAAATCAATAGCGGTATTACGGCTTCTGCCGGTAACAGTTATGGTCAATCTTGCCGCCTTATCCTGGGGAAAGGAGAGATGGCTAAGAGTGGCCTCAACCGTGACCTCTGCATAGGCCCGCAAGGTGCATGGACCAAAGGTGCCCAGGAAAAGGACGGCCAGACAGATTATAGTTTTAAAGAATATTAATTGTTGTCGCATTACCAATCTTTATCCACGTCATTTTCATTATTTCCACGACCGGTCGGAACAAAATTCAGTTCACCCTCTTCATTTTTCAGGGCATTGAGAAGCTTCTCTGCTTCTTCTTTCGTCATTTTACCAAGTTGTTGCCGCAACGCATCTTGTTTTGCCTGTTCTTCAGAATTTTTTCCTTCTTTCGGAGATTCATTTATTGGCTTAGGCTCCCTTGTTTTATCGCCATTCTCGTCTGTAGTTGGTGATTGCTGCCGGTCATTTTTCTCTGCCCCCTGTTCTTCCTCCTGCTGCCCATTCTCGGACTGTTGTTTTTCTGAGCTGGATTGTTGCTGGTTCTTGTCCTGTTGTTGATCTGTCGAGTCGCCGTCTTGCTTTTGCTCCTGCTGATCTTGTTCGTTTTTTTGGTTTTGCTGCTGTTGCTTTTCCAGCTCTTCCAGCCGCTTGGTGATGACTTCATGATTATGCCTGGCATCAGCATCATCGGGTGCGAGTTCCAGGGCGGATTGCAGAGAGCTAAGGGCTTGTTTCCACTCTTTGATAGTCGCCTTAGGGTCGGCCTGCTGCAACTCTACACCTTTATGGTAGTTGCTGTTACCTCTATTGTAATAGGCTTTTTGTTGCAGCTCTATATCGTCACTTTTAAGCGACTTGGTAAATGCTTCAATAGCATCGTTATACATGTTGTTTTTAAAGGAGGCTGTGCCATAATTATATTGCAGCTCCGGGTCATTGGGGGATTCTTCCAGTTTTTCACGATAATATTCAGAAGCTTGTAAATAGTCACCCCGTTCAAAAGCCTCTTCACCACTGGAACAATATGCTTTATTGCTGATGCTGAGGCTGAAAAGCAGCAGAATGGCTGTCACCCCGGTCACCTTCTTTCCCCGTCTGATCTTGTTGCGTATAGTCTTAAGGATAGGGAGAGAACGTGGTTTTTTTCTTTCTCCGACCAATATTTCAAGGACCAGGAAGAAAAGGGCGGCAGCGAGCGGCCATTCAAACCTTTCCAGCGGCACCTTGTGTCTGCGTTCAGCAAGTTCTTCTTTGGGGATAAGAGCAAGTTTTTGTTGATAGATTGTTTCAAGTCCTTCGCCAGATAATCCAAGGGGGACATAGAGACCGCCACTTTTATCTGCGATAGCAGAAAGCGTTGTCTCGTCTAATTTTGAATTTACAAAATTACCATCCTGGTCTTTCACAAAGCCCTTGCCGCCTTTTCCAGCAATCGGGATAAGTTCGCCCTCACTGGTGCCAACGCCAACGGTATAAATGGTCAAGCCAAGTTTCGCTGCTTCTTCTGCAGCCTTAATGGCATCACCTTCTAAATTTTCTCCGTCAGTTAAAATGATCAGTATTTTATGATTTGCCGCATTGTTCAGGGTCTTGACCGCCTGGTCTATAACCGTAGCAATATTGGTGCCGCCACGGGGAATGATCCTCGTTGATATGGCTGAAAGGGACTGCTCAAAAGCATCGTAATCAAGGGTTAAAGGACACATGAGATACGATGATCCGGCAAAAGGCATGAGCCCCACCCTGTCACCTTCTAATTGTCGGACAAAATCGAGTATTGCCAGATGTGCTCTTTTAAGGCGGTACGGTTTAATATCTTCTGTCAGCATGCTCTTTGAGGTGTCGAGTGCAAAGAGAAGGTCAATGCCTTTGCGCTTTACTTCAACCCATTTAAACCCATATTGGGGACGGGCAAAAGCAGCAAAGCACATAAAGACAGCAAGTAAAAGCAAGATGTTTTTGTAGCGTCTCCTGTTTCCAGAGATATTTCTGGTCAGCCTGCCAATGAGTTGGTGGGCAGCAAATTTTTCAAGGGTCACTTGCCTTCTTTTCTGCATATAGCGAAAGAGGAAGGCCAGACCGATACAAGTAAAAAGGCCAACGAATAACCAGTGGGGTTGTGCAAAGTTCATATTATTTCTATTGAGGCAATTTTAAGGCAATTTTTTACGCGATTGAAAAATTTCCAGACTGAGCAGCATAAGAGCGCCGATGACAAAGAATAAAAAAAGCTCCCGGTAGGACTCAAATTTTTTGATGGTTCTTGTTGTCGTCTCCATTTTGTTGATCTCTTCGTATATTTTGGCAAGGGACGCTGTGTCGGTTGCCCGAAAGTATATTGCACCGGTTTTTTCGGCCACTTCAGTCAGCGTTTTTTCATCGATATCAACCTGTACCCTTACAATTCTTTTACGTCCAAAGGGATCGCTTACTGGCATAGGCGCTTCGCCACGGGTTCCTGCACCGATGGTATAGACCTTGATGCTCAGAGTTTCCGCCGCTTCAGCAGCGATCAGTGGAGGAATCCTACCCGAATTATTCATGCCATCAGTGAGGAGGATTAAAATACGCGATTTGGACTTTCTTTCTCTGAGTCGATTGGTGCCGCTGCCGATGGCCGATCCAATGGCTGTTCCATCCTCAGCCATGCCAATTTGTAATGATTCAAGTCTTTTACGCAACCAGTCATGGTCAAGAGTTAAAGGACTGACCAGGTAAGGGCGGCCGGCAAAAGCTAACAGACCTATCCGGTCATTAGGCCGCTGTTCGATGAATTCATCCACCACCTTTTTGACGACCTCAAGCCGGTTGGCAGGCCTGCCGCCGAGGGTGAAATCCATCGCCTCCATGGAGCCGGAAACGTCTACTGCCAAAAGGATATCGATGCCGCTGGCTTCAATTTCTGTGGTACTACTTCCCCATTGGGGTCTGGCAATGGCCAGAATCAGAAGAAAGAGCACGGCCAGGCGGAGGAGAAAGTGGAGGGTACCTGGCCGCGTCTTTCTGGCTCCTGCAAGAGTAGATGCGAGGGAAGTACTCGAAAACAGAAGTGCTGGAGCGCCACCTGCCCGGCCATACAGAAAGGCCAGCAGAGGGAGTAAGGTGAGCAGCCAGAGTAGTTCGGGATGGAGAAATCTCATGACCTGCCTCGCTCTGTTTGCTTTACTTGCCTGGACCGTTTTTGGGGCTTGTGGTTCTTTTGAGGTTCTGTCGGTTCTGTTTTCTTTATAAAAGTGGTGACGGCGTCTTCCATCATTTCAAGATTTTTAATCTCTGGAATATGGTGAGCGAATTTAGCCATGTCTGCCTGTTCAAGGCAGTTCCGCAGTTCTGCTTTATGGGCCTGTAGAGGTGAGTTATCTCTGATTTTCAGACCCTGGAGAAATTCACGAGTAGTTTGTCGGGTGGACTGAATGGCAAACCGAGATTCGATATAGCGACGCAGGATCTGGCTCGCTCTGTCCATATACTGCAGGCCACGCTCTGGGTTAAGGAGCCTTTTAGCGTCCGCCAGGTCCAGCAACGCTTTTTCCCAGGGATGTATAGGTGGTGGAGTTGGTTTGGTTCTTTTTTTTAAAAACCAGAAGATTGCGGCGGCGAGCATCAGAACAAAAATAATGATACCGGCAATAAGCAGGTAGGGTGGTTGTTCTTTGAGTAAGACAGGACCGTGTATGTCGCGTAATTGTTCGTTTTGACTTGAAATGACTTGGTTTTGTGCTGTCTGGTCACTCTTTTGAGGGGGATTCAAAAGCGTTAGTGGGGCATCCTCATTGCTGGCTGCAACATTGCAGATGGAGAGTATTAATAAGAGCAGTAAAGTAAGGATTGCGAATGGCCTTATCATGACGCCCTCCCTTTGCGAGTGCTGAAGAAACTGAGCAGTGCCGGAAGGTAAGAGGTATCGGTAAACAGGTCAAGGAGGTCGATGCCAGCAGAGCGCAGGGTTTTTTGCACTGTTTTGTGCCTGTCGGTGGCCATTTCGCTATACCGTTTCCTGACGGCGGCACTGGAGGTGTTGAGGTCCACCTGGTCTCCGCTTTCGGCATCTTCCAGAGTGATCCAGCCAACATCGGGGAGCTCGAACTCCCGTGGGTCTGAAACGATCATCGCTATAAGGTCGTGGCGTCGGTTACTGATCTGTAATTTCGGTTGCAGCTCTCTTAAACTTTCTTCGAAATTGTTTGGTAGGCAAAAATCTGAAATAAGAAAGGCTACACATTTTCTCTTTATGACCCGGCTGGTGAAATCGAGGGGTACCTTGAGATCGGTCTTCCGACCCTTTGGCTGGAAAAAAAGAATCTCTCTTATGATTCGCAGAATATGCCCTCGACCTTTTTTGGGTGGAATGTAGAGTTCAACTGCATCGGTAAAAAGGACCAGGCCCACCTTATCGTTGTTTCGGACGGCCGAAAAAGCCAGAACCGAGCCAACTTCAGCCATCATCTCCCGCTTGGAGCTGTTTGCCGAACCAAAGTCGCCGGAACCGCTGATGTCGATCATCAGCATGATGGTCATTTCCCTTTCTTCTGTGAATTTTTTGATATGGGGAATTCCGGTTCGGGCGGTGACATTCCAGTCGATAGTTCGGATATCATCACCCGGCACATATTCGCGGACCTCGTCAAAGTTCATGCCGCGACCTTTGAAAACAGACTGGTAGCTGCCGGCAAGGCTGTCGTTGACCAAGCGGTTGGTCCGAACCTCAATCTGTCGGACTTTCTTCAGGATTTCCCTGGTAAGCATAGTATCCATGGTGGTTTCGCTTAAAATCAGGGGACTGGTACAGTATCAAGGATTTTCCTGATGATATCCTCGCTGCTGATTCCTTCGGCCTCGGCTTCATAACTGATCCGCAACCGATGTCGCATGACATCAATGACTGAAGCCTTGACATCATCTGGTGTGACATAGCCCCTGCCGGCAAGAAAGGCAAGACAGCGGGACACGGCCTTGAGATTGATAGTGGCTCTTGGGGAAGCGCCTGTCTCAATATATTCTTTCAATTCAAGTTGAAAACTCTGTGGCTCGCGAGTGGCGTAGACTAAAGAGACAATATAGTCTTTGATCTTGTCATCCATATAGATGGTATTTATGACCTTTCTGGCGGCCAGGATGTCACCCGGCTCAATAACCGGACTCACCAGCTTTTCAGAATCAGTGTGGTCGAAACTATCGAGAATTTTTCTTTCCTCGTCCCGGCTGGGATAGCCGACAACAACCTTGAGCATAAAGCGGTCGACCTGAGCTTCCGGCAGGGGATAGGTGCCTTCCTGTTCGATAGGATTCTGGGTGGCAAGAACCAGAAAGAGCTCGGGCAACTGGAAGCTCTGGTCGCCGATGGTTACCTGTTTTTCCTGCATGGCCTCAAGGAGAGCAGATTGCACCTTGGCTGGAGCACGATTAATTTCATCTGCGAGAATCAGGGAAGAGAAGATAGGACCCTGTTTTACCTCAAAAGTTGTCTGCTGTGGATTGTAAATCTGGGTGCCTATAATATCGGCGGGCAGCATATCCGGGGTGAACTGGATTCTCCTGAAATCAGTCTGTACCGCTTTGGCCAGAGTTTTTACGGCCAAAGTTTTAGCAAGACCAGGGAGCCCCTCAAGGAGAATATGTCCGCCAGAGAGCAGGCCGATAAGCAGGCGTTCGACAAGGTGTTCCTGGCCAACAATAACTTTGGAGAGTTCGTATCTAAGGGGGGCGATCCAGCTAGAGCTCTCTTTGACGGCCTCATTGATTCTTTGGATTGAACTGTATACATCTGTTGTTGGCGCTAGTTCTGCTGTATCTGCTGGGGATGTTGTTGGGGGGATAAATTGTGGTGATTTTTCTAACATGGATAATTCCTCAAACCTGTTGAAAATTGCCTTGTTTTTAATGATGATTACGGTAGTCTCACAGTATATTCACAAAACATTACGGGAGTCTTTCACTAACATTACAAAGCTGTAATGTTTAAGAAACCAAAAGAAGCCATGGAATCAGAAACAAAGAATAAGTCGATAATACATGATCTGAAGAGTCCGATTCAGGTTGTCTCAAAAATCATGCAGACATCCGCTTTTCAATACTTTTTTTCTAAAATTTCCCAGGCAGGATTTCTGCTGTTTGGTTCAGCCGTAATTGCCTTTATCTGGTCAAATGTCAACGCGGAAGGGTACTATCATTTTTGGCATCAGGAGCTGTCAATCTCCCTTGCCGGAGCAACCCTCAGCCATTCTCTTGTCCATTGGATAAACGATGGCTTGATGACCATATTTTTCCTTACCGTCGGTCTTGAGATTAAAAGGGAGTTACTCATCGGGGGGCTTTCGGATCCCAGACGCGCGGCATTGCCTGTGGCTGCTGCGGTTGGTGGTATGGTTCTTCCGGCAGCTATCTATCTCATTTTTAATCTGGGCGGCAGTGGGGTGACGGGATGGGGAATCCCCATGGCGACTGATATTGCCTTTTCTCTTGCGGTTCTCGCAACTCTTGGAAAAAGGGTACCGTTTGGAATTCGACTGTTTCTAACGGCCTTTGCAATTGCAGATGATCTTGGAGCAATTGTGGTGATTGCCATTTTTTACACCCCCTCGCTGAACCTGACAGCTCTGTTTGTTGCTGGTGTCATCACCTGTGGACTCTGGGGGTTAAATTATTTTGGTGTTCGTCACTGGCTTGCTTATATCATGCTTTGCATTTTACTCTGGTTTGCAGTTGCCAAAGCGGGTTTGCATCCAACTGTTGCCGGGGTGGTCACTGCTTTGTTTATTCCCGCCACGGGAAAATATGATACAGATCTCTTTCTTGAGATGGTGAGTAAGCGCTTGGAGAAAATCCAGTGTCTGGATGGAACCTGCGGGCAAAGCATTCTGGTCAACAGAAGTCATTTGAGCGCTGTTCAGGAAATTAATCTCGCCTGTTCAGAGGTAGAACCTCCTCTCCAGCAACTGGAACATACTTTGTCTTCATGGGTGGGATATCTCGTTTTACCTCTGTTTGCCATTGCCAATGCTGGCGTTGCATTTACCGGACTTGAGCCTATGGCGGCACTCACTGATCCAATCACTCTCGGTATTACGTTTGGTCTTGTTCTGGGAAAACCTTTGGGAATCTTTTTTTTCACCTATGGTATTGCCAGGATTTTGAAAACAGAATTGGTTCAGGGAACGACTTGGACGCAGATTTTTGGTGCAGGATTGCTGGGGGGAATCGGATTTACCATGTCCCTTTTTATTTCTAACCTGTCATTCACTGACGCGACCCATCTCGAATATGCCAAAATAGGTATAATGATCGGCTCATTTGTAAGTGCTGCGGCGGGTTATGCGTTGCTTCGCTGGGCAAGATAAGAAGGAGGGAAGGGACCAGTAGCTATGGCTCAAACTTCACCCTCTATGCAAGAAAGCCTCGGTCAACCTTTTAATTATTCTGGGAATTTTTGTTTTTTACGATAAACCATACCGTTAAATCTGGCAATAATGTCCCCCTGTTCGTCTGTGACCAGAACATCGTAGGCTCCGAGCCGTTTAGGTTTGTTCACTTCAGTTGCTGTGGCGTACAGGGTACCTGATGATTTACTCCCCAGAAAGGAGATATTTGCATTAATTGCCAAAGCCAGTTGGCCCTGGCTGTTTGATGCCACGGCAAAAGCCAGATCGGCAAGGGTGAAGATAGCACCGCCCTGGACGACGTTTGCTGCATTGAGGTGTTTGTCTTCGATTATCAGACGTGTTTTGCAATAACCTTTGCTGGTCTCAACTATTTCTATGCCGGTAAGAGCGGCATAGCGATCCTGAGAAAAAATGCTTCTGGCTGTATCTGTATCCATGGTACCCTTAGAATTTTGTAGAGATGGGGAGAGTTATGTAACCCCAGTTTTTCAGGGATTGTCTTATCGTTCGTCAACTATGCACTTTAATTTTAATCGAAGTCGTTTATCTGGGAAGTTGTTTTTTATCCCCCCCGTACGAAAACCCTTTAACGTACCCATACACCTGAACAATCAGTCAATAGCTCAAACCTTCATGTGCAGAACTTTCCGTACTATCTCTTCGTAAAATGTTAGATGATCAAAGGGCCTGCTGGTTTTCCGGTTAGGAAGAGAAAAGTTCCAGCCAACCAGTTCAAAGTGATCGGCCCGGACCTGCTGGTGGAATTCTCCCCAGGTAGCAGAGCTAACAGGCACCTGGGTGTCGTTATCACCCTCAATCTCTTGGACACGACGGGCCCATGGTCTCGTCAGTGGGGGCATTTCTGAAACTGGTCTATAGCCGGCATAGGAGAGATACCTCACATCGGGTCTATTTGGTACCTGCTCATTGAACCGGCGACAAGCCTCCGGCGTTAAATCAAAAAGGGCGGGACGGGTTATTGATCTGCCGATTTTAGCTAAAAGAGAATTATCATCACTAAACCATGAGGCAAGGGAGGTACCTCGGTGCGGCGTGCCCACTGTAGCCAGGACGCGCACCTGTTTTTGTTCATCATAGTTATGAATGAAGTAGCGGCTGTCTAGCCCCCCCATGCTGTGCCCTATTAAATATATGTCCTTTTCTTTATAAGGGGCAAGGGAAGCGGCGAGCTGTTTAGCACGCTCAGCAATGGTGCCAACTGAAGGCAAGTGAGGAAAAAGGATAGGTATTTCGATAGACGAGAGGTGTTGTTCCAGCTTCCTGAAATAATGAATAGATACCCCGGGGAAAGTGATAGCTTCGAATCCTAGCAGCCCGTGTACAAAAACAATCAGCGAATTCTTCTTGTGGGAGGGGAGTAACTGGAGCATGGTTTATAACCAATTAATATTAATAATTATTTCTTGTTTTTTGGGGTGATGCAAATGTGTGTATCCACATTGCTGTAATATCATTTACAAGTCAAGAAATCGATTGCAAAAAAATTACAGGTTATCTTGCAATTTCGTTCGCCATTTTAGGGCCTCAACCTTATCTTAACTGTATGAATGTCTTCCTACACAAGCATAATGAACGAAGCTGGTGGCTAGGGGCAGCAGCTCAACGATGTGCAGTCGCAATCATTGGAATCTTGTTTCTGCCTCTGGTTCTTTCGGCGGCAACACTGCGAATTGAGGGCGAACGCGCCTGGCTGAAGGCCGATGGTGTGCCGCTTTATAAGGTATTGCAGCTGTTCGAGCAGCGCGGGGTGGAAGTGCTGATCGATCCTTCAATTACCCAGCATCAAATTTCTGGTGATTGGAAAAATGCCAAGATCGACCGGCTCATTGCCCAGCTGGTCAGTCCCCACAGTTATATGCTTGAATGGAAGCAGGAGAAAAGTCCTCTCGGAGATCTTTTTCAAATTTCCTCCATCCGAATTTTTTCAGACGGTAAATCATCCGTCGCCCGACCTTTGTCTAATAAAAGAAAAGTGCTCGATATAGTCGAAGGCGAGAATGGAGTGAAATACATCCGTGGCGAAATCATGATTGGTTTTGGCAAAGGAGCTTCCATAGAAAACTTGAAGGCGCTGCTGAGCAAGCTCAATGGAACGGTGATCGAGGTGATTAACCCACCAGGTATCTACCGTATTAGACTCAACGATGATATATCGGTTGAAGAGGCCATGCGCATCGCGCAGGAGCATGACGGTGTTGGGGCCAGCGAACCCAACCTGGCCTTTCCAAGGATTGACAGTAAGGTGCTTCCATTAGCAGGAACCGGCCAGCAGCGCAACCTCAATATAGTTCCCGGCGAGACCGCTATTGCCGTGTTCGATTCTGGTCTCGATCCAGCCTATAGGGACTATCCCTTTATAAGGGGCACCTACGATGCCCTTGAGCCCACCGCAGAAATCAGTGATCCCACGGGTCACGGTACCCTGACCTCCCTTATTGCGGCCGGTGTTGTTACCCCCCTTGGCGCGGAAGTCGCCGAAAGCGGGGTGCCGGTATTCTCCGTTCGCACCTTTGACGAGAACGGCATGACCAGTTCCGACACCCTCATGCGAGCCCTCGAATATGCCACCAGTTCTGGTGTCAAAATTATCAGTATGAGCTGGGGGGCCGAAATTGACAGCAGGTTCCTGAAAACTGCTATGCAATTTGCTGCCAAGAACGGTATGGCGCTCTACGCAGCAGCCGGAAATGAGCCGACCGGCACGCCCGTTTATCCTGCCGGATACAATTCAGTTATTGCAGTGGGCGGTCTCAACCCCGACGGTACTCAGTGGGAAGAGTCGAATTATGGGGAGTTTGTCGAACGTTACGAACCGGCCTTGGCCAATTTTAAAGGTCAGTCCTACGCCGGCACCTCTATTGCCAGCCCCTACGCCGCCTTTAGGGCCGCAAACGATACATCAGAATAGGGATTTTGGGACTGGTACACTTTGTTATAAGTGAGCTTGACTGATCAAACTTGCGGATATAATGTAAAGCTTTTATCTCGGGGCATGTGTGAGATAGGAGTCATTGTAAATTGAGTTACCCAAGAAGCAATCACTTAACACTTTCAATAAAGGACAAAGTTAATGAGAAAAACTCTCACATGGTTGAACTGGTCGTTGTGGTTGGCAATTTTTCTGGCTATGGGGCTGAACGGCGCTATCGCTGCTGAATGTCCCTCTGATATTAAAGCAGTAACAAATGAGGATGCGAATGTACCAATCGAAGTATTGGAACACCTCGTCAAGCCGTTGACAAAATGCGAGCTTGAAGCTGAGGCCAAGGCCTGGGTTGTGTTGTTGCAGAAAAAGGTTGAAGAAATCAGCAACACTGAAGTTGCAGCCATCTACAAGGAGGAAGAACTCGAAAAAGCGGAGGCGGGACAGGATGGGCAAAAGGATGTAAAGGAGGCCCCAAAAGGCTCTGAGAGTGGAGAGATTAAAGAGGCGAGCAAGGAAGTAAGTGAAGTTGTAAAAGAAGCTGATAAGAAACTTTCTCAGGATAAAACTGAGCAGCAGGGTGTTGAGGCTGAAGCAAGTAACGAAAAAGAAGAGTCGACGGACCCTAAAACTGCATTAATCAAAAAAGTTACTGCATTAACGGCAGAGAGAACCTTGCTGATAGACAGATTTAAAGTTGTCTTGACTGAGTTGGCCGCCAAAGGTGGTGAAACCGTAGAATATGATACCTATATTAAAGCCGTTTCAGGTCTCAAGGTTGATGTGACCGATGCCAGTGCAACTTGGACGACCATTTCCGGTTGGTTGATGTCTGCAGAGGGTGGTTTTCGCTGGGCGCTTAACATATGTCAGTTTATTATTATCATCATTGTGTTTTATTTTCTCTCAATTATTGCAGGAAAAGCCGCTAGAAAAGCTTTATCAAAGACCAAGAATTTCTCGACACTTCTGCGAGATTTCTTGGCGTTGACTGCCCGTCGTTTGGTGTTGTTCGTCGGTTTGTTCGTCGGCCTGTCTGCATTGGAAATTAATCTCGGGCCGGTCCTCGCAGTTATCGGTGCCGCTGGTTTTGTTATTGCCTTTGCCTTGCAGAATTCACTGAGTAATTTTGCCAGCGGTATTCTCATGTTGTTGTATCGACCATTTGATGTCAGCGATGTGATCAGTGTGGCGGGCACCCTGGGCAAGGTTGAGTCTATGAATCTGCTGTCTACGCAATTGAGAACACCTGATAATCAGCTTGTTATTGTTCCCAATAATTCGGTCTGGGGGGATGTCATTGTCAATGTTACCGGTATCACTGAGCGTCGGGTCGACCTGGTGTTCGGCATTGGCTATGGTGATGATATTGATAAGGCGCAGAAGGTTCTTGAAGAAATTGTCTTCGGTCATGAACTGGTTTTAAAAGATCCTGAAGCAGTGGTGAAACTCCATGAGCTTGCCGATTCATCGGTCAATTTTGTTTGTCGGCCGTGGGTAAAGCCTGATCATTACTGGGATGTCTACTGGGATATTACCCGAGAGGTTAAACGCCGCTTTGATGCAGAAGGTATTTCTATACCGTTTCCACAGACTGATGTTCATATCTTCCAGGAAAAGTAGTTGGGAGGGGCCTGGTAACAGGGCTTAGTTACAGACAGGGGCAGATTTATCTTATTAATTCTGCCCTTATCTGTTTTCTAGGACTACATTTTTTATGTGAACGGGCAATTTGGTTACTGTTTTTTTCGCACTCTTCAGTTCAATTTTGGCAACAGGTTGAAGGCAATAGCTGTTCTTCTAAGGCTTCTTCAAAAATTTGTTGACTCTCTTTTTTAAAGCTCTTGCTATTTGCTTGACAATATCATCATAGGCGCCGGATTTTACGATGGTAGTAGGGAACAAGTAATATTAGTAATTATTGCTATTTAATCTATTGACAAAACAACAAGTATGAACATTCTATTGCTTGTGAATGTTTTTGATTGTAGTCAGAAAAATGAATACGGTTGCATTTTCGTGAAGAAGCTTACCCCTTCGTGCGTCTGGTAAGAAACCCGCGCTTTGCAGCAGGGGTAGACTAACTGTGGGATCTCAAAATATTTTCTTGTGCGGCTAGAGTTCCCTGACATCTAATACCTAAAGGAGATTGCATGAAAAAAGTACTTGTTGCTTATTCCAGCCGAACGAAAAAGACCGAAAAAATGGCAAATTATATTGCCGAAGGACTGAGAATGGCAGCCTGCCAGGTGGAAGTCAAACCTATTTCAGCTATCGAAGACGAAGAAGATATTATTGGATATGACAGTTATGTTTTTGGTTGCCCGACCTATCACAAAGATATGACGGGTGGTATGAAGCAGTTTCTTTTCAAAGCCGAAAAGGCCAATCTATTAGGTAAGTTCGGCGGAGCTTTTGGTTCACACACCCACAGTGGTGAAAGTGCCCCAATGATTTATGATACTATGCTGCATGTTTTTAAGATGGATGTGACGAACCTGGGTCCATTAAATCTCACTGAAATTACAGTATTGAGCGATGAAGGTATGAAAGCCTGTCAGGATTATGGCAAGGCGCTCGCAGAACAGTTTAATTAATTCGCAAAAAAAACATAAATATCCTGGCAACGATTATTGGCGTTGCCAGGATATTGAAAGCCTCTATACGTTCCGATCCTTTTTTACATAAGCCCTGCAAGATCGACGAGTTTCGCTGTGGGCCATTTTATTGCTTTTTCTGACGCATGAAAGGCAAACCGGCAAGCAGAATTGTAAGGGTCAGCACGAAAAAATGGATGAACATGTCTTTCTGAATTGCCCCCCAGATAATATACAGCGAGCCCGCACCTGCAAGTACTGGAGCGACAAACCTACTCATTGTGCCAAGCCCACTGAATGTTTTCATAACCCACACATAGAGTGAAATGTAGATCACGTAGAGAAAAGCAATGGGCAGTTCAGAAATGTCCATGAATTTCCCAAACCATCCAGCAAAATTTCCATACCAGACCACTAACCAGAAAGCAGAAAGGAAAAATCCGAGGATTGCAGAATTTTTGGTACTGTTGGTTGAGGGGTCAATGGTGGCGAAGAATGCAGCTTGTGGTCCCAAACCGCGGGAAGCGATGGAGAACATTCCGCGCGATGAACCCATAATGAGACCGTTCAGGGTTCCAAGGCAGGAAATGATCACAAAGACAGTCAGAAGACTCCCTCCTATCCGGCCGAAAATAAGTGAAATAACCTGAACCGGTGCATCATTTCCTGCTGCAAGTACCTGCTCGTTGGAAAGCACGCCCGAAATACCAAGATAGTAGAGCATGTATATAATGACTACAGCTGTCGAGCCGAAGAACAGGGCTTTGGGCAGGGTGCGCTTAGCGTCTTTAAGCTCAGCATTGATAGATGTGGCGATGATCCATCCTTCATAGGCAAAGGCGGTTGCAAGCGTCGCAACGGCAAGGCCCCCGCCACTTGAGACAGTTTGTGCCGCATGAGTAAAACTGGAAATTGTCTGACCGCTGGAAATACCCATTATAAGGCCAACAACCGCCACCAGGGCAAGAGGAATTAACTTAATGACAGTTGCAGAAACCTGCCATTTCCCAGCCAACACTGGAGAGTAGCAATTTAACAGGAAAAAGAAGACGAGATAGATAACAGATATCAGCCAGACACCGTGCTCAAGCCCCAGCAGGCTTGTAGTGTAGTTGGCAGAAACCCAGGCCAGAACAGCCACCAGGGTCGGATAATAGATAAAAGTCATAAACCAGGCGACCAAATAGCCAGCCCGCCAGCCATAAGCCTCTTCAAAGTAATCGACAACCCCATTTACCTTTTCAATTCGTGTGGCTATTTTAGAAAAAACGTAGGCAGTGACCACCATAATAATGCCGCCGATAAGCCAAGCGAGCAAGGCAATGGGCAGGCTCCCACCGGAGGCGGCCAATACATCGTCCGCTTTGAAAAAGACACCAGAGCCAATGACGATGCCGATAACCATAGCGGTTGCCGTCCAAACACCATATTTTTTTTCTAATCCCTGCATTAAAAACCTCTGCGTTTTTGTTTATTGAGATAAAACTTTGTTAGCAATCATTAAAAGCAAACTCTGAGTACAATATTTTTTTGCAATTGCCGAGCCTTTAAATGGGCAACGCTCAGTAAAAATCGCACCATAGTCTAAAATTTGACCAATATATCATTTCATCTGTCCTGCTATCTGTTTGACTATTTTTGAAATATTGCGCGAGAAGGGGGAACGTGATAGTTTTGATTCCAATTTTTAGAAAAACGAAGAGTTGGGTGTCCAACGACAAATAGCAGTTTCAATGTTTGATCATGGTACAGCTTTATTTAGACGAATATATAAAAAACCTTGTTGGCCGAACGGTTTGTATGGCCTGTCGGGAGGGGATACTACGTGATCACTTTAATGATATCGTTGCCGACATCAAATTTTTAGTGAGAAAAGGGGTTGGTACCACACTCTATCATAACCTTCCTAATCGTTTTGCTAACCAGAAATTGTTGCGAAAGCTGGAAATGCGTCTGCCCGAAACCAATCTTATAAGGATAGCTCCGGAACTTGATTTTTACGAAGCGGTTTTGGGACACCCGGATACTGTCTATAAACTTATCTTTCTTGAGCGACGATACCTCAACGATAATAAGGGTAGAAAAATAAATGCACTTACCACCGGAAGGGTAAGACAGGCATCGGCGGACTTTGGTGATCTCATCGCCAATGTAAATTTCCGAGATACTATGAATCGCCTCTGCGAAAAGATTGAAGCGGGACACTGTGAGCGTATCCATATTCTGCCAGCCGGAAAGAACACTATCAAACACGAGCTCTTCACAGTAGAAGGGACCGGGACGATGATTGCTGATAACTTTATCGAGGAGTTTCGGCAAGTTCAAAGTGATGAAGATGTGGCCATTGTGCATCGCATTCTCTCCATGTATAAACGTTCAGGGTTTTTAAAACCCCGAAGTAAAGAATATCTGAGCCAGAACCGACAGCGCTTTTTTGTGACTGCGATCGACGGAATCGTGGTCGGTTGTATGGAACAGAAGATCATCAATGAAAGGACTGTTGAATTAGGTGCAGTTGCTATTTCCACACGCTTTCGCAACCAGCGGGTCGGGGTGTACACGGTTACAGCCTTTATGCAGACAATGGCAACGTTGGGTTACAGCCGCTTTATTTCCTTGACCAAAAACCCCCGGCTGCAGGCACTTTTTCTCCAATTAGGTTTTGTCGAGAAGAGTCCGCCAGAATACAGCCAGCGTCAGAGCGAGAGCCCCGATGTGCAGATGTTTTTTAAAGCAGCTGATACATAGGAAGTGTCCGGTTCTGCTGTTTGAGTGTCCCTGAACAACTACATCCCATTCCAACATCGCTGAAAAGATCTTGATAAAATGTTTCGCCCATGTTAACAGCTGTTAACATGGGCGAAACAAAAGAAATAATACTGTCTGCGGCCTGCGACATTTATCTGCAGGAAGGCTACAAGGGCATGAGTATGCGAAAAGTTGCCCAGAAAGCAGGCATTTCTCCGACGGCTATTTATCGACATTATGAGAATAAAGAAGCCCTGCATCATCAGGTGCTGCGGGAAGGGTTTCGCACCTTTGACTCTTACCTGCAGGCAGCACTTACCGGGAAAAGTGCTTTAGAGCGTTTGGATTTGGCGGCAGAAAGATTTTTTGCCTTTGCTACCGAGCAGAAGAAATACTACGAAATATTGTTTTTGACCATGGACCATACGGTTGAGCATTCGATCAAAGGGGCGTTGTATAAAGATTCCACTGTCAGTCAGAAATTTATGGTGGACAGGGTAAGAGACTGCATGCGGGACGGAACGCTCAAGAACGATGATCCCGAAGAGGTAGCTATGTTGCTGCTGGCAACCTGTAATGGATTTTTTGGGATGTACGTTTCAAAGAAAGTATCTGATGCACCGGCGCAGATGGAAACAAAGTATAGACGGATGTATCAGCGCTTAAAGGATGGTTTGCAGAAGTAAATTCTCCTTGTGAACATAAAGCGATTTTTTTTACCGCCGATGTTAACAGTTGTTAACATCGGCGGTCGTAATGAATGAAAGTGATTCATCGATAGAAAATATTACTAAAAGAAAGCAAACAGCAGAAAGCAAACAGCATTGAATTAAACCAAGGGAGGAGGATGAGACCATGTTATTGAACAACGCAGGCAGCATTCCAAGCGGTAAGGCAACAGAGGGGCAGTCTATTCAAGCTACCAAAAAACTCCTCTTGAATCCGAAGACCGAATCTTACGATCATCTGGATGAAGCTTCCCGGGAGTTGGTGCAGAAAACCATTGGTTTTTTTGAGAAAAAAGGTAAGGAAAAGCTGAAAGAAGATGATCATGAGCGGGTTTGGTATAGTGATTTTCTCGAATTTTCCAAAAAGGAAAAGCTATTTTCAACCTTTCTTACCACCCAAGAATTTGGATCGGGTGATTGTCGTTGGGATACCTCTAGAAATTGTGCGATCAATGAAGTTCTTGGTTTCTATGGTTTAAGTTACTGGTATACCTGGCAGGTGACCATTCTTGGCTTGGGTCCTATCTGGATGAGCAAAAATGATGCGGTAAGGAAGCAAACCGCACAGCTGTTAGAGGACGGTGAGATTTTTGCTTTTGGTCTGTCGGAAAAAGAACACGGCGCAGATATTTACGCCAGCGATATGGACCTGGTTCTTCAGGAAGATGGCAGTTATCTGGCGAGCGGCAGCAAATATTACATCGGTAACGCCAATGAGGCGGCACTGGTGTCAACCTTTGGCAAGTTTGCAGATTCTGGAGAGTATGTCTTCTTCGTGGTGAATTCTCAACATGACAATTATGAATTGGTAAAAAATGTCATCAACTCGCAAAACTATGTGGCCGAATATCGTCTGAACGAATATCCAATAAAAGAAGAGGACATCCTGGCCAAAGGCCGTGATGCCTGGGATATGGCGCTTAATACTGTCAATGTGGGGAAATTCAATCTGGGTTGGGCTTCTATCGGTATCAGTACCCACGCTTTCTACGAGGCACTCAATCATGCTTCGTCCCGTCGCTTATTTGATCACTATGTTACTGATTTCGTTCATGTGCAACAGCTGTTCACCGATGCCTATGCACGGCTTGCAGCAATGAAACTTTTTGCCATGCGGGCCATTGACTACATGCGGGTGGCGGCTCCGGATGATCGTCGCTATCTGCTTTTTACCCCAATGGTGAAAATGAAAGTGACGACCCAGGGCGAAGAGGTAATAAATGAGCTTTGGGATGTTATTGCCGCCAAGGGCTTCGAGAAAGATATGTACTTTGAAATGGCGGCGAGAGATATCCGCGCCCTGCCGAAACTTGAAGGAACAGTTCATGTCAACATGGCGCTCATTATTAAATTTATGGGCAATTATTTTTTCAAACCAGGAAAATATGAAGACCCAGGCCGCAAAACCTCGCCGGTCAACGATGACTTTCTTTTTAACCAGGGAGCGACAAAGGGGCTGGGGAAAACAAGATTTCATGACTATCGCAAAGTATATGGAGAGGTAAATCTCCCCAATGTAAAAATCTTCAAAAAACAGATTCGTTTACTGAAAATTATGCTTTTGGCGGGTAAGCCCACTAAGGAGCAGATCAAGGATTTTGATTTTCTGCTCAATCTCGGCGAACTCTTCACTTTGGTAGTGTATGGGCAACTTATCCTCGAAAATGCAAAACTCCTGGGGATCGATGACGCCCTGATCGATCAGATTTTTGATATCATGATTCGAGACTTTTCTAAATATGCCCTGCAGCTCTACACTAAGGGCAGCACCAGCTTTGTGCAGCAGAAAATCTGTAAGAGGATGGTTAAGCGCCCGGTGGTCGATAAAAAAAGGTTCAATCATGTTTGGGAAACATACGTCTCCTCTTTAAAGGATCAATATGAAATGAATCCGTGAGTGTAATAGAATCTAAGAACCAGGCAATAAAGGTTGCTTTCTCAGAAAGAAAACACTTTAACAGCCTGGTTCTGTGTGTTATCTCTTGTGGTTGATATAAGTAGTTCTCTTTTCACAACCCATAAAACAACAGAGATATAAAACGATGAAACTTTATTCCCAACTCAACTGGTGGTCCACCGTCTCTATCTGGTGCACCGGGTGTATCTGGCGTGGCTGGCGCTCAGAACACTTCCGGAGTTGGTAGCGTTTCAGGCTGAAGATCCGACTTTTAAAGGCCCCGCAAACCTTCTTCAGGTTTGACGGGGTCTTTTTTATTGTCCGCTCAATTTATGCCCCCCAATCCTGGGGAAACCTTGCCGGGCGACTACAGGAGAACATTAAATGAACGAGACAATACCATCCATACTATTCGGGCCATGGAAAGCGATCCGAGTAAATCGATGCTCGAGGAAAATGAAGGTGCAATGCTTGATTTCGCCATACGGTCACTAAAGCAACCAGCCACCATCACGGCTTCGGATAATGCCAGACTAAAAGATTTGGGTTGGGATGAGCGAGACATGGTTGATGCGCTTGCCCAGGGGGTGAGTATGATTGATCACGCCATTATGATGCAGGTCTTTCAAATCGACCAGAACTGCATGATCAGCTGATTGCTCGTCAAGTAACCTGTGTTGGCAGACAAGCAAGAATGATGTGATTGGAGTAAATAGGGGTGGCTAAAGTGTCAGGGTAAACACCGTGCCTTTGCCATCCGGGGTAGTAGCAACGCTCACCTTACCCTGGTGATGTTCGACAATGGTGCGAACGATATAGAGACCAAGGCCCAGGTGTGGCCCGGATCGCTTCTGTTGCCGGTAGGAAACCATGGAATTAAAAATTTGATTTTGCAATTCTTCGGGAATGGTCGGCCCCTGATTAGTAACCGTCAGGGTCGTCGTACCCCGTGAAGGGGTACTTGAAAGAGAAGCGCCATTATCAACCAGACCAATTTCGATGGGGGTTTTCGGATGATGAAAGGAAATGGCGTTTTCGATAAGTTTGTCAAGCAATTGCCTGATGCGGCCGGGGTCGCCATGAAGGGTAACCGGGCTTTGGGGTCTATGAAAAATGAAATTCACATCCGGAAAGGCCTGACGCCAGCTATGATTGAGCCACATGTCAATCGCGGTGTCCAGAAGAAAATCCTCTTTGAAGTCGTGACCAAGGGCCTCATGGAGATTGGTGGCATCACGAATCGCAGTGAGCATGGATTCCAGTCTTGCAACATCTTCCAGGGCCCAGTTTAAATACCTCATGAGATGTTTCGGTGGATCATCCATCTCTCTTGCCATATTTTTGAGGGAGGCGGAGATGCCGGCCAGGGGAGTGCGCATCTCATGCTCAAGGTTATCGGCCATTTTCTCCCGATATTCCGTCTGAATTTTCAATTGATTGAGCATGGTTGTCAGGGTCCGGGAGAGGTCACCGATCTCGTCACGGGAGGCAATTGGCAGGATGGTCGCCTGGATCTGTCCGTTGTCGCTGATGGCAGATGCAGCCTGGCTGCCCAGCCTTCGAATCCGGGAGGAGAGGCGTGAGGCAAAGAAAATCAGGCCGAATCCACCGAAGCTGAAGACAAGAATCGTGAGGGTAAGAGATTCCTCGATCATTTTGTTTTGCAGGGCCAGGATTGAATTGGTTGTCTGCTCCACCACCACTGCGCCGATAATTGAGTCCTGCTCCTTTAAAGGAGTAATCGCAGCCATGATTTCCAGCTGGCCGTCATTGATGGCATAGCTGGTGACGCTTGATAATCCCAGTAATGCCTCTTTTACCCCTTTAATGTCGAGAGTTGAAGGCTGTGCTTTAGGCTGGCTGAACTCTGTGGAAAAGGACTGCGTGAAAAATTGATAAAGAGGCGCGAGAAAACGGTAGGTGTGCGAGCTGATCAAAGAAAGTATTGAAGTATCGGTCTCGGTGGCGACTCGTTCTTCAACCAGGTTGCCAAAACTGGCACGAACTCTTCGATTGGAATCGACAATCATTACTCTTGAATGGGGTCGATCAAGGGATTGCAAAATATCTTCAATGGCCCCTGACGGAGAAAGCAGCCAGCCAAGTTCCTCTCGTTCCTCGGTGGCGGCTGTTCCGACAAGCGCCTCTGTTTTTCGATCATTTGGGTCGTCAACATCAGCGATGGCAAACGCAAGTTTCTGGCCAACCATCTCTTTTGGCATTCTTATCTCAAGGATATACCCTCCAGGTGATTCGACCCACATTCCCTGAATTTTCGACTCCAGCCTGTCTGGAATCTTCTCATTTATATCATCCGGCATCAAAAAAGCGTTTACCCAACCGGGCTGGCTGGCAGTGAGCTGATAGTGGTGCAGGTTTCCCTGCTGATCTTCCACGCCGATTTGTAAATGGTCTGATTGATCAAGGCGCAGGGATTTGGCATGGCGGTAGACTATCTGGTCATCGGTTACCAGGAAAATGGCGTAGAGGTAGGCGCCACGTACCCCTGTGAGATGCCGGTAATGCAAAGATTCGTAGCTGTATGGTCCGCTTGAGAAAAGCAGGTGATCTTCCCCGAAGTCGCTTGCTTCTTCTAGATGGGGGTGCCAGTCGTCTGTCTTGCCGTTAATGCGCATCGGATTCGAGAGCTGATAGAGGTAGAGGTCCCGTCCGGCATCTAGTGAATGGAAGAGTTCGCGGTCAAAGAGTCCGGTTCGGCCGGAGAGGGCTGAAGCGACCGCCCGGGCGGAAAAAAGCATGGTCTCTTTTCGGCTTTCCAGCAGGTCCTGCTTGATAAGCTCACTGAAGCGAAATCCTGTGAAAGGAATAAACAGAAGGAGCAGGGAGACGAGAGCCAGTTTGACGCGCAGGGAGATCCGCATAATCTATCCGGCCAACCAGCGATAGCCCATGCCGTATTCGGTTCGAATGGAATCGAAGGTAGAATCAACCTCTCGAAATTTATCACGAATTCGACGAATATGAGCGGTAATGGCGTTATTTGTTACCACCACATTGGCCGCATCCATAAGCTGGTCGTGGGATTTAACATGGCCGGGAATTTTGGCCAGCGCGTGCAGCAGCCAGAATTCTGTCAGGGTCAGATCGATGAGCTGATCTTTCCAAAAGACCTGTTTTCGTTCCTGGTGGATTTTCAGATCTCCCGCTATAAAAATGTGGTCGGTGTCTGCTGCCTGACTTTTGCTGAGAGACTCAACAATTTTGAAAAGGGCGGAAATCCGTACCGGCAGGAAGTCAAGGGTAGTAGTGTTCTTGGTCAGATAATCCCAGGCACCGAGACGCAGCCCGCTTACTCGGTCCAGATCCGAATCCCGGGCGGTGAGAAAGATAATCGGGATCGTTGGTGATTGCTGCCGCAATTCCCGGCAGAGGTCAAAACCACCCTCCATCTCGTCCTGTAGCATAACATCGAGAATGGCCAGGTCGGGCAGATTTCTTTCAAAGGATTTGAGGGCCTCGGGACGGCTGGAGTAGCTGTTCACCACATATCCGTCACGTTCCAGAGCCTTGGTATAGTTGGCTCGAAGGAGATCATCGTCTTCAACAAGGGTGATAGTATAGGCCATGAGTTCTGTTCTTTTCAAAAGATTCGGGATAGGGCTATGCCTTCTTCTGCCAGGAGAAAAGCATACCCAACTCGCAGCCTTTTGGCCACCGGATCTTTCCCCCCTGTCATAATTGATCACTATTCTCCCTCATCTTGTCATAATAAGTGCAACGAGTCGTCATGATCCTCTGGTTTATTGGGTTTAATCGAAGAAAACGCTATTGGGCGATGAACCTGGGAGGAAGAGGAAATGAAAGACTATAACAACGAAATGACGAAACTTGACTCAAGCGAATTGAGTGATCCTGGTAACTTACTGTTGCTTATTTATATAGCGGCAATGATCTGTATTATCGTTCTCGGTGTGATGTGGGACGTTGCGGCCGCTATGCCGAGAGAGGAAGAAGGGATTCGTCCGGACAATGTACAAAGAGGCGAACTGCTGGTGGCTCTGGAAAGTGGTCAGCTGCGGCCAGCACCTTTGCTGTTTCAGCAGGTGAGCATGGAGATCAGCGGGATCACAGCAAGAGTGAAGGTCCAACAGCACTTTGTCAATCGCGATGAGAGTTGGGTTGAGGCGGTCTATGTTTTTCCTCTGCCGGATGAGAGCAGTGTAGACCATTTGAGAATGCGGGTAGGGGAAAGAGAGCTGGAAGGGCAGATAATGGAAAAGGAAGAGGCCAGAAAAACCCATGAAAAGGCAAAAGAGGAGGGACGGAAAAGCTCTCTTTTGTTGCAGAACAGAGCAAATATATTCACTACCAAAGTCGCAAACATAGGGCCCGGCGAAGAGGTGACAGTTGAAATTGAATATCAGCAGACGGTTCGATTTGCTGATGGAGTTTTTTCACTGCGTTTTCCAATGGTTGTCGGACCAAGATATATTCCGGGCCACCCTTTAACGGACCCGGGGGCAAGGGAAGAGTCTGCCGGTAAGCCCGTAAAACTTACTTCAACCGGCTGGGCTGTTGATACCGACCAGGTTCCTGACGCATCACAGATCACCCCTCCGGTGGATCTCGATGGTAATACGACCATCCCGGTTGAGCTGACCATTGATCTGGCAGCGGGAATTCCTCTTTCACGCCTGGAATCTCTCTATCATGGCATAGAATCGAAAGAAATAGGAGAGGGCCATTACAGTATTCGGCTGACAAGTGAAGTGAAAGCGGATCGCGACTTTGTTCTTGAGTGGCAGGCGGAAAAAGCAGGGGATACCAAGGCAGCTCTTTTTGCTGAGACACTCGGGAAAAACCAATATATGCTGTTGATGCTTATGCCCCCGCAGAAGGTGGCGAAACGTCCGGTTCCGCGTGAAATGATTTTTATTCTGGATGTGTCGGGTTCAATGGCTGGAAACTCAATTGTCCAGGCCAAAGCTGCAGTTTCCCTCGCATTAACAAAACTGCGCCCCTCGGACCACTTCAATATCATAGTTTTTAGTAGTAGCACCCGAGCTCTTTTTAATGGGGCCAAACCAGCTGATCAGGTGCACCTCCAGGAAGCCAAGCACTACATAAATCGGATAAAAGCCGATGGTGGAACGGAAATGAAACCCGCACTGTTGCTGGCTCTGGACGGTTCAGCTCGTCACGAGCGTCTTCGGCAGGTGGTTTTCCTCACCGATGGGGCTGTGGGTAATGAGGATGAGTTACTCACACTGATCGGCAGGCGGCTTGGTGATTCGCGGCTCTTTACTGTTGGTATCGGTTCCGCGCCCAATTCTTATTTTATGAATCGGGCAGCTACGATGGGCCGGGGAACATTTTCCTATATCGGAAAAGATACTGAAGTAAAAGAAAAAATGATGAAGTTGTTTGCCAAGCTTGAGAATCCGGTTATCTCCGATCTGCAGCTCGAACTAGCCGGCAGTGAAAAAGACATCGAAGGTTATCCATCCCCTCTACCGGATTTGTATCTGGGCGAACCGCTGGTGCTCACAATCAGAACAGGCTGGGAGAATGCGACCCTGCGTCTTACTGGCACCAGGCTTGGCCAGCCGTGGGAAACTCTGGTAGATACCTCGACCTATGGCAGGCGGGAGGGCATTGGGGCAATTTGGGCCAGGAAG
>Ga0209475_10001458_pt1 | contig 29930 bp, 23 predicted proteins | sample tdDd471_FD_187128 | JGI IMG/M metagenome (GOLD analysis project Ga0209475, IMG submission 187128) | Marine sediment microbial communities from the Atlantic coast under amendment with organic carbon and nitrate - tdDd47.1 (SPAdes)... | ecosystem: Environmental > Aquatic > Marine > Coastal >... | reverse complement strand
TGAGTCTGTGGTTTTTTCTATAGACCTAGGTAGGATATACAGTTTTACTGAGTTTGATCCTGTGCCAAGTCGAACAGTTATTTATCATAAGTGGTATCACAAAGGGAGCCTGGTCTCTGTAAAAAAGCTTACGATCAATCCACCCCGCTGGTCATCATTAACCAGTATGCAATTAAGAGATGCAGACAAAGGGCCTTGGCACGTAGATGTTGTTGATAACAATGGCAAACTTCTTAAAACTTTACGCTTCAGCATAACGGATTGATTCTATGGACCTACAGGTACAATCTTTTGTCGGCCTGCGCTGGCAGGACATATTTGATATCCTCCTCAACAGTTATATCTTGTTCAGGCTCTACGTACTCTTTAGGGGAACCAAAGTAAGCCGGGCGCTCATTGCAATCACCATTCTCTGGCTATTGGAACGAATGGTGATAAGCATTGGACTGATCGTAACCAGCTGGGCTATTCAGGGCATTATTGCCGCAGCTGCTCTTATTATCATAATCGTATTTCGAAATGAAATTGCCAGCGTTTTTCGGGCACATAATTTTAAATCTTTACTCTGGGGTATACCCGAGCGTCAAATTCAACCGGCAATAGAAATTATAACAGAAAGTGTCTACGAATTGGCCCGACACAAACTTGGGGCTCTGATTGTATTGCCTTTAAAAAAAGGTATCGAAGATGTGGTATACGGTGGCATTCCATGGGAGGGAAGGCTTTCTCGGGAAATGTTGCTGAGTATTTTCTGGCATGGTTCACCAGTACATGACGGTGCCATAGTGATTCGGGGAGATCAGATTGTGGAGGTCGCAGCCATTCTGCCTCTCTCTAAAAATGAAGATCTGCCTTCTCATTTCGGTACCCGGCATCGTGCTGCGGCCGGGCTGACCGAGCAGACTGATGCCCTGGTCATCGTGGTTTCAGAAGAACGCGGCGAGGTAACACTGTTCAAAGATAAAACAATTATCAATATTAAGGACAGTATTGAACTAAATCAGGTACTGCGCCAATACGCCGATACCGTATCTACCACGAAGGAAGCCAAAAACCTCAAAGCCGAGCTATCCATCGCAGCTATGATTTGTCTGGTAAGTGTTACCGGAATTTGGTTAAGCTTTGCCAGAGGAGTCGAAACCCTCGCAACTCTGGAGGTGCCTGTGGAGTTTATGAATCGGGATCCCAGAATGGAAATTTATTCTGCCTCTGCGAGCAGTGTCAAGCTTCAAATAAGTGGATCGGGGTCCCTCATCAGGGCTGCTAGCCCCAAGCAGGTGAAGGTCAAGATTGATCTCGCCAACAGTGTGGCAGGGAACAATCAGGTCGCCATCACCAGGGATGGTATCGTGCTGCCGCCGGGGATTTCCCTCAAGCAGGTGGAGCCCGAAACACTGGAGGTAAACCTTGATGTGCCGGTTAAACAAAAGTTGTCCATTCAGCCGGACTGGACAGGTAAGCTACCAGCTGACCTTATCCTAAAGGAAGCTTATACAGTTCCGGAAACGGTGAAAGTGGTAGGCGGCAACCTGACGCTCAAAGACATTCGAAGCATCTATACTGAAAAAATTCCTTTGGATAATCTCACTACCGACGGCCAAATCTCTGCCATTCGTGTGCTTCTGCCATCATCTTTAAAGTTGACGGATGAGTCTCAAAGGTTTGCTAAAGTGATCTATAAAATTGCCAGGAGAGCGCCCGTAGATAATGTTGAGTAAGTAGTTGTGGTTGTAAAGGATGTCTTTCGTTTTTCGATTCATTCGACCGCCGCCAGAGGTAGTTCAACAACGAATACGGTTCCAAGACCTAAGTGATCATGCGCTAAGAATTCTTCGGGTAAATATTCCTTCGGGGTTGGGCTGAGGGCTAAAATTTTGCCGCCATGGTCCTTGATAATCCCAAACGAGACGGAAAGTCCAAGTCCTGTTCCTTTTCCTACCTGCTTGGTTGTAAAGAATGGATCAAAAATACTGTTCAGATGTTCTGCCGCAATTCCTTTACCACTGTCTGCAATACTGACAACAATCTTTCGTTCTTTGGCGTACAGTTTGGATTGAATATGTATCATGCCATCCTGCTCGATAATATCTGCACCATTATTGAGCAGGTTCAGCCAGACCTGCTTGAGCCTAGCCTGGTCGCCTGTAAGAGGTGGGATGCTTTCATCTAAAGCAAAAATTATCTTTATTCGATCCATAAAAAATGCATGCTCGACCAATCTGATAACCTGTAGGATGGATTCATTGATATCCACTTTTCCACTCACTGCTATAGAATTCCTGGAAAAACCAAGGAGATCGGCGACAATTTTCCGACAAACTTTGGCCTGCTTCTCTATGATCTCTAAGCTTTCAAGGAGTTCTTCGTCGTCAACATCATCCATCATAAGCTGGGCGTACCCAAGAATGATGCCTAAAGGAGTGTTGATTTCATGGGCAACTCCCCCGGCCAGCCGTCCCAGGTCTTCCATTTTCTGAGACTGGATAAGCTGGTTCTGAAATTTTTTTAATATGGAAATATCCCTGGCGGTGAGGAGGAGGCCAATTATGCTACCGTCCTGATCAAAGACTGGGACTTTGACAACATGGAACCACTTCTGTTCGTTGGATCGCTTAAACGTGATCTCCTTTGCCAGGGGACGTCCCGAGGCAAGTATATGCGTGCTTTCGTGGGCATTGATTTCAGCCTGCTGTTTGGTAAAAATATCCGAATCTGTCTTGCCAATGATGTCTTTCTCGTCCATTTTGAAATAATCGCAAAAGGCCTTGCCGGCAAAAGTATATTTCAGATTTGTGTCTTGCAGGGTGATGAAGTCCGGAGTACCGTTCATAATGCTCTTCAACAGACCTTGCTGCCTGGCAATGGTTTTTTCCCGCTCGGTGAGCTCTTCGATATGGTTTTTCACAGTGATTGCCATTGCGTCAAAGGCTTCAGCCAGATCCTGGATTTCGTCGCCAAAATTATCTTTAAAGACAGAACACTGCCGGCAGTTTTCCATTTTAAAAGGATATTGTTTGTCGCCACAATTCGGACACAGAGTTCCAGCCAGGTACCAGCAGCGACGCTGGACATCGCCGTAGGCCGGACACTCCTTGTGGTCGCAGTCCATGATTTGCCAGCAATATTTTTCCAGCGAAAATCCTGCATGAACATCAAGGTTACCCCGTACAATTTCCCCAACGGATTTTCTCAGTCGGTTTAGACGAAGGGTTACGGTGCGGGCAAACCACAGGGCAAGAATAATTCCCAAACCAACAACACCCATGGTACTGAATAGGCTGGTCAACCGCTGCCGATGGATCTGAGCATCTATTTCCTTTCTCGATAATCCCAGCCTGACTGCACCCAGATTCTTGTCTCCCAGGCTCACTCTGCCATTAAAATCGTAAACAAGCCCTTGTTCGGTTGCTAAAAGAATTGGCTGAACTTTTTGTCCTTCTAGGTTGACGTTGAGGAGGTCTGTAGGAAATCCGCCAGAGAAGGTGTGGGAGAGGATATTGGAGTTGGCGTCGGTGAGAAAAATATAGATAACATCGTCATATTGATCGTGGACATTATCAATAAGGTTTTTCATTTGCAGGAAATCCATGGCCAAAATGGGTTCAGCTAGTTGATATGCGAGACTCGATGTGAGGGCCATGCCTCTTTTTCTTCCTTCTTCCAGGAGGGCGCCGGACGACATGTTGGAAAGGATGAGTCCGACACCCAAGCCGCAGAAGACCAGCATAAAGGTCATTCCCAGAATAAGCTTGGTCCTGAATCTCAGGAGATGAAGAAATCTCGATGGATAATTAATCAAGATCCAACCCCACTTTTTTGCTCAGTTCCCGGACTTGATCAAAATCCCGGTCATCGGAAGGCACAAAGCCGATGAATTTCGCTGCATCAAGAATCTGCCGGTGCTGAGGGTTGTTTATGTAATCGAGTTTGAGCATGGCGTCCCTTATCCTGTCCGCCACATCACTTGAAAGCCTGGGACTATAAGCATAGACCCATCCCGGATACCAGATGGAACTGGCAATCACCTTTATCTGGTTGATGTCGATTTTGTCTTTTACAACGTTGAGGGATCCTTCGCGTATCGTGCCTATGTCGTGCAGTCCGGCATACACCCCTAAAATAACATTTTCATGTCTTCCGCCGGCAAAGGCTATTTCCCTGAAGTCATTTAATGACAAACCGTGATCAAGAAAAAGGCCAAGTGGGAACAAATAACCTCCAGCCGATGAAGGATCAACAGCTACCCACGATTTTCCACGACAGTTTTCAACGGATTGAAGATCTTCGTTATCTCTTCTGGCAATGATCTGGCCACGAAATTCTGCACGGCCATCAGCCTCGACGATTCTGGCCATGGCTTTGGCGCCATAACGGTTGGCCAGTTTGACATAAATAAACGGATTGGAAAACGATATATCAATTTTGCCCTGGCCGACCATGCTCATATAATTGTCAAATGTGTCGGGAAACACTTGTCTAATGGACAGCCCGGTCTGCTCAGCAAGGTATTCCACTAATCGATGATGCCGTTGAAAGGACTCTGTGTTGGAGTACTGTGGCAGGTAAGCGTATGTTATTGCTGGTGCTTGCTGTCTGAAGGTGATTTCCTGACGTTTGTTCAGTGATACTTTGATAGGTTCCTCACTTCCCTGACAGGACAAGAGGAAAAGGGCAGGTATAAAGAGTACAAGGAAGATTCTTGTTCTAAGCATATGCGCTGGCTAGTGACTGAGGAATTTATTCCCCGATGCGGGGCTTTCTTTACTATCACTGCTGCATCAAACAATAGACGAATTACCACGATGTGATATTAAAAATAAATGTAAATTCAACGAGTAATGTACATATACCAATATGTTGTTGGTAGAACAATTTATTTTTGACGGCAAGGGTGTATGTGAAAGCCCTATGTGTCTGTATATTTATAACAATTATAAAAAAACCTCTCCCGGTGGAGTGTGCCGGGAGAGGAGGGCTGGATGCTTACACAAAGGAAACGAGTATATCATCGGTGCTTTTTCTCCATTTGGCTGGATGGAGTTCAAGGCCGGGTTTTTTGTAGCCGATGGCAAGAAGGAGTGGGACCCAGTAGTTATCCGGAATATTAAAGGCTTTTCGAACACCCTCATGGTCAAAGCCGTCCATAGGGTGGCTTTCAAGCCCAAGGCTGGTCGCTGCGTACATGAGACTCATTGCAAAAAAGCCTGTGTTTTTTGCAGCAAAGGCAAGGCTGGCTTCAGGACTCCAGTTGTAAAGAGATTTGGCCGCATTGAGAAACCAATCACGTTGCTCTGCTTGCATTGACCCCGATTTGAGCATTTCCTGCCAGTTTTTTTCAACAGTTTGATGGCCCTCTTGCCAGCCATCTTTATCCGCAAGTACAATCAAGACCACTGGAGCTTCAGTAACCTTTGGCTGGTCCCACGCAAGAGCTTTTAAGGTCTCTTTTTCTTTTTTTTCTTTGAGGAGAATCAAATTCCAGGGTTGCAGGTTGAAGCTGGAGGGTGCTTTAGCTGCCAGCTCAATCACTTCTTTCACGAGTTCTTCATTTACCTCTTTTTCTGGATCAAAAAAGTTGATTGATCTCCTGGTTTCAGTTATTTGTCGAAAGTTCATTTCTTCCTCCTGTGTTGGATATCATTTTTCTAATGATTCGTAATCGGAATATCGATGAGGATAAAATCAGCACTCTCATCGGTGCTGATCTGTAGTGACTTCTCGTTGTTTATTCTTGCCTGGTCACGTTTATTTACATCATGCCCATTCACTTTGACGCTTCCTTCAACCACATAGACGAAGAGGTTTCTATCTTGTCCTGCCTGAAATGAGATGGTGTTGTTCCCGTGCAATTCTGCTCTGTAAAGATTTGCATCGGTATTTAATGAAACGACATCTTCTCTTCCATTTTCAGACGCTAACAAATAAAGGTTGTTCTTCCATAGTGTCGGGGAAATGCTTTTCTGATCATAGGAGGGTTGTAATCCTTTTTTATCAGGCAAGATCCAAATTTGAAAAAACTTGACGGGTTCATCGCCATGGTTCCACTCAGAGTGTTGCAAGCCGGTACCGGCTGTCATGCGCTGGACATCATTTTTGCGAATTATCGTCTTGTTGCCCATCGTGTCATGGTGTTGCATCTCTCCACTCAGAACTATGGAAACTATTTCCATCTCCTCGTGTGGATGAGTACCGAACCCCGTTTGAGGTAAGACGATATCGTCGTTAAAGACTCTAAGGGTTCCATGGTGGGTGTTTTCTTTGTCGAAATAATCGCTAAAAGAAAACAGCCAGTAGGTTTTCAGCCATCCCAAGTCATTGAAATGACGTCTTTCGGAAGGTATTATTTGTATCATAAGAAATGCCTCAATTGTTTATTGAAATAGACAAAGTCGTTCAGCCTATTAAAACTATCTACTGCTTTTTGAATTTTCTAAGCAGCGCACCGAGTGTATGCTGTTCACTTTCAGTTAGAACTGCCATCTTCTGCCTGATCCTTTCGGCATGGCCAGGGAAAATCTCTGTTATCAAATCTATTCCTTCGTCTGTTAAGTGAATATCAAAATAACGCCTGTCTTTTTCACTTCTGACCCTTTTGACGAGCCTTCTTTTCTCGAGGTTGTCAATTACCATAGTTATATTTCCCGCACTTTTAAGAATCTTTTGCGCAATATCTTTCTGGCACATAGCACCTAAATGGAAAAGAGCCTCAAGGACCCCAAATTGGCTTATCGATAGCCCACTTTCAGCGATTTCACCGTGAACATCAGCGGTTACGGTTTCAGCCGCACGAATAAGTTTGGTAAAGGTGGTGAGTGCCAATGTATCTGTATTAGTTTGTCGTATTTCTGCCATTGGGATCGTTTTATGTTAAATGGTTTAATGTTAAAGTAATATGAGTTGTCAAATTGTCAAGTTGTATAATTACTGAGGCCATATCGACTTTAAGTACAGAAACCTAGCCCCAATATGATGATTATCAGAGTGATTCGATTATGGAACCTGGAATTGATGGTTTAGGAACCTATCGTATTATATTGATAACAGCCCCAAATCAGGCTGTTATGCTAGTCTCTGGTTGTGCAGATAAAGATCATGTTGATGAGATGGAAAAACTTGGCCTCGGTAGGTATGTTAAGAAGCCCTATACCATTCGTACCATTGCAGACAGTATTTTCACCATTTTAAGCGAATAAGATGTTTCAGAAAACCTCAGAGATAATCTGGAATTGTCACTGAGGTTTTCTGGAAACAACGATTGACAATCGAGTGATGTCACAAATATATGTTGATTTTTCGATCTGATAAAAAAGGTCAGCTACTCTTTCTTGTCTCCATATAGTGTGCAGCAGCAAGCGCTGCAGTGCAGCCGTCGGCTGCGGCGAGGACTATCTGGTTTGCGTATTTCTGCCGCAGATCACCAACGGCAAACAGACCGGGGATAGTCGTTTCACACTTTTCATCGGTGATGACGTAGCCACTGGTATTGAGCTTAATTCCTGCCGGTACAATTCTATTATTTGGGTTAAAACCGACAAAGATAAAAACCCCGTTGGTGTCGATACTCTTCTTTTCACCGGTCTTGACATTTTCTAATGCAAGTCCCGTGACGCCGCTCGAATCAGAGATGACCTCTCTAGGCACAGTATCGTAAATGATTTCAATCTGTGGCTCGGCCAAGACTCGTTGCTGCAGAATACGGCTGCCGCGAAACTCATCCCGTCGATGAATGAGGTAGACCTTGCTGGTGATTTTGGCCAGATAGAGCGCATCTTCAAGCGCTGTATCACCGCCGCCGACCACCGCCACAACTTGATTTCGGAAAAAGAAACCGTCGCAGGTCGCGCAATAAGAAACACCTTTGCCGAAATTGTCATCTTCTCCGGGGATATTCAGTTTTCGTGCTGTACCGCCAGCAGCAAGGATGATAGCATGTCCCTTCAGGACGCTGCCGTCAACCAGGCGAACACTATGATATTCAATTCCTGGCTCTGTTGCCACAGCCTCTTGTTCGACAATCTCAAGGTTGTAGTGCTTGGCATGAGAGAGAAATTTTTCACACAGTTCAAAACCGCCTATCTCTATAAACCCCGGATAGTTTTCAACTTCTTTGGTGATGGCCACTTGACCCCCCGCCAGGCCCTTTTCTATGAGAACAGTTTTCAGCGCTGCCCGCATTGAATAGATGCCGGCGGTAAGACCTGCCGGACCACCGCCCAGAATAATGACATCATATATCTCGCTATCAGTCATGTATATCTCCGTAAATCTTCGTTTTTGTATAGTAAAATAAGAATATGTTTTGCCGCTCTAGGTCATGAATAACCACTATGCAAGGAACTACTTAACTACTTGACAGGCCATTGTCAATGGGCAAGGGAGCAACAGTAATTTTATTGTAGGAAAAATCTGTTTGCTGTTACTCGCCTAGTATCTGGGCCATAAATGGAATCCAATGTTTGATAGATTGCTGCAAATTGCCATTGGATTTTTGTGTTTCAAGGAAGGAATTGAGTTGATCTAAAAGTACTGAATTTGATCGATTTACTGCCCATCCAAGGTATTCCTCAGAGGCCATTTGTCGAATTGGCGAAAGGTTGTTGCTTTTACTCCGAACGGCAAAGTAACAGACTATCGGTGCATCATGTACAAACACATCAATGTCATCGTCCTCCAGCGCTTTTACAGCTTTTGCGGTGGTAGAATATCTGGTGATGTTGGCTCGGCTAATTGTTTTGGTTATGAGAAAATCACCTGCTGTGTCTTGAATTGTTCCGATTGCAGGATGGGTGCCCATAAGGCTGTATATGCCATTTACATAGAGGCCGGCTTTTTTCGTTTTCACGAGCAGCATCTGTCCCGAACGTAGATATGGCTTGCTGAAGGTAACCCGGTAAGACCGTTCCGGGGTGATTGTCATTCCTGACATTACCACATCAATTTTATCCGCTTCCAGAGCAGGAATTTGATTGTCCCATTTAAGTTCTTTAAACTGGATGTTTCTGTTTAAGAATTTACCAAGCTGGAGGGCAAAGTCGACCTCTAAACCCTGTAACTTTCCACCTTGTTTGAATGCAAATGGAGGGGCGTTAGTAGAGATGCCAATACGTAAAGGGGGGAGGGGGGTGGTATCTTCCCCTCCATTTTGAGCGACATTATAGGTGGGAGTGGTGCAAGAGATAAAAAGTGACAGTGTAAACAAGAGCAGGATGGCAATGAAAAACCAATTGTATTTGTGGAATATTTTCATATTGTCTCATGCTTGTGCTGGTTTGAGTGACAAGCAATGTGATCTGCTTGCCACTTTAACTCTATCTTTGCTTACCCGAGTCCTGCCTTTTTATCTTCAGGCTTTACCACATATTTTCAACAGAATGGCGTTTTGTGCATGCATGCGGTTTTCTGCTTCATCAAAAACAATCGACGCCTGGGACTCCATTACCGAATCAGTAGTCTCTACTCCTCGTTCGGCGGGTAAGCAATGCATGAAAAGGCTCTCTTTACCGGTAGCAGCCATAAGCTCATCGTTGACCTGAAAGCCCTTGAACCGTATTTTTCTCTGTTCGGCTTCCTCCTTTTGCCCCATAGATGCCCATACATCCGTGTAGACGATATCAGCATCTTTCACAGCTGCCATAGGATCGTGGCTGACCTCCACCTCTGATAGACCAGCCTTTTGGGTTTCAGCAAAGGTCGCAGCATCGGGTTGGTAGTCATCCGGGCAAGCGCATACAAAGTGAAAAGGGAGTCGCTGGGCCAGGCGTAGCCAGGAGTGTACAATATTATTACCGTCACCCACATAGACCACTTTGAGGTCATTCAGATGGCCGCGGTGCTCAAGTATAGTGAACATGTCGGCCATTATTTGGCAGGGATGGTTGTAGTCCGTCAAACCGTTAATTACAGGCACTGAGGAATATTGAGCCATCTCTAAGACATGATCGTGAGAAAATACCCGTGCCATGATCACGTCGTTATACCTGGCCACCACCCGGGCAATATCTTTTACCGCCTCACGTTTGCCTATGGAAATATCCGATGGACCCAGGTAGAGGGCATGACCGCCCATACGAAAGAACCCGGTCTCAAATGAGATACGTGTTCGGGCCGATGGTTTGGCAAAGATCATGGCCATTGTGTGATCTTTGAAAGGTTTGTAGTCTTCTCGCCCTCTGAATCGCGCTTTGACTTCTTTTGCGAGAGCAAAGGTTTCGTGGATCTCATCGGCGGTAAAATCGGTAATGTGTAAAAAATCGCGCTTCAAGGTTGCTCCTCCAAATTTATTCTCAATCGGGCATATACGTGCATTGATCAGAAAACTGATCAGATGTGCTATCCCGCTTATTTTTATCTTTGTACCTTATTAACGTACAGCATACTGCTTTAAATATCATTTTTTGGAAAAATTCACTCGGAGAAAGTGAGTTGTGACTGGTTGACAGCCTCCAAAATGAGATATATTCATCCGTTGTGTTGGGTTCTAACATTTCAGTCTTGGCCTTGTCACTAGAAGATTGTCGATGGCGTCGAAGCTTTTAGCGGGGTCTTTGAGTTGTCTAAATACATTCGGAGGTGAATGACGTTTTGAACACCTTCTTTGAAACTGTGGCCTGTTAACGGAGAAAGGCAATGGAGTTTAATTACCGCTGTACAATCTGTAACGCAACCTACGAGATTACCCCAGATGCTACAGTCTGCCCGGAATGTTCCAGGCAGCAACAGGCTGACCAGCCTCTGACCGGCATACTCGAGGTGGATCTCCACGGTAAAGTCGATGCCTCTTTTGAGATTTGTGACCTGCTACCGGTGGAGTCTGTATATTTCCCTCCGATCCCTGTGGGCAACAGCCCTTTGTGGGAACCGGCAAATCTTCGGCGCAGTACTGGCTGTAGTAATCTTTTTATTAAAGATGATGGCTCTAATCCAACGTCATCATTTAAAGACCGGGCTTCGTTTCTAGTTTCCGCTGCTGCGAAAAAGTTCAATATCCAGGACATTACCCTGGCTTCCACTGGTAATGCTGGCTCATCCATGGCCGGCATTGGTGCTGCTGCCGGGCAGAACATTACCCTGTTTTTGCCAAAAACAGCTCCAACTGCCAAACTGGTCCAGGCTCTGCAATACGGTGCTACGGTATATCGGGTAGACGGTAATTACGATAATGCCTATGACTTATCCATGGAATTTTCTAGACGAAAAGGTGGCATGAATCGAAATACCGCCTACAACCCCCTGACTATTGAAGGGAAAAAGACCGTTTCACTGGAGCTGTTCAAGCAGCTGGAAAACCCAGTGGAGATCCTGTTTGTTTCCGTGGGTGACGGCTGTATTTTGGCAGGAATTTACAAAGGTTTTAAGGATTTGAAGAAACTTGGGCTTATTACTCAAATGCCCAAAATTATTGGTGTTCAGGCAGAAACCTCAGATGCGTTGACCCGGGCTTTCCAGACCGGGGAATTTACCAATATTCCGACTTCAACAGTTGCGGACTCCATATGTGTCGATGTGCCGCGTAATGGTACGCACGCTCTGGCCCAGCTCATAAAATATGATGGGGAGATGATGACCGTGACTGATGACGAAATTATCCAGGCACAGGCCAAACTCTCCAGCTCCACCGGGCTTTTTACCGAACCAGCCGGTGCCGCAGCTTTTGCGGGCTTTTTGAAAGCCGTCCCCGGGCTTGACCCGAATGCAGTCGTGGTGATTTTGACCACTGGAAACGGCCTCAAGGATAGTACTTCGGCGACCCTTGGCATTGACGTTCCCCAGCAGTTGATCAAATCAGTTGATGATATTGACCTCAGCTGAAGAAGGGCTGTAATGGTTACCAACGAAGTGTTTTAAATAGCCATCACCCAAATGCAACAGCATTATATTGCACACGTTCAACCAATTTATTGTCCGTCTTCAATTAAATTGTAGACACGCATCACTCCTTCAACTATATTAATTACAAAATCAATAGATAGAGATGGAAGACTAAATGAAATAACCAGGAGTGCTATATCGTGGACTTCGACAAACTGCAGATTATTCGGGGAGAGATTCTCCATTGCCTGGCAGACCCTGCTGAAGTTGGAGATAGTAGCAGTTATGAGTATTTCCAGGATGGCTTGATGGTAATCAAGTCCGGCCTGGTCGAGGCCATCGGTCCCGCCGAGGAGATGTTGTCCAAGCTACCAACTGACGCCTCTGTTACTCAATATACCAATGGTCTTATCGTTCCTGGATTTATCGACTGCCATCTGCACTATCCTCAAACTGACATAATTGCCTCATACGGCGAACAACTGCTGGAGTGGCTTGAAAATTATACATTTCCCATCGAACGTGAGTTTGATGATTCAGACAAGGCCAGTGATGTCGCCCGGTTCTTTTTTGACGAACTTATGCGCAACGGCACCACCAGTGCACTTGTTTTTGGTACAGTCCATAAACAATCAGTGGACGCCTTTTTTACAGCAGCCAAGAAGCGCCGCTTGAGAATGATCTGCGGTAAGGTACTTATGGACCGTAATGCTCCAGAATATCTCACCGACACACCTGAAAGCAGTTACCTTGACAGTAAGGAACTTGCCGAACGCTGGCATGGTGTTGATCGTTTGCGCTATGCAATTACTCCAAGGTTTGCACCTACAAGTTCCGATGAGCAACTGGCTCTCGCGGGAAAGTTGTTGAGCGAGTATCCAGATCTTTATCTGCACACTCACCTGGCTGAAAATATCAGTGAAGTTGAGTGGGTTAGAGAGTTGTTTCCGGATCGTTCAGGTTATCTGGATGTCTATGCACACCATGGACTCTTAACGAAACGGAGCATATTCGCCCATTGCCTTCACCTAAGCGATGATGAGTTCAGGTTGATGCACGAAAGCGGTGCGAACATAGCATGCTGTCCCACGTCAAATCTCTTTCTGGGCAGTGGTTTATTTAACCTGGCGAAAGCTGAAGATCAAAAAATAAAGGTGGGACTTGCTACCGATGTTGGTGGAGGTACCAGTTTTTCTCTTCTACAAACCATAAGCGACCTCTATAAAACACAACAGCTTCGCAGCCACAGACTTTCACCGTTTAAATCACTTTATCTCGCCACCCTGGGCGGAGCACGTACCTTAGATCTAGATGATCTGATAGGTAACTTCCTGCCCGGCAAAGAAGCAGATTTTATTGTCCTTGACTACGAAGCAACCCCGCTGCTTACCAGACGGCTTAGGCTGTGCAAGAATCCGGCTGAAAAACTGTTTGTCCTGCAAACGCTGGGTGATGACCGGGTAGTTAAGCATGTGCACATTTTGGGAGAAGAAGCCTACAGGAGAAAATAGAATATGGGGCCGGTTGTTTTCTTCTAACGCTTTCAAATTGTTACCGGAGTCAAAGAATATCATTAATGCTATGTTGGCAAACAAAAAAGTTGGCACGAAGGGTTGAGCATGAATCAAAATAACCTTGAATTTCTAAAAAACCTGGCAAAAGGTATCATTAGTGTCTTCGGTAGTCGGTGTGAGGTTGTTATCCATGATTTCAGTGATTTTAAGAAATCGCTGGTATATATTGAAGGCGATATCTCCAAACGCTCGATTGGCTGCCCCCTGCCAGATATGCTGTATCGGTTACTGAAAGATTTCGGTAACGATGCCCCTGATAAATTCGGTTACAAAAGCACCACTCAGGACGGAAAAATCCTCAAGTGTTCTACCACTATGATACGGGATAATGAGGGTAAGGTTGAGGGATGTTTTTGCATTAATTTCAACGTCACGGATTTCACTTTCCTTGCCACGGCCTTTAGCGACTTTACCTTTCTTGCCAGTAAAGGTATCGATGGTAATGGTAAGGGTATTAATCAAGATGTTACCCCCAGCAATTTCGCCGAATCCATGGAATCAGCAATTGATATTGCTGTGGCCGAGCACGGAAAAGTACCTTCCATGATGGATAAGGCAGACAAGCTGGAGGTTATGCAGAATTTAGATAAAGACGGTGTCTTCATGATCAAAGGTTCTGTGGATTACATGGCCAGGGTTTTTGGTGCTTCAAGATACACCATATACAACTACCTCAAGCTCATTCGCGCTGCTTAGAGGAGGGATGGATTCAAATGACAGAAGAAAGACCTTCTCGAGGCTAACTTAAATATTGGGGAAAATTATGGCAGTAGGCAAATCAGTGCAAAGAGTGGATGGCGTCGCCAAAGTTACAGGCAAAGCGCGTTATACCGATGACTTCACCATGCCTGGAATGCGGGTCGCCAAATATCTTCGTTCCACTATTGCCCACGGTCGGGTGCTGGCGATCGATACGAGCAAGGCTCGTTCATTGCCCGGTGTTGACGGTGTTTTCACTTTCGAGGATATTCCTAAAAATGCCTTTGCAACCGCAGGCCATCCCTATTCGCTGGATCCAGGCCATGTTGATATTGCAGATCGGCATCTGCTGACCGATTATGTCCGCTACATGGGTGATGAGATCGCTATTGTAGTGGCAGACAGTGATCTTACTGCCAGCAAGGCTCTTAGCCTCATCGATGTTGAGTATGACTGGTATCAACCCTTAGTAACAGCTGATGACATACTGAGTGAGGATGCACCTGAAATACACAGGCGAACAGGAAACGTTGTTAAAACGCACTCCTTTGTTGCCGGCGTAAATCTAGAGGAGGTTAAAGAAGAATGTGACCACCTGCTTGAAGGACGTTATAAGACCCAGATAATGCAGCATTGCCATCTGGAGAATCACACGGCATATGCATATATGGACGACAATGAGCGCATTGTCATTGTCTCCTCAACCCAGATTCCGCATATAGCAAGGCGAATTGTGGGCGAGGCTCTAGGTGTAGATATTGGCCTGATAAGGGTTATTAAACCCTATATCGGTGGAGGTTTCGGCAATAAACAGGATGTAATTCTGGAACCGATGGTGGCTTTTCTGACAAAAAAACTGGGTGGCATTCCCGTCCGGTTACAGCTAGACCGTGAAGAAGGGATGGTGGGCACTCGGGTGCGGCATCCCTTTGATGTGAAGGTGCAGGTTGGTTTAGATAAGGATGGCATAATCAAGTGTATTGACTTTGATGCGCTTTCCATCACCGGCGGCTATGCCTCCCACGGCCATTCGATCGTAGCGGCTGGGGCTGCCAAAACCCACTATATGTACCCACGGGCAGTCTATAGTTGCAAGGCAAAGACCATTTATGGGAATATCCCGACGGGTGGTGCCATGCGTGGCTACGGTTCTCCCCAGATGACCTTTGCCGTTGAGTCTATAATGGAAGAAGCGGCCCGCCTGGTTGGGATGGATTCGGTTGAGTTTCGTCAAAAAAATGCTGCCCGTGCAGGTGACAAAAGCCAAATAACCAACAAGCCGATCATGACCTGCGGCCTTTTAGACAGCATACAAAAAGGTAAAGAGCTGATCGGCTGGGAAACAAAACGTGCAGGCTGGCCCAAGTCCCAGACGGGGGAAATCCGGCGCGGCCTGGGGCTGGCTATCTTCAGTTATGGTTCCGGCACCTATCCAGTCTGTGTGGAGCCGGCCAGTGCACGAACCATTTTAAATCAGGACGGCTCGGTTCATCTTCAGGTTGGAGCCACAGAGATAGGCCAGGGATCGGATACTGCCTTTGCCCAGATGGCTGCAGAGACACTTGGCATTTCTTTTGAAAAAATACACGTAGTCTCAGCCCAGGACACCGATGTCACCCCTTTTGATACGGGCGCTTACGCCTCGCGCCAGATGTATGTTGGCGGGCAGGCGGTGATGCGAACGGCTGAGCAGTTAAAAAACAGGATTCTTGCCTATGCCAGCATCATCACCGGCCTTGATGTCGATCTTATCACAATTGCAGATGATAATATTGTAATTGCCAAAAGTCCGGAAATAGCGGTCATGGCCGTACGCGACGTCGCGGTGGACGCTTACTATGATAAAAATCGTGGTGGCCAGATTACCGCAGAAGTCAGTTATAAAACCCGCGGTAATGCCCATGTCTTTGGCTGTACCTTTGTCGATCTTTCTGTCGATATTCCTTTGTGCAGAGTGACGATTAATGAGATCTATAACGTTCATGACTGTGGGGTGGTTATCAACCCCTTAGGTGCGGAAGGGCAGGTCCATGGTGGAATGGCTATGGGCATAGGTGCGGCTCTCTATGAAGAGCTCATGGTCGATCCCGACTCCGGCAAGATTTATAATAACAATCTCCTCGACTACAAGGTACCAACCATCATGGATATCCCCGATCTTGGGGCTGCTTTCGTGGAACCTCATGAACCATCGCACCCTTATGGGAGTAAGTCATTGGGAGAGCCGCCTGTGCTTTCTCCTGCTCCAGCCATTCGTAACGCAATTCTGGACGCCACAGGGGTTGCAATTAATGAGCTGCCTATGAATCCAAAAACCATCTTTAAGTATTTCAAAAAAGCAGGACTGCTTTAGGTGAATGAACATGTTTGATATAGACAGTTATCATAAAGCAAATACGGTGGATGAAGCCATTGCGCTCTTATCACAAAATCCGGCAGCCAAACCAATTGCAGGGGGAACTGATGTACTTGTCCGTCTGCACGGTAACAACCCTGATTACCGGCATCTTGTGGATATACATGATGTGGCAGATCTTAAAAATGTCACCATGGAGCCTGATGGTACCATTGTAATAGGTGCCGGAGTTACTTTTACCAGGCTGGTCCAGGCAGCTGGTGTAAGCACCAATATTCCCGTGCTGGCTGAAGGTGCCTCTTCGGTTGGTGGCCCCCAGGTGCGCAACGTTGCTACCATCGGCGGCAATATATGCAATGGAGCTCCAAGTGCTGATTGTGCGGCACCTCTGCTGGTATTAAATGCACAGGTTGAACTCAAAGGACCGGATGGTGTTCGCAATCTGCCTTTACATGATTTTTATCAGGGCCCCGGACTGGTAGATCGAAAGACCGGAGAGATCATGGTGAGTTTGCGAATTGCCAAAAGTGATTATCAGGGCTGGTCAGCACATTACATCAAATACGCTATGCGCGATGCCATGGACATTGCCACCATCGGTTGCGCTGTCGCCTGTAAACTGAAAGATGGCAAGGTTGAGGGACTTCGGCTTGCCTTTGCTGTGGCCGGGCCGACCCCACTAAGATGCTGGCGAACTGAGGAAAAAAGCCAGGGTGCTTTGGCAGACGAATCTTTGCTTAAACTTGTTGCGGGTTCAGTGCTAGACGATCTCAGACCGCGGGATTCATGGCGTGCATCTAAAGACTTCAGGGAACAGATCATTACAACACTCGCCGAACGTGTCCTGCGGGAAGCCATTAACAGACAAAGCCGAAATGGAGTATCGATATCATGATCAGAAACATTTCCTGTACCATAAATTCCAGGCCGATGACCTGGCAGATTGATATCCGTATGTCCCTTGCTGATCTCTTACGAAAACAGGGGTACACCAGTGTAAAAGAGGGTTGCGGCGTTGGCGAATGTGGGGCATGTGCGGTATTGATCGACGATGTTGTCGTCGACTCTTGCCTCTACCTTGCCGTTTGGGCCGATGGTCGAAACATCCGCACCACAGAGGGTGAATGTAAGGAAGGCAAACTGTCCCAGATTCAACAGGCGTATCTGGATACCGGCAGTGTCCAGTGTGGATTTTGCACTCCGGGACTGGTTATGGCCTCCACCGCTTTTGTGGAAGAGCATAAAGGTGAGAAGGTTTCCCGTGATCAAATTCGTAAAGGTCACGCCGGCAACCTTTGCCGATGTACCGGTTATGAAGGAATCATCCGGGCAGTGGAGCAATGCATGGATCCAGAAAAAACACAAAAATAGTACTTTTAATAAGGTCAAATCCTAAGACGGCTTATCTATAAATATGTAAGTCCATCTAGAACATACAGTAACTAATTATAAAGCAAGAGGATGATAAATGTCTGAAATTCCAAAATTAGATTTTACCAAAATAAATCAACTGGCCGAGCAATATAAACCCGAAATGACAGCTTTTTTACGGGATATGGTCGCCATTCCAAGCGAGAGTTGTGATGAGAAGGGGGTTGTTTTAAGAATTAAAGAAGAGATGGAAAAAGTTGGTTTTGACAAGGTAGAGATTGATCCCATGGGAAATGTGCATGGTACCATCGGCAATGGTAAGCATATAATCGCCATGGATGCCCATATCGACACAGTGGGTGTCGGTAATATCGATAACTGGGAATTTGATCCGTACAAGGGCTACGAAAACGACGAGGAAATCGGCGGCAGGGGAACAAGTGATCAGGAGGGCGGCATGGCCTCTATGGTGTACGCCGGTAAAATCATCAAAGATCTTGGTCTGGGCGGTGATTACACCCTGGTTGTTGTGGGAACGGTCCAGGAAGAAGATTGTGACGGTCTATGCTGGCAATATATCATCAAGGAAATGGGTCTTAAACCTGACTTTGTCGTTTCCACCGAACCCACAGACGGCGGCATCTATCGTGGTCAGCGTGGCAGAATGGAAATAAGGGTGGACGTAGCAGGTATCAGTTCCCATGGTTCCGCGCCTGAGCGTGGTGACAACGCTATTTTCAAAATGGGTAAGATTCTTGGCGAACTTGAAGGATTACACGAAAGGTTGATAACAGATGATTTTCTTGGCAAAGGATCCTTGACCGTCTCAGAAATCTTCTTCACCTCCCCATCCCGTTGCGCAGTTGCCGATGGCTGCTCCATTTCGGTTGACCGAAGGCTCACGGCAGGTGAAGACGGTCCTTACGCACTTCAGCAGATTCGTGATCTTCCTGCAGTAAAAGCCGCTGGCGCAGAAGTCTCTATGTATAGCTATGATAGACCTGCTTACACAGGTTTGGTCTACCCAACAGAATGCTATTTTCCATCATGGGTTTTGCCGGAAGACCATGAAGTAACCAAGGCGACCGTCGACACCTATAAAAATCTTTTTGATCAGGAACCACGGGTTGATAAATGGACTTTTTCTACTAATGGCGTTTCCATCATGGGAATGCATGGCATACCCTGTGTTGGCTTTGGGCCGGGTAAAGAAGCCGAAGCCCACGCGCCTAATGAGAAGACCTGGAAAGCTGATTTGGTTCGTTGTGCCGCCTTCTACGCTGCATTACCTCTCATCTATCTTGGTAACAAGGAGTAAGGGGTCATGAAGGCTAAACTTGCTTTTGTAGCTATCGGTGGGAACTCTCTGATAAAAAGCAAAGAGCTGCAGAAAGTTGAAGATCAGCATGATGCGATCAGGGAAACAGTAACCCATGTAGTCGATTTGATCGATCAGGGGTACCAGGTCATTATTTCCCACGGCAACGGCCCCCAGGTGGGGTTTATTCTGCGCCGCTCAGAAGTGGCCCGCCGGGCAACCGGGCTTCATTTGGTCCCCCTGGTTAATGCCGTGGCTGATACGCAGGGGTCGATAGGGTACCAGATCCAGCAGGCAATGAACAACGAACTGGCCGCTAGAAACCTTGCAGGACAGTGCGTCACCTTGGTCACCCAGGTGGTGGTTGATCGAGATGATCCGGCATTTTTAAAACCCGCCAAACCTGTTGGAGAGTTTTTCGATGGTGCTCAACTTGCAGATATACGCCATGAGTATCCGGACTGGAGTCTGATTGAGGACGCGGGCAGGGGATACCGGAGGGTTGTGCCGTCACCTGCACCCCACGAAATTGTTGAAAAACCGATTGTCGAATCGCTGCTGAGGGAGGGGTATCACGTGGTTGCCGCCGGCGGCGGTGGCATACCGGTTGTAAGAAATGGCCAGGACCTTGAGGGGGTAGATGCCGTTATTGACAAGGATCTGGTCTCAAGCCTTTTGGCTGCACAATTGGGTGCCGAGTTGCTGGTTATTTCCACTGCCGTAGAACAGGTGGCTTTGAACTTTGGTAAACCGACTCAGGAACTTATAGGAACTATGACGGTAAGTCAGGCGGAGAGTTATATCGAGCAGGACCATTTTGCCCCGGGATCCATGTTGCCAAAGATAGAGGCGGCACTGGGGTTTCTCAGAGCTGGCGGCAAAGAGGTCATTATCACGGCCCCTGAATTTATAAGAGAAGCGGTTCTTAACGGTAAAGGAACCCATATAATACCGTAATAGCGTCGAAAAAAATCTGATTCAATTTATTACGGATACATTCGATCTAAGTAATAGTTTTAAATAATAAGGAGAAAAAATAATGGATAGCGCAAGAATTAAATCCCTTATTCAGCAACTGGCTCAGCTGGATTATAAAGATATGTATGCCAATGACTTCCTGCTCACCTGGGAAAAGAGTGACCAGGATATCCAGGCAACCTTTCTTGTTGCCGATATACTTCGTGGCCTGCGTCAAAGAAATATCTCTACTCGTCTTTTTGATTCCGGACTTGGAATCTCCCTGTTTAGAGATCAATCGACCCGGACACGGTTTAGTTATGCCAGCGCCTGTAACCAGCTGGGTCTAACGATGCAGGATCTGGATGAAGGAAAATCTCAGGTGGCCCATGGCGAGACCGTACGCGAGACAGCCAATATGGTTTCGTTTATGGCGGACGTAATCGGTATCCGCGATGACATGTACATTGGAAAAGGCAATGCCTATATGCGCGAGGTCTCCCAGGCTGTGCAGCAGGGGTACCTGGAAGGGGTGCTTGAACAGAGGCCAACTCTTGTAAACCTGCAATGCGACATCGATCACCCAACCCAGTCCATGGCTGATATGCTTCATCTGATTAACCATTTCGGGGGTGTGGAAAATCTCAAGGGCAAAAAACTGGCCATGACCTGGGCTTACAGTCCATCCTATGGCAAGCCGCTTTCTGTTCCCCAGGGTGTTATCGGACTCATGACCAGATTTGGCATGGAAGTTTCTCTGGCGCATCCTGAAGGCTATGAAGTTATGCCGGAAATTGAAGAGGTTGCCACGAGAAATGCCGCCGCCAGCGGCGGCAAATTCACTAAATCCAATTCTATGGAAGAGGCGTTTGCTGGTGCCGATATCGTTTATCCCAAGAGCTGGGCACCATTTTCCGCCATGGAAAAACGCACCAACCTCTATGGAGAGGGTGACTTTGATGGCATCAAAGCCTTGGAAAAAGAACTCTTGGGCCAAAATGCACTCCATAAGAGCTGGGAATGTACAGAGTCTCTGATGTCAACGACACACCTGGGTGAAGCCCTGTACATGCATTGTTTGCCGGCAGATATCAGTGGGGTCAGTTGTAAAGAGGGTGAGGTCGCTGCCAGCGTATTTGATCGCTATCGCAAGCCGATGTACATGGAAGCCAGTTATAAGCCGTATATCATTGCCGCCATGATTATGCTGGCCAAGGCAAAATGCCCTGCAGATACTCTTGAAGCGATGTTGACCAAGGGCGAAGCACGTATAAGATAATTTTGTATTCGACTTCTACAACACCATCGTCTTTGATGGGAGGTTATCATGATTTCTTTCACCCTTAACGGAAATGAGACTTCATTCTCCGGTGATGAAAATTTATCTCTCTTGAATTTTTTGAGAAATGAAAAGGGAATAACCTCCGTCAAAGATGGTTGCTCCGGCCAGGCCGCCTGTGGTGCCTGTTTGGTTGACCTGAACGGTAAACCGACTCTGGCATGCGTTACGAAGATGAAACGGTTGGCAGGAAAATCGGTCATCACCATCGAAGGTTTTCCGGAACAAGTGCGTCGCACCCTGGGCCGCGCTTTTGTTTCAAAAGGTGCGGTGCAGTGCGGGTTTTGTACGCCGGGCTTTCTTGCAAGAACAAAGATTCTTCTTGAAACCAATCCGGATCCGAGCCGCGAAGAGGTGGTGAAAGCACTCAGTGTCAACGTCTGCCGTTGTACCGGATATGCCAAGATTGTTGAGGGCATACTCCTTGCTGCTCAAGCCCTTCGGGAAAATCTGGAAGTTGAATGGGAAAGTCGCACCGGTATCGGCTACTCATACCCAAAGGTAAACGCCTACGAAAAAGCTTTAGGTGTTGGCCCCTATGTCGCAGACATGAAAATCGAAAACATCTGTTTTGGTGCCCTGAAGTTTAGTGAACATCCCCGCGCTGTTGTCAGAAGTATAGATGTGAGCGGTGCAGAAAAAATGACTGGAGTTATCCGGGTCTTCATCGGAAAAGATATTCCCGGAAAGCGACATCAGGGGCTTGTCGTCAAAGATTGGCCGATGATGGTACTTGAAGGCGAAACAACCAGGTGCATTGGTGATGTGCTTGCCTGTGTTGTGGCTGATACCGAAGAGATTGCCAGGGCAGCTGCAGAAGAAATCATAATCGATTACCAGATTCTTGAGCCGCTCACTGAAATGAGTGAGGCCGGGGATTCTGAAATTCTGATCCATGAAAGTGGTAACCTTCTAAAGGAAACTATCGTCTGTCGCGGAGAAGCTATAGACGATGTTTTCAAGAGTTCTGCCCATGTAGTTGAAGGCGAGTTTGAAACCCCCTGTATTGAACATGGTTTTCTAGAGCCGGAAGCATCCATTGCTCTACCCGATGGAAAAGGCGGCCTGATCATATATTCCCAAAGCCAGGCACTTTTCAAAGATCGGGCACAGATCGCCTCGACTCTTGCACTTGATGAGGAAAAGGTTGATGTGCTCCTTATGTCTGCGGGTGGAGCTTTTGGAGGTAAGGAAGACCTTACCGTCCAGCACCATGCGGCACTTGCGGCCATGATACTTAAGCGTCCCGTTCGGGTTCGACTGAGCCGGCCAGAATCTCTTCGCATGCATCCCAAACGGCACCGGATGAAGATGAGCTATAAACTTGCCTGCGATAAAAATGGCATGTTGACCGGTCTCAGGGCCAGAATAGTAGGGGATACCGGTGCTTATGCCTCTATGGGCGGTGCAGTTGTGGCGAGAACCGGAACCCATGCCGGGGCCGCCTATCATCTGCCCAATGTGGATGTCATCGCCCGAGCCTACTACACCAATAATCCCCCCGCGGGAGCCTTTCGCGGCTTTGGAGTCAGCCAGTCCAATTTTGCCATGGAAAGCATGGTAGATGAACTGTGCACTAAGGGCGGGTTTGATAAATACCAGTTCCGTTATGACAATGCCCTTGATGTCGGGCGCATGACCACCACCGGTCATGTGCTCAAAGAAGGAGTGGGGCTGCGAGAGTGTCTTGAAGCAGTTAAAGATGCCTTCAATGGTTCCCAATATGCCGGCCTTGCCTGTGCTATAAAAAATTGCGGCATTGGCAACGGTATGGATGAGGTGAGTGAAACAAAACTAAAAATCGTTGCAGCGGATAAGATCGAACTCTACCATGGCTGGAGCGAGATGGGGCAGGGGATTGATACTGTTGCCAGACAGGTCCTTGCCGAAGTCTGCGGGCTGGATAACAGTATTAAAATTGAAGTGAAATCCTCCACTGGCGGCGGTGCCTTGGGAGGCGCAACCACCGCCAGTCGCGGTACATGTCTGCTTGGTAATTCCACAATTCTCGTAGCGGAAAAGCTGAAAGTAGATCTGACAAATACGTCACTAGCCGAGCTGGTCGGCAAAGAATATTTTGCCAAATATCTTGTTGACTGGACCACCAGCCACGATGTGGACGGCGAGATAGTCAGTCATTTTTCATATGGTTATGCGGTTCACCTTGCCATACTCAATGAAAACGGCAAATTGCAGAGTATCCATGCGGCTCATGATGGTGGCAGAATTATCAATCCGATACTCTTTGAAGGGCAGGTTGAAGGCGGGGTGGTAATGGGCATGGGCTATGCTCTAAGTGAAAATTATCCAATAAAAGAAGGCAAGCTCACCACCGACCGTATGTCAAAACTGGGTCTTCCTAAGGCAAAAAATGTTCCCGACATTAAAGTAATAGGGGTGGAGTGTCCGGATACCTCCGGTCCTTTCGGGGCAAAAGGAGTTGGAGAGATCAGTTCAATCCCCACTCCGGCAGCGATTGCCAATAGTTATTGCAGTTTTGATGGCAAACGGCGCTACAAGCTTCCGCTTGCACCTCCAGAGCGGGATTAGTTGGAAAAGACAGAGTATTTCGAAATTACTACTATAAAAGGGGATATTTCATGACCTTATATCTAAAAAATGCCAATTTTATTGATTATCAAAGTTTTGAGATAAACCATACAAATATTACCGTAGAGTCCGGTCCGACAGGGTCCATCACTCTGTCGAAAAATGTTCCGGCAGACGATGCTCTTGGTACTGGGGATCGAATCATCGATTGTAAGGGGAAATTTGTCACAAAGTCTTTTGGCTGCGGACATCATCATATCTATTCTACCCTGGCAAGAGGAATGCCCGCCCCGCGGCATATTCCAACTAATTTTCCCGAAATTCTCAAGTACGTATGGTGGCATATAGACAAACGTCTGGATCTGGAAATGATTGAAGCCAGTGCCTTGGCATCAGCAATCTATTGTGCCAAGAGCGGGGTGACCTTTGTTATTGACCACCATGCATCGCCTTTTGCAATCGATGGCTCTTTAGAAACCATTGCCAGGGCTTTTGATCGGGTCGGGATTTCTCATATGCTTTGTTATGAGATGTCTGATAGAGACGGCGTTGAAAAAAGGGAACAGGGTTTGGCAGAGACCGATGCCTTTCTCGCCTCGGGGAGGGCCGGCCATGTGGGATTGCACGCTTCTTTTACCGTGAGTGATAAACTCCTGGCAGATTCCATTGAGCTTGCAAAAAAATACCAGACCGGCTTGCATATCCACGTGGCTGAAGACAAAGCTGATCAGGACCACGCCCTGACCAACTTTGGTAAACGAGTTGTGGAACGCTTACATGACGCCGGCGGTCTGGAACTGGGTAAATCAATCTTGGGACACTGTATCCACCTTTCTGAAAATGAGCTGCAACTCCTGCAGGAATCAGGTGTCTGGGTTGTGCAAAATGTAGAGAGCAACCAGAACAACAACGTTGGGCTCGCTGGATATGGGAAACTTGCCAGCCAGATGATGCTTGGCACTGATGGGATGCACTGTGACATGCTCCGCAGCGCCAAGGCAACCTTTCTTGCAGGGCAGGCTACTGAAGGTATCGGTTTTGATACCATCTATGACCGTTTTCGCAATGTTCACCGCTATATTAAGTCTTCTGGTGCAGCAGGGGACACAGACAATAATCTGGTGATATTGGACTACGATCCACCAACCGATCTGACCCAGGACAATTTCCTCGGTCACTTTGTCTATGGAGTTGATGCCCGTCACGTGGAAAGTGTTATTTCTCAGGGGCAGGTTTTAGTAGAAGATCGCAAGATAACAACTGTAGATGAAAAGGAGGTTTTAACCCATGCAAGAGCCATGGGACGAAAACTCTGGGACAAGCTCTAATGGCGTCGCGAAAACTCCGATCGAAAGCGTTGCAGGTTTTTACCAAAAACTCGACATACTAATCATATAGCCGAGTTCCTGGAAACAACACTGCACCTTGTATATCGTTTCTGCTTAGCCATTTACAGCTTCAAATTAATTTTGTTGGATCGCAACAACCATAAAGAGAAGAACTCTATGCAGGATATCCTGATAAAAAATGGCTTAATTGTTACCGCCGAGGAAACGATTAAAGCAGACTATTCCCCCTAAGAGGGGAGAGCGTTTCGCGGATGGCTAACCACCAACTATATTCAGGGGCCTTTGTTGTGGTCCATGAAGGTGAGCTTCTAGTGGAAAAAGGGTGGCGGCAATATATCAACCGCAGCCAGGCGGTGAGAAAGAGCACAAATGAAGGAGATCAGCATGACAAGTGATAAATTATGGGTTTGCGAGATAGAAACGCTGCTGAAATGGATTCTGGAAGATGAAAAGAAAGGGCGGATTTTCGGAATCGAAAAAGAGCTGTTCTATGTCCCCAAAGCCACAGATCCCTTTCGGATGCTGCGCTATGGCAAATTACTGGAGACTCCCGTGGGAGTGGCCGCAGGTCCACATACCCAGCTTTCCCAAAACCTGATTGCTGCCTGGCTGACAGGTGGCCGGTATATGGAACTGAAAACTGTCCAGATTCTTGATGAACTGGAAGTAACCAAACCCTGTATAGATATGGGTGATGAGGGGTATAATTGTGAATGGTCCCAGGAGTTAAAACTGAACCAATCCTTTGATGAGTATCTCAATGCGTGGATTGTCATGCATATCCTGAAAGATAAGTTTGGTTGGGGCGAACCTGACGAGCCCGGGTTTATCTTTAACATGAGTGTTGGTTACAACCTCGAAGGTATTCTCAGCACAGGCGTACAAAGATTTCTTGACCGAATGGCTGACTGCTCAAAAGAAAAAGCAGCCAAAATTGGACAAATTGCAGCTTTTTATCCCCGGGTAAAAGAGCTGCATATTGGCAATTGTCTGTCGGACAACGTCACTATTTCCACTATGCATGGTTGCCCGCCGGACGAGGTGGAAAAGATCGGTCGTTATTTTGTTGAAGAACGAAAACTCCACACCACCATAAAGCTCAATCCCACTTTGCTGGGCGACGAAGGGGTTCGAGGAATTCTCAATGATAAACTTGGTTTTAAGGTTGAGGTTCCTGATCTGGCCTTTGATCATGACCTGAAATATCCTGATGGAGTAGCTTTAATCAAGTCACTTCTGCAAAGCGCAAAGAAAATAGGTGTTGAGTTCAATATCAAGCTCACCAACACTCTTGAGACCACAAACAACGAACAGGATTTGCCGGAGAGCGAACAGATGGTCTATATGAGCGGCCGCTCCCTGCATCCCATCAGCATCAATCTGGCCAGACGCCTGCAGGATGAGTTCCAGGGAAATCTGGATCTCTCGTTTTCCGCGGGAACCAGCTATGAAAATGTAGCCGATGTCCTGGCCTGCAATTTAAAACCAATTACTACCTGTTCCGATCTTTTAAAGCCGGGTGGGTACGGTCGGCTGTCTCAATATCTGGAAACCCTGTATGAGGCATTCGAGGCTGCCGGGGCAAGCAACATAGAAGATTTTGTTGTGGCCAAGAGCGGTAAAAAACAAGAAGTGAATAAGGCTGGATGGGCAAATCTTCAAGAATACGCCGGAGCTGTGGTTGAAGATGGCAACTATAAAAAGGAAATTTATCCCTACGATAATATCAAAACTGATGACGAACTCGGACCGTTCGATTGCATCAAGGCTCCCTGTATGTCCACCTGTCCGGCCAGCCAGGATATTCCCAGTTATATGTATTATACCGCCAGGGGAGACTATGCTAAGGCTCGGAGAGTGATTCTTGAAACCAACCCCTTTCCAAATGTTCAGGGAATGGTTTGTGATCATCTCTGCCAGTCTAAATGTACGCGGATCAACTATGACGACCCACTCCTGATTAGAGAAATTAAAAGGTTCGTCATCCAGAATGCCGGCGACGAACCTTTGTTACAACCCGCCAAATCCAATGGAATAAAGGCCGGCATCATCGGTGCCGGACCGTCTGGATTATCCTGTGCCTATTTCCTGGCGTTGCAGGGCTTTGATGTGGAAATTTTCGAGGGCAAGGAATTTGCCGGAGGCTGGGCTTCGGATGCCATCCCCACCTTTCGCCTGGACGATGAGAGTATAAAAAAAGATATCGATGCGATCCTCTCGCTTGGAGTCAAGATTCACTATAGCACCCAAATAGACCAGGCAAAGTTTGAATCGATGATTAATGAGTTTGATTACCTCTATGTGGCAATCGGGGCACAGGAAGGCGTGAAACTTGGGGTTCCCGGTGAAGATGCCGAAGGTGTCATGGATAATCTGGATTTTTTAAGTGCGGTTCGCCGTGGTGAAAAAATAGATCTTGGTAAGAAAGTTGTCATCATTGGCGGTGGAAATTCCGCTATGGATGCTGCTCGAACCGCCAAACGGCTTGTTGGACCAGATGGGGAGGTCAACCTCATATATCGACGAACCAAAGAAGAAATGCCCGCAGCGCTTGAAGAAGTTACAGGAATGCTGGACGAGGAAGTCAATCTGATTGAACTGACTGCCCCGGAGTGCATGTTGGTGGAAGGCGGACGAGTCAAAGCCAATGTGTGTTTCCAGATGAAACTTGGGGAAAAAGACGACAGTGGCAGGCCACGTCCGATCAGGATTGAAGGCTCGGAATTTGAATTAGAGGCAGACAGTGTGATCTCTGCCATCGGCCAACGTGTAAATGCAGATTTCTTCCCGGATAAAAAACTTACAATCGACCCAATTACTCATGAAACACAGATTAAAAATGTGTTCGCTGGTGGTGACGCTACTCGCGGCGCATCTACTTTAATCAATGCAATCGGTGATGGAAAGGATGTGGCAGAGTCCATCGCTCGTAGAGCGGTCGAGGAAAGTAAAGTGGCCGAGGGCATCCTGGCTAAGTCGATTGACCCTGAAGAATTACGTATTGCAAAAGCCCGTCGGCAGCCAGGGACTCTTATGCCTGAAATCAGTCTTGATGAGCGGTCTGGTTTTAAAATGGTGATTAACACTCTGGATGAAGCTACAGCCCAGGCAGAAGCGGCCCGCTGTCTGCAGTGCGATGATATTTGCAGTGTATGTGTTTCGGTCTGCCCGAACCGTGCCAATATGGAATTTCACCTCGAACCTGTTTCGTTTACAATTCAACAGGCTGTCAATGGCGAAAACGGTGTGCAGATCAACAATCTGGAGACAGGGCAGATCAGCCAAAAGTACCAGATTCTCAATATCGGCGACTACTGCAACGAATGTGGTAACTGCGCCACCTTTTGCCCAACAAGTGGCGCACCATACCAGGATAAGCCCAAGTTTCATTTGACATCTGAGAGTTTTAAAACTGCCAGCTACGGGTATCATTTCACTGCAGATAATCGACTGGAGTATAAAAACGACAACCAATACGCAGTACTTGCTAAAGGGGCTGAGGGTTACACCTATGAAGATGAGAGTATTAAAGCCATTTTAAATCAGGATTATTCAGCACAGCAGGTACAGTTTAAAAACAGTTCACAACAGGCTGTTAATTTACTCGAAGCCGTCCAGATGGCGATTTTATTCGAAGCTGTTCATGGACTGGCACCATTTAAGTTTTAACTGAAAACGAAACCGATAAACGAAGACTTCGGATGAAGAAATTTCACGACGCCATCACAATTAATATTTGAGGAAAACATGATAGATTTGACGATAAATGAGGAAACCCTGGCCAAGAATATAGAATATTGCCGGGAGAAAAAAATATCTCTTCCAACCTTTGCGATGATGAAGGATCCGAGCAAGATACCAGCAAAAATAAAAGATCAGCTTAAGGACATCGGCCTGTGGGACCTTCATTCCGCCAATCTTTACAGGATATCCTGGAAGAACGAGCAAAAAGATTCAGGAGGTCTCTTTGGGGGCGCAAACCACATTGTTCTTCCTCCTGAGCTGACCGGATGCCGCGCGAATATCATTATGATGTCGGGACGCTGGTTCCCAACAGGTGCCCATAAGGTTGGTGCTACCTTCGGCTGCCTGGCCCCAGGCTTGGTGACCGGACAGTTTGACCCCCAGAAAACCAAGGCCGTCTGGCCTTCCACCGGTAATTACTGTAGAGGCGGTGCCTATATCTCTGCACTTCTTGCCAGCAATGCTATTGCGATTCTCCCTGAAGAAATGTCCAAAGAGCGTTTTGAGTGGCTCAATAAAATCGCCGGGCAGGTCATAGCAACTCCGGGATGTGAATCAAATGTTAAAGAGATCTTCGACAAATGCTGGGAACTGAGAAATTCCGGAGAGGATCTGCGCATTTTCAATCAGTTTGACGAGCTCGGCAATCCACTTTGGCATTACACTGTTACAGGAAATGCTATTGAACAGGTCTTACAGCAATACCTCAGCCCTGGCAAAAAATTTGCGGGCTATATATCCTCGTCAGGTTCGGGTGGCACTCTGGCGGCAGGTTCCTATCTTAAAAAACAGTTTCCGGGCTCAAAGATTGCGGCGGCGGAGGCACTCCAATGTCCGACCCTTCTTCAGAACGGTTTTGGAGGTC
>Ga0209475_10001457_pt1 | contig 29942 bp, 47 predicted proteins | sample tdDd471_FD_187128 | JGI IMG/M metagenome (GOLD analysis project Ga0209475, IMG submission 187128) | Marine sediment microbial communities from the Atlantic coast under amendment with organic carbon and nitrate - tdDd47.1 (SPAdes)... | ecosystem: Environmental > Aquatic > Marine > Coastal >... | reverse complement strand
GCATCCGGTGCCAGGACGACATTCTGTTTTATCACCCGCCACTGCAGCACGAGGCGCACGTGGGGTCGGTGGCGTACGAGCATACACTGGCACCGACCATCTGGAAGGCGTTGCACGACAATCGCACCGCCACCACGGCCGGCCTGGACCCGTCGTTGCTGTACATCATGGTGGAGTCGGTGGTGGCCAACAAGTGGGAGCAGTACTACCCGACGTACTGGCGCCTGTGGGCACTGCTGATGCGCGAAGGCATGATCGCGTCCGAGTTGCCCGATAACGTGACGCTGCAGCAGGAGGTGCACATAGACGAGGACGATCGACTGCAGCGCATCGTGGACCGACTGGCGGCCGAGAACAGCGATTGCTGGCCCAGTCTACTGAGCGGGATCCCAGACCCCGGGCGGCAGCAAGCGGTGCGTACACACAAGGAGCTGCAGGCGATCCTGGACCCGACGGCCGCGTTTTTCCGGTACTGCGTCGACGAGCTGTCGTTTGCCGGCGAGGACATGATGGATCGGTACTACGGCTACACGCGTCTGAAGGCGATGCGCAAGCTGGTGCTGCAGGTACTGGACGCCGCGCGCCTCAACTGCTGCACGGCCGACCCGGATCATGGTACGGTGGTGGTGTTGGTCGGTACGGACGGGTGGCGCGAGACCTGGGAGCGTGTGCACGCGGTGAAAACGGAGGCGACCGGACCCGAGGGGCTGTTGCGCGGTGGTATTTTGCGGGCCTCGATCGATGTGGCCCAGTACACGGTCTGTTCCAAGCTGCAACTGCAGTGGGGGGTCTTTGTCAGGGGTCTCATGAAACTACCGCGCCCGGGAGAAGTCAATATACGGAGGGGTCATTCGCAGCTGGGGAAAGTGATCCGCGATGCCGGGCGTATGTGCGGACTGTATCTGCAGCGGCGACCGCGGGCTACCTACACCTGCTGCTACTGGGAGCGGGCGCGGTTGCGGGTCCTGAATTGGCTCTTTTTCAATCGACATGTGTCGTATACCGCGGATGAGGTGCACGACGGGGTGGCGGTCTCGTCGCGCCATCGCAAGGAAGTCTTAGAGCACCCAGGTTTTCTCACCCAGGAGCACGTGCTGTCGATGATCCCGTGATGAACCACGATGACCGCATGGCCGCAGTGATTGCCCATTTCGAGCCGGCATTGCAACACCAGGACTACAAGATACGGGCGCGCGCGCGACGGGCGGTGCTGGCGGCGCAGAAGGGTGGACGGTGTGAGCAGTTGGGATGTACGAATGAAATTCACGATTTTAGCGACTTTGGCCGCGATGCCCCGCGCGACAACCGGTTCGAGTTTGACCACCTGCAACCAGTGGATCGGTTCGAGTACTCGGACGTCACCGGCCTGAAACAGTTCCGGATCTCCGGTAACGACTGTGCACGACGCAAGTGGCAGACGGTGCGACGGCATGCACTCCAGGATACGCAGCTGCTGTGCCGCGAGTGCCACTACCAGTACAACAAACAACGCGAAGAGTGGCGACTGCGGTCGGAGGGCTACCGGGCGGCGGTGGCCATGACCAACGAGTACGGCCAGCAGGTGGTGCCGCCGTCGTTGCAGCGTATGTTGCAATAAACAGGGATTTCTAATGAAGTTTAACTGGTACAATGCGCGATGGCGACGCTACCGCGACCTGTATCGGAGCGCTCGGGGCTGGTGCCCAACTTGCTGGAACCGTTTTACCGTGTACTGAATGGCTTTTTCGGGAGCGTCGGGCTGAACACGCCCACCAAGCGCGCATTCGTCGGCGCCATCGTAGGCTACTTTCTCCAGGAGGTGACCAAGGAAAAGTGGGGGGCCTACTTTCACCGAAGTGGTAAAGGGTGGATTCCCAAACGCTGGAGCGTGACCAAGCTGAGAGGAGTGGACAGTGGCAAGAGCTACGCGCAATCCGATCATTTTTACACGGCGTTCCCGTGGTGGATGTATCCGGTGAGCGGGGCGGTGATCATGGGCATGTTTATCTAGAGCAGTGAACTCGAAACTCAGACCTCCTTCTTTTTCACTCGCTTCTTTTTCATCTCCTCACGCCGGTCCTCCATGCCGGCGGCCGCGGGTGTCGATGGTGGCGTTGGCTGGGCCGCGTGCTGCGCCATCAGCGTGGCGTTCGAAATGGCCGCTTCCTTGGCCGCCATGACCAGGGCCACGCCCAACCGCGTCGCTGGCCCCGAGTCCATCCACCCCATCCACTCGATCGCCAGCTCATCCATCGCATCCTTGGCCTCGCCCTCGCTGGTCAGCGCGCGCTCCACCACCTTTTCGTACGAGACCGGGTACGACAAATTGGCAAACGGCACCACCTCTTCCGGTAGTACGTGAGGGGCCCAGTACGGAACCGACTGCTCGGCCGCCTTGGCCAACTGGACCACCGTGCCGCGCAGAAAATCGCCTTCGTGCCCGGTGGCCAGCGTCGCGGTGATTTCGGCCAACACATCCTTCAGGTGTTCGGCAGTGGCATTGGCAGCCGGTCGCGCCACGCCCTGCAGCTTCTTGGGGAACCGATCAAAGTAGGCGTTCACCTTGCGACGCAACAGTGCGCGCTCCTTCCCCGGGATCGAACTGGGAGCTGCCGTCTTTTTTGTCGTCGTCGGTGCCTTGGCGGGGGTCGACTCCGACTTGCGCGGCCGACCGGGTCCTCGTTTCACGGGCGCTGGCGTGGACGCCTGAGTGGTCGATGCCGGTGGTAGCGCATCGTCCACCATGGCCAGCGGGTCCATCGTGGCCCCGAACCCCAGGATGTTGCTGAGCTCGCGCGAGGTCTGGCGGTCATACTCTTCACGATCCTTGCCCGGGTGATCGAAATCCGGGTTCAGCTTGTGCTCCTCCACCAGCTGATCGAGTTTGTTTTCTATCTTTGGTTTCTGGGCACCAGCAACCGCGCGCCGTGTCTTCTCGGTGATTTTCTCCATAATGGACGAGGATATCAACAAGCTGCAACAAAAGGAGGAGTTAGAGGTAATGACCTACGACGAGGTGGGCAAACTAAATGAAGACGATGATATCCCCGAGTCAGAAAAGAACACCTTGGACGCACCAGTGGTCTTTCGGTACCAGTCCCCTGTCAGCGACAAGGAGTACGAGATCCGGCAGTTCAACCACAATCAGATCGGAGAGAACTTTACAGTGGTCTTATATGCTCGGCGCCGGACTGGCAAGACGTACGCGCTGCACTCGCTCATGCTGGCACGGCGGCACCTGTTCCCGCGCGTCTACGTGTTCAGCAAAACCAGGGGCGATCACGAGTACCACCCGTACGTGCCGGAGCACTGCATCATCGAGGGACTCCAGGAGGAGGTGTTCTGGGCCTTGGTGGACGAACAGCGCGAGCTGGTGGAACAGATGCACCAATCGGGTGAGAACGACCACAACATCAAGCTGATGATCGTGATCGACGATTGCTTGGCCGACGGCTACCGGTGGCGTCGTGACTTGGACACCGCCTTCTTCAACGGACGTCATCTCCAGATCGAGCTGTACATTACCACCCAGGACATGATGGGTCTGCCGCCGGCGCTGGTCACCAACACCGACCTGGCCATTTGCGGCCGTATGACCGACGACCGTAGTATCGAGGCGCTGCGCAAGAAGTTTGGTACCTTTTTCAAGAACAACGACGATTTGCTGCACACGATGGCGGCGCTGTTCGAGGGACGGCGGCATTTCTTCATGATGTTCAACTGCGCCTGCCCGTTCATCTCCCCTGACCAGCTGTGGTTCTGCGGACGGTTCCACCGACCAGAGGAGACGACGTACCCGATCGTGATGGGATGCAAAGAGTTTTGGGAGGGCGCCGAGCAGCAGCTGATGAAGCACCCTGGGGGCATGGAGTTCCTAAGCGCCCCCGATGAGGTGTGGGGCGTCATTACCGATCATACGCCCGACTTTAAGCCCGCCAAGTACTGAGATGGATGCGCTCGGTTGCCATGCAGTGGTGCATTGCATGAACATGATCAACCGATTGCGGCCCGACTGGTGCACCGACGACGACTGGGTCCGTGTGGACTTTCTCCGGCGCGGCCGTGGTTGGCGCTCGTATACCGCGCGATTCAAGGTCGGGACCGTGTGGCAGTCGCTGGTCGCCGAAGCGCAGACGCACGACTATATCCCCAATCTCCGCTACCACCAGCCAGTGTTTTTTAAAAGGGATGATTTGCGTGAATAAAGTGCAGTGATGGACGACCAAGTACTGCAGCCGGTTGATTATAGCATTTTTGTCCCGCATCGAATCGAGACCTACGGGCAGGTGGCAGATGCGATTGTCCGTGAGGTAGGGGAAGGGGACAACCTGGAGGCGCGGCTGACTGTATGCTTGGCCAACCACCCGCAACGGTGGAACAGTATCAGTCTCAATTCCCTCTTCAGACAATTGTTTTGCTATAAGTATTGTCCATACCAATTGTTGTATGTCACTGTTAACGATTGGATGGCCGGTCAGGAGTTGCGGCGTGTATCGGCAGACGACTACTTTAGTTTAGTTGAACAGTGGGAGGCGGAGCACAATGGACGACCAAGTACTGCAGCCGGTTGATCGTAGCTTTTTAATTTTTCGGCGATTGGAAGCCTATGTGTCGACGGCCCTGGCGCTCGTATCGAAATATTCACCTCCTGACTGCAACTACCTGAAGCCACGGTTTATTTTTGTTCATCTCGGCGATGAACTGTCTCTTTTCCCCACGGAGCTACAGACTCAGTTATTTCATTTCGTGCACTGTCCGTATCCATTGTGCCGTGTCGAGGTGGTGAACTGGAGAACAAAGGTGGTGGTAGAAAGAGTGGACGCAGACGACTACTTCAGTTTAGTTGAACAGTGGGAGGCGGAGCACGGTAGCCCGACACCATGAACGGATCCATCGCCCAGTGCGACGGTTCCTCCCAATACACACGATTCGATTCCTTGTACCCCTCTGGACTGACCAGTGCCATCAAATTTGCCTCCGGGTTCACACGCTTGTGCTCGGGGTGCTCGTCCTCGTACGGCACGTGCCGGTTGTCGTTCACTCCACGCCGGCGCGGTTCCAGGTCCGGCCACCGGTTGTACGCGTGGCAATCCTCGCCGGTGGGGGCGGTCGGCACGCGTGTTTGCCTGGAGTCCCGCGGTCCTTGCACCAGATCCTCCATGTGCGGCACGAACACGTTGGTGTAGAAGCCACCGACGCCCGCGGCGGCCGCCAATAGCAGCATCAACGCCATCTTCTAATGCCTACTGGGCCTTAGTAGCTGGTTAGAATGTCCCTGCGGTTGCTGGGCTCGATCGGAGTGTTGACCTGGACGGCCATTGGGGCCGGGGCCGTCTACAGCTACGAGCAATGGCTGCACAAGATGCGCAAGGGTGAGCTGGTGGAACTGAACCCACTGGCCGAGCTCGGTCAAGCGCTCAAGACGTTCTGGTACCCCATGTCGCCGTTCGTCAAGGAGAACAACCCATGGGTGGACCTATCGGACGGGTTCAAGTTTCCCAACGTGGACATGCGCATGCCGTACAGCCAACCGTGCCACCAGCGCGATCTGTGCACGGGATTGCAGGACCGGTGGCCACCGCGGCCCGCTGCCACGCACCCGGCGCTGGATAAGTGCACCCCAGTGCAAGGAGTGGGCGGTGTGGCCCGCGATGCCGTGCATGCCGTCGACCCGCGCAAGTACATTCTGGGGCGGATCGCACATCGCCCTGAAGCTGGAGCGGATGAGACGGCCTTCGATGAGTACTTGGAGACCGGCGAGGTGGGCTGGGATCTGCAACGTGGTTATGCCAACACAGACCTGTTCGGGCCGTTCACCAGGGTGAGGCCGTTCAGCTACGAGGACTTTCTGCGCAACGTCCCGAACAAGGACGGCAGCCATGGGTTCAAGGGTTACGAGGAGATCGATACCGACCGCGCACGCATCGCGAACCCGCTGATGCCGTTCGTGGCGCCGACCCTGACCAACGAAGACCACAGCCCATCGGAGCTGTCGACGCCGACCAACAACGCGCAGGTGGCCTTTGCGTTTGGGAACAGCTGCGCCGATCACCACACGCGGTTCAAGTGGGCCGACCGCGACCCCAACCTACCGGTGAACTACAAGGAGCCAGAGGCGCTCGGGTGGGGCCATGCACACAAGGTGGCGCTTCCGGGCGATGTATTGCCAGAGGGCGACTTTTACAAGTTTTACTCGCTGCGCGAATGGGACCAGTACAACGCGGCAAACATGAGCAAGTACATTACCGACTTTCTGGACACGGACCGTGTATGGGATTACTACGAGTTCGATGATCGCGACTGCGATATGAACATTCGAAAGATCTAATAATGAAGTTCTGTTATCTGTGGAATCGGCTGATTTTTCTCGCCATGTCGTCTGCTGCGGCGGCCAAGTTGCCGATTACCAATGCGAACCCGTCGGCGGACCAGTTCCGTCGTACGGCGGCGACCACGAACAAGTACAAAGCGCCTGGCACGACGTATGTAGCCGGTCCCCCGAGCAACCCCGCCGCCCCTCCGCCTGCTGGAGATGCTGGTCGACGCGCCCGCGGCCGTGATGAGGTGGCCCAGTTCCAGGTACCCGTCGGCCCATTGGATGCCGATGATGATCGGATGCAGTTTTTGCATGCCATCCAAGATCCAGATCAACTGGAGCGGTACATCCCTGGCGAACAACATGGAGCCGCAGAGCTGAAGCAAGCGATCAGTACGGTGGGGACACAAGGCAATGGCGCCGTGCAATTGATGGCCGATGCCGACCGTGTGGCCGCCTACGCTCAACGCAAGGCGCAAGTGATCGAGCACAACCAGTACCGCGACTGGGTACAGGAGAAGTTTGACTTGTCGGACCCGTACCAGTTGCAGTTGTACAACCGCCTGCAGCCGGATGTGTTGCAGCAGCGTGAAAAGATGCTCGACCACTGGGCGTCGAACTCGGCCACGATGCGCAAGATCCAGCTGCGGGGCGTACAGTCCGAGAACGACTTGCGGTTCCTGTGGATGCTGGAGAACGGCTACATCCAGGTAATGGAGCAGGCAAACGCCGGGTGGCTGGATCGGCTTGGGTTGCCACCGGATCCGCGCAATGGCTTTGTCCCAGGCATGTTCAACCCGTACCCCGAAAACGACACACGCGGCCGCTTGGATATGACGAAACAAGGCCCGTTCAGCCAGAGTGGCAGTCATTCGGCCATCAATACTCGAGAAGCCGGGCGTTACCCGTGGTTTGCTACGGGTGGCAGAGAGGAAGCCGAACCGTATGCACCTGGTGGAGGAGGAAATCCGTATTATGGTGGTGCAAGAGGAGATTATCGATGAGGAGTTTACTGTGTCATCGGGAGGGCGTAGCTTACATCGGCCGACACTTCCGCGGCCGCTGCTGCCACTGCTGCGCTGTTGTCTTTGTAAACAAACTTATACAACAAGTACGCCCCCAGTGCCACTCCCGCCCCTGCCATTAGCACGAACTGCCAGTCCACCCCGGCCCGTTTCGGTCTCGGGGCCACATCCAGTGTCTCGGTCTTGGGCGCCGGCTCGTCGTAGCCGCGCAGTGCATCGATCAGATGGCCGCCGGCTTCCGGATCGATCAGCGGCACGTTGCGTTTCGGCTGTCCATCGTCCGACGGTATCGCCAAGTTCAGCGCCCCACCTTCATCGGGCGGACCGGGTGTCGGAGCGGACATGGCCTGCACCACCTCGTTCAACGTCTTGCGATCGGTGTTCACCCGCACACGCGTCTTGGCCTCCTTGTTCGACATGGGTCCCCCGTCGTCTGCTTTCACCTCTTTCGGTTTACGCGGCATCAGAACAAAAATCTATCTCCTCATTAGGATAACTGGCCTTTTATAATGGCCGCCGTCGTGCCCGTCCCGGTTCAGGTGGATCTGACCATCCCAGCGGGGCCGATCCGGCAACTGATCAGTGGACTGGCGTGGCTATGGGTCAACGGCGCCGTCTATGCCCTCGTGATGGAACTGGTGGCCCAGCACAAATCGATCGCCATGGGTAAAGTGGGCGCACTGGATTGGGTGATCAGTAGTTTCAATGTGGTCTTTTGGCTCCCGTCCCTGGTGATCCGGCACATTGCGGCCGGCAGTGCACGCAACGACGCCGGCACGCTCCTCAAGAAATTCCGTGACAACGGCCACGATGTGAAGAAGATCCAAAAGGAGTGTCACTGGTACCAATACGCCTGGAGTCCCATGGAGTGCTGGCTGCGTCATATGTTGCACAAGCTCGATACGGACCAGCTCGAGGCGAACCTGACGCGGTGGTCGCAGCGATTCGACCAGGTCAAGACCACTTGTTCGGCGTTGGCATAAATAGCTTCTATGTTCTCATTGTACCAATCAGTATGCTCTATGGCCGGTGCACCCCGTTCTCGCTTCATCCCAGCCAACGAACGCATCGACGTAGACCATGACCTCACGACCTTATGGGACTGCATCCCCACCGTCGGTCGCGGGACGCATTCGCGCAAGAAGAGAGAGGCTGCAGAGAGAGCGCAACAATACCGCGTCTCGAACGTCCCGCCGGGGCTCTCGCGGACGTGCTCGTGCTACGAGCTGGTCGCAGTGCGCTATGATGCTGTATCTGGTGAGACGGTGTGCACGCATTGTGCCGCCTGCCTGGTTCGTCAGTGCGGGTGCCGCAGTTCGACGCCTACAGTCCAGAATGCCGAATGCGACACAGTCTGCACGGGCTGCGGAAGTTGCATTGGTCGTGCTGGCGCTCTTGTTGCTCCTGTGCATTACCAGACTGATCGCGCTCCTACAAAGCGGGGTACTATGTCTGCTATGGATATTGTGTGTGATCTGGATAGCCGAGATCATACGACCTACCGTCATGGCTATCATCTCAACGAGGTACTGGCGCAGTACCGCAACGCCGAGCCCCGTATCCCGCCGCGACATCTCCTCATCATCCGAGAGATCTGTCTCGAACTCGCTGGTGGACCTCGCCGTCTCCGACGACGGATCACCAACCGTACACGACCTCCACGGCTACTCATCCAGCGAGCCACGGACCGACTCGGACAGTACATCCGGCAGCACTACAACGTACCAGAGCTGGACGAACGACTGGACGGCCACTACCACAAGAAGTACGCTGAGCGATGGCTGCAGATTTGGTGTTTTCTACTCGGGGACCGGGATTCCACTGAAGCGGTCACAAAGCTGGGATTCCTCATACCGAGCCGTGACATCCAGCGAGCCCTTCAGTGTCGGTGCGACGCTTTCGAGCATACGTTTGAGCAGCTCAAACATACGGGTGCCCTCCCGGGACCACCACGGCGGAATATCCCGTACCTTCATTCATTACTCACACAGATGCTGATCCAGGAGGTGGGCTACGACTGGGACTATTTAAGGAGTCTTGTGTGGTATTTTCGTCAGTTGCGTACCGCCGAGTGTCGCGTCAATAACGAGCTTCGGATCTGGCAGGTGATTGGCTGTTTGCGCCGTGCCCGTGCAGGAAACGTCCGTTGGCGCTATTATCCTTTGTTTTACCAGTCGGACCTGCCGTGTGTCCGTCGGCTGTACCACAAGTATGGCCTTAAGGAGGTTCTGTGTTTTGACGCGTTCGATTCCACCCTGTTTACTGCGCGAGGTTGAGGAGGAGAGCGACAAGTTGCGGTGGGCGATCATGGTGGCGGAACCGGATACGCTGTTCATCACAAAAGTGCCGCCAGGGCTCGTGGGACTGGAGGGCAGGCTGAGGGAAAAGGTGTTGTGGGATTTGTGTGAATTTGTAACTGATGAGGTGATCGATTGGTCCAATGTCAAGGAGACCGGTTACCGGGTGGAATACGACTGCTATGCGGCGCACGAGTACGTGTTCCGCGACGACGACGACGAGGACCTGCGCGAGACTGAAAAGACCGACGTGATCGAGTTCCATTTCGTGGACACGTGTGAGGACACGACGGATGAGGAGGTGGAGGAGGAGGCGTAAAATCTTAGTTGTCCCTGTTGAATGAAGGCGATACGATGGCGACTACCACTGTCAGTAACAATGCCACGGCATCGCATGTGATATTCACCACCAGTGAGGAGGAGGTGGCGCTGCCCATCAGCGACTGCGTGGTGCTGGTGGAGGGCGACCGAGTGCGCATCAATCGGAACAAGCGCACGGTGCATGAGTTCGATTCGGTCGATAGCAACCTGGTGGGCGCGACCACGGCGCTGCGGTTGGCCGATCTGTACACCACCTACCTGGTACAGGGGTTGGGGGGCGCCGGCAGTATCGGGCTCCCGGTCACGTTTCACAACTCGGTGTACCCAGCAGACCCGCCGCATCACATCTACGCACACTACAAGTTTGACACGACGCTGGCCACCGACCAGTTCCTGGTGGACGTGAACCAATGGGTGCAGCCGGAGCTCGGGGTCGGCAACGGACTGATGAAGGTGGAGGCGGTGATGATCGCGTTCGAGCCCGGGGCGCTGGGGCCGGTGCCCGATGCCGAGGACTACAAGTGCGGTTTCCCGTTGATCCCGGGGGTACCGTCGGCGCCGTTCACGTCGGTGCGCGAGCAGATCATCATCAAGACGCCGGTGAACTTTATCACCGGGTTCGGGTGGGACGGCACGTCGAACTTGACCATCGATGTGACGAACGGCTCGTCGCCGACCAACATTCGCTACGAAGTGCACTTGCGGTTGTATTTTGCACACAATGTAGTCTAACTAATACATGTTAATTTGTGTGCAGCAGCCATGGCGTCCAGCAAAGGCACCGACCAGGCGTCGGGGGGCAAGAAATGGAACGCCCCCGAGAAGAACCCCTTTGACATTGAGGAGGGGAAGCCACGCGCCCAGGCACCCGACCAGTACCGATGGGACTACATCCGCAAAGCGCTGCAGGGCGACCTGAACGCGCAACAGGCCGGTGTGCCGCGCGACTCGATGAAACAGGCGCACGAGTTCTTTATCAGCCAGCGTCGCAAGGATCTACTAACGGGCCACGCGGATCGTGACTTTCTGGATGAGTTCCATCTGTGGCTGAAAGGGCTGTCGCGGTTCAACCGAGTCACCAGTCCAGGTGGGAAATTACTGACTCCGTGGGGTCGACGACCGCTGACGTTCCTGCCGGATGTGCAGGCGTATCTGGATGAGTTTGTGGACCAGCGAGTGCGGTACGAGCAGGAGCTGCGAAAACTGCGACTGCGCGGCGTGGACAGTCTGAACACGGCGTGGTTGTATTACAAGTACTTGGTGCGGCGCCAGCTGCTGAAGCGGAGTCCCGATGATTTGCGGATGGGCATTGTGCACTTTCTCGATGACTTTCGGACGTTTGGAAACATGCCGACGCAGGGCGTGATGGACCGCGAGCGCGACCCGGACCCTGTGTGGCGCCAGGCGCTGGGGGCAACCGCCGAGGCGCAAGGTATTGCTGGTCCGATGGGGCTGTACGGCAAGGCTCCGACGGATTACACCGGCGCCGATGGTGGACTCCAGGGGGCATCGAATCCGAGGGCAGTGGCTCAAAACTACAGCCAGATGATGGAGGGTCGAACGGATGCGTTGTACGAGACGTCGGATGATATGGCGAAGCGTGCGCCGATCGGCATGGGTATCGTGCAGCACGAGGAGGGTGAGCCAGGCGACCTATCCGATCCAATCCCGTATGTGGAGGACTACGGTGACGACGCGCTGTTCGGAGGAGACGATACGACTGGCACGACGGGGGTCAAGAAGGGTGGCAAAGAGGAGGACGAGGACCAGGACGACGACGACGATGGCGATGATGGACCACAGACTCCGGTTACACAGGCGCGACGGAGGTACCGCGACTTGTTGGAGACTGGGCGTCCCGGGAGTAAGATGGTGAACGACTTGTACTCCATCATCAACACTCTGCACGATGCTGGTGAGATCACAGACACTGAGATTGAGAGAATGGAGGAAATGGTAACGGATAAGGTGCTGGCGCATGGCGGATTTCCATCGCCAGAGGAGGAATCTACCATACACTTGCAGGCAATGACAAGCATCTTGCCGCGCTCGATCACTGAGGACGAGCTCACATTGCAACGAATGATGAGTACGACAGAGGAGGGTCTGGGGATGGCATTGGTTTCCGGCGCAGAACCTACGACCGAGCTGGAGCGTGAACAGCGCCGGCGGCCGCTGGTGTCGGAGGATTTGGAGGAATCGGAGCCATCTGTGGACATGGTCGCCAATGTGCAGTGGAGGCAGAGAGAGTACTGGCGCAAGAAGGCGGAGGCGGCAGCACAGGCCCAGGAAGCGGCGCGAGTGGCTGCTGCTGGGGACGAGTGGATGGATGAGGAGACCGCTGCGATCATCAGTCCATCGCCGACGTCACAGGGGGCCGATCTCCGACGTCAGGTCACGATGCGTACTGAGCAACTGATACGAAAAGCCACCCCTGGACAGGTGACACCAGAGCCCGTGAGAGAGGCCGCAGCAGAATTGGCCAGAGCCGAGTCTGTGCTTAACCTTGCAAAGTTGTTGGGAGTGAGCGATTTTCGGTCGGAGGAGGAAAGAGTTCGCAGTTTACGGAAGGAGTTTGACGACGTCCGCCGTCGACTGGAGTTTACAGAGAAGGAAGACGATACCAGTGACGCGGGGCTACAAATTGAGGGATTTATACAGCCGGTAGTCGCAAGGCCATCATCGCCACCTGACGAAGGAGATGTGAGTGAGCTTACGACAGGGGAAGCAGAGCCGTCGGGAAAGCCCGCGAGACGCAACACAGCAACAATGCTCAGAGAAGTAGTGGACGACATTCTGGGAGAGACGAAGGAGCTCGGTGGTATTGAACAACAGATTCAAGCGCAGGGAGCAAGGGCCGTTGTTGCTCAGCTTCGTCGCGGAGTACGACCAAAGGACGTCGACGACCCCAAGGTGATGATACCGAAAATCAATGAGGTTATTGGCGCCACCGAGGAACAGCAAAGAAGTTTGCAAGAGAGCACGAGGAAGCGCGATCTCACTGCATTTGAAAGGAGCCAGATGTCGCTGTACAGTGTACAACTGCGGATATTGTACCGATGGCTAGAACGGTTTGGCGACGAGTAGTTTTACTCACGCGAAATAAATGCGTTTGAATAGCCAACACGTCAACATCAAGTACGACAGGTATCGCGCGCGCGTCGCCACCACAGCCACGGTTGTGTCCACATAGTCCACGACGGTCCCTCCGGTCAGCTCGCAGTCCTGGGCGCTACTGGTCTTGGTGGTCTGGTTCGGAGCGGTCTGACACAGGTAATAAGCACGTTCGCAGTCGTCCATGGTCGGCGGCGACTACTGTTTATCAATGGACATTAGACAAATGCAACGGCCAATGCAAACGAGATCCAGAACATGACGGTCATGTTCGGGTACCAGTGCTCCTGGTATTCAATCACCTCCTCGAGGCACGGCTCGTCACTGGCGGGCTCCTCCGGCTCCACCGGGGGATCGAGCGGCGGGTTATCCGGGTCTTCCTCTCCTGGCCACTCGAAGGGCCCGAGTCCGAGGTTACCGCCGCGCTGCAAGCACGTCTGTGCATCCATCTGCACAGGGCCCGGGCATGGCCGACGGCTGTGGTAGATGCCGCTGTCCTCCAGCCACATACACTGCGGTAGATCGTAGCACTGTACGAGCGGCACTGGGAACGAGCCGTGGGGAGGCGGCTCCTCGGGATCCGGGTCGGTCGGGGGGTCGGGATCCGTGACCACTGGATCGTCAGGCCCTTCCCATATGTGACCACCGTGCTTCAAACAGGTGGCCAGTGGCATTTCAAATGGGGTTTCGCATGGAATTTGTGGCTCGCCATCGATCCAACACTTGTCCAGTCCATAGCAAAGGATTGGCTGGTAGGGGTCGCCCGATAGCGACATGGCGGCAACGTGTGACTACACTATTTACTTAGACATGATGATCGCCGTGATCCTGCTGCTGTTCCTGCCGCTGCTCCACCTGCCCGTGTCCAAACCACGACCCCAGCACAAAACCCACAATGCCCGTGTACACCGGCACGAAATCCGAGTCGTGGCCAAACTTGCCCAGGTGACCCAGGAGCAGTAGCACAAAGCAGGCGGCGACCACCAGCACGGAAAGGAACATCTTGAAGTACCAGATCATCTGCTGCTGCGTGCGGCACAGCGAGTGGCCCGTGACCGCCACGGTGCGTCGGATGATGCGGCCATGCTCGTCGCGTTCCAGGTGCTCGTCGCGCCCGTACGACGGACCGGCGCTATCGGTGCTCAGAGATAGTAGCCGACGGACGGACGCGGCACCGAGGGATAGAACGGAGCAACGCCGCTGGTCGTCGGCACGTGCCCGTTGGCGAGCAGGGGCCGAGTCGGTTCTGCCCAGTGGCGACGGGTCGCTGTCGGTGTCTCCTGGGTCGATAATGGTGCCGGTGTCTGGGCGTTACGTGCCCCCAGTAGCGCCGCCAGCAGTACTGCCAGTGCCACTTCCATCGTAGTCCTCGCCCACAGACCACGGACCGTTAGATTTCCCGCGCATCAGGCCCATCAAGCAGCCGGAGCGGCGCAGCAGTCCGGATACTGGCTTCTTGCGGCGACAGCCCAGCGGGACTGCGTCACCGGCGCGCAAATACTCGAACGGCTGCTCACCGGCCTCCAGAAACATCTGCCACACGTCGTCGCGCCAATCGATCCGGAACCACCGGTACTGCTCCTCGGGCAGCCACGCCAATAAGTACCACTGCCGACAGCCGGTGACGAACATTCCGACGTAGCACTGCGTAAATGTCCGTATCGGCACGCAGTCCGCATCGTAGCCCCGGCCCGGTTGGCTGTGGCGCAGGCTCGGGCACTTCAGCTCCAGGCCCACCAGCAGCCCCTGCTCGCGGTCCCAGCCCATCGCGTCGGGCGTCGCGCCGAACCATAGCCGATCCCCGTGATGCCGTTGCATCAGCGGCGGGTGCTGCCACCGCCAGTCGACGTGCGCGATGTGCTTCACCGCCATGCGCAGCGCGTCCACCTCGTGATCCGTACCCCACTGCATCAGCTGATCGCGATACTGCGTATCAGGACGTCTATCAGTATCTGCACGAGCGCGATCTTCCAGTCCCAGCATTTTGGCTGAGATGTCGTGCGGAGTTGCGAATCCGACGCCAAGCAACGATGCAAAGTCAGATGCTGGGATAACCACGTGCTGAGGGGGTAACTTGCTGCCACCGCGTACGGCAAAGTACTCTTCCGATCTGTATTCGACACCCGTGTGTACAATGAACTCAATTAATGGGCGGTATGCCAAAGACGTCGCCGGTCCACTGGCTGCCGTCGATGGGTCGCGGCGGTCCGTCGATGTAGTCTGCCCACCATCCATCCTGCAAGTGCTCCGCTGGCGCCCACGACACGTAATCCGGCTCCAACTCCAATGGCGCCACTGGCCCGCATGCCACCGTTATATAGGCGGTGTTGTGAGCACGATCACCCAGCCAATACCCCCCGGGCCGATCATCGGGTACAATCCCCGGACGCAGGTACGGGAGTGTGCGACCACCGGGGATGGCCATGACGGCCTGCCCGCCGGCGCCATCCAGCTTGTGGCGCAATCCATCGCCAAACGCCTGCAAACGCACCGGCTGTCCATGCTGCTCGTAGACGCTGTCGTCGACCGTGCGCTCGCCGAACCAATGACTGCCGGGACCCCAGATCCATTGCAAAATCCACGCCATGGCGCCTTCTTTATATGCGACAACTTAGATGTGTTCGACGTCGCCCGTCAGATAGTTCTCGAGCTCATCGCCACCCACCGGCTCCTCATCCACTACCGTCTGCATCGAATCGCCCGTATCGTCCTCTACCTTTGTCTTCCTCTTCTTGCGCCCGCCCTTCTTTACCGGCGTCTTCTTCTTGGCCGTCTTCGCCCCGGCCTTGCGCACCGGCGGCTTGTACACGTCGATATTTGCCTCCCAGTCCAGAAACACGTTCGTCAGCCGCGCCGTGTCCTTCTTCTTGGCCAGCTTGGCCCGCGACGCGTCACTACCCACATCAAACCCCTCGATCGACGTCAGCTCCGTGATCGTCTTGCCCGTCAGTTGCTCGAGATGCTGGAGACACGGACGGAGGTGGTTCTCGGCCAGGAAGCAGGCCATCGAGTGTATGTTGCAGAAGAACAGGTTGGTGGCGGTCCACTTCTTGGCACTACGCGGCACGTACAACCGCTTGGCCGTATCGGCCTGCACGGCCACCATCAGGTACGGATCGTAGACGCAGCCGACCACGTGGAAGAGCTTCGGGGTGTAGTTCTTCACCACGTGCAGCAGGGCGTCCTTGGCCACCTTGTCCATCTCGTACGGCTTGGCGCATTGCTTGGCCGTCTCCTTGTTGCGGCGCATTCCTCTCGGTGTCATTGGCGCTTCAGCTGTTCCTGCCATCGCCACTACAAAAATAACAATAATGATCGTAACGTGTCTACAGCTACCTATTTATACCCTTTCTAATGCCAGAGACTGTGCAGCGATGCAGGACCCCTACGATCCCGGCGAGTTTGGAATTCTGATTGGCGGGCACGGCAAGACGGGCCACACGGGTCCGCATGTCAAGCGCGTACTGGCTCATGCGCCGTCGTACATGGGCCCCGTCGACGTGCTCCGCGTCTATGCGGCCAATGTGCGTGGCCTCCTGCAGGGGTGGTTCGCGTCGGTGCGCAACGACCCGCCCGAGATGAGACAGATCCATGTGGATAGCGCCGACTCCGCGGCCCCACTGGTGCACCAGATCACCCCGACCATTGTCCCGCCGGGCGCCACGCTGTACCAGTTCGACGAGCAGGGTGACGAGCTCTCGCTGCGATCGGATTTGAAGGGTTTCGGGATGGGCAACATGGATTTCACGCCGTACGGGGCGCCGCAACGGACCGAGTGGTGGGCGGTGGGCTTGCAGAACCCGTGGGGAGTGGGCGGTAGTAAGCGTGTGGACCAAGGGTGGTATGGCGGCCCGTTGATGGAGGAGTGGCGGCAGGATCTGGCCGAGTCGGCGGCGCAATTCGAGGACCGCTACTCGCTGGTGGACAAGAGCATGTACTGCGACTGCAGTGGCAACGAGAAATGTTATTAAGTTACCAATGAAACGGGCAGTTCACCTGCCGACATTGACACCGTCTCCAGTTGGGGTCGTTGAGCACGTTGGCGATGTAGCGACTAAGCGACCAATCGCAGACTGCAGGCGCGATAGGCGCACGAGAACGTTGTCGTACCGGTCGTCGCAGCTCTCGTACAACACTTCCTCTAACTTCTTCTTGTCCAGTAGCACGAACGTCATGTCGTTGGGCCTCGTATCGATCCATCTGGCGAGAGTGGCCGACATTCTTCAGTGCAGTCGGCAACAGGGGGCTACGTTGTTAGATTCGGTGGCGGCGAACGCGCGGCACGAGGTGGCGCTGGCCTGGGATTTCGAGACCGAGCGCGTCAACATCGATCTGCAGGGATGGAGCTTCTACCAGGTGCCGATGACGCTGCTGTTGGACGGAGTGCCGGGCGTGCCGTTTGTGGGGGCGACGCCGTACGACCAGTTTGTGGATATGAGGACGAAGATCTTCGCCTGAGGTTGAGCGACCTGCCGGTGGAGGTGCTGCACGAGATCCAGCGGTACCTGTCGGTCTACGACCAGGTGTATTGGCGTAGCACGAGTAAACGATTCAAACGGTTACTGAACAAATCGATCATACGGGACACGTGGTTTCGTGACGAGGCGTGGAAGACGATGCGGATGCACAAGGAGCTGCGTGTACGCGCGTGGATGCTGGCGCGGGGAAACCAGATGCTGCCGCGCACGCTGACGAACATGAACAACAAGGGCTACGTGCGCTGGACCACCATTGTGAAACATTTAAACAAGATTGCCGAGAGCAGTGGTCATAATGGCATGCGGTCGTGCAACATTGTGCAGCACCGGCTCAAGTACTTGGCGGGGGCGATGCAATGGCTGACTCCGGAGCAGCAACTGCAAGTGTGCAGCACGATCGAGGAGATGGTACTGGAGCGCAAGTGGAAGCTGGCGAACCGGCGGCGCTGACACTGACCGATATGCCCGCGGAGATCGTGTGGCGCATCCAGGAGTTACTTGATGATATCTACGACCAGGTAGCGCTGCGATCGACGTGCACGCAAATGCGACAGGTTCTGAACAGAACTATTTTACATCGATCACTAAAGGAAAAAGTGCGGTGGGCTACGATTTCCTTAAAGGTCAGCCCCTCACGCTGGTGGCACGAGGCTTCAGACTACGAACTAAACCGTGTATACCACACGGACACATGGGAGCAGGCAATAGATTGGCTCAACAAACGGTGTCGTCATTTGAAACTGAGGTCAGCGCAGATCGCAATGGAGAATTACTTTGCTACAGCGGCACACAGGATCGACTGGATGTACGACTACGAATAAAGTAAAACTGTACTATTCAAAATTCACCGGTGCGGCCATGTATGCTGCCCCCAGTCCAATGGTCCCTGTGCCGGCGTCCGTGTACTTGGCGCCGCCGCCATTGATCAGCGAGTTCCCAGTAACCACCGTATCGTTCGAACCCGCTCGAATTTCCAGTACAGTCGCCGCCGCAGTCGTGCGCAGTAGGTTGCCCGTGATCGTGGTATTGTCACCGGTGACATCGAGTAACGGCGTCGTGTTGCCCTGGAACTGGTTCCCGTTGACCACGTTCCGATCGCCAATGACAACGATCTGGCCCACCTGGTTGCCTTGTACCATGTTCTCATCCGAGCCGGTGCGCAGAAAGATGTCGCCGACGAACCCGACGTCGACCACGTTGCCAATGATCACGCACTGGCCCGCGCTGAGGCCGTCGATGAACACCGCCGACTGGGTCCAGTTGTTGGCAATGACGTGATTGAACCGCTGGATGATGATCGATTGCTGGGCGTTGCCGTAGAAGCGGTTGTTGGTAATGGTGACACTGTTGCTCTGTGTCAAGTCGATGCCGCACGTGGGGTTGTCGATGAACGTGCACCCGTCGATCAGCATCTCGATCAGGCCGTTGTTGCCGCCGGCATCGACGCCGCGCTGAGCGTTGTTTTCCGAGGTGCACGAGAGCATCTTGGTATCGACCCCAGGGGCCTGGAGATTGAAGCCGTCCTTGGCGTTCGCAATGGCCGTGCAGTCCGAGAACGACATGGCGCAGGCGTTGTTCGAGGCGAAGAACCCATCCAACCCATTGCCGAATGCGTTGCAGGAGACATAGGCATGATGCAGACCGAAATTGGCGGTGGCGGCCCCGACCGCTGGCTCGTCGCGGAAGCCTTCGTCGCCGTTGTTGTTGGCGTTGCAGGCGCTGCAGGTGAGTGCGCCGATCTGGTCGCGAAAGTAGAAGCCGCGGCGCGAGTTCGTGTTGGCGAAACAGTAATCGAGTCGCGTCGACACGCACCGATTGATGGTGACGGCGTCGCGGAAGCCGGTCATGAACACGTTCTGCATAAAGGTACGGGCGCCGCCTTCGATCACCAGACCGTCCAGGTTGGCCACGTTCCCGCCGGCGAACACGATGTTTTTCATCTCGAACGAGATCAACGGCGTCGTGTACCATGCCAGCCCGGAGTGCGTCACGCCTCCGTAGGTCTCTTGGATGGTCAAGTTCAAGTCGTCTGCCACCGTGTCGATGGAGTACAACACGCCGCCAACGATCAGTGACTGGCCCGCGGGGATCGACAGAAAGTTGGTCCCGACGCCCGTCACGTTATTACTGCTCTGCGTCAACGTCACGGTGCCCGTGGTCACGAAGGAGACCGGGGCAAAAGTGAGCGCCACCGAGCTCGGGGCCAGCGACGAGAAGACCAACGCCGTCTCCGCCACCGCCTCCCCGTGGATCACCAGTGACTCAGTGGTCACGGAGATCGGCGCGGGCTCTAGATAGGTGCCCTTCCTCACAAAGATCATGCGGTTGCCGGCGGTAATGGCGGCGCTCAGCGTCGCGTGTGTATCGGGCACCACGGCATCGTAGACATCGGTGCCACTGGCGCCCACGAGATCGGTCCCGGATCGCTGCAGGTATTGGCCGTCGGCGACCGCGCCCAGTGACAACGTGGATGGCCCGCTGGTCTCGGCGATCAGATTGACGCCCTTGGTCCCCCCGGTGAATGTGGCCATTCTAAACGGTAGTACACAGACATGCTGTTAGAATGGCCGCGTTTACTACTGGCAATCTGGGCGTGAACAAGCTCCGCGAGAGTGCGGGGCCCACCACACTGACCATTGGCGCTGTGGCCGATGGCGAGTTCCTGGTGCGATCGGGCACCGGCGTGATCGGGAGCGCTGGGAGCGGGGGAATTCCCGACCAGGTGCACAACGCCGCTGACAACTCGCGCGTGGATACGGAACCCGATACGAACAACCCGACCGGCGCCACCGAGGAGGCGTACGGCGCCAACAGCATGGTGATCCAGGCGCCTGGGAATCTGTACAAGACCGTGCAGCAGGAGTATATCACGGCGAGCAGGGGCGTACGCAAGTGCACGAACCATTTCGGACCCGAAACCACCATTGCCACCACGGCGACGCAAGATTTCGCCAGCCTGTTCGATCTCGTGGCGCATCAGGGGCTCGGCGAGCACCCGGACAACACGACGGCGGCGCGCAACACCACGTGGCAGGATACGGTGTTTGCAGGGTCGGCGCACATCCTGGTGAAGGTGGCCGGCAGTACCACGGCCTACGCGACGCGCGTCGACTGGGCTTGTGTCACCGGCGCACAGGTGCATCCGACGCAGCTCGAGATCGTGCCGGGCTCGGTCACCTTTTCCACGTACGACTACGGCGCCAACCCGGCGGGCATCTACACCGTCGGCACCACCGTCCCAGTGGGCAACACGCAGCTGGATCTGCAGGTGACCAATGACACAGCGGGCAACATTGCCGTCTCGTTCCACCGCAACGTGCAGCGTCTGGGCGCACAGCTGGCTTAAGAACAGACAAGTTTAATACAGAGTGATACGGTACAGATCTTCGTTGTCCAGCGGCCCGATGTAAACCACGTTTGGGTTGTGCGGATAGGTGCGCGGGATCAGCGCGTCCATCGGATTATGCAGTGCACGCGCACGCACGTACTCGAGCGCCCGATCGACCACGGCGTCGGCGGCCAGGGGCCCAATCACAGTGAGGCGGAGCGGTTTGACGCGCGGCCGCAGCAACTCCACGCTGGCGTACGAGCTCATCGTCGCGACGCTTGCGCCGAGGCGGCGATCAGGGCGTGACTGAGCGGGCGCTCCAAGTCCACCTTGACGTTCTCGTGGAAGCGGTTGTCGACGACGCGGAAGTAGACGACGAGCGACGTGAACAGGGCGTTCTCGCCGTTGCTGCCGCGCACACGCACCTGCACGCGCTGCAATCGGTCGGGGGTGCACTTACCGAGCAGCCTGAAATCGCTGGTCTGAAAGTGGTGACGCGTGACGGCGCCGGAGAGCGGTAGTGAGACGCCCTGGGTGACGCGAGTGCGGTTGGTAATGCGTTCCGGCGCACCGAGCTGGTCCACCTCAAAGATGAAGTCGGTCACGTAGGGTTCGCCGGCGACGAGGGGCACGCCGCGCGCTTCGAATCCGGTCACCAGTACTTGCTGTTGACGCAAGAAAGCGATGTTCAGGTCGACGAGCTGGTCTGCGGCCGTCAATTCGATCTCGCCTTCCATGACTAGTCTAACGCCGTACGACGATACTGTTTAGGTTTTCCGCCATGGGGACGCCGCTATCAGTGCCGATCGTGATCACGGGCTACTATGTGTTCCTGATGGTGGCCGGCGACGAGAAACCAGTATGTCTAATGTGGAGAGTGAGGGAGAGGGGGGCGCGTGTGACCGACTAACCATGGAAATGCCAGATCTCCTTACCGTCGCTCTCGGATCTCTTGCGGCCTACCTCATTGGGAAATCCGCTGTCGAATGTGCGGCCCTCGACGAGCTCGTCGGAGACGGAGAAGAAAGCACCAAAAAGAAGCGAGAGCGATGGAGCAACGCCGGCCGTCACCGCCTGCAACAGTTTCAGCCTCTGGGATCGGGACTACTTGACAACGGAATGACGGAGCGCAGCGGCAAGGACATGATCGTGCGGCCGTCGGGGCATCGGCACCTGGGCATGCCGGTCTACTACGTGGAGACGGACGGCACCGGGCAGCGCGTGCAGGTGTACTCGCCCGCCATCATACAAGATTTGTGCTGAGCGCTGTTGAATACAGTTGTTTATTTGCCATCCGTGATGAACGCTAGTATTACGAAACGAGTTGCTGTCGGCGCCTATCTGTTGTTCGGGGTAAACTTTGCCACCGAGCGAGACTATCTCTGGGATCACCGGATGTTCAACCTCGGTAATCGCGAGGCGCGGCTGGACAAGTTGCTGGGGCAGTGGGCGCGCGCGTTTCTGTATCGCGTGGTGGCGTGGCCCGTCTGTCTCGGTGATCAGTACGTCCACGGCGCGCCGCTGCATGGCATGTTCGACTACCGGTGTATGCTGGGAAGGGCGCGAGTTCCGATCAACAGCTTTATTTCCAGGGACGACGGGGACGAGTGAGCTACTCGTCGTCGGACAGATTGAACTCGTCGTCGTCATAAATATAGTCAATGTCGACGGTTTGCCCAATCATACCCCACTCCTCGCTCCGCCGGTATGCAAAGTCTTCAATTCGCTCGCGGTTTTCTGGATTGTTGAGAAAGGCCTCCAACGCCGGCTCGCCGCCCTCCACACGCAAGTTCAGCTTGACCATTCGTCGCAGCCGGTGGGTTTGGCACATCTCTGCGGACCACGATTTTGACACGCATCGGATGGTGCATATCACCGGCACCGTCGTCATTGTCGGCCGTCGAAAATAAATGAGCAAAGCACTAGAAAAACTGGCTATTTATTTCGTCGTGCGCACTTCCGTATCCAGAATAACATCGGCGACGCGCTCGCAATCGGCACGCAAAAAGTGGCTACACGCATATGATCCCGAAAAAACTTGGCCCCTAACATCACACCATTTCGCCAGCTCGTGTCCAATATTAAATGGTATATAGGCGACTAATGGGTAATCACGCAACAACATTGCGAATAGTAAAGTACTGGTGTTCCGTATCGAATAAGGATCGTCTGGGCCCCGATGTATAAAGTGGACCTCGAATTTTTTCCACTCAGGCTCGGTCCTCTCCGTCGTCGCACTCGTACAGGCCCCACTGGCGTCCCGTATCGCGGCAGCACTGCAGCTTGGCCCCGCTGGCGTCGGTGGCAAAGCAGACGGCGACGACATCACGATGCACTGGGAACGTGAGCGAACACTCTGGGTCGGCGCACCGGCCGCAATAAGTAGCCTCGATCTCGCCAGTCGCCACACTGATCGGATCCGGGTGGTGCGCCGCATAAATACGCGCCACCAGTTCCTTCATCGTATACCGGCCCGCGAGCTCGTACCATTTCTGATCGTAAATACCGCAGGTGCAGTCGGCGCCGAGGTCCAGTAGAAAGTAGTAGACAGCCGGCGTCGCCATGTTTCAGCCCGTGTGTCAGATCCGCGTCGAGGTGCAGTGGACCAACGAGCAGGTGCATAGAATACAACGCACCATGGTGGAAAAGTGCCCTCATATACTCGACGTGAGGCCGCAGCCGCGCGTGCCGTTCGTCTGCCTGGATCAGGAACACGGGCGGCACATCTATATCGAGTTTTTATTGCCCGACGCCAAGCGCGTGCGCCAAGACTTGCTGGCCATCAAAACTGGGATCGTGCAGATCGGCCCGATCATCCAGACCGGCCGCTACATGTAGTCGCACCACTGCTGCTCGCAGATCTCCCCCAATACATTGCTCGCCAGCTGCCCGGCCAGATCCAGCGTCTCCTCGTCCGCCGCTGATTGCATGAATATGAGCGCGTCGCCGTAGACCTCGTACTTCGGCTTGAACCAGCCGTTGCGCACGGTGCTGGCCTCGTCAAATATGATATTACAGTCCTGAAAGTCGCCGCACATGCACACCATCAAGGGCTCTTTGCCCTGGTAGTCGCTCAGCACCGGCCACCACTGCTTGTCCTCCAGATCGGCCGTCCGCGGCACGCGCACCAGAAACGGCTTGACGCCGGCCTTTGCTGGAACGAATATCACCGTCGCCATCGCACAGCATAAATAACAAGCCTTACTCACGAATACTGTATTTATATTGCTACAATGCCGGTAGTGACGCGGTCGCAGAAGCGCTTGCAGCAACGGGAGCAGTTCAGCGAGAGTCGTCAGATCCACCTACTGGAATGCGACGCACGAAGGGACGAGTGGGTGGCCCGGGTGCTGACTGGCCGCGACGGTGCACACGGAACAGTGATGGTGCCGCGCGAGGAGCTAGAGGAGACGGACTCTGAGGGCGAAGATGAGAGAGAACATGAGCTTCGTGGATCCTGCGGCGCAACTCCCGCTTCGTCACCGGCGGACGGTAGTACTTCTTGAGCTTCTCGACATCCTTTTCCATTTTCGGTAGCACCTCCTGGCGCACCAGTAGCATCTTCGGGCCGGCGCCGCCGCGGCGCAAGTAAACTTGCCGCTTGTACGGAAAGTGCTTCAGCACCACCACCTGCACCTCCAGCATCTCTGTGTACTCTACCAACTCGGAAAACTTCATCGTCGCCGTCGCCGCCTCCCCAAACCCCGGCACCGCCCCCTATATACCGAGCACTACCAGTACGCTACCAGTCGCCGGCCAATCAGCGGCGCCCTTCCCGGAACGCCGAACCCCACTTCCATATTTGGACACGGCGCACCTATATAGCCCGGCGCTCTCCTCTAAGTGTTTCAGTGATGTTCTGCCCGCACTGCCAGGATGGAAGATGTAATGGATATCGTAGAGCTGATCAACGATATGGGCGTGATGCTCGCCGCCATTCCGCCGCCCGCCGTTGGGTGGGGACACGGCCCGGAGAAGTGGGAAGATTACGTGATGATGCGGCGCGACTACGAGAGTCGCCATCCAAAGGGCAGTCTCCTGAACCTCCTACCGGCGCTGGACGATTCGGGACTTGACGGTGTCAAGGTGCCGCAGAAGGGCAGTGTGAGCTCGCATATGGGCGCCTATGAGTTTTTTAAGGACTTGAACAATAAGGAGTAAACTACGGTAGCTGTAATTCGCCCCGCACCACCGCGTCCATTGTATCGGCGTAGTTGGGGAACTGTTCCATCAGCGACTGCGCCCACAGCTCATCGCTGTGCTTGTACGGAGGGGCCGGTAACTGGACGTCGTGCCAGGCCACATGGGCGCTCTGTGCCCGGCGCATCAGATCCAGAAACGCGGTGTTCCCCATTGGCTCGTGGAAGTGCTCCCAGTTCCTTCGGAGAGACGAACTTTCATCCACATCATCCCATGTCACCTCCTCATTCGCATCCACCCGGCGCTGCCACTCTTCCACCTGTGCCTGGTATCGATCCACAAATCGGCGCCCTGCATAGCGAAAGTGCTGTAGATCGGCCATCATATAGTCGCGGGGGTCGGGCGGCCCCTCCCCCTCCTCATCGTAAGCTGGACCCCTGCCCACAGAGTCCATTTTTGGACACTGCTATCACCCCATAGTACTTAGAGAGAAAAAAAAAATCACTAAGTCTTTACAGCTCACTTTACTATTACAACTCACCTCACTTTCACCAGAAGTGAAGTGACTCAAAAGACTTAGTGTTTTTTTTTCTTTTTAATGATCCAAAATTGGTCTTTCATATTATGTCCCCAATAATAGGCAAAGTCCCCTAAACAGGGAGGGACCCAAGCATAATTAGCGTAATAATTATTGTCCCCCTTTCTGGACAAAAAGTCCCACAACTGGGGAGGGACCCAGTTGGTCATCGTGCAATTACCCGAAAGATGATTAGTGCCTAATTGCTTGCATCTGATTGGCTGCTGCAAGATATTTTTTCGGTATATAAGAAAATACTTTGCGTTTTTTTTTATTATTTTCTGCTGGCTACTATGGATTCTCTGCTGGGCAAGCGTAAGGAGCGTGAGGGTGAGGAGGAAATTCCCTCAGGGAAACGCGTATGTGAGCATTTGGATTTCGACCCCCAGGAAATACGATCTTACCCATGTGAGTCTTCGCATTTCAAAGGGGAGTGGATCGAGGAAGACATGAGCCCCTTCCCAGTAAAGTGGAATCGAACACTTTATTTGGACGAGGAAAATTTCATTTATCTGGATTCGAAACTTTTGGATCGAGATGAGTTGGACTCTTACCTGCAGAAGGCTGCGAGAGTGGAGCGAATTTCTGGAAAATCTGCGTTCGGTAGAACTAAGCCACGTAAGGAGATCTCGTACACTGCCAACGGGAGACCGAACGTGTATTCCGGAGTTGCTCACCAGACAACCGAATTTCCTTATCATGTGGAATTGATCTCTGAGAAGATGTGCTTTTCTCTTGGTTATCAGGGAGCTGCAAAAACCAAGTCCTGGGTACCGGATAACTGCAACGATATTGTGTATGGACCGGAATTCAAGTGTGGAGGATCAATTGGAAAACATGCAGATGATGAGAATCCGAATTGGTGCGCAATAGGGATTTTCTCTCTCGGGCAAGAGCGGGTGATGCGTATTCGCGGGAATGACTCTGGAAGATTGTATAATGTCCTACTGAAACACAATTCGGTTGTGTGGATGGTTGGGCCTACCTTTCAGAAAAGGTATACTCACGAAGTCCCAAAGTTGAAGGCTGATGAAACCGTGCACACTCGTCTGTCTCTCAATATCAGATATGTAGAGTAAGCGTTTCAAGAGTAAAGAACTTTTTTAGTGTTAAAAATGACTAAGTTGTAAGACCATTTCTGGACTCCACTACTTTCCTCTTGGACAAAACAAAAAAAATCACTAAGTTGTATATGACCATTTGTGGTCTGTACCAATAATGGTCTGTACCAATAATGGTCTGTACCAATAATGGTCTGTACCAATTATGGTCTGAACCAATAATGGTCTGAACCAATAATGGTCTGTACCATTTGTGGTCTGTACCAATTATGGTCTGTACCAATAATGGTCTGTACCAATAATGGTCTGTACCAATAATGGCCTGTACCATTTGTGGTCTGTACCATTTGTGGTCTGTACCATTTGTGGTCTGTACCAATTATGGTCTTTTACAACTTAGTGATTTTTTTATCTGGTTCCTCTTACAGTGTATGGGAAAAAGTTTTTAAGCAGTTATTCCTCAGAAACTCAGTACTTTACTCGAACACAACATTCACAACTACAGACTTCCCAGTATGAGGAAGAACTGCATTTTCCTCCATGAGAAACATCGTAACATCACGATCTCTGAAGCGGGCCTCCTGTTGCTCTGCCCATCTCTGCCCTTCCACCCAACCCTCTGTTCTTGCATTTTTCACACGCTCGCGAAACTGCCTGGATAGGGATTTCGTCTTGAACAAACGCTTACGCACTCCACCCTTGCTCGTTCTCCAGGGGGTAGGAATTCCTAGTATTCTGTTGGGCTTGGGTGCTCCTGGGAGTCCATTGTAGATGCACTTGACTGGGGTTGTTCCTTCCATTGTTGCTAAGAGAAAAATAAAAGTAACGGGAGTTGACCTGGTGTTATATAGTCAATAACATAATTAAGCACTCTCTTTTCATTGGCTGGCTAATCCACACGAAATTAGTGTCTTAGTTATGTCCCCAATATTAGGCAAAAGTCCCCTTAACAGGGAGGGACCCAACACAATAATTAGTGCTTAATTATGGTCCCCCTTTCTGGACAAAAAGTCCCTCACTAGGGGACTGACCCCATGTGGTCACCGTGCAGGTTCCCAGAAAATAATTAACGCATAATTAACGATTGAGTATATAAGTTACCCACGCTCTCACTCACTTCCCATTATACCATACGAGCAAAATGAGCAGAAGAGGAATAGGAGGCAAAGGTCTGGGGAAGAGTTTCAAGGTCAAGGCCTTGAAGGTGGAGGGAGTGAAGCCTGTCTACCGGAAGAGAAAGACTTTGGGAGAAATCATGCGTGAAATGGAACAAGAGGGAGTCTGGGAGGCAGAGTACGACCTGGACAACGAAGTACGCGTGAAGGAAGGAGTGGACCAGTTCATGTGGCCAGGTAAGGAAGCGTGGATGGAAATGTCTGAGGAAGAGCAAGAGGAATTGCGTAAAGTATCAGAGTAAAATGACTAAGTTGTAAGACCAATTTTGGACCCAGAAAAAAACGAAAAAAACACTAAGTCTTTCATGTCACTTTATATTAGTGTAGTGAGCTGTAAAGACTTAGTCATTTTTTTGCTTGTTTCCTCTGAGGTAGTACCCCTATATGAAAACACGCGGGTTTTCGAGCAGACCAATTATGGTCTTTCAGTACCCGAGCTGGGTCAAATCGGAAAATTCTTTTGCGTTGGAAAATTCCAGTGTTCCCTAATATGGTAAGTCACGTGCACCGGGCTGGAGTGAAATTTCATCTACCTTCCTAATATAGACAGCTGTCCCCTTATAAGGGACAAAGAGGGAGGGGGACCCACTGGGTCAGGGGTGCTAGGCAGAAGAATCGGGTTTACGAGTAGGTTTTCTGGAAAACCTATGGGTTTACGTACGAGGATCCCTCTGGGGTTGGAAAACACACAGGTTTTCCGAAAACCCGATCATGTTTCGGTCTTATAATATATAATATATATATTATATAGACCCAACCACTATGAGTGTTGAAAACCTACCTATTTATTTATTTATTAATTAATTAATTAATTATTATTTTATTCCACTAGGTTTTCCAGGGGGGTTTTTCGTACTGCGCCTAGCACCCCTTTGTTATTATATAGAGGTGTGTGTCTGAGTGTGCGCCCAGTGATGCAGTCGCTATTGGCAGTGGTGGCGGTCCGTCTTCCAGGTCATGCAGTGGGCCTGACGGAATGCGTGAAGGTGACCCTGTATGGCAGTGATGAGAGGGCGGCGGAACAGGCAGTGAGAGAATATATCGAGGACAAGGGGCTACTATTTATAAGGCTTGCGAAGTGGCTCCCTCGCATTGTTAGGTGGCGCGATCCGGAGGTGGTGATCGACGAGTGATGGCACAACGAGTGAAGGATCTGCCCGGGTGGCCGGAGATACAAACTATGATCGATGAGGGCTTCATTTATCGTATACAGTCTGCCGAGCTGCACTACGATTGGTGTGAGGAGGAGGTGGTGGTACCGTTGCGACTGTTGCCTGATGCACCGGCTACCGGCCTCGTGTCGATTGTATTGCGGGAGGCATTAATTGCGATTACCAAGGACCGGCTGCAAGGATCGACTGCTAGTCCGTCGGTAAAGTAAGTAGATGATAAACGCCGACCAATCCAAAGCAGTAAGTGATCACTCCCATTGCTGCCGTGATGTTCTTGGGGACAATGGCGGTCACAGTCCCAGCACATGCCATAGCCACCAAGCTCATCTGGAGCCTCCAGCGGTGGGGGTTCGTCGAGAACAGCGGCATGATAAATAGGTAGCTGGCAGGCTGGTGTGAGGGAGGGTATAAATAAATAGCTGGTCGTTATATGCTGTGCTTAGTAGTCGGGGGCGCGATGATGGCAGCGGAGCCAATGAGCACGGACGAGTATACTGAGTTCAGGAACATGGGCAGTCCCAGCTACCAGGTGCTGCTGTCAGTGTTGTGTGAGCATCCAAGTGGTATTGAGGCTACCCCAAGTGTAATCGTGGAGTTTGGGACAGAGGAGAACTGGGAGCTGCACGACGGGACAGCGTACGACGAGATTGCGCATCTGATCATGGATTGGTTGGGTGAGAATGAGCCCGGCTATGAGATGGAGGGAACGGTGGAAGCAGAACGCCAAATGTATGGATCGGAGCCGGATATTGTGGCGCCGAAGTACGGGAGAAATGCCTGTTAGGCATTTCGACTCACCTGCTGGTCGGTAGAGGGCCCGTTGGGCCCGATCATGTGATTGGCTTACAGCCATTATTGTAGACATAAGATAAATGAATCGTCCCTTCCATCTAGGTGCCTAAAATAGCGTTTTTGAACGGCCAAAGAGCGCGATCACGCAAAGACTAAAGTTGTCCGAC
>Ga0209475_10001456_pt1 | contig 29951 bp, 28 predicted proteins | sample tdDd471_FD_187128 | JGI IMG/M metagenome (GOLD analysis project Ga0209475, IMG submission 187128) | Marine sediment microbial communities from the Atlantic coast under amendment with organic carbon and nitrate - tdDd47.1 (SPAdes)... | ecosystem: Environmental > Aquatic > Marine > Coastal >... | reverse complement strand
TGAGGCGATAGCCTATCTTCGAGAGCGGTGAGAATTTGGCGGTCCATCGGGCGACTCCATTCGGCAAAAATAGAATCGGCCAGTCCAACAGATTCTCATCCTCTCAGATAGAGCGTCGTGTAGTGTGAAAAATCCTTATCAAAATTTATCATTTTCACTGAAAAGACAGTGAAACCAATGGGTTGTCAGTCGCGGGCGATCAGAAGGCGGAAAGGATAAATATCCTATTTAACCCAAAAAGTCAAGAAACAGCATGTTTAGCTTGATAGCGTGGATTTTGAAGTATTTGGCGGTGACTATTGTGGGTCGTCCATTTCCTTGCGAATGTCATCTTCGCTAAAGGGTTGATTGAAATACGCTGACCAGCCGTGAAATGCCAAGCCGACGCCCCAGAAAACAATTACCCAGATAGGCCAGGCTCCTGCCCGGCTGGTCAGGGCCCAGATGGCGACGAGCATCGCATTGACGATGAGGTATGCGCCCAGGTGCATCCTGAAATCTCGCTTGGCCTTTAAGCGCCGGAGAGCAATTCCACGCGCATTCTCTTGATCTGCCATTTTTTACCCTATCGTAACAATGCGTTGTTGAAACCCCTGAAGCCAGTGTGAAGCATATCCTGTGGCAACATGAGTGTCTTTAGTTGAAGAGAGGGGAAATCACGCCTGTTCTTGATTTCCCCTCCACTCTGGCATTTTTTTAGAATTCTAGAACGGCTTTTTGGACTTCTTTTCGGCCATCACGGATTTGTGGTACCTCGTGGTGGCTTTGTCTTTTCTGCGCCGTTCGGCAATTGAGGCCCTGTTGCGCTCTTGTTCGGCCATGAGTTTTTTGTAGTTGGCCATTCTGCGCTCGCTGAGCTCCCGATTTTCGATGGCGTCCCTGACTGCGCAACCGGGTTCTTGATCGTGTTGGCAGTCGCTGAAGCGGCATTGGCGAGAAAGAACTTCAATCTCATCAAAGACCGTCGCCATCCCATCTGCTACATCGGCTAACCCCAATTCTCTCATGCCGGGGCTGTCCAGCAAAACAGCACCGTTTGCCAGCGGATGCAGGGAACGGTGGGTGGTCGTATGCCTGCCTTTGGCGTCGTCCTCCCGAATGCCCGCGGTCTTTTGCCGCTTTGCTCCCAAGCTGTTGGCAAGAGTCGTTTTGCCGACCCCGGAGGAGCCGACCAAGGCGATAGTTTGACCCGGTTTGCACCAGTCGAGTAGTTCCGTCATCGTCGTTGGGTCAAGAGCGTTGATTGTCTCAACAATGATCCCCGCACCCAAAGATCGGGCGTTCTTCAAATAGGATTGCCGATCATCCGACAAATCCTGCTTGGTTAGGATGATGATGGGGTAGACCTCGGCCGCATAGGCGATGGTGAGATAGCGTTCGATCCGGGAGAGATTGAAATCCACATTGCAGGACGAAACGATAAACATCGTATCCACATTGGCCGCCACCAACTGCTGGGACTTGTCTGTGCCCGACGATTGCCGCTGGATCAGGCTGAGCCTCTCCAGCAAACGGACGAAGTTACCGGTCTCTTTTGAAAGAAGGACCCAATCGCCGATAGTGATGCGTTGTTCTTCCCGTTCGTTCAGCAATTTTCCGGTTATGGGGAGAGCTTGCTCTTCCGTGCCGTCGGAAAGAATGACTTGCCCCCGGTGGACGGCCACGACCCGATAGGGGCAGGTTCGCCCCAGTTCCTCGAAGCTGAGTTGTTGTTGGAAATGTTGGGACCAGCCCAGGCGCAAGAGAGGTTCGCGCTCTTCATAATTCTTGCTCATTGTTAGACAGAACTTTCATGTCTCGCCGCCGCCAACAGGCGGCAACCTGTGTCGATATTCAATTTTGGGGAAAGAACAGAGCAAACGGCTGCCGCAAGATACTGCGGTCAGTTTCCGTTACATGGCTCTGGCGGGGATGCAGTCTGCGCCCCCAATATCAACGGGACATAAAATCTCCATTTACAGATGCTGAGTGTGTAACTCTGCCGAGATTGAAAGTCAAATGAGATGGGGCGGAGAAAGGCTGGCGCCCTCTCGCTAAAAGGTAGATTTGAAATTTCAGGCAAAAAATGGTGCCCGGGGGGGGGATTTCGAGCCACCGACACGCGGATTTTCGATTCCCCGGCAAATCACGCCGCAGGCTTAACCCGAATTCTGCTTTGCTTAATCTTGGTGCCATGCAGTTTTTCAATGGCGGCCATCGCTTCTTCCTCAAGCGCCATTTCCACAAAACCAAAGCCTTTCGACTGGCCGGTCTTGTCATCCATAACGAGATTGCAGGCGTTGACGGCACCATGAACATTGAACAACGCTTCAAGGTCCTGTTTACTAAAATTACGGGGCAAGTTAAGGACGATAAGTTTCATTTGTGTTCCGAAAAAGATTGAATGTTCGTTGGTCAAAATTTGAGTATTTTGACGGTTCCCATAACGCCGAGAGCTTCTTTGGTCTCCTGAATGACGTTGTTTAAAACCGTCAGTTTTTGCTGTGCGGCAGCTTCTTCCTGAGACATCTTCGCACCGTTTTCATCTCGCTCAAACCGGAGATGTTCGATCTTTGATTTTGCCCGTCCTCGTTCTACCAAATAGTTGGTGAGTTTCAGCTGGGCCTCATCAAAAGGGATCTCTTCGATATTTAGACCGAGTGATTGAAGCCCCGCCATATCCGGCAAATCATCGCTGAAGCCATAGATGATTTTGTTATGGCGATATCCATGCCTCTCAAGCTTGCACCGATCTCTAATTTGTTGGACTTCCAGGCGAAAATCACTCCTGGGTTTAGGGGTAAGCTTGAAGGTTTGCATGATGTGTCGCCTGTTTAAGCTGCGTCTTCATGGGAGAGGCAATAAAAAAAGACCTAACTGAATTCAGCTAAGTCTGCAAAAGCATTCGTTTCCATAAAAAATGGTGCCCGGGGGCGTTGTCTAAGAAGCGTGACATTTCAGTCTCTTAGGGAAACGTGAGGGAGAAAAAGCATGCACCGGAGATCAATGGGGTGCTTGCGGTTTTCCCTCACGGAAAAAAAGCTGGTAGGTAAATAGTTACATAAAGGCACTTATAGTATGTAGGGCGTTGAATTTAAAGTGTTTTGCCCTCATCTTTTCTCATGGGTTTATGTGCCTGGAAATCAGTTTGAAATTTGCTGAGGCAAAGACTGGTCTTCAGTCTTCAGTTTTACATTAGGAATGTATAAAAGGTATTCTAATAAGGTTCGAGGCCTGTAGAAGGGAGCGGCATCAAGCTTATGGGCGTATCAGCGGACAATTCGGGTGATCCTTGGCTTAATCCAGAAATGCTGGAGTGGGCACGGGAATGGCGTGGGTTGACGCTTGATGATGTTGCCGAAAAGTTCAAAAAGACGCCTGATCAAATCAGGGCGTGGGAACTAAACGAAGCCAGCCCTACGGTTAAACAAGCAAGAAGGCTTGCAGAGCTTTATCACCGGGCTTTTTCAGAGTTCTTCCTTCCGTCTCCCCCCGATATTCCGAAACCTAAAGCCCTTCCTGATTTTAGGCTCCACAAGGATGCGTTGGATGCTTCGCACGAGTGGGAAGTGGAGCAACTTCAACAATGGGCAGAGACTCAAAGGGAATCTGCCATTGACCTGTTTCAAGAGATTGGGGAACGCCCGCCACAGATTGATGCAGACCTATTCTTCTCGGTCAAAAATGATCCGGAGGAAGCGGCAACGGCGGCACGTGGGAAAGTTAAATTTTCCAAAGACGACCAATTTGGTTTGAAGAAGGCTCAAGCCTATACATTGCCCAATATTCTTCGTGCCAAACTAGAGGCGATTGGCGTGCTAACGCTACGGCATAGCCAGCTTAAAGACTACGGTATCCGAGGGATGTGCATAGCGGAATTTCCGCTCCCCACGATTGTGATTACCAAAGAGTCAGCAACGGCACAGGCGTTTACCGTTATCCATGAATTTGCCCATATCCTCCTGAAGGCCAGTGGCGTAACGGGGCCGAGGAGCAAGGACTATGACCATGTTCCCGAAGAACGCTGGTGTGATCGATTTGCTGCTGCCTTTTTGATGCCTAAAACTCTGGTCGAGGACGCCCTTGGGAAAAAGCCGGGGAAACCGAAAAGCGGTATTTCTGACGAAGACCTAGAAGCGGCAGCCAATCTTTTCAGAGTAAGCCCTCATGCCATGCTTGTCAGGTTGGTGCACTTGGGTTTTGTAGCCGCCAAATACTATTGGGGTGTCAAGAAACCGCAGTTTGATGAACAAGAGCGTTCTGAAAAAAGTTTTGGTAGGCCAAAATTTTATGGAACTCGCTACCAATCCCAGCTTGGCGATATGTACACCGGCCTCGTTATGGAGGCATGGTCATCAGGGCGAATTACAAACCACAATGCCGCCGAATATATGGGTATCAAAAACCTGAAGCACCTGAATGATATTCGCAGAGAGTATCTCGGCGAATGAAGCGGTATTGTGTAGATACATCAGGTTTTTCAAACCCCCTGGAAACGATGCCGGAGGATATCTACACGACGCTCTGGCAGGGAATTTACGATCTGATCGATCAAGGCGTTTTTGCCGTAACCCAGGAAATCTATGCTGAACTGATCTTGATTGATGGTGAGATCAGCGAAGCTATCAAGGCCAACAAAGAAAATATGGTCTTGGAGGTGAGTGACCCCAGTTGGGATTGGCAAACCTACATCAAAAATTCAAACCAGCTAAACGCTGATCATCACGATTTCATATCCGAGTACACTGGTGGATCGCCTAAAACGATTTGCTTGAACGATATGACGATTATCGCCATGGCAAAGTCCCTAAAGATTCCGCTGATAAGCATGGAAACATATGCAACGGGGTCTGCTACAAAACGACGAATTCCAGATGTTTGTAAGATTGAGGGGATTCAGCATTTATCGTTTAATGATTTCCTGCGAATGGAAAAGATCAGCCTTTAGCCTGATAGCCCCCGGTTTTCCCTCACACTGGAAAAACTCAAATATTTCAGATTGTTAGGGAAGGGATGGTGCCCGGGGGCGGATTCGAACCACCGACACGCGGATTTTCAATCCGCTGCTCTACCAACTGAGCTACCCGGGCAACCTTTGTGCAGCGACGGCTATGAACGCCGTGTGCGACGGGGTGTATAAAAGAAATCTTGGCCCCTGTCTAGGCCGTTTCTTCAAATAATCGAACGGGCTAAACTTCTTCCGCCGAACCGTCTTCGAGTGCGCTGCGCAGCTCGTCCAGATCGGCCTCTTCTTCGCTCTCCAGCCGGTAGCCGCCGGTCAGCCACTGGCCCAGGTCTAGATCGGCGCAACGCTTGGAACAGAAGGGCTTGTAGGCCAGGATGGAGGGTTTGCCGCAAGACGGGCATTTGGTCCGCTTGATCGGGACTACCTTGTCGTCATCGCTCATGATTTGGTCCTTTCGGAGCGCAATTTTTCGAAAGCGACCGTCCGCTCCGATTTGACCCGCCCACCATAGGTCTCCTTGGCCGGGACGGTCAGGGTTTCCATCAGAGGTTCGCGCTTGCGCTTACGGGTTAGCTCCATCAATCCCAGATGGGTGAACCCATGCAGGTGGGTTGCGCTGTCAAGCGCCTTGCTGAGCGCGGCGGAAACGGCCTCACGGTTTTCATCTTTCTTCATTGTGATGAAGTCGATGAGGATTTGACCGCAGAGGTTGCGCAGGCGAATCTGGCGGACGATTTCGTCAATTGCGTCCAGATTGACCGTTTTGGCAGTGTTTTCAGCCCCGCCGTCGCTGCGTCCGCCTGAGTTGACGTCGATGACGGTCAGGGCGGCGGCGGTTTCGATGATCAACGAGCCGCCGTCAGAGAGCGGAACTTCGGCTTCCAATGCGCTTTCAATGGCGTCTTCGATCTCTTCGGCGGCAAAGAGAGGCGTCGGTCCGGTGTAGTGCTTGAACTCGACGGTCAGGTTGGGCATCTCGCGGGCGATCAGGGCCTTCAGGCGGGTTAGCGTTTCGCCATGGTCGGAGACGACCCGCTTGAGGCGCTCGCTGGCTTGGTCGCGCAGGATGGCGGGCAGGGGGTCGTCTTCGGCGAACAGGGGGGCCGGAGCCTTGGCGTTGATCCGTTTACGGCGGATCGCCTCCCACTGGTCGCGCAGGGCTTGAGCCTCTTCGCTGAGCGCTGTTTCATCGGCTTCGGCCGCCAGGGTGCGGACCACATAGCCCTGGCCTTCGTCGCGCAATGGCGCGAAGATCGTGCGCAATCGGTTGCGTTTGCTGTCGTCGGCGATTTGGCGTGATACCCCGATGGTCGCCGAAAAGGGTGTGAAAACGCAATAGTGGCCGGGCAGGGAGACGTTGGTGGTCAGGCGGGGGCCTTTATCGCCCAAGGGGTCCTTGGTTACCTGAACAATGACGGCGGTGCCTTCGGTCACGTAGTCGCTGATGCGGCCCTTTTCATCGCGTTCGCCGCCACGCGGGCGGGCATCGCCCAGTCCCAGATAGCCGGTTTGTTCCGTGCCGATATCGACGAAGGCCGCCTGGATGCCGTCAAGCACCCGCACGATGCGCCCCAGATAGACGTCGCCAACCAGAGAGCGCTGATCGCTCCGATGATAGATCACCTCGACGGGGCGGCCCTTCGTCATGAGAGCGATGCGGGTTTCTCCCTCGACCGCGTCGATGAAGATTTCCTCAACCATAATATCCCAACCCTTTAAGCATGCCGTTGGTTTCAAACAGGGATAGGCCGACCACGTTGGAATAAGAGCCGACCACTTTGCGCACGAAAACCGCGGCGCGCCCCTGGATGGCGTAGGCGCCGGCTTTGTCGCGCCATTCGTCGCTTTCGATATAGGAGGAGATTTCCCCCTCCGAGAGACTTTTGAAGGCGACGGCGGTCTCCACCACCTTAAGGCTCTGCCGCCCATCGGGGGCGATCAGGCAAATTCCGCCAAAAACTCTGTGGCGACGGCCCGAGAGCAGTTTGAGGCAGCGGGTTGCTTCGGCTTCGCATTCCGCCTTGGGAAGAATTCGCCGTCCGCACCCGACCACCGTATCGGCGGCAAGAATGAAGCTTTCGGGGTGGTCCGCCCGAACGGCCTCGGCCTTCAGGGCGGCCAGACGTTTGGCCTGATCGCGCGGCAGTTCGTTTTTTAAAGGGGACTCGTCCGCATCCGCCGGGACGACCCGGTCGGGAACGATGCCGATCTGTTCAAGAAGCTGGAGGCGGCGCGGCGAGGCGGAAGCCAGAATGAGAGGAGCCGTCACGCTGTTCACCTATAGGGCTTATTAAAGGCCGCCTTACTTGAAGCGGAAGGTGATACGGCCTTTGGTGAGGTCGTAAGGGGTCATTTCAACGGAGACCTTGTCGCCGGTCAGCACGCGGATGCGGTGTTTGCGCATTTTGCCTGCCGTATGGGCGAGAATTTCATGGCCGTTTTCCAGTTCCACGCGGAACATGGCGTTCGGCAGTCTTTCCGTCACGACGCCCGTGAACTCAAGTACGTCTTCTTTAGCCATAAAGTAAATATTACCGTTTTCATTCGTTGGAAGGCGAAATAAGTGCCGTGAACCGGCCTAAAGGTCAAGATTTTTCATCATTTTCGAGGGCAGCAGCTTAATAAAACTCTGTCGGGTGGGGCGGAGGTGTCGAGCAATAAACAACTTTCGGAAGCAAGCAATGCTCGGTCAAAGCCTAGGTGAGACTATCTTTGATTGAAAACCCGTAGCTGGTTTTGTCGTAAAATTTGACATGTGGTAAAAAAAATGGCACTAGAACGGTGGGAAATACAAAAATAAATCCACAAAAAAAGAGAAAAACCGCAATTGCGGTGATTGAGGGCGCAGGCTGCTGGGGATCGGCATCCGCTATAGCCTGACGTCCGTTGCTGAGAAACGGGGTTGATGGCTAGTGCGTATAGATAGGGGAGTGGCGGCAGCATTAATAGCCGTCTGTGTCGTCGTCTTTAGTAGTGGTATTGCCTACCAGGCGACGGCCGGTGAAACAGACACGGCGGCAGCAGGTATTTTGGGCGTAAAGCCGGGAATGACCTTTGCCAAAGTGCGAAGCGCTTTGCGCAACAAAGGGTGCCGCGCGAAAGTTTCCGGTTTTTATCGAAATATCAAACGAGAAAACATCGGGGTCTGGAAGATGAACGCCAACTGCGAGGGTGGGGATCTGAGGGTTCATTTTAACTCCCCGGACCTTGGCAACGGAGTTCAAAACATCTTTTTCACCATGAGGAAATTTCCCCGGGGGGTGTCTTCCGGACAATTGCTCGACAAGGCGCGCGACAAGCACGGTCGACCGGAATGGTGTCGAAATGTCTTTGGTGAAACCCTTTGCTTTTGGGGAAATGAAACCAAATTTCTGTATGCCCGCAGTCGTTCGAGATCATTCGGTCTTGTGTACGTAGATAAAGAGGCTGAAGCTTTTTTTGCCTCAACGACACTAGGCCAAAAAACAAAAAGTTTAGCGGTCCGTACAGAATAGGTTTGTCTCTAGTTCGGGAACCCGGTACCTGGGAAACGCTCTCTGATTTTTTTCATCAGTTCGTCGCGGACCTGGCGGTAGGCATCGAGCCGCATCTCCCGGTTCCCCTCGACAAGCGAGGGGTCGAAGGTGTTCCAGAACTCCACGTCGCAGGCCATGTAGCGGGTCATTTCAACGGCCGAGTGCTGAGCTTCCGGTGAGAGTGAGATGATCAGGTCGAAGCTGTCGTCTTCCAGTTCATTGAAGGTTTTCGATTGGTGATTGCTGACATCCAGGCCGATTTCGTCCATCACTTCGGTAACGAAGGGATCGGAATCGCCCGCCCGGACCCCCACCGAATCCACATATATCTGCTTGCCGTGGAGAAACTTGAGAATGGCTTCGCTCATGGGCGAGCGAATGGCGTTCATGGTGCAGCAAAAGAGGACGGCGCCTGGCAATTCCTCGTTCATTTGTCCGCTAAGCCCGGATATGGAGAACGCAGACCAGGGTGAACAGGCGGCGCGCCGTGTCGTTGTCGATGGCGATGCCCTTGTCTTCAAGCCGGTCACGTAACAGTTCCGCTCCTTCGTTATGTAGTCCGCGGCGGCCCATGTCGATGGCTTCAATTTGGCTCGGCGTCGAGGTTTTAATAGCCTCGTAATAGCTGTCGCAGACGGTGAAATAGTCTTTGACGATGGAGCGAAACGGCCCGACCGAAAGGGTCGTTTCCAACAAGGGGCCGTCTTCTTCGTTGTGAATGTCGAAGACCAGCCGGTTTTCGCTGATGGAAAGATGCAAAATGTAGGGGCCGGTAGCGTCGCTGTCCGGGCAGAAGTAATTTTCCTGCAAAAGATCGTAGATGGCGATGGCGCGCTCTTTTTCGATGTCGGCGCTGCGCCGGACGACGCTCTTTTCATCCAATTTAACGTCGATGATCTTTTCGGTGCTCAATGGGGGGAGAGCTCCTATTTGTTAAGCCGTATGGAAACTGAAAGGGCATGTGCGCCCAGTCCTTCTGCTTCGCCGAGACTGACCGCTGCCGGGCCGATATTGGAAAGCGCTTCCGCCGAACAGCCGATGAAGGTGGAGCGCTTAAGGAAATCGAGCACCCCAAGACCGGAAGAAAAGCGCGCCGAGCGGGCCGTGGGCAACACATGGTTGGGCCCAGCCACGTAGTCGCCGATCGCCTCTGGCGTGAAACGGCCAAGAAAAATCGCTCCGGCATTGCGAATTTTTGCAGCCATCGCGTCCGGGTCTTCAACGGCTAGTTCAAGGTGCTCGGGCGCAATCCGGTCGACCAGGGGCGGTGCGTCGTTCAGTGAGCTTAATGTAATGATTGCGCCGTGAGCGTTCCAGCTCTGACCGGCGATCTCAGTCCGTTTGAGGGTTTTCAAGTGCCCCTCCACCGCTTGTTCAACGGCGTCGGCGAAGGCGGCATCGTCGGTAATCAGGATCGACTGGGCCGCCGTGTCGTGTTCGGCTTGGGAGAGCAGGTCGGCGGCGATCCAGGCTGGGTCATTGTCTTTATCGGCGACGACCAGAATTTCGGAAGGGCCGGCGATCATGTCGATGCCGACCGTCCCGTATACCTGGCGCTTGGCGGCCGCCACATAGGCGTTGCCCGGTCCGACGATTTTATCGACCGGTTTGATGGTCTCGGTGCCGTAAGCCAGAGCGCCGACGGCTTGTGCGCCGCCAATGCGATAAATTTCGTCAATTCCTGCGAGGTGTGCAGCATAAAGGACGGCTTGGTTGATTTCGTCGTCAGGAGTGGGCACCACCATAACGAGGCGCTCGACGCCCGCGACTTTGGCCGGGATGGCGTTCATCAAAACCGAAGAGGGGTAAGTGGCTAAACCACCGGGGACATATAGCCCCGCCGCTCCAACTGCGGTCCAGCGGTAGCCTAGGCGGACGCCGTCGTCGTCCGTATAGTCCAGGTTGTCGGGCCATTGTTTTTCATGGAAAGATCGGATGCGCGCCGCCGCCGTCTCGAGAGCGGAAACGACTTCCGGTTCCAGATGTTGTTTAGCCGTGGCAATTTCAGCCTGATCAATCCGCAGATCGTTGGCGGTTAGGTTCACCCGGTCAAACTTGTTGGTTAGTTCGATGACCGCGTCGTCACCGCGTTTCCTGACATCGGCAAGGATCGCCTCGACGGCGTCGTTAACGTCGATGGAGGTTTCGCGTTTGTCGTCGAGCAGGGCGGCAAAGGCTGCCTCGAACCCGGCATCCGAACCGTTAAGCCGCTTTGGCATCGAGGGCCTCCCGGAATTTTTCAATCCAGTTGGTCATTTCGTCCGAACGGGTTTTGAGCGCCGTACGGTTGACCGCCAACCGCGAGGTGATTTCGCAGATGGTTTCCATTTCGACCAGTCCATTGGCTTTCAGCGTTGCGCCGGAGGAAACAAGATCGACGATGCGCTGGCAAAGCCCCATACGTGGGGCCAGTTCCATGGCGCCGTTGAGCTTGATGCATTCGGCCTGAACGCCACGCTCGGCGAAGTAGCGCTGGGTGATGTTGGGATACTTGGTTGCGATGCGCACATGGCTCCATCGGGTCGGGTCGTCGTTTTCCGATGCTTCTTTGGGTTCGGCGACGGAAATTCGGCAATAGCCGATCCCCAAATCCAGCGGTGCGTAGATTTCGGTTGAATCGAACTCGAGCAGCACGTCGTTTCCGGCAACTCCAATATGGGCCGCGCCGAAGGCAATGAAGGTCGCCACGTCGAAGCTGCGAACCCGGATGATATCGAGTTCTGGATGATTGGTTGAAAAACGCAGTGCGCGTGACTTGGGGTCGTCAAACGCGGCCTCCGGCTCAATCCCGGCGGCGCGGACGATGGGCATGACTTCTTCCAAAATGCGGCCCTTAGGAAGGGCAAGAACGAGTTTGCTTTTTTCGGACACGTCGTAAAATCCTCCAATCGGCGGATTTAGTAGCCTTTTTTAGGGTGTGCGTAAACGTTTAATCGGACTGTGTTGTGAGGCGGCTGGTGGGTGATTTCACCACTCTATTCTTTCACGGCAAACAGCAAGTAGTTCACCGTCAAGTCGTCGCTTAATGACCAACTGTCGCCAAATGGGCTATAGGTCATTCCTTTGAGGGCTTGGACGGTGAGGCCATGGGGGCGTAAGCCGGACGCAAACTCGGAAGGCTTGAGAAATTTGCTCCAGTCGTGGGTGCCGGGGGGGAGCCAGCGGAGGATGTATTCTGCGCCGATCTTCGCCATGGCGAGGCTTTTGATGGTCCGGCTGACCGTCGCTCCGATCATTGCTCCGCCTGGTTTGACAAGTGCGCAGCAGGCGGCGAGAAAGGCCTCTAGGTCTGGAACATGCTCCACAACTTCCATGTTCAAGACCGCATCGAACTGCGCTCCTTGCTTAACCAAGTCTTCTGGCAAAACGTGGCGATAGTCGATTTGAAGGCCGCTTTTTTCGGCATGGATGGCTGCGACCTTGACGTTTTGTTCGCCAGCATCGATGGACGTCATATCGGCGCCCATGCGGGCCAGCGGTTCGCTGACCAGCCCTCCGCCACAGCCGATATCGAGAATTTTTAGGCCTTTGAGCGGTTTGTCAGCTAAGGGGTCGCCGCCAAAATGGCCGCAGAGCTGATCGCGGATGAAAGTTAGGCGTGTCGGGTTGAATTTATGCAGCGGGCGGAACTTGCCCTTGGGGTCCCACCATTCTTCGGCAATAGCGGTAAAACGGGCCACCTCATCGGGAGAGGCTGTGCCGTTGGCAGCAGTTTGCGCCATAGAAATTCGCTCCTTCAATTACGCCTGTTGCACAGGGTTGCTCGGGCCAGCTTTTGAGAGTATGTATAGCCGCCCGCCGCCCGTGAAACTAGGGCGGTTTGTTGGTTTTTATATAGGTTGTTTTCTCTCAATAGGAAACAGCCGGGATGTTTAGCCTGGGAAACTCTTTCATGGAGCGGATCGTACAAAAGTTCGGCGGCACCTCGGTCGGCGACGTCGAACGGATCAAAAACGTCGCCAAGCGGGTCAAGGCGGAAGTCGATAACGGCAATCAGGTTGCTGTCGTCGTTTCGGCCATGTCCGGCGTTACCAACCAACTTGTTGAATACACCAATCAGGTCTCGTCGATGGTCGACGCCCGCGAATACGATGTGGTCGTCTCCTCGGGCGAGCAGGTTACATCGGGCCTTCTCGCTTTGGCCTTGCAGGACTTAGGCGTTGCAGCTCGCTCCTGGCAAGGATGGCAAATTCCCATCCGTACCGACAACGTGCATGCCAAAGCCCGGATCGAAGCAATCGAGTGCGATGAAGCGATCAAGCGCATGGAAGGCGGCGAGGTGGTTGTGGTGCCGGGGTTCCAGGGGATTGGGCCGGACGGCCGGGTGACAACTTTGGGGCGTGGCGGATCAGACACCTCTGCCGTGGCGCTGTCGGCGGCTCTGAAGGCTGATCGTTGTGATATCTATACCGATGTAGACGGGGTTTATACCTGCGATCCGCGGATCGTGACCAAGGCCCGGAAGCTCGATAAAATTACCTATGAGGAGATGCTCGAAATGGCGTCCCTCGGGGCCAAGGTTTTGCAAACCCGCTCGGTGGAGATGGGGATGAAACACGGGGTGCGCCTTCAGGTGCGCTCGACCTTTACCGAAGACGAAGGCACGCTCGTTGTTGATGAGGATGAAATCGTGGAACAGGAACTCGTAAGCGGAATCGCCTATAGCCGGGATGAAGCGAAAATCACTCTGGTGGCCGTTGAAGACCGTCCGGGCGTCGCGGCTCATATTTTCGGCCCCTTGGCTGAAGCCAACGTCAACGTGGACATGATCGTTCAGAACGTTTCGGAAGACGGCAAGACCACTGACGTAACTTTCACGGTTCCTAAGGGCGACCTGAAACGCGCCGTCGAAGTCATTGAGACCGCCAAGGGTATTGAATATGCCGAGATGATGTCTGATGCCAATGTGGCCAAGGTTTCGGTGGTTGGCGTGGGGATGCGGTCTCATGCGGGGGTCGCCCAGACGATGTTCCAGTCTTTGGCCGACAAGTCGATCAACATTCAGGTCATTTCGACGTCTGAAATCAAGGTCAGCGTGCTGATTGCCGAAGAATACCTTGAGTTGGCGCTCCGTGCGCTTCATTCCGCCTACGGTCTCGATGCCGAAGCGGAATAGACGAAAACAGAAGGGATCGGAGGACAACGTCATGGCCGAAGCGGAGCAGAAACTACAGGCGCTTTGGCAGCGGGGATTGGATTTTCTCGGCTGCGACCATGCTATCCTGGGCGGTGCCATGTCCTGGGTCTCTGAGCGCAATTTGGTTTCGGCGATTTCCAACGCCGGGGGATTTGGCGTGCTGGCATGTGGTTCGATGACGCCCGACCTTCTGGACGCTGAGATTGACGCGACCAATGAAATGACCTCTAAGCCTTTCGGCGTCAACCTGATCACCATGCATCCGGAAATCGATGCATTGATCGATGTTTGCGCCAATCATCAGGTTAGCCATGTGGTTTTGGCAGGGGGATTGCCCGGAGCGGCCTCGATCAAGCGGATCAAGGACAATGGCGCGAAGGTTATCTGTTTTTCACCTGCCTTGGTGCTGGCGAAGCGGCTGATCCGCTCAGGCGTTGACGCTCTGGTGGTTGAAGGAGCCGAGGCGGGTGGTCATATCGGCCCGGTCTCGACCAGCGTGCTGGCCCAGGAAATTCTCCCCGAAATTACCGATGTTCCGGTTTTCGTTGCGGGCGGGGTCGGGCGAGGCGAGGTGATCGTTTCCTATCTCGAAATGGGGGCTGCCGGGGTCCAATTGGGTACTCGGTTTGTTTGTGCTACGGAATCCGTGGCCCACGAAAATTTCAAAAAGGCCTTTATTCGGGCGGGCGCCAAAGACGCCGTGCCGACGGTTCAGGTTGATTCGCGGTTCCCGGTCATTCCGGTTCGTGCGCTGACCAACAAAGGCACTCAAGAGTTCATGGAAACCCAGCGCCGGGTGATTGAGCGTTTCAATGCGGGAGAACTCGACCAAAAGGCGGCTCAGCTTGAGATTGAGCATTTCTGGGCGGGCGCTTTGAAGCGTGCCGTTATCGATGGTGACGTGGAAAACGGTTCACTGATGGCGGGACAGTCGGTTGGTATGGTAAAGTCGGTCCAACCCATGACGGAGATCATGGAAAACTTGATCGCCCAGGCCGTTTCGGCTCTGGACAAGCGCTGAAAAAAGGTTCCGGCAGGAACATCAGGTAAAAGACGGGGAAACGAGGGGCGGCCCGGAGAGTGAGGGGAGCCGCCTTCGACCATGGCGCAACATGAGTAGAGAAGCAAAAATGGACGGAAAGAGCAAAATGCCACCGGCTTCTCACGGCCCGGGTGTCGTCGGGTTGCGTCGTTTGCTTTCCCGTCTGCGCGAGGTCATGGCCGGTGGGGGATCGGCTCAGGATCGACTGGACCGGACGGTCAAGATCATTGCCGCCGATATGGTGGCAGAGGTTTGCTCGGTCTATCTGCTGCGCGCCGGCGAGGTCCTTGAGCTGTTCGCCACCGAAGGTTTGAAGGCCGAGGCGGTTCACCAGACCCGCCTGCGTCTCGGCGAAGGTCTGGTTGGCGATATCGCCGCACACTCGCATTCTCTGGCGCTCTCGGAAGCCAAGGACCACCCCAACTTCGCTTATAGGCCGGAAACCGGCGAGGAAATCTATCATTCCATGATGGGTGTTCCCATCATGCGTGCAGGCTCCGTCGTCGGTGTTCTGGCCGTACAAAACAAGACCCGTCGCCATTACGCCGAAGAGGAACTTGAAACGCTCGAGACCGTCGCCATGGTTCTGGCCGAGTTGGTGGCGACTGGCGAACTGGTTCCCTCCGATGAGTTGCATGCGGTCGATGGCATCGCCGTGCTGCCCATGCGGATCGAGGGGACCGCCTTGAATGCGGGCATCGGACTCGGGACCGCGGTGCTCCATCGCCAGGAAATCGTCGTTCACGATATGGTGGCGGAAGACCCAAGCGCCGAGCAGGACCGGCTCGACCGGGCGGTCGGTGAAATGCACGGAGCGCTGGACAAGCTTCTGAAAAGCCCGTTGATCAGTGACGACGAGCAGCGTGAAATTCTCGAGACTTACCGGATGATCGCCGAGGATGCCGGTTGGCTGGCCCGTATCAACGACGCGATCAAGACCGGCCTGAAGGCCGAGGCTGCGGTTCAAAAGATCCAAACCGAAACCCGGATCAAAATGAGCCAGATCACCGATCCTTACCTGCGTGAGCGGGTGCAGGACTTCGACGATCTGGCCAACCGGTTGTTGCAGCATTTGACTGGCGAAAACCCCGGAGCGGCCAACGAAAATCTGCCGGAGCATGTGGTGCTGGTCGCTAAATCCATGGGACCGGCAGAACTGATGGATTACGACACCAGCCGCATTCGTGGACTGGTGCTTGAGGAAGGGTCGGCGACGTCTCATGTCGCCATCGTCGCCCGCGCCCTCGATATTCCGGTTCTGGGGCGGGTCAAGAACCTGTTGCGCAAGGTGGTGCCGGAAGACTTTTTGGTGGTTGACGGCGACCATGGACAATTCTTCGTCAGGCCGTCTGACGATATCGTCCAAGCGTTTCAGGAAAGCCGCAAAGCGCGCGAATTGCGCAAGGCCGAGTATTTCCAGCTCAAGGACCTTCCGGCCGAAACCCTCGATGGCCGCACCATCAATATGCATCTGAATGCTGGCCTTCTTGTCGATTTGCAACATTTGGAAGAAACCGGCGCGGTGGGGGTCGGACTCTACCGTACCGAGATTCCTTTCATGGCTCGCCCCGAATTGCCTGACGTGGAGGCCCAGACCAACCTCTATGAGCGGGTTTACGAACATATGGAAGGCAAGCCGGTGATTTTCCGCACCCTCGATGCGGGAGGCGATAAAGTCTTGCCTTACTGGGCCAGTGCTGAAGAGGAAAACCCTATTCTCGGCTGGCGGGCCATTCGTTTGACCCTCGACCGTCCGGCAATTCTGCGCCAGCAACTGCGCGCCCTTATTCATGCCAGTCCGGGTCGCGATCTTTCCATCATGTTCCCGATGATCGCTGAGGTCGCCGAGTTCGATGCGGCTCGTAAGTTGGTCGATAAGGAAATGGAAAGAGCGAAGGCGCGCGACCTGACCATGCCCGCCTCCGTGCGGGTGGGGGCGATGCTCGAGGTTCCTTCGCTGCTCTATCAGTTGCCGCAACTGGCAAAGCGCGTCGATTTTCTCTCCGTTGGCTCCAATGACCTGTTGCAGTTCATGTTTGCTTCCGACCGGGGCAATCCGCGCTTGAGCGACCGTTACGATCCGCTCTCGGCGCCCGTGCTCTCGGCGCTTCGCCAAGTGGTGCAGGAATGCGATGCGGCAGGGGTTCCGTTAAGCCTTTGCGGTGAGATGGCGGGAAGGCCGCTCGAAGCTATGGCGTTGATCGGTCTGGGCTTTACCAACATCTCCATGTCGCCGCCCTCCATCGGTCCGGTTAAAGCAATGATTCGAAGCGTCCGTTATGACGAACTGAGCCGCTTTATCGAAAGCCAATTGACCCATTCCGGACGAAGCATCCGTGAAAAGCTCCGATCTTTCGCCATCGATCACGACGCCGCTATCTGACGCCGCGCGGCCTCATCCGCTATTCCGCCTTGAAAAAACTTGGTTTTTAGGGACAATGGTTGACGGTTTGGGGAAGGTCGCGGGTGCTGAACCCGTTATTTTCGCGCCATGCCGGGAAAAACGCAGCCAGCCGCGCTGGACAATCTCGGCGGCTGAGTAGGGGAGCGGGCAAAACGTGGTCGAGACAAAACAGCAGGATTCCAAGGAAAACAGGGCGTCGCATGCCAGTCATGGGGTAGGGGCGTTGTTGAGAGCTTCCCGGTCTCGGTTAGGTGAGGATTTGCGTCACGTTGCCCAGAGCCTCCGCATCCGTCTGGTCTATCTGGAAGCTATCGAAGAAAGTCGATTCGCAGATTTGCCTGGCTCGACCTATGCCGTAGGGTTCGTCAGGGCCTATTCCGAGTACCTGGGTCTGGACGGCGACGAAGTGGTGCGTCGCTTCAAGGAAGAGTATGCCGAGGCCGAAAAACGACCTGAGTTGGTTTTTCCCGTGCCGGTGCCCGAGCGCAGTCTGCCTACCGGTGCGATTTTGCTGTTGAGCGCTTTGCTCGCCCTTGGGGCCTATGGCGGCTGGTACGTGATCGCGGGCGACGAGCAGGATGCCGAATTGGTGCCGACCCTGCCGCAGCGACTACAGAGCCTTTTACCTGGTGACAATAAATCCGCTGAAAAGACTGAAGACGAAACCATTGCCGAGCCGGTGATGGAAAAAGCCGAAGAGGCTGCCCATACGGCAATTCAAGAAGCCGAGGAAGTCGCTGAAGATACGCTTGAAGAAGCGAAAGAGGTTGTCGAAGAAACGGAAAAGGCGGTTGAAGGAGCGGTTCAAGAAGCAGCGGAAGAGGCGGCGGAAGATGCTGTTGAGAGAGTCGAGCAAGCATCCGAAGCGATAGAAGCGGTGGAAGAGAAAGTTGAGGAGGTGGCCGAGGAAGTGGCCACCGCCACCGCGCCGCAACCCGAAGCAGAGCAAGAGCAACCTCGTAGTGCTGAAAAGCAACCGGGCCAGATAACGGAAGAGCCTGAAGAAACGGAAATCACCGTCGAACAATCCGGGCAAACGACCGAAGAAAGTCAAGAACCGGCCAACGATACGGGTGACGAAGAAAAGGCCGTAGAGCAATCCTCAGAGACGGCGCAGCCGACGGTAACCGAGAGCGGCAATGGAGCGTCGGCCGAAGCGGCAAATGAACCCGAGAGTGAAGAAGCGACCGCTCCTGTGGCCGACCAGGGGGCAAGCCGCATCGAGGTGCGAGCGACTCAGCCGAGCTGGATTCAGGTGCGTGATGAGGTCGCCAATTCCATGCTGGTCACGCGATTGTTGCGACCCGGAGATGCTTATCATGTGCCGAACCGCAAAGGCTTGACCCTGCTGACCGGCAATGCGGGAGCACTAGAAATTCTCGTGGACGGTGAAAAAGCGCCAACAATTGGCGAGTTGGGAGCCATTCGCCGCAAGGTGATACTGGAAGCTGAAAAGCTGATGGACGGGACGGCGGCCAGCGAATAGCAGTACCCCGATCTCGGGGCTGCTTGGTTTTCACTTCAAATCTGAGACGGAAGCCCCGATTTCCTTGGGACGTCTTCGCTGTTTTGCGCTATAAACCGCGCGTCATTTGATTTGAAAGGAAACGAAACAGGCATGAGCCTTCGTCCTTACCGGGATATCAATCGCCGCAAGTGCCGTACGGTCAAAGTGGGTGATGTGGAAGTCGGCGGGAAATCGGTGATTTCGGTCCAGTCCATGACCAATACGCCGACTTCGGATGCTTCGGCCACCATTGGCCAGATCCGTCGTCTTGAAGAGGCCGGCGCAGACATGGTGCGGGTTTCCTGCCCCGATGAAGCTTCGACGGCAGCCTTGAAAGATATTGTCGCGGCTGCCGAAGTACCGATTATTGCCGATATTCATTTCCACTACCGGCGCGCCATTGAAGCGGCGGAGGCAGGGGCGGCTTGCCTGCGGATCAATCCGGGCAACATCGGCTCGGACGAGAAGGTCCGTGAGGTGATTAAGGCGGCCAAAGACCATGGGTGTTCGATCCGCATCGGTGTGAATGCGGGAAGTTTGGAAAAGCATCTGCTCGACAAATATGGCGAGCCCTGCCCCGAAGCCATGGTGGAGAGCGCCCTGCATCATGCGAAAATTCTCGAAGATAACGACTTCTTCGAGTTCAAAATCAGCGCTAAGGCCTCTGATGTTTTTCTGACCATTGCCGCCTATCGTGGCATTGCTGCGGCCTGCGATTACCCGCTGCATCTGGGCATTACCGAGGCAGGCGGATTGCGGAGCGGTACAGTCGCCAGCGCAGCGGGCCTGGGAGTGCTGCTGATGGAAGGGATCGGCGATACCTTGCGGGTTTCTCTCTCGGCCGATCCGGTGGAAGAAGTCAAGGTGGGCTTCGATCTTTTAAAAGCGCTCGACCTAAGGCATCGGGGCGTGCGCATTGTTTCCTGCCCGTCCTGTGCGCGCCAGGGGTTCGACGTGGTTAAGACCGTCGCCACCCTTGAAGAGCGGCTTGGCCATATCACCACGCCCATGACCCTTTCGATCATCGGCTGTGTGGTGAACGGCCCTGGCGAGGCGCGTGAGAGCGATGTGGGCCTCACAGGAGGCGGCCAGGGCAGTCATAAGGTTTACATTTCCGGCATTGCCGACCATAACGTCGATGATGAGGCGATGGTCGATCACATCGTCAAACAGGTTGAGGAAAAAGCCGCTGAGATCGAGGCGGATAAAGAGGCTTCCAATCCGGAAGCGGCGGAATAACGGAACGAGAGACTATGGCGGACTTGCAGCCGGTACGCGGCACCTACGATATTTTGCCCGAAGACATGCCTCGGCACCGTTTTGTCGAGCAGGTTGTGCGCGATGTCAGCGCCCTTTACGGGTTCGGCGAAATAGCCACGCCGATTTTCGAACAGACCCAGGTTTTCGCCCGTACGTTGGGTGAAACATCTGATATCGTTACCAAGGAGATGTATACCTTCGAGACCAAGGGCGGCGATATGATTACCCTGCGTCCCGAAGGGACCGCCGGTGTGGCGCGGGCCTTCATCTCCAACGGCCTGGCTCAGAAGTTGCCTTTGAAATTTTTCTACAAAGGCCCGATGTTCCGCTACGAGCGCCCGCAGAAGGGCCGTCAGCGACAGTTCCATCAGGTGGGGGTCGAGTTGCTAGGCGTCGAGAACGTTCTGGCCGATATCGAGGTGATCGCCATGGGTGCGCATATCCTCGAAAAGTTGGGCCTTAACGGAAAGTATAAGCTCGAACTCAATACCCTGGGCGATACCGAAAGCCGGGATGCCTATCGCAAGGTGCTGGTGGACTACTTCAGTGCCCATAAGGATAAGCTCTCCAAGGACAGCATCGAGCGGCTTGAGCGCAACCCTCTGCGTATCCTCGATTCAAAAGATGAGGGCGATAAAGGGGTGGTGGCCGATGCGCCTCTGCTGCAAGACAGCCTCAACGCCGCTTCGAAAGAGTTTTTCGATGCGCTTTGCAAAGGATTGGATGATTTAGGGGTTGCTTACGAAATCAGCCCTCGTCTGGTGCGCGGGCTTGACTACTACTGCCATACGGCTTTCGAGTTCACCACCACCGAACTGGGTGCTCAAGGGGCGATCATGGCTGGTGGGCGTTATGACGGCTTGATCAAGCAGATGGGCGGACCGCAGACGCCGGGCATCGGCTGGGCGGCTGGTGTCGAACGGCTTTCCATGATGATCGACGAAACAATGCTTCCGGTTGATCGGCCTGTCGTCATTGTGCCGGTGGGCGATGAAGCCAAGGTGCGAGCCGTATCCCTAGCCGACGAACTGCGTCGATCGGGAGTTTCGGTTGATCTTGGCTATTCGGGCAATATGGGGAAGCGTCTGAAAAGAGCCAATAAAATCAATGCCCGAACGGCCGTGTTGCTCGGTGAGGACGAACTCGCCAAACAGGTTGCCACCGTACGCAATCTGGACAGCGGCGATCAGGTCGAAGTGGCGTTGGACGCTTTGGCCGGTCATTTGGCGAGACGGGCATAGGGCGCAGTCATGTCGGTTCTTTCTCCCAGCAAAGGCAGGCCGTTGGTCGTTGGAGCGAATCACCGCTCCAGTTCTCTGACCCTACGGGACGCTTTGTTTGTTGAAGAGGGGGCGGTTCCGGCTTTTCTCGAACGGCTTCGGGGAAAAGGGTTTGCTCAGGCGATTGTTCTTTCCACCTGCGACCGGGTGGAAGTGCAGGCTATCGATCCTACCGGTGAAGACGCTCAGATTAAGATCATTGAAGCGATGGCTGAACACGGGGGGATAGAGCCCCGCAATCTCGCCGACCAAGTCTATCAGTTCTTTGGCGACGAAGCGGTGCGTCACGTTTTCTCCGTTGTCGCTTCTCTTGATAGCTTAGTGATCGGTGAGCCCCAGGTGTTTGGACAGGTTAAGGAAAGCCACCAGTGGTCCAAGAACGCCGGTATGATCGGCGCCGAAATGGAGGCGTTGCTTCAGGCGGCTTATGCGGCGGCCAAGAAGGTGCGCACCGATACCCGGATCGGCGAAGGCCCGGTTTCCATTGCCAGCGCCGCCGTTCAGGTGGCCAAAGATCTGCACGGTGATTTGTCCCGTTGCACCTCGTTGCTCATTGGTGGTGGCGAAATGGGCGAACTTGTCAGCGAAAGTCTTTCGGGCGACAACATCAGCCGCATGGTGGTTGTCCACCCAAGCCCTTTACGCGCCGAAAGTCTTGCCCGGACCATGGAATGCCATGCCGCAGCCTATGAAAATTTAGCCGAGGAAATGGCCCAGGCCGATATCCTGATGGCTGCGCTCAACCGGCGCAAAGAACAGGTGGTGACGGCCGACATGGTCAAGGCCGCGCTTAAGGCTCGAAAGAAAAAGCCCATCTTCATCATTGATGCGGGGATTCCCGGCGATGTGGAGCCCAGTGTTGGCGATGTCGATGGGGCTTTTCTCTACGACCTCAATGATCTGGAACAGGTCGCCATGGAAGGGCGCGCCTCACGTGAAGGCGAAAAAAGGGCGGCGATCGATATCGTTTCGGCCGAGGCCACGGCTTATATCAAAGGGCAGGCGGGCCGCGAGGCGGTCCCTGCGCTAACCACGCTGCGCGCCTTCTTCGAGGCCGAGGGGAAAAAGGTTATCGAAGAAACCGGTAGTGGGGAAGAGGCCGAGAGGGCCGTGCGACTGCTGGTCAACCGGTTGCTCCATCAGCCGACAAAAACCTTGAAGGATATGGCCTCCAAAAGTGGCGGGGGGAAAGGCGAATTTTCGGGTGATTGGCAGATGGCGGAGAAAGTCATCCAGCACCTTTTTGATCTGGAAGAGAAGAAAAAATGAGCCTGGAAGAAAAACTGGATCGGGTAATGGCCCGATCCGACGAATTGCGCGATACCCTGGCCGTCGCCGACGGTCTTTCGTCTGACGATATCGTCCGCATGTCCAAGGAGTTTTCGGATCTGGAACCAGTCGTGGCGCGGATTGAAGAGTTCCGCAACGTCCGCGATGAAATGATCGATCTAACCGAGTTGATGAGCGATCCTGATGGCGATGCCGAAATGAAGGCTATGGCCGAAGAGGAATTTCATGCGCTGAAAACCAAAATGCCCGAGCTTGAGCGAGAAATTCAGATTGCTCTTCTGCCCAAGGATGAAGCGGATGAAAAGAACGCCATTCTCGAAATTCGCGCTGGAACAGGCGGCGACGAGGCGGGCCTGTTTGCCGCCGATTTGTTTGGTATGTACCAGCGGTTTGCCGAAAACAATGGCTGGAAAATTGAGGTGATGGACGCCAACCAGACCGGTATCGGTGGTTTTAAGGAGGTTACGGCCTCGATCTCGGGAAAGGGCGTTTTCGCTCGGTTGAAATATGAATCGGGCGTTCATCGGGTGCAGCGGGTGCCGGAAACGGAATCCGGCGGACGTATTCACACCTCGGCGGCCACTGTGGCGGTTTTACCCGAGGCCGAAGACGTCGACGTGGATATTGAGGAAAAAGATCTGCGTATCGATACCTATCGTGCTTCCGGTGCAGGGGGGCAGCACGTCAACACCACCGATTCGGCTGTCCGTATCACCCATATTCCCAGCGGCGTGGTTGTGCAGTGTCAGGATGAAAAGTCCCAGCATAAAAACAAAGCCAAGGCGATGAAAATTCTGCGGGCGCGTATTTACGACCATCAGCGGGAGCAGTTGGATGCCGAACGAGCGGAATCGCGTAAGAGCCAGGTTGGCTCGGGTGATCGTTCCGAGCGTATCCGGACCTATAATTTTCCACAAGGCCGGGTGACCGACCACCGTATCAATCTGACGCTCTATAAGATCGAAAAGATTATGGAAGGGGAAATCGACGAAATCGTCGATGCGCTAACCGCCGAGGATCAGGCCGCCCGGTTGGCTGAGTTCACCGCCTAATGAATACCGTTGGGGAGGCGCAGGCCCAAATCGCCCTCCTCTTCGAAGAGGCCGGGATTGAAGGCGCGATTGCCGAAGCTCGTCTTTTAATTTCCGAATATCTCGCCTTGCCGGTAGAAAAGGTCTTGGGTTATCCCGAAACGCCAATCAAGCCGGAGCTGTCCGAACGACTGCTAACCTTGGCGGCTCGACGGGCGGCTCGTGAACCCATGTCCCATATTCTTGGCCATCGTGAGTTCTGGAGCCTGGATTTCAAGGTTACGGCCGATACCCTCACCCCGCGGCCTGATAGTGAAACTCTGATAGAAGCAGTGCTTGAACGGGTGAAAGACAAAAAAGCCCCACTCACTCTGCTCGACCTTGGAACGGGGACCGGTTGCCTGCTGTTATCGTTGCTCCACGAACTGCCTAATGCGCGGGGAGTGGGGGTCGATAAAAGTCTGGGCGCCCTTGCTGTCGCTGAAGAAAATGCCGCTCGCCTCGGCCTTAAAGAACGAGCCGTGTTTAAGCATTCTGATTGGTTCTCCAATGTGGAGGGGCGGTTCGATGTGGTGCTTTCCAACCCCCCCTACATCAAGACAGGTGATTTGATGGGGCTCGACCCGGAGGTTGCCCTATATGAGCCGGAGACGGCCTTGATTGCGGGAGATGACGGGCTGGATGATTACGCGAGAATTATTGAGGGCCTTGGCGATGTCCTGGCGCTCGGGGGCTTTGCCGCTTTCGAGCTAGGCATGGGGCAGGCCGAGGCGGTTTCAGAGCTGGCAGAAGGAACAGGCTGGCTGATTACTGGTATCAAAAAAGATCTGGGTGGAATTGATCGTTGTTTGATCATTGAAGGGCATTGACCAAAAAAAGTGTTGGAAATGCCCGGAAACCCGTCTAGTTTCAACTTGTGGCGCATGAAACGGATTCGCTGAGTTGCGATCTGGAGAGACCCTGAGGGGGACCAACTAAGGGTCGAGTAAGCGCTAATTTTTTAAATTTCCCCGAAACGCGGTTCCAAGTTAAGTGGACCGTTCAGGTGGCTAAAGCGCTTTCTAGGAAGGCCAAGCCTGGGGGTCGGGGAACGGGTTTACATAACCAAGCCAGGAAACATGAACAAGAACACCAACCCTAGGCGTTCGCGCGGCCGTAATAATTCCGGACGTGGCGGAGGACGCAGCAATAAACGGCATCAGAATCGCGGCGGCGGCAAGCGCGGCTATCGCGACGGACAGCTCCTTGACGGGCGGACCCGCCACAATTATCAGCAGAACTTGGATAAGTTCGTTAGCCAAGCTAAAGATGCGGCGTCGTCCGGTGATCCCGTTGCGGCGGAAAACTTCTATCAGCACGCCGAGCATTATTTCAGAGTGCTCAAAGCCGATGATGAATTGAAAAATAAAAAGCGTGAGGAGCGGACCAAGTCCAACGAATCCTCGGCTGAAAATGAAGGCAACGCCGCCGAGCAGGCGGCTGCTGGTGAGGAAAAAGCGCCCGATGCGGTAAAGCAAGAAGCCGCTTCGGAAATGCCCAAGGAAGAAAAAGCCGAGAAGAAGGCAGAAGGCGAAGAAGAGAAAGAGGCGGAAGCCATTCCAGCCTGATTGACGCCCTCAAAAGCAGATGTATGAAACGGCGCGTTGCTTTAGCGATGCGCCGTTTTTTGTGTCCTAAAGCTTGCTTTGGCAAGGGGGTATGACAAATCATGGGTAGGAATTTAATTCATCAGGTGGAACACCCATGGATTTCGACAAGTTCACTGACCGTTCTAAAGGTTTTTTTCAGGCTGCCCAGACCATAGCCATCCGGGAGGGCCATCAACAACTAACGCCGGAGCATCTTTTAAAAGCCCTGCTTGACGACAAGGAAGGTCTATGCGCCAACCTGATTTCAGCTGCCGGTGGTGATGCAGCTAAGGCCAAGAAGGCTACTGAAGCGGCCTTGCATAAGCACCCCAAGGTCGAAGGGGCGGGCACCCAGATCATTGCCACCCGGGAGTTTTCGAAGGTTATCGACCAAGCCGAGCAACTGGCCGAAAAGGCGGGCGATAGCTTTGTTACCGTCGAGCGGCTTCTGCTCGCCATGGCCCTCTCACCATCGCTGACCGTCGGTAAAATTCTGACCGACAGCGGCGTGACGGCCCAGGCTCTGAACCGCGCTGTGGAAGATTTCCGCAAAGGCCGCACGGCGGATAGTGCGAGCGCTGAGGACAACTACGACGCGCTCAAGAAATATGCCACTGATCTGACCGAGCGGGCCCGGGAAGGGCAGCTTGACCCGGTGATTGGGCGGGATGAAGAGATCAGGCGGACCATTCAGGTGCTGTCGCGGCGAACCAAGAACAACCCTGTGCTGATTGGCGAGCCGGGTGTCGGTAAGACGGCTATTGCTGAAGGCTTGGCCCTGAGGATTGTTGATGGCGACGTGCCGGATACTCTGAAGAACAAGCAACTGTTAGTCCTCGACCTTGGAGCCCTGGTTGCCGGGGCCAAGTTCCGCGGTGAGTTCGAGGAACGTTTGAAAGCGGTGCTGACCGAGGTCACGTCGGCGGCGGGTCAAATTGTCCTGTTTATTGATGAAATGCATACCTTGGTCGGTGCGGGCAAGGCCGAAGGATCAATGGATGCTTCGAACCTTTTAAAGCCCGCCCTGGCGCGCGGTGAGCTGCACTGCATCGGCGCGACAACGCTTGATGAATATCGCAAGCATGTGGAGAAAGACGCCGCTCTGGCCCGTCGCTTCCAGCCGGTTTTCGTCGAAGAGCCTTCGCTCGACGACACCATTTCGATCTTGCGTGGTTTGAAGGAAAAATACGAACTGCACCATGGGGTGCGGATTAGCGACGGAGCCTTGGTATCGGCCGCCGTGCTTTCCAATCGCTACATCGCCGACCGTTTTTTGCCCGATAAAGCGATTGATCTGATGGACGAGGCCTCGAGCCGTTTGCGTATGGAGGTTGATAGTAAACCTGAAGAACTGGATGAACTGGATCGCCGGATCATCCAACTCAAGATTGAGCGGGAGGCTTTGAAAAAAGAAGATGATAAAGCCTCCAAGGATAGGCTCGTGGCGCTTGAGGCCGAGCTTTCCGATCTGGAAGCCAAATCGGAAAAGTTGTCCAGCCAATGGCAGTCTGAAAAAAGCCAACTCGACGAAGCTCAGAAGTACAAAGAGAAGCTCGATCAGGCCCGAATCGCCTTAGAACAGGCCAAGCGGGAAGGGGAACTCCAGAAGGCGGGCGAACTTCAGTACTCTCTCATCCCTCAACTTGAAGAAAAAGTCGCCGAGGCCGAAAGCTCAGATAAGCAGGCCGTGGTCGAAGAAGTGGTAACCGATGAGCACATTGCTTCAGTGGTTTCGCGCTGGACCGGTGTGCCGGTCGACAAGATGCTCGAAGGCGAGCGCGACAAGTTGTTGCGCATGGAAGAGGCGTTGCGTAAGCGGGTGGTCGGTCAGGAAGAAGCCGTTGTCGCCGTTTCTCAAGCCGTCCGCCGGGCCCGTGCCGGGTTGCAGGACCCCAACCGACCGATCGGCAGTTTTCTCTTTTTAGGCCCCACGGGCGTTGGTAAGACCGAACTGACCAAGGCCTTGGCGTCCTTTCTGTTTGACGATGAAACGGCGATGACCCGCATCGATATGTCGGAGTTCATGGAGAAGCATGCGGTCGCCCGGCTGATCGGCGCGCCTCCGGGGTATGTAGGCTACGACGAAGGCGGCGCGCTGACCGAAGCAGTCCGGCGCAGACCCTATCAGGTTATCTTGTTCGATGAAGTGGAGAAGGGCCACCCGGATGTGTTCAACGTGCTTCTTCAGGTGTTGGATGATGGTCGTCTGACCGACGGCCAGGGCCGTACGGTGGATTTCCGCAATACCTTGATCATCCTGACTTCCAATCTAGGGGCCGAAATTCTAGCAGCCCAGGAAGATGGACACGATTCTGATGAGGTTCGCGAACAGGTTATGGAGGTGGTCAAGGCTTCCTTCCGGCCCGAGTTCTTCAACCGTCTGGATGAAACCATACTGTTCCACCGGTTGTTCCGCGAACATATGACCGGCATCGTTGATATCCAGTTGGCCCGACTCGCCAAGCTTTTGGAAGACCGTAAGATCAAGCTGGAATTGGATGAGGCTGCCAAGGTCTGGCTGGCCGAAACCGGCTATGAACCGGCCTATGGCGCACGCCCCTTAAAGCGCGTCATCCAGCGCTTCTTGCAAAACCCGCTCGCCGAAAAAATCCTAGAGGGCGCTCTCTTGGATGGCGCTACCGTGAAGGTCAGCACAGATGAGAGTGGTTTAGTTTTCGACTGATCGTCCAATTATCAAAAAGCCCGCCTCAATCAACGAGGCAGGCTTTTCGTTTGGAGGGGTGTAAACTTTTATTCCGCGTTGGCCACGGTCGTTTCCATGGGCAGAGAGGCGTAGGTCTGATCCAGTTCGGCCTTGCGGGCATTAAACTTGGCCAGGTCCGTCCCTTTGAGCCGCTCACCTGAAGGCATCCGGACCTTTAAGGGGTTGGTCTGGCGGCCATTGACCATGATTTCATAATGCAGGTGCGGTCCTGTCGAGCGGCCGGTCGTACCGACGTAGCCGATTACTTGGCCCTGGCGGACGCGCTTGCCTTTGTACATCTTCCGCGCATAGCCTTTCATATGGGCGTAAGCCGTCGAATAGCCGTTGTTGTGGCGGATGCGGATATAATTGCCATACCCGCCCTTACGACCCTTGTAATCAATCACGCCGTCACCGGCGGCGAAGATCGGCGTGCCGCGCGGGGCGGCAAAGTCGATGCCGCGGTGCATCTTTGTATAGCCAAGGATCGGGTGTTTGCGTCGTCCGTAACCGGAAGAGAGGCGCGCCCCATTGATCGGGGTCCGCATCAGGGCTTTCTGAGCGCTGCGTCCCTTGTCGTCGAAGTACTCAACCCGGCCTTTGGAATTTTTAAATCGGTAGATGGGGTAACGCTCTCCCGACAACGTGAGTGTGGCGTAAAGTACGTCACCCGTGCGCGCTAGTTTGCCGTCGTCGGTGTAATAAAGCTCATACATCACCTCGAAGGCGTCGCCTTTGCGGATGTCGCGCTGAAAATCAACGTCCCAGGAGTAGGCCATGATCAGGTCCATCAGAACCCGGTCGGGAACGCCCGCTTCCATGGCGGCCAGATAAAGGCTGCTTTCAATGGTGCCCGAGGCTCGGTCAAGCCGTTGAGCTAAGGGTTTTTCAATTTTGCGAGCCTTGAAAGCCTCTTCTTCGTCCCGCGATACCCTAATCTCTTCTTCTACATCGGGAGCCAGAGTCAGGCCGACGAAACGGTCCGGTGCGGCCCCTGCGGCGTCAGGTTGGAAGGTCAGGGTCAATTCCTGGCCGGGGACAATACGGCGTGGGTTATAAACGGCCTTCATAGCGACGATGGCGTTATGGGCGTCGCTGCGCTCGACCCCTTGTGAGACCAAAAGTTTCATCAGAGTGTCGCCCCGCCCCACTTTAGTCGAGCGGTCGTAAAACTTTGCCGGTTCGGGTTTAGGATCGTTTTTCGGTAGGGCAGCCACGGCCGAAGAGACCATGGAAACCGGAGAAACCGGGGATGCCAACTCTTCGGCGTCAACCTTTGCGACCGGTGCCGCTTTCGGCGTTTGGACCTGGGGTGGGGTCAGCACCGATTTTTTGGGGCGTAGATCGGTGCGAATGTCGGGTGTGGTGTCGAGCGCCAGCATAAAGGCCCCTACAGTAATGGCGCCGGACACGGCTAGGGCTGCTGTCGCAAAACGGCGCAATCCCATAAATATCCCCTCGTTCCCAATAAAGACGGATTTATCCGCCACTTCTTCGTTCCAACTCAACAGCCTTCAGTCACTAGAGGCGTCCCTTCCTCTTTGCTGACTTCGAAGCTTTCCAATTCATGCGCCGGAAAAAGTGGCTGATTCTCCTCCGTCCGTTAAACCCAACCCAAGATTCATTGTGGTGAATCAAAGATATGCCTCGGAAACTTAATAAATGGTTTCCGGGTAGCGGTCTAACGGCTTGGGATTCCCTCAGCTTTTTGCGCGCCACCACTTAGTGGGTGTTTCCCAGCGTCTCTGTCGTTGAGTTTTATAACCTTATCCAAGGGGGAGGGCAAGGTATGTGCGGAGACGTGCAGAAAGTGGTCTTCGCACCCGCAAAAAAAGAAAACTGTTGAAAACCCCAGGCTTTGCCCCATTTGGAGGATGAATCGGCAAGTGTTGAGTTTTTAAAAAATTCAAAATCAAATAAAATCAATGTGTTACGTGTTTTTTAATAAAAAAATCCCTTTTGGGTAAAAAAATTTCAAAAAAGGGTTTGACACTGCCCGCCGAGCCGACTAGAAAACGGCCTCCGCAGCGACGGACCACCCCGGCAACGGGGCCCTGAATAGGGACGGAACGGAGCGGCGGATTGCTCTTTGACATTGTTGATTTTATGAAGGGATGCGCAGGCGGCGGGAGTTCTGTTTTATTGGCGGAGTTTCTGTATTATTGAAGTATCGTCTGTGCATCGCGTGGTCTGATTTTTTCTGGGATT
>Ga0209475_10001454_pt1 | contig 29998 bp, 18 predicted proteins | sample tdDd471_FD_187128 | JGI IMG/M metagenome (GOLD analysis project Ga0209475, IMG submission 187128) | Marine sediment microbial communities from the Atlantic coast under amendment with organic carbon and nitrate - tdDd47.1 (SPAdes)... | ecosystem: Environmental > Aquatic > Marine > Coastal >... | reverse complement strand
TGTCCCTTCTATCAATGAGTCATACATATTACATAAAGATGGTTCACGATTGGAAGTTGAGTTCAACGCCAAATTGTCAGAATACCGTGGTAAACCCGCTGATTTAGTAATCGTGCGCGACATAACCGAACGCAAGAAGACGGAATTGGCTCTTATAGAGAGTGAATCAAAACTTAGGGAGGCTCAAAAAATTTCTAAAATTGGAATCTGGGAATGGGATCTTGCAGCTCACAAAGGATATTATTCTGAAGAGACGTATAAAATTTTTGATATAGATCCTGATCCAGATACAAAGATTGTCGCTGATAAAATGATTGAAATAATTCATCCGGAAGACCGGGAACGTCATGACTATATAACAAGGAATCTGTTCAATAAAGAGGTTAGCAACGAGGCTTATGATTATCGTATTATACATAGGGATGGTACGATTCGGTATGTATATACAGAAGCGTACATTAAATATGATGCAGATGGCAATCCTTTAACAATTGGCGGAATTGTTAAGGATATTACAGAGCACAAGCAGGCAGAGCAAACCCGACTGAGAGAAGCTGAATTTAAACAACTTGTATCCCAACTCTCAACCAAGTTCACAGGGCTATCCGGAGTTAAATTCGAGAATGCTATAGAAAATAGCTTTCAAGAGATAGGCAAATATTTCAAAGTGGATACAGTCAGGCTTTATCGATTATCCCTTCAAGGAGATGTTGTGAAAATCAGAAATATGTGGCGTAGTGAAACCCTTGCACCTCCAGAAGAAATGTCTGAAATTCATAAATTGAAATATCCCAATCTTGCTGCTCATTATTCAAAAGGGAAATCGATTGTATTTAGCAAATTCGATGATAGTCCTCCATGGCCGGAAATGCGCAAAATCCTGAAGTTCTTTGGAACTAAGGCTGGCGTTGGAGTTCCATTAGAAGTTGATAGCTCGGGAGTAGATGTTTTTGCAATGGATAAAGTTGTTTCCGAAGATGACTGGTCTAATGATATTATCGTACAAGCAAAGACTATTGGAATGTTTATACTCAGCGCAAGGCACCGAAGGGAAGATGAGGTAAAACTCCAGGACAGCTATGACGAAATCAAACGGTTGAAAGAACACCTGGAGCAGGAAAACATTTATTTACAGGAAGAAATAAAAGTTTCTCAAAATTTCGATACCATAATTGGTAAAAGCACTGCACTTAAATATGTACTACGGCGGCTTGAACAGGTCGCTCCTACTGATACTACTGTATGTATAATGGGAGAGACTGGCACGGGTAAAGAATTATTTGCTCACGCTTTGCATAAAATAAGTCTCCGAAAAGACAAACCAATGATCAAGGTAGGCTGTGCTACCCTACCTTCAAACCTCATTGAAAGTGAACTTTTTGGCCATGAAAAAGGAGCATTCACAGGAGCAGACAATACACGAATTGGACGATTTGAACTGGCAAATGACGCCACTATATTTTTAGATGAGATTGGCGAATTGTCATTGGGACTTCAGGCAAAACTCCTCAGAGTATTACAGGAAGGTGAGTTTGAGCGATTGGGCAGTTCCAAAACGAAAAAGCTCGATGTCAGGGTAATAGCTGCAACAAACCGAAATCTGGAAGAAGAAGTGAAACAAGGACGTTTTCGCGAGGATCTGTATTACCGTTTAACTGCTTTTATTATAACTATTCCTCCATTAAGGGAGCGCCGGGAAGATATTCCCCTCCTGGTAAAATTTCTTGTTGATAAATTTTCAAAAAAGCTTAGGAAAAAGATTAAATCCATTACCCGTTCAAGTATGCGAAATATGGAAAATTATTCGTGGTCCGGTAATATCAGGGAATTAGAAAATGTTATCGAAAATGCTATTATCATTTCAGAAAAAGAGATCTTGAAAGTCGAAATCCTTGGAACATCTGGATTACCTTCTAAGAGTCACAAGAAGCTTGAAGATATTGAAAAGGATCACATTATTAAAGCCTTGGAATCTACAAATTGGCGGCTTGGAGGGAAAAGTGGGGCCGCTGAAATATTAGGATTGAAGAGAACTACATTGTATGCAAAGATGAATAAATATGGGATTAAAAGACTGACATAAATTTCATGGATCACCTACCTGCTGATCCCCTTACTATTTCAAAATAAATTTCAAAATCTTATTAAGTACTACTGCTGTCATTATTTTGACTATATGTCGATATGTTGACACTTATAAGGTATATAATCTCCACACCTATAATTGTCATCCCAATGTTAAAAAGCTGAAGTACAACCTCTAAGAAGCTCTTTAAAAGGCAAGCATTCATTCTGGCATAATATTAGCCTACAAATTCACACAATAATTCTATTCAGTTAAAATATCTTATTAATGCTAAGTGTAATTTTCAATTTAAAAACTAATACAGGCAAGAATTTAGAATTCTTACAGACTATAGGTTCTATTATTATTGACATCCGAAAAATAGAAGGATGCAAAAGCATTGACTTTAAACAAAATGACAATTTCAAAGGGCAATTTTATCTACAATTAAATATTGAAAGCAAAAATCTCATGATGGTTCTTCTTGATACAAATGAATTTGGGATTTTCCAGGGAGCCATTCAAGTATTGTGCGAGCCACCAATTATTGAGATTCGTGCGGGAGATAAGGTCCTTAATATAGATTCTGGAAAAAACAGAAATACAAATTTAAGTGACCAAATCATATCCGAATTCCGGATGATTCATAAATAAAGCGGCAAGTAAATATTAACAAAAAAAAATAAAATTACTAACTAAATAATATTAAAAAATGAAAACAAAAGCTAGCTTGTTACTATTATTACTTGGTTTGATAGTTTCAACAAATCTTTTTATCTGTAATGATGTGATGGCTCAGGAAGCCAAACGACCTAATATTCTCCTCATCGTGGCTGATGATATGGGTTACTCAGACCTGGGGTGTTATGGTGGTGAGATCAACACACCAGTATTGGATAATTTGTCCACCGAGGGTGTACGTTATACCAATTTCTATGTAAGCCCAACATGCTCTGTCACTCGTTCAATGTTGCTTACTGGAACTGATAATCATGTTGCAGGCCTTGGTAATATGGGTGAGTTGAACGCTCCGAATCAAATGGGACAGCCCGGTTACGAAGGTGTTCTCAACGATGATGTGGTTACTGTTGCATCGCTGTTAAAAGACAACGGCTATCATACTTATATGGCTGGAAAATGGCATCTGGGTCTCGCACAGGATGAGATTCCGCATGCTCGCGGTTTCGAGCGCGATTTCTCCTTGCTTGTGGGCGGGGGAAGTCACTTTAACAACGGATGGAACCTTGAATGGCAGATACCGAATGCACCATATACGGAAGATGGTAAACCGGTTGAGAAATTACCCAAAGATTTCTATTCTTCAAAGAATTACACCGATAAAACCATACAGTTCATAGAAGAAGGTCGTAATGATGGAAAACCCTTCTTCGCCTATATGGCATATACAGCTCCCCATGGCCCGCTACAGGTACCAAATAAATGGTTGCGCCGATATAAGAATCACTACGACGAAGGATGGGATGGGATACGCGAGAAGCGCCTCGCACGGATGGAGGAACTGGGCATTGTGGATGAAGGTGTCAACTCCGCTGATCGTTTGTATTTTCTGCCAAGATCCAGTGGGCTCACACCTGCACTTCGAGTGGCATTAGGCCGGAAGATGGAAATTTATGCCTCAATGGTTGAGTACATGGACGACCAGATTGGGCGGGTATTTGATTATCTAAAAGAGATAGGTGAATATGAAAACACCATCGTAATATTTATATCCGATAACGGGGCTGAAGGAAACGACTTGAGAAGTATGGTAGCAGGTCAACCCGGCAGTATGGGATTTCTACATGGCATGAATTCTTTTGCCGAGAATAGTCATAATTCCATTGGCCGTCAAGGAACATATGCTGAATATGGTGCTGCCTGGGCCCAGGTCTCTATGACGCCGTTCCGGATCTACAAAGGTTGGACTGCGGAAGGTGGTATACGTTCCCCGCTGATTGTTAGTGGTCCAGGCGTACAGGGTTCCGGCGAATTGAATAAAGACGCTGTACTTCATGTCAAAGACATTGTTCCAACGATTCTGGAACTGGCCAGTGTTGAACATCCATCATCTTTTAATGGGCGTGAAGTAGCCCCGGTCCAGGGCAAATCATGGGTTGAGATGCTTGAAGGAGAGACTCAATCTCCACGCGGTCCTAATGACTGGTTGGGTTGGGAACTGTTCGGCAACCGGGCGATTCGACAAGGAGACTGGAAGATAAGTTCACTTTATCAACCTTTAGGTACTGGGGACTGGCAGCTTTATAACCTTGCCGAAGATCCTGGTGAACAAAACGACCTCTCTGACAAAAGACCTGATAAAAGGAAGGAGCTTATCGCTTTGTGGGAAGAATATGAGAAAACGAACGGTGTTATCATAGGAAACAGGTCACCATTTGAAAGGGCAAAAAAAGCGCTTCCTGATCCGGTGCCGGAGTATGATAACTACCCACCTCTTCGTGGTATAGAAGCGGTTCCTTATGAAAAGTTGCTCGAAATGATGAATAAATAAATATTAGGAGAATTATCATGAAAACTAAAGTTATGGATATAAAATCGATAAGCAGAAGCAAATGGTTGCCACTATATTTTGCAATCGTTACCACCATCTTTTCTTTTAATATGCCCGCTGTGGCTCAAGACGATGGTGCCCGTTCCTACTGGAAAGGAAGATCAGGTACAAATGTAATGTCCTTTCAATACTTACCCATAAATATCGGGGCCTCAGACTCTAAAGCATTTGCACCAGGTCAATATATTTATCCAAACTCGGATGTCAATGCGAATGTCTTTGTCGGAACATATTCTCGTCATATGACAATATTTAACCGGGCATCAGCACTTACAGTGAATGTCATCGGGGGTAGTGTCGGTGCAACTATGAATGCAAGTATTGGATCAGATTCATTGTTATTACCTCCGGGTATTGGTCCAGGAGCCTCATTCAGCCAATCCAGCAATGGGTTTGCTGATCCAAACATACAACTTGCTGTTAATCTAATTGGTACTTCAAAGCTTAAAAGTACCGTTGATCTGTTAAATTACGAACCAAAAGTAACCTTAGATATCGCGTTGTTAGTCGCAGTCCCAATCGGAAAATACGATAACGAAAAAATGGTCAATTTAGGCTTAAACCGTTGGTACGGCCGTATTGCTCTTCCTTTTAAATACCATTTTGGTGTATTTAGCCCGGGTTACATGTGGAGTTTTGAACTGGTTCCCTCTGTCTATATATTCGCCGAGAATAGTGATTTCTTAGGACGTAAACTTGAAAATGAACCACTGTGGTCGATCGAATCACATCTGACATGTGATTTTACAACTAATTTTTTTGGTTCTCTTGATGTGTTGTACCAAAACGGTTTCAAATCAAAAATAGATGGAACTGAAGTAGGGGAGAACATCGAAATCGGAACGATAGGTTTTACCTTGAACTATTCAGTATCGGATAACATCACCCTTCGTACCAGCTATAATTCCAATGTGTTTGGCGACGATAATCTGGAAACCAGTTCTATCCGGCTTCAATTTGTCTATGCATGGAATAAACCTTCGCAAAACGCTAAAAAACTACAACATGGGCATTAATGCTCATTTGAAAATATGTTAAAACAAAAATTTAATGATCATAGAAATTAAAATAAAATAAAATGAAAAAATCAATTACTTTATCGCTATTAGGTTTTATAATCCTAATGATGTTTTCAATGCTTTCACCTTCAATTATTTTTGCTCAGGAAGCACAGGATTCTGTTAAAATATCACAGTCAGAGATAGATGAATACAATACATTAAAGAAAGCATCCAAACAGGCAGCAGTAACAGAGGTTACAGAACAAGATGGGACAGGTAATGATCCACGGGCATTTGCTAATAAATGGACGCCCAATTATAGATATACAGAGTTGGATAATGGACTGAAGATACAAGATATTAATTTATCTGGTACAATAGCATTCACTAGAAATCTTGGTGTGATCTATGAATTACCTGCTGCAAAATTAATGGATTTAAGCGGGGTTGAAGGATGGCCTGATTCTCTTCCGAGCAGTGCGATTGGTATGGGAGATGTTAGTCTCAAGTTTCTGGCAAATTTAAGATCTCTGGATTTTTTCTATGGTGAAGGAAAGAAAAAATCAGGGACCTTTGTAGTAGGTACAGATTTCGTCCTTCCAACAGCAACTAACAAAACGTTAGCCGGAAATTCCTTTAAGATCGCTCCAATAGTGGGGGTCGTGGTCGATATGCCCGCATACGGATTTTTTGCATTTTTGAATCTCTATTACTTTGATGTTTTCAAATCAGAAGCAGCACCAAAAACTTCTCTGTATGTCGGTCGTTGGTTTTATATGCAGCCTTTAACACCTCCAGGTAAATGGTGGGGCGGGTTCTTTTTAATGCCTGAATTTCAACCGGTTTACGACTTTGAATCAGAAGAATTCTCTTTCTGGATTGGTGTTGAACTCGGAAAGATTATTTCTGAGGGTAATGTCGCTTATGTTAAGCCGGGCTGGGGTATAGATAACAATAATCCGGAAATGACCGATCGCAGCTTTAGCTTTGAGGCTGGATGGAGATATTTTTTCTAATATATAAATCAGTTTTAACGCTCTAAATCAACTCTTTTTCGTGAACAAATTATATGAAATTACCAGGCAGTATATCATGGAAATTCCGTCAACTTCTTATCCAGATGTTCTGGATGGTAATCATATGGGTAATCGCGAATAATCTATTTATCTTCATAAGGTTTGCGGGACAGCCCTATGCTGCTAATCCCATTGATCCCAATGTTCACATAGGTATCTCTGCATTATATCTAAATGTTACGAGAGGCGGAATTATTTTGGGTATTTTGTATGCCCTCGCAGATATAACAATTTTTGAACGGAGGATATTCAGAGTAATGTCCTATGGTCGGCTAATCCTTATAAAAAGCATATTCTATATAATATTTTTTGCTTTCACAACCACCTTAACAAACTTGATTTCATTTTCAATTTATTACGGCAATTTAGATTTTGTCCTTTGGGCAAAAAATGCTGCAAGAGTGTCATGGTACGTACCGATTGTTTATGTTTCATTGGTCTGTATCATGGTAAATATTCTCAAACAAATCGATTTGAAATTCGGCCCTGGAAACTTACTCAATTTGTTATTAGGCAAATTTCATAAACCCAGACAGGATCATCGCATCTTCATGTTTCTGGATCTGAAATCCTCAACTGCAATCGCCGAGAAATTAGGGCATATACAAGTTAGCCGGTTGCTCCAGGATTGCTTTACTGATTTAACGGTTGTCCGGGATTATAAGGCTGAAATTTACCAATATGTTGGTGATGAAGTGGTTTTGTCCTGGTCGATGTCCAATGGTCTGGAAAATTTAAATTGCATAAAAGCATATTTCAGATTTCAGCAGTTCCTGGAAAGTCGAAGTGATTTTTATATGAAGAAATTTGGACTTGTTCCTTTTTTTAAGGCAGGACTGAATGTGGGGGACGTAACCATAGCTGAAGTTGGACAAATAAAACGTGAGATCGCATTCCATGGTGATACCCTAAATACGGCATCCCGGATTCAGGGGAAGTGCAATGAGTATAAAAAAAGTTTGCTTTTGTCACAGGTTCTATACGAATTTATTGAGGACAAAGAAGAATTTGAAATTAACTTGGTTGGAGAAGTGATGCTTAGAGGTAAAACCCAACCACAAAAAATTTATAGTATTGATTAAAACAGTAATAACTTTCTAATACTAATCAAACTGACAACAATTCAGAAACTTGTAATATTATTCATCATATCTTGTCCAATTATAACCATGGGGCAATCTCACAATCATTGGACCCGGAGTTTTAATGAAGAATCATCTTTGTTGTCAGGAGCTGTTGTTGGTGGAGGTGCCGGACCTGCAGCTATATACTATAATCCTTCAAGTATTGGTGAAATAACCGAATCCAAAATTTCAGTGAATGCGAGTTTATTTTCATTCGATTCTTATAATGCACAGAATGCATTGGGTGATGGCATTGATATTAAATCATTAAATATTTTGATAGAACCCCGCTTTATGTCGGTCATGATCAAACCTGAAAAGCATCCGGAGTGGAGCCTGGAAATAGCATTTTTAAATAATGAAAATTATAATGTAGATATCACCCAATCAGTTGATTATAATATTGATGTTTTAAATAACCTGCCAGGAGAAGAGCGATATCATGCCTTATTCCAGTTTTCAAATAAATACCGTGATGATTGGCTTGGCTTTGGTGGGTCATGGAAATTAAACCCAAATTTTTATATCGGTGCCAGCATGTTTGTCTCAATTAGACAGCTCGAATACAGGTATTTAATAGACATTGAGGCTTTCCCCCTTGATTCTGTTATTATTGATGATGATTTTATCCCATTTTATTCGGCCCATTATTATGAAATGGAATATGTGAAATATACCGATTACAGGTTGCTCTGGAAATTTGGATTATTATATACAGCAGATCGTTTCAGCATTGGTCTTAATATAACAACTCCTTCTATAGGAGGAATCTATTCTGATTATAATTTAGTATCTCGTGAGCAAAAGCAAAGTTATATATCAATGCCTGAATCTGGTGAACCATTACCAGATTATGAAATTGTTGATTACCGGGAAAAAAAAGATGTTTTCGTAAATTCGAAAAGCCCATTATCCATTGCAGCTGGGTTTACTTATTACTTTCAGGAAAAGTCAAAAACTCTATATATCACAGTTGAGTATTTTGCCGGATTAGATCCATTCAGATTAGTTCAAGCTGAAGAAAGCCTGGATATAGCAGCAGGTTCTCCAATTGAAGAATTACCTTATAATGAGTGGCTGACTTTTGTTGGTGGGGCAAAGCCAGTTTTAAATGCAGCAGCAGGTTACCGATGGAAGTTAAAGGAAAATCTTATGATTTTGGGAGGATTCAGGACTGATTTTAATTATCGAAAAGATTATAATTATGATCATATGACAGATTATAATATAATTAGAGGTCTGGATCTGGATTTATATCATCTAAATGGTGGATTTTCATGGAGGATATTGGGACAAGACTTGATGATAGGTTTTCAATATACTTTGGGCCGTGCAAATAATCAAAAACAGTATCTCAATTTATCCGATCCGGTTGAATATAATATGACCGAAAATGTCCCCTTGCAGGGTACCCGGCAGAATACCATGAAGGGTTCTTATAATTCGTTGAGTGTGTATTTTGGAGCAACGTTTAATATTGGTGGTGGAAATAAGAATTAACCTCCAATTTATTAAAATCCTTAGGTGAATTTGTTCGTTATTGAGATATTTATAAGCATACTTGCATGTATAGTTTTGATTTATAATCTTTAAATATGGAAATGATATTATTAAGTTAATGCTACAATTCAGTCGTTATATCATTTTAGCTATCTTAATTGCTGCATCATTACCATTAATGTCGCAAGAGGAAGATGAAAGCATTATAACTCATCAGATATGGACTGATTACTATGCCTACTATTATTTTAAACCTAAGTGGGAATTTTATGGAGATGCAGGCTACCGCTTTATACCTGAAGATTTTGTATGGCAAATGATTCATATTCGACCTTCGGTAAGATATATTGCACCGAAGCTATGGGAAGTCCATGGTGGGGTGGGATTTTTTCAGAACATTTATAAAGATAAAACCTCTGTATTTGAAATCAGACCATGGCAGGGTGGAAAAATAAAATGGCCATCATTTGATCCCGTTTTCTTTTCTCATTATGTCAGACTGGAAGAAAGAATTATTATTCCTCAGGAATCTGCAACAGAATTCAATTTTAGGTTTAGATACAGGTTTGCTACGAAGATTTATGCATATCGATCTCCTAAAAACAATAATATATTTATACTGGGATATGCGGAGTTTTTTGTTGATTTTGGACCTAAAATCAAAGAAATATTCAGTAACCGAAGCAGATTTGCAGCTGGGATAGGATATAAGACTCATAAAGACTGGACTTTTGAATTTCATTTTGTTGGCCAGTTTGGAAGAACTGGAAGGGATGATCAATATGAAACTGGAGAACGATTGTATCAAATTAAAGTGCGCAGACATTTATTTAAGAGAGAATATCGGGGAACAAAAACTCCGGATCATTATTAAGCATTGAATGATTTAAATAAACAAAAAAACAGGAAACATGAAAACGTTTGGTATTTTAATCATTTTGGTACTATTAACAACTATTCGGGCAAATTGTCAGCATGAATCCGATGTACATGAAGAAAATCAATTTCAGCATCATAGCCTGGTACTTTTTTCGGGTTATAGTTTGATTCCGGGTGCAATTAACGAAGAAGGCAAAGAGCAGGTAGAAATTATACCTGTATTGGGACTCAATTATGGATACTGGTTCAATCACAAATTTGCTCTTGCATTAATAAATGATCTTGAACTTGCTTCATATGTGGTTGAAAAAGATCATCAGGAATATCTTGATCGGGAATATGCTTTTGTAACTGCATTAGTATTTATGTACGAGCCAATTTTGGGTCTGGCTTTATTTGCAGGGCCTGGATATGAATTTGAAACGAATCATAGCTTTGGACTATTTAAAGTTGGTACAGAGATCTCAAAATCGTTTGAAGGCGGTTGGAGTGCAGGAATAACTGTGGCCTATGAAATTAAGGAAGTAAACAGTTCACTTTCGTTTGGATTGACCGTTGGTAAAAGATTTGGTAAGCACTAACAAGTATTATTAGGATAAATATAGATGTACAAACCAATATTTAAAATATTATTCACTGCTGTTGTAATTCTGAGCTCTCTATTTGCAATCTGCCAATCGAAGAAGCTCCCTGATGGATTACTATATCAGGTAGAAACATATCATTTTCCATACCATTTGGGCGTCCCCGATGATAAAACCAAACTCCCCTCTGATCTGAAGGAGATCTCAGGAATTGTATACCTGGGAGATGGATTAATAGCCGGAGTGGAAGATGAGCATGGGATCATTTATTTGATAGATCTTGAGTCTGGGGAAATTGAAAAAGAGATCAAGTTTTCCAATAAGGGAGATTATGAGGGCCTGGCCATTGTTGGTTCTACAGCCTGGGTATTAAAAAGCAATGGTGATCTTTATCGTGTCAAGGAATATAAAAAGGGGAAGGATGAAAGAAAAACCAGGAAGTTCGAGACTGATCTTTCATCGAAAAATGATGCTGAAGGGCTAACCTACGACCACGCCAACAACAGGCTTCTAATAGCATGTAAAGGGCATCCTTATATCGATGACCGCGATGGTAAACACCTAAAAGGTATTTATACTTTCGACCTGGAAGAAAAGACACTGGATCCCGAACCCATAATCCTGATCGACCTTAAAAAAATTCAGGACATCAAAGATTACAATTCCTTTTCTTCCATGGGGGTGAATATCATGTCGGAGATAGATGAAAATAAAGGAGATGTAAGCTTCCAACCAAGCGATATTGCCATACATCCCTATAGTGGTAATTACTATGTTATTGGTGCGGTGGGCGATCTGTTGCTTGTATACTCCACTGATGGCAAATTACTGGCAGTGGCAGAGCTTGAAAATCAAATTTTCAAACAAGCTGAAGGGATTAGCTTTGATAAGGACGCTGATATGTACATCTCTAATGAAGGACGTGATGGGAAGGCAAATATCCTGAAATTTAATAACAAGGATTAGTATGTCATGAAGAACTTGAATAGAAATATTGTCTTACTCATGCTCAGTATGTTATTGAGCAATCTACTCTTTTCCCAAAAAACATATTACAACGAAGATCTCCTTGAATGGAAAAATTCAATACCCCCACCTGAGTCAGAAAAATATCATAGTATCGTCCTTATTGGCGATATTAAATACCCTGCTACCGACAGCACCATTATGATGCTATTAAAGAATAAACTTGACGGTATAACAGGGGAGGGATCCCTGCTGGTGTTGGGTGATATCGTTTATCCTCATGGCTTGGCACCTCCTGAATCAAAGGACCATGAAGCCGGCAAAGCAGATATTGATATGATCTTGAAGTATATTAATGATTTTGAGGGTAATGTCATTTTTATTCCGGGCAATCACGACTGGGACCGAGGAGGTATTGAGGGTTTGGAACGTGTCCTGTATCAACAGGAATACATCATGAATGCTATGGGGCGTGATGATGTTTATCTGCCTCTTGGTGGATGTCCAGGGCCGGAAGAGGTACATCTTGCAGATGACATCGTGGTTATTGTTTTTGATTCGGAATGGTGGTTCAATGAGAATGAAAAGCCCGGTCCTGAAGATGGATGCGATTTTGAGGTTCCTGCAGATCTTTTTATTCAGATTGAAGACATCATCCGCCGTAATAATGGTAAAAAAATCATATTTGCCTGTCATCATCCGCTTTTCAGTGTTGGTAACCATGGCGGATACTTTAACGCCTCACGCAACATATTTCCATTACTGGATGTGCAAAAATGGATGTATATCCCCCTGCCGGGATTCATCAGTACCGGATACCGTAAATATCTTGGCCATATCCAGGACCTGGCCCATCCAGAGTACAAGGTATACATCCAACATATGCTGGATGTTTTCCGGGACTATCCGAATATGATCTATGCTGCCGGTCACGAACATAACCTACAGTATTTCCGGCACGACAGCCTGCATCATATTATCAGTGGCGGCGGCGGTGAAGGATTATATATATCACGCAAGGAGAAAAAAACTGACTTTGCATGCATGAGCGAAGGCCTGTCAATATTGAACTATTATGAAAATGGTGATGTCTGGGTTGAATTCTGGATTCCAGGGGGAGAGGAAGGGAAACAGGTCTTCAGTCACAAACTATACTCCATATTGCCTCAGGATAAAGAATTAGAAGCAGTTCAAATTCCGAATTATTCAGATAGTACAGTGATAATTAAAATAACAGATATTTACGACAATGGAGAATTTGTAAGTTTTTGGATGGGCGATAATTACCGTGACTTATGGAAGGCAAAGGTTGAAATCCCGGTTTTTGATATCGGCACTGAGAAGGGTGGTTTAACAATCCTTAAAAGAGGGGGTGGACAGCAAACCCGCTCGTTAAGGATGGAAGCACCCGATGGTAAGCAATATGTACTACGCTCAGTAAATAAATATGTTGGGAAAGCCCTTGTGGAAGAAATGCAAAACACCTTTGCCGAAGCGGCTGTACAGGATGGCATTTCATCTTCACATCCGTATGGAGCCGTGACAATCCCCCCCATGGCCCATGCCGCAAACGTGATGCATACTAATCCACATATTGTGTGGGTGCCCGACGATCCCCGCCTGGGGATATACCGAAAGGACTTGGCAAACAATATCTTTTTGTTTGAGGAAAGACCGGCTGGTGACTGGAGCGACGCAGAATTTTTTGGATATTCAAAAGACATCATTGGCACACCAGACCTAATTGATAAAACACACAAAGAACATGATCATATTGTCGATCAGAAAGCAGTATTGAATGCCCGCCTGTTCGACATCTTTCTCAATGATTGGGACCGTCATGACGACCAATGGCGCTGGGCTAAATTTAAAGAGGGTGACACAAAAGTCTACCGCCCGGTGCCCCGTGATCGTGACCAGGCTTACTTCGTGAATGAAGGTCCTGTCATGTGGATAGCCAAGCAGCCTTTTATTATGCCCAAGTTCCAGGGATTTGATCATGAGATCAGTAATGTGAATGGCCTCGGATTCAACGCCCGCTATTTCGACAGGGCATTTTTAACAGGGTTGGATCTTGACGACTGGTTAGCGATTGCTAACAAACTCGAGGAGGCATTAACTGATTCTGTCATTCATGAGGCAATAATAAAGCTCCCGCCAGAAATATATGAGCTTTCAGGTGAAGAAATTGAAGCAAAGTTGGCCTCCAGGCGATCCTTGATTCCTATATATACTGAAAACTATTATCGCTATTTGTCGAAAGAAGTAGATGTCGTAGCCACTAACGAAAGGGATCTGTTCAAGGTAAAACGCCTTGAAAACGGGAATACCGAAGTCAGGGTATTTGCTTTAAGCGATAAAAAAGGAAAAGTAAAAGAGCAACTTTATTACCGTGAATTCAAACCGGATGAAACCGACGAGATCAGACTCTACGGCTTGAAAGATGACGATAGGTTTGAGATCGATGGTGAAGCCAAAAAGGCAATTAAGATCCGCTTGATCGGTGGTAAGAACAATGATACCATCATCGATAACTCAAGAATAAGGGGCTGGGGTAAAAGTCTCTGGGTATACGAGCGCAAGGATAAGAAGAACTATGTACAGAAAGGACCTGAAACCAGGCTTTTCATGTCAAATGACAAATCAATTGATGACTATAACAGGAAACAGTTTAAGTACGATATCATCATGCCACTGATAAGTGCTGGTTATAATATTGACGATGGGGTTTTCCTGGGTGGTGGAGTAAAAATTGATCGTTATAATTTTCGTGATTCAACATCTCATAAGATTACGGGTAGAATAGCCTTTGCCACAGGAGCTTTTGGTATCGATTACAAAGGCCTTTATGCAGTTGCATCAAGATTTTTCGATGTTGAGCTGGATGCAAGCATTGCTATCCCAAGCAACGTGGATAACTTTTTTGGTATTGGGAACCAAACAGAAAGGATCACTGATGACAAATCATATTACCGGGTACGTTACCAATATGCATTCACCAATCCATGGTTGCGGCATACCGTTAATGAAAAGATAAATTATAAATTCGGGGCGTTCTACCAGTATTTTGAAGTTACCGATACCAACGACCGTTTCATCGGGAATCCAGAATTAAGTGGCCTTGACAGCCTTTCCTATGAGAAACACCATTTTACCGGCTTGAGTGCTGCTGTTGAGATTGATACACGCAACAGTAAGGTGTTACCACTTCGTGGGATGCATTTCCTGACTGATATTATGGGATTTTATGGTTTGAATGAGGAAGCCAAGAACTTTGTTAGGATTAGGAGTGACCTGAGTTTTTACCTGAGTTTCAGGAAAGACCCGCGTTTTGTATTTGCATTTCGCTTTGGAGGTGCAATGAACCTGGGTGATTATGAGTTCTACCATGCCAACACCCTGGGCGGAAAAACAAACCTGAGGGGTTTCCGGAGCAGGCGTTTCGCCGGCGACCACAGCTTTTATCAGAATACAGAGATTCGTATGAAACTGCTTAACGTGAACAGCTTTATTATGAACGGACAGATAGGAATCTTTGCATTTAATGATATCGGCAGAGTCTGGGTCGATGATGAAAATTCAAGCAGTTGGCATGATGGTTATGGTGGTGGAATATGGCTAACCCCATTTGAATTTACAGCAGTAACCTTTGGTTATCAACGCTCTTACGACGACCACATGTTCGTTTTTACCCTGAAGTTTATATTTTGATACCTCATTTTTTAAGGTAGCTCAGTTATGAATTAATTAAATTAAAATCGTATGACAAAAATTGATCAAACCCTTCTTAAAAATACCGAACAGTTCCTTGTTGAACAACTGGCAGGCACAGTACCTGCAGGCCTAATATATCATTCTGAAGAGCATGCTCGAAATGTGGTAGCAGCCGTTGATGAGATTGGCCGCAATGAAGGCCTGACAGAAGAACAACTGATCCTTGCCATGGTCAGCGCCTGGCTTCATGATATAGGATTTATCAGTTCAGTTGACAAGCATGAAGAAGAAAGTGCCAGGATTGCAAGGGATTTTTTAATAGCTAAAGGGCTTAAGGATGAGAATATCAGACAGGTAGAGGCTGCTATCATGGCTACCATGATTCCACAGACCCCGAAAGATAAAATTGCTGCAGTATTATGTGACGCGGATATGTATCACCTTACAACCGAAAATTATTTTGAGCTGGCTAATCTCATGCGCGAGGAAAACAAGCTTGTGAAAAATATTGACATGTCCCGGACTGAGTTTGAAAAAATGTCATATGACTTATTTGTTAATCATCAATTCCAGACTGAATATGGCAAATCGGTCTTGCAGAAGAAAAAGGAAGCAAACATGAAATTGCTTCAGCAAAGACTGGAGAAAAATGAAGCCAAGCGTGATAAGAAAGTCAATAAACAAAATAAGGAAATTAAAAAATTACAAGGCAAGCTTGAACAGAAAAAAGGCTATTCACGAGGAGTGGAATCAATGTTCAGACTCACCGCAAGAAACCAGATAAGCCTAAGCTCTATAGCCGATAACAAATCCAATATATTGATCTCGGTGAATGCTATTATCATGTCAGTTACCATGACAGTTCTGGTTTCCCGCTTTGAGGAAACACCCAATATCATTCTGCCTACCCTGACCTTCTTGATTTTCTGTATGATAACCATCGTTTTCGCCATTCTTTCCACACGACCCAATATCTCGTCAGGCACTTTTGATAAAAAAGATATAAAGCTAAACAAGGTGAACCTTTTATTTTTTGGCAATTTTTACAATATGGAACTGGATGATTATGAATGGGCCATCGGTGAACTAATGAAGAATGACGAGAATCTTTATTCAACCATGATTAAAGATCAGTATTCATTGGGTAAAGTACTTGCAAAAAAATATAAGCTTTTACGAATCGCTTATAATGTTTTTATGGTTGGTATTTTCATCTCCGTTCTGACATTTGTATTCGCTTTTATTACCATCTAAACTTTACATGAACATGATAGCGCATAAGGACAAATTATATTTATCCCACGATAAATTCAATATCTAAGCCACATTTATTAATAATATTTTAAAAATTTAAAACATGAGCGAAAATGATAACAAAATTAAAGATCTTTTGGCAGAAGCTAAAGTAGGTCTGAAGTATGTCGAATCAAACTTATCAGAGTCGACAGAAGATTTAGAAGATGCATTGCAAGATGCCAGTAAGAAACTGAAGAAAAACCTTAAGAAACTTGGTAAAAAAGTAAAAAAGGAAGTAAAATCTGAGGGCTTGAATTTTTATCACGAAAATAAAGAAGTAGTCAATGCTGATTTAAAAACCGTGAATGCCTATGTTAAAGAAATTTCGCAAGGAGCTAAAGAATACTTAAACGAGGCAATTGATGAGACAGATGACAAGGATGAAAGGAAGGCTTTGAAGGGAATACGAAGTAAAATCAAAAAAATCTCCCGGAGGTATAACCGCAAATATGCCATGTTGAAAGTAAAATTGGCAGTTGAAAATACAGAAGTGGACGTTAAAAACTTCTTCAATTAATGATTAGGAAGCTATGGTTTGAAAAGATTTTTTCAGACTATAGCTTCCATCTGGTTTAGGTTTATGCAAATGTTCTGCTGTATCGCCTTGGTTGCATAAACCTAAACCAGTTGGATTTTTTTATTTATTAATTGTATAACTAATCAATCCCTATTCATGGAGTAAGGAATATCGGGCATATTTGAAACCGGAGTAAGGAATGTTAAAAATTAGTTGCCTCATAAACACCTATAATACTGATAATTACAATGATTCATAAATTCATATATCGGATTCATAACCCGGAGGTCCCGAGTTCAATTCTCGGTCTCGCTGCAACAAAACCTCACACCGATGGTGTGGGGTTTTTCTTTTTCCCTGGTGCTATATTGTGTAGTTTTAAGATGATACTCTCATTTGTAAACAACACATTAAAGTTATAAACTAGCTGGTGAACATTACGCTGACGTCCTACATTGTTTAACGTCAGCGAAATGTTTACCTTGAACGACAAAACTGATCACACCTATCAGGCTCATCCGATTGTAGGGGGCAATATGGCTCAAATTTGCACTCAATTATGGATACTGGTTCAATCACAAATTTTCACTTGGATTACTAAATGATCTGGAACTTGGCTCATATGTGGTTGAAAAAGATCATCAGGAATATTTTGATCGGGAATATGCTTATGTAACAACATTAGTATTTAGGTATGAGCCTATGGGGGGGTGGGCTTTATTTGCAGTGAGGGGATTAATATAACACCACTTCAAGAAATCTAATAAGTTAAATTCAGATCATAAAAAAAGGGGACCATCCCTGGCCCCCTAACCCTAAAAATGAAAACAAAAATGTATAGAATCGGGTTAATTCTATTGATGACTATTTGATCAAAGTAATTTTTCTTGTGGTAATATTATTTGCTGATATGACCTTAACTATATACAATCCGTTCACCATATTGCTCATAGAAATAATTTCAACTTCCTGAGCATTCTCAATATATTTCATCAGCTGTCCGGTTGAAGTGTATATTGATATTTGTGCACCTTTAGCATTTTGAATATTAAGGTTGTTTTTTGTTGGATTCGGGAAAATTACAATACTGCTTTCCATAGGATCTTCAATCCCAACATAACCGGTCACAGTAAATTCCTGAATATCTTCAAATAATCCATTGGATGCCCTGAGTTTTACTTCATAGGATCCTGATTGAGTGGTGAGACCCTGTAATACAGCAGTTCCATCTCCATTGTCGGTGAGTGTCATCCAATCGGGGATAAGATCTGCAGTAATCCATGGCCAGTTGTTCCTTGAATCTGTCGCCACAACATTATAAGTGTACTCGTAACCCGGATCCATAAGAGTTACTGGATCAGAAACAAAACTTACTCCTCCCAATGCCAGGGCATTTGAGAAGGCTAATGGCGAAATACCTGTGGCATACAAAGCTTCTACGGCATACATGTATGCAGTGGTGTCTTTTGGTGGCCAATCATTATCAATAAATTCCGTTGTTGGAATAGGATCGGTGTTCAACATATCCCAGCTGGCTGAATTTTCAAGATCTTCAACCATGCCTTTATAGATATTGTAACCCGTAATTGTTCTACCATCGGGACCTAGTAAGGCATCACCATTATCAGTACTTACTACAGGCCTGATCATCATACACCCTGTTCCATTGCCAGGATCATAATCATATACACGTATAAACCCATTGTTGGTAGGCCATTCTGGACTATAATAGTAGATTACATTTGTATAGCTTGCGCTTACATCGCCGTCCCAATCCCAGCGTGTGAGGTGTGTACTCGTATTCTGGGTCAGCTGGGAGTGCATCATTACATAAAAACTGCCTTCAACAGTTACCGGTGATTCAAGTTCATAGTAGGCCCATCTGCTGGATATTGGATATGCTGGCAATCCTTCGTGGATGAGTTCCCCAAAACGATTGAATATATCAATAGTAAGGAAATCATCACAAGTATCACTTGAAGGACCCGTTGATTCCCATAGTATACCCATAATCGTGTGGGTGGAATCTGTGGTGAAAAGGTTTCCCGTCCATCCTTCGGTATTTGGAAAATATCCTTGCCCACCCATGCCGTTATCATCATCCAGAATCAGGGTGTCCAGAATTTCCGTATCAGGGATATCCCATGAAACAAAGGCCATGTCATTCTGATTTTTTGCAACTACATTAGTAGGTGGTCCAATTTTTTCATCCAATGAAATAATGCCAAGGTCCAAATTACTTGCCGATACGCTAATAGTATCAATATGCTCTTGATAACCTGTAATCAGGACGTTAAGAAGGTAATCCACATCACTGAATGCAGTCAATGAAAATTCCCCGTTCTCATCTGTCAAAGTATCAATAACGTTGTTATAAAAGTCGTTATAATTAAGAGATACCGATGCTCCTTCAATTGCCTGACCGTCATGACTTTTAACCACCTGGCCAGAAACAATAACCTCAGGCTTGGTATCTAGTACAAAATCTATTGTCACGACACCATTATTAATTATTGCTGTTGCCTGCGAATTGTCAAAGTAACCATATCGCGAAGCGGTGACAGTTTGACCTCCGTGTAATACCTCTGGGAATACATAGTAACCTGTACTATTTGTATACGTAATAAGGTTTGTTCCTTCAATAATAAGGCTTGCTCCTTCAATAGGATTGCCATCGATATCAGTAACTGTACCGTTAAGTTCACCAAGATTTGAATTCATCAATAGGGAGACATTAGGAATATCATTATTGTCTGTGAAATGCCAGTGATAATTGGATATATCTGTAGGATCTATCGTGTTGTACCAGTGCCAAAACCAGATGCGGTTCCCATAATCCATATATCCACATCCATCAACTTGAGTTGCCTTCCAGCCTGTCCAGTTATTTTCAGGGCCATCACCCATGCCCCTTACGAGGACTACCAGATTACCTTCTCCAGTATATGTAAAAGCATCATCAAGCCTTATATGGAGATTACCCTCAGCACTGTTAACATTAACAAGGCCATCAAATACCTGATACATCTTGTCGGAAGTGATCAGATCGGGCCCGCCCCAATGTTTGTGATTCATACAATCGATATCTGTCTCGCCGATCCAGATTGTAATGGGAACATTGCCGTAATCATCTGACCAATGGAAAGGATATTCCAGGGCAATGATCTCTCCCTTCTCAAAACTCATTTCTTCCTTCAGGTAAACGACCTCAGAATAACTCTTCCAATCGTAATGCGTTTGAAAAGGTGCGTAATAAGCACCCCAGGTGGTCGTGGAATCCCCAACATAAAGGGCTTCATATTCGAGATCGGTTACATATACCGTTACCTGGTTCGATTCATTGTTATCCAGATCGGCATCTGTGGCACAATCTATTAATGCATATATTTCAATAACATCGCCAATATTTGCAAAATTAGCAGTTAAGCTGAAAGTATGCTCATCCCAGTTGTTGATATCAACTCCCTGCACAACATCCAGTTCAATATTAGGGCTCTGCATGAGCTTTACAGTATAGTCATTGCCATTTATAAAATCTGAACTAATATTTTTGATGGTAAAATTGTATGTTTCATCCTGACCTGCATAGGGTGACGCCGGGCCTGTTAGTTCCTTAGCCATCAGATCATCAGTATAATAGTAACGCGCTGGACCTTGGATATAATCAATAATAAAATACCCCTCAAATCTAAATGCCAGGTAATTGATTCCTGCAGCAGGGCTCAGGTCAACGCTATGTTGCTGGAGATCCCACCAAGTTTGGTTTGCAACATCAATTGCAGCAATCTCTGTCCATGGACCATCAGTATTTGGAGCGTACAATATCCTTACTGAGTCAGGGTCCGAACCAGTCACAGGCGAATGCCATTGGCCAAGATAGAAGTCCAGGACATCACCGGGCTGTATATCCAGGATGGGTGTGATCAGTGTGTCAAGAGCAAGATCACCCCCAAAGTGTAGGGCGAAATATTGTCCATCAATGATAGGAACCGAATCATATCCTTCATAAGTTTCCTGCATCCAGCCACCATTGGTACTGGTCCAGAATTCAGGGAGGAACTCATTTTCGAAGCTGGTGAAGAGGTCAATTTGGTATTCTTCTGTTACATTGATTGGTTCTATCCATTCAAATTCTTTGGGTGAATTGCCGGATGTATTATCCTGCATATTAGTTGACTGTTGTGCATCGTTCTTTACGGCATACTGTCCCTGAGGTAAACTCTGAGCAATAGCCATGATGCCCATGCACATAGAAAGCATCGTTGTTAAAATTCTTGTTCTATTCATTTTTTTAGGATTTATTTTGAAATGGCGGCCTCAAATATTTCTTTTGAGGCCGCTCAATTCATCATTTAATTTTGATTCTATTCTTAGAAAATTATTAGCTTCTTTGTTGTGGATGTATTATTGCGGATGATGTGAATGAAATAGGCTCCGTTTTCAAGATCCTGAACATTGATCATCTCGTGATCTGTGTTAACATGAATTGATCTCATCAATTGACCGGTTATGCTATGGATCCTTACTTCAGAATCTTTCATATTCTCAAAGTTCACATAGCTGTTAGCAGGATTTGGATAGATCCTTAGTTCATCAATTTCGGATTCACCGATACCAACCATCACATCCAAAACAAATGATTGTGTAGTATTGAAGAACTCTCCTTCCGCAATAATGTCTACATCATATGCATTAGCAACAGTAGGTGTGCCGTAAAGTGTTGCGGTATTATCACCATTATCAGTAAGTGTAAGCCATGCAGGCATATTTACTCCTTCTACAATGGCTACCGGACCGACACCATTATATGTTACTGTTACATCATAATTGTATGGGGAGTTTAAATTAATGGTAGTCATAGGTGTTGAAGTAAATACAGGCACGGCCTCTACATTTATTGTGTATTCCTGAATAGCATATATAAGATCACCCATGGCCTTGATCTCTACATCATGGTCACCTAGGATATCAGTCGTTCCCGTAAGCGTAGCGGTATTATCTCCATTGTCGGTCAGGGTAAGCCAATCCGGGAAAGTGCTTCCTTCTTCGAATGTAACATAGCCTGCTCCCGTGTAAGTTACTTCTGCTTCATACGAGTAATCCAGATTTTCTCCAACTAAGGTTACAGGTGTGCTGATAAATTCAGGCATTGAGGCTACGATAACTGTATATTCCTGAGTAGCACTTAAATAATCTCCAGATGCAACAATCTCCACGTCATACTCACCCATCTGATCTGTGGTGCCTGTTACCCAGGCAGTATTATTCCCATTATCAGTAAGTGTAAGCCAGGCAGGGAAATCCACACCTTCAGTGATCGTTGCAAAACCAGCTCCGTTATATGTGACCGTAACCAGGTAATTATATTCCTGACCCTGTCCTACCATGGTGGTGGGATAACTAACGAACACAGGAACTGCAGCTACCAGGATATCAAAAGTTTGGGTTGTATTATATACGCCGTCAGTAGCCAGTAGTTGAACACTGTGATCACCCAGTTCTGATGTTGTACCTTCAAGTATAGCAGTTTGATCTCCGTTATCTGTCAGGGTAAGCCATACCGGAAGTTCAAAGCCTTCCTCGATAGCTAAAGTATTTGATCCGGTATAACTGATAATCGCCTCATAGAAATAATCTTCATTTTCACCTACCAATGTTACAGGTGAACTGGTAAACACTGGTGCATCATCCGTATTTACAAGGAATCTCATTGCAGGGACATCATCATAGCGTTGAAGGTAGAGGTTAGGATTCGGTGCAAACGGATCAATATCAGCGGCATTGTCATAGATATTATAACCCCTGTAATTAATTTGAGTATTGATAGTAGAAAACCATACGTTGCCACTGAAAACACTGTTGTTCTTGTCCATCATGATAAGCAGATTTTCTGAGCCATCATATTCAAATGCTACATCCAGTGGGATATACATTTCGGTAAGATCGAATGAATTGAAATCGAGATATCCGTCAAAAACCAGATTTAGTTGATCTGCGGTGATCCAATCGTTCATTATTGAATCCTGAGTTGTACCCATATATATTTTAACAGGAACTAATGGAACCAATACGTCGGCATAATAGGTTAATGTTATACCTGTAATGTTACCTGTTCCTGCAATTTCCTCAGGATAGTATATCATTTCTGAAAGACCATAATTATAGGAATTTGCAATTGGATAAAGGTTGTATGGGTATGCAGATATCTCACCAGGACAAATAAAATCATAGGTGCCCTCTGTCTGTACGTATATTGTGGCAGTTTCAGAAATATTGTTTTCAGGGGCATCATCACTAGCGTAAATGACCTCTGCATAAAGTTCCCTATCACCAGTGGCAGCAAATATGTAATAGAACTCAAATGATTGAGTATAAAATGAACCTATATCAACTCCTTGCATTGAGGCCAGCACTTCGCTGCTGACAGCGTCCATTAAATTCACTGTATAATCACTACCCAAGATATCATTAAGACCTATGTTTTTGACCTCAATATGATAATCCGCTTCCCTTGCAACTGCGGGGAATATGCTTGGTTCGTATACGTTTAGCTTCAGGTCATTATCCTGGAATTTAATATCCGGTCCCATTACATAATCCAAACTAAAACTTCCGGAGCTTCCTGTTGCTATAGCCAGGTAATAATCTCCACCTGCAAGGGATGAAAGATCAGAAGCTACTCTTGTCCAAGAATAAGCGAGTTGTGAAGAAACATCTGACAACTGAATCCATGGGCCATTGGCACTTGAGCTATATAGTACTTCAACAGTTTTGCCATAGCCTTTCATGAAGAAACTCAAACTGTCTGAAGTTCCGATCATTAGAAGAGGTGTAACCAGTGTGTCGTACTGAACAGAATAGTTTGTTTTTAATAAGTAATCCATATGATAAGCACCATAATCGCCCAATTCATAACCACCTACTTTAATGTTCCAGTATTCCGGTGGGAATAGGTTGCTTTCAAAGCTTTCTACCAAAGCAAATTGTGAAAAGACCTGAAGGTCAATCTGAGCAGAATTATCAGCATTTGTTGCACCGGGATCATTTTCTACTTCAACTTTAAGTTCAACACTTGATCCGATATTCTGAGGTAACCAGGTAAATACGATCTCCTCGATGTCTCCCGGATTGAGTACTGCCGAAGTAACTGTGCTAACAAGGGCATTATCTTCATAAAGGCTAACCTCTCTTGATTGGGGAAGTGCACCTGAATTTGTAATATGTGTGACTACTTCAACAGGCATATTCTGATGATAAAAGATCGCATTGGCTTTTATGTCAAGGGCTGTAAAATCAACATCTTCTGGTGTTACACAGCTGATATCTGCTATCCAACCCGGATCTTCAGTCATATATTGGTAAGGAATAAGTTCTACGGTAAGGGCACCACTTTCATTTCTGGCTCTGATGAATCCAGGAGGGTCATTGTGTTCACCATAGGCATGCCATGTCTCACGGTAAGTGTAAAGAATATTTCCAGAATTTGTTTCCCCATCATAGATAACGAAATGATGGTCATTCATCCCGAAATCAAAAAATGTAAAATCAAGGGCTGATCTGTCACCAGTTACCATAGGATATATCGTTAATGTTCCACCATCATTTGCGGTGAAACCATTAACAACACCGCCGGCATCAGTAAATAATGCTGAACATTCTGTGACTGATGTGCTGGTTGATGTTAATTCATGGATAACTCCATAATTGGTAACAACCTCAGAATATGTATCATTAGCAGTGTTTTGATCATTTGAGAGTAAAACTGTTGCAGTTATGGTATGATCTCCAAGAACTGAAAGATCAGCAGTTTGAGTGAAGGCGTATATAAATGACTCGCCATTTCCAACACTAGCAGTGGCTGTTTCAATAACAGACGCTCCACCATTCACCTGGTATTGTACATCAAATGTAGTCTGTGTAAGCAGGCCTACATTTTCAATCACAACTTCGATGGTTTCATTTACTGTCAATTCACCCGAAATAGGAGATGTAATATCAGTGATAGTAAGATCATTGTCCAGTGGAGGCTCATGTAATGAAAATGATAAATTGAAATACAATCCCCCGGTATAATCAATTGGAACAACGTCCCAATCAACATGAGTAGGAAAATTTGACCCACCCGGATTTCTCAAATGAGCTTTTGAATTAATTTCAGGTGTGGATGACTGCATTTGCCATTGCCAGAAATCACCATCACAGTAAACGGAAATCCAGTAAGTACCCTCAGTTAATGACACTACCGCCGGCAACATCGTTTCAATCTCTTTCATGTCCCAACCAGTAACATCTGTGACAATGTAATTGGTAATATCAGTATATGTATGAATTTCGGTGCCCGGGCTGCCATTATCATCCAGATATATTGATACATTTACATCTAAAGGGTTGCCATAGCCCTTCATGATCGTTTTGATTGAGAAAACATCCCAGGTTTCACCTGCAGGGACAACAAAATCATCTGCCCCATAGGTGTTGTAGTCAGGCATATAAGAGTATTCAAAACTGTATGCATAATAATAGGTTTCATATGCATCCATCTGGGAATACAGCGTATTTCCCGAATCAGGTTGCGCAAAGATGGGAATCATTGCGGCCAATAATAAGATTGTAGAAATCAGTCTCTTCATGTCATTTTTGTTTTTAGGATTTATAATTTGCGGCAAACCTAAATGTTCAAAATGGCATGGAGGTCACAAGCGACCAATTGAGACTACATATTTGAAGACAACATGTCTCAATTGATCAAATAAGAAAATACAATGAATCGCAATTTATAAAGATTCAGAGGAGGAAAGGCTTGAACTTAAAAGAGTTAATTATGAATAATGGAATTACATCTTTAGAATTAAACCTGAATTACTGCCTGGTATTGGGAGGGTGTCATATCCGTAAATAGTTTAAATATTCGATAGAAGGTAGCCTTGGAGTTGAATCCGGCATCATAGGCCAGACTGACTAATTTGTAATTTCTATTTGCTGGTTCTGCCATCATTTTTTTTACTTCTTCCACACGGTAATAGTTGATAAATTCATAAAAATTTTTCTTGTGTTTTCCATTAATGAGTGCAGAAAGCTGGTGCCGTGAGAGATTCAACATATTCGCCAAATCCTGAAGGCTTAGATCGGGCTGAAGGAAAGGTTTTTCAGATTCTAAATATGATATTAGTTCTTTATTCAGGAACTCGTATTCAGTATCGTCCTCAGGCTCTTTCTTAAAAGAAATATCTTTATAAAACTCACTCCTGTCAAGTTTAAAGATTTCAGGAGATTTTAAAGCTGTGTAACTGATCCAATAAATACATAAAACAAGCAACAGATAAACAGCAATAAATAAGTCAACACTAACATCAACCTTAAAAATTTCCAGTGTAATTGCTATTGACCCTATGATCCATGAGGTCAACAATATGTATATGCCCCGGATAGCGGAAATAACCAATATTTTGTCTATGTTTGAAATGTAATTTTTAACCTGCCTGGTATATCTCTTTAGCATTAAAAGAGAAACTACTAAATAGCTGATTCCCTGAATCGCAAGAAAAGCATCACCGGCTTTGCTAACAATATAAAAATAGCCTGATGTACTATTATTAATTGCTATTTTTTCTTCTCCGGTCTTAAAATAGAAAGCTGAATAAAGCGCAATTTTTATTACAAACGGAAGAAAGTGTATCAGGTCAATTCTATTAAACTTTTCTTGTCTTGATATTAAATACTTAATATTGAGAAACAACAAAGGAAAAAACAATATTGGAAGTTGTGAGAATGTCTTTAGAAAATGAGGATACGTATTAAAAAAGCCTGTAAACTGAATTCCGAATATGAAAAGAAGTATTCCCCAACCAAGAGTTAGTATTCCAAGTAAGCGGGTTGCTATGATATTTTTCTTTTGTGTGAAAAGAAATATTGCAAGAATAAAACCCTGTAAGCTGCCTGCATAAAAAATAATCTGATAAAATCCTTGCATCCATCAAATTTAATAAAAATACAATAATGTCACTGAACTATTAAAAGCACTTTACATGCTCAACACTTCCGGGTCAATTCCGCTCTTGCGGAGTTTAATACATCTCTAATTCATTATACTAGGTGTTTAACATCAGCGAAATGTTCACCATTTAAACCTTCGTTTCTATTGACGATTTATTCCTGCTAAGTATATTTAAATGCCTTTTAATCCAAATCGGCTCAAAATACCCGCTGAATTGTATAACTTATGTATAACCTCTAAAATGAAAAAGGTTCGTATCTTGTTGTGATACAAACCTTTATGAGAAATAGTTGTGGGCCCACCAGGACTAATCCGATAGAGAGCTTGCTTCACGAATGACCCAATTCCCATTGTGTTAAATAATTGTTAATCAGTCAGTTTAATTTGGCTTCCGTATTTTACGGTAATATCTTGGCCCATTGTAACTATACTATCAATTCCCGATTATAGACGGATCGTGATAATATATCGCTTCAATAACTACCCATTAGATGCGATATTTTGGTAGACATATAATACAGATTGCCAATAATTATCTTTTCAAAGGCTATTAGGCTTATTATTAGAGCCGAGTGATGATGTAATATATTGTATAAATACAATCTAAATAATCATTAAAAATTGTCCTATGAAAAATATCACATTTAAAATTTTGAGCATAACAGTAGTGCTCATGCTATCAACAACGGCTTTCAGTTATAACAAGAAAGCAGATCCTCCACCAAAAAAGACCAATCCTACAATCACTACTTATGTGGTAAATGTGGATGATTCCTATACTCAGGGGATTTGCCTGGAATATTATGTAATGGTAACATTGCCATGTGGAAGCCCTGTTGCGCCTCCACAGAAATATCAGGAAGGGGTTAAGAATTATATCTTTGAAGAAATTGGATCAGTGCAAGGACTTAGATTTGCCAGAATTATAAAAGGATATGGTCAAAGCCCGGTAAATTGCACACATCAGATTCATACGCAGCCGAGTTCTGAGAATGTCAATAGTAGCACCAATACGCTATGTGCTTTGTATCTGTATCCGAAATTGATCTCCGGAAATGATTAATAGTTGATATGAAAAAAGCCACAAACAACGAATTGAGTTCTGATAGAATGCTTGTGTAGTTTTTGTGAAGGTAAATCCAGATATTAATTGGCTAATTGCTTCATTTTACCTTCTCAGATACCAACCATGTAAAGATAATGAATTTCAAAAAGTCTTAATATTATTTACTCTACAGTTCGATTGCTGGCTTATTGTTATGACGGCAAACAGGTAAGTTCTTGAGTAATAAATGCAAGGCAGAATACTTGGCACTTGTCTGACCAGGATTATATTATCAACGCATAAGAAAAGCCCCAGCATGTGCCGAGGGCTTGACATCCTTCTATAAATCTCCTACAATATCATCCAACCTATCGTTGGAGCACTATTTGTCCCCAATTTATCATACTTCTCAAATGTGGGTTCTAGTTTTTCTATAGCCGCCGTAAATACATCATTGGGATTTCCTTCAGCATCAAAAAATTTATTAAAAACTTCCTCTGATTCAAAAAAATAGATGATGGAATATTCAACTTTAGCCTCCTCACTAACGCCTATCTCCATACCGCCTCCTATAACAAATGCCTTCATGCCTGGAAAATGCTTTTCTACTTCTGGAATAAATGTGTTCAAAGTGAAATCCAGATATTGATTCAAAGTCACATCGGGATCAAGGGTAATTTCCATCGCTTGTAAACCAAAGTGCGATCCCTTTTGCAAGGTTTGCGAGAATACTGTTCCTGATAAAAGGATAAAGGCTGCAATAATAAATTTCTTCATGATTGTGTGGTTTTAGTTTTGATAATTGGATACAAGGTACAATCTCAAATATACCCAAGTCAAGAATAACAAGAAATTAACATGTAAAAATTTGTTAATAAGCCTTTAGCCAATTACAAGGTTTCAGAACCATAAATGAGTCTGGAAGAACCACAATAGATAAATTTTCTATTTGAAGGGTTGCACTACCCAAGAAATATTAATCCCAATAATTCATTTTTAATTTCTACTTAGCCATAGGTGGATATAACGGCTAAATTGACCACCCTTAGTCGGCTCAGTTTCAGCTGGCTAAAGGGGATCAGTTGTGCCGGCATTTGCAGTTTATAAAGAACAACGTGTTTTCGATAAAGAAGGAGAGTTTATTGCTCTCGATGCGAAACATAAAAGGGTCACAGATGCGCTTTATGACAATTATAACAATAAAAGAAAAAAGCTTAAAGAACGATTAGGTATTCAATAAATCCTAGTTGATTTGACGGCAAACAATTATTAAATGGAAACGGACGAGAGATACAGTATTTTTTTTCTGGATATCTGAATACTGGAGAGTGTAAATTCTTTAGTTTCCACGACCTCTCACAACATCATTGGTGATAGAATAATTTTTGCAAATATGATATTATTAATTGCATATCATGTTCATTAAGAGTGAAATAAGGGGGCAGATTGTTTTACTTATGTTTTACCATAAACGAAAAAAGGATTGTAATCCATTGATTTACAATCCTTTAAATTTAATATTTGTGGGCCCACCAGGACGGGCAATCAGTGCGTAGCACTGATTTTATTGTCGACTGTCAATTGTCGGTTGTCAATTACTAATTTTTCTTAAAATGCAGGGACATTTTCATGTTTTAGGTATTAATAAATAAAGACCTAATACTATTC
>Ga0209475_10001453_pt1 | contig 30019 bp, 29 predicted proteins | sample tdDd471_FD_187128 | JGI IMG/M metagenome (GOLD analysis project Ga0209475, IMG submission 187128) | Marine sediment microbial communities from the Atlantic coast under amendment with organic carbon and nitrate - tdDd47.1 (SPAdes)... | ecosystem: Environmental > Aquatic > Marine > Coastal >... | reverse complement strand
GTAGGGCATGCCGTAGACGATCTCCCGCGCGTCTTCCTTCGACAGGTCGAGGCCCTTGTCGTCGGCGGCTTCGCGGTACCAGTTCGACAGGCAGTTGCGGCAGAAACCGGCCAGATTCATCATGTCGATGTTCTGTACGTCCGTCCGTTCCCTGAAATGGCTGACAAGGCGGCGGAACGCGGCGGCTTCGAGTTCGGTACGTGTCTGGTCATCCATGATCATCACTCCGTGTCAGAATCCGGTTCAGAGTGGGCCGCTCCTCCCCACTCCCTCTCATCATGTGGGCCAGTCGGCGCCTCAGTCCAGCCCCAGCACGGTGTCGGCTACCATCTCGTCCACCACGGCCTTGAACGCGGCCTTTGGATTTTCCTCTTCCTTCATCGCCGCATCGAAGGTGGCGATCTGGCGGTCGGCGGAGGTGCCGCGCCGCACGATCTCCCGCGCATGCATCACCTCGGCCGTACAGCCCAGCGCCTCCGCATCCTCCGCGATCAGCTCCAGGATCTCTTCCAGCAGCTCGGCATAGGGCACCTGCGCACCGCGCCCGAAGTCCACCAGCGTGCCGGTCACGCCGTGCCGCATGGCCAGCCAGCGGTTCTCCCGGATCAGTGCCGCAGGGTAGACGCGCCAGCGTTGGTTCCGCTTCTTCAGCCGCCACAGCATGCGCAGCAGGCAGGCATAGATGGCGGCAACGGCAATCGTGTCCTCGACGCGGGTACAGACATCGGTCATCCGCATTTCCAGTGTCGGAAAACGGTCGGAGGGGCGGATGTCCCACCAGAGCTTGGTCGCATCCTCGATGACGCCGGCACGGATGAACTGGGTCTTCAGCCGTTCATATTCGGCCCAGCTTGCGAAAGCCTCTGGCATGCCGGTACGCGGCAGGGCGTCGAACACGGTCAGACGATAGGATTGAAGCCCCGAACGCTGCCCCTGCCAGAAGGGCGAGGATGTCGTCAGCGCCAGCAGATGCGGCAGGAAATAGCGCACCTGGTTCATCAGATCGATCCGCAGTTCCGGATCCTCGATGCAGACATGGACGTGCATGCCGCAGATCAGCAACCGACGCACAACGGTCTGCAGATCGCGGGCCAGCGTGAGATAGCGGTCCTTCTGCGTCGGCTCCTGCTCCTTCCATTCAGCGAAGGGGTGAGACGATGCGGCGGCGAAGGCCAGCCCTTCCTCCGTCACTGCGGTCTGCACGGCCCTGCGTAATTCGATCAGCGATGCCTTGGCCTCGGAAATCGTGCGGCAGACCCGTGTGCCGACCTCGATCTGCGCCCGCAGGAACTCCGGTGTCACGATCTGGTCCGGCGCCAGCGACTGGGCATGTTCCAGGATGCTGTCGGGCGGGCGGGACGCCAGATTGCCTGTCACGGGATCGATCAGCAGGTATTCTTCCTCGATCCCGATGGTGAAGGACGGGCTGTCACTCATGGCAATACTCCCAGCGGCTCCAGCATCTCTCTGAAGGCATCCCCGATCAGGACCGCCCATTCCTCCGCCCCTGCCTCGGTCTCGATCAGGTCCTGGCGGATCTCCAGCGCAACATAGGGGCGACCGGCGCTGATCCCGTGGTGATAGATCGAATAGGAACGCGGCTCGTTCACGGCATAGGGCTGGTTATCGCCAATGGTGATGTCACCATTGCGGCGCAGCACCTCCAGCAGCCGGTCACTCTCCGGGCTCTGGTGATCGTGCAGCACGCCCAGATGCCACGGGCGGCGGGTGTCGCGGATGATCGGCGTGAAGCTGTGGATGAACAGCAGCGGTGGCTGCGTCTCCGCCGTCAGCCGGTGCACCTGCCGCTCCACCTCGTTGTGGTACTGGCTGTGCCAGGACAACCGGTGTGCCTGTTCCGCCTCTGACAGGTCCGCGTTGCCGATGACCTTGGTTCCGTCGGAGAAGGCGGCAATCGCCGTCGGGTCGTCCGGATAGCGGTTCAGATCGACGAACAGACGGGATGTGCCACCCAGAATGGCGGGGGCATCCAGTATCTGCGCCAGATGACGGGTGACGGCAGCCGCCCCGACATCCCAGGCGATGTGTTCGAACATCTTGTCCGGATCGATGCCAAGGGTGCCATAGCCCCGTGGCAGGGCGTTGGAGGCATGGTCGCAGATCAGCAGCGCCCTTGCCTTCCCCTGCCCGTTGAACAGGTGAAAGGCCGGTGGCTGGACGTCGGCAGTGGGCCGCAGGGAGAAGGGATCAAACATGGGCGGCAGAATAGACGCTTTTCCGGGGCTGCAAAGAAGGCCACCCTGCGCCACAAACCCGCACACCTGAAAGAGCGTATCCATGACAGCGAAGACCGCCCTGCCCCCGCAACTCGACAGTGACCTGTTGTTCAATGCCGACGGACTGATTCCCGCCGTCGCCCAGCAGCATGACACGGGCGAGGTGCTGATGATGGCCTGGATGAACCGGGCCTCCATCGCGGAGACCCTGCAGACCGGTCAGGTCTGCTACTGGTCCCGCTCCCGCCAGGCCTTCTGGCGCAAGGGCGAAAGCTCCGGCCACGTCCAGCGCCTGCACGAGATGCGCTACGACTGCGATGGCGACACCATCCTGCTGCTGGTGGACCAGACCGGCGCGGCCTGCCACACCAACCGCAGAAGCTGCTTCTACCGCGCCGTGCGGGGCGGGGCGGTGGAGGAGATCATGCAGCCGGAGTGAGGCCGGAACGCCAGCCCCTGCCCCAACGAAAAAGCCCCGACCGCGATGGCCGGGGCTTTCCGTTTCAGCATGTGAACCGGATCAGAGACCCAGGATCAGCTTCGCCATGATGTTGCGCTGGATCTCGTTGGACCCGGCGTAGATCGACACCTTGCGATAATTGTACATCTTCGGCCCGACACCGGCAGCCCAGTCGGGGCCGATCGGCGGTTCGTTGGAGCCCCACTTCAGCGGCTGGAACGGCGTCTGCTTGATGCCCGCCGCCTCGAAGGCCAGTTCCGACACAAGCTGCTGCAGCTCGGAACCGCGGCACTTGATCATCGAGCTTTCCGGCCCGGGGTTCTGACCACCGGCCAGACGCCCCAGAACGCGCAGTTCGGTATATTCCATCGCGGTGATCAGGGTGTCGGCATCCGCCACCTTCTTCCGGAAGACCGGATCATCGGCGACACGCTCACCGTTCTCCTGCTCCTCTGACGCGATCTGACGCACCTTCTCCATGCCGCGCTTCAGGCCCTGGCTGTAAGTTCCGCCACGCTCGAACTCCAGCAGGTACTTGGCGTAGGTCCAGCCCTTGTTGACCTCACCGATCATGTTCTCCTTCGGGACCTTCACGTCCTCGAAGAAGACCTGATTGACCTCCTGATAGTCCTTTTCCGGCATGTCCATGGTGATGATCGGATCGACCGTCACGCCCGGCGACTTCATGTCGATCAGGATGAAGGAGATGCCTTCCTGGCGCTTGCCCTCGTTGGAGGTACGGACCAGGCAGAAGATCCAGTCGGCGTACTGGGCGACCGAGGTCCAGATCTTGGACCCGTTCAGCAGCCAGTGATCGCCCTTGTCCTCGCACTTCATCTTGACGCTGGCGAGGTCGGAACCGGAACCCGGCTCCGAATAGCCCTGGCAGATGATCAGGTCAGCGGCCTGGATCTTCGGCAGGAAGTCGGACTTCTGCTTGTCGGAGCCGAACTTCATCAGCACGGGCGCCAGCATGCGCGGGCCGAAGGGGATGACGATCGGGGCGCCGGCCGCCGACATCTCGGCGTCGTAGATGTACTTCTGCGTCGGGGTCCAGCCGCAGCCGCCATGCTCCACCGGCCAGTGCGGCGTGGCCCAGCCCTTCTTGTGCAGCGCCTTCTGCCAGCGGACATGCAGATGCTTCGGCATGTAACCGGCCCGCGTCTTCTTCATCGCAGCCTTCAGTTCGTCGTCGAAGGCGTCGTCCAGAAACGCACGAACTTCTTCGCGGAACGCCATGTCCTCGGCGGAAAAGCTGACATCCATGTTCAATACTCCCCGGAATCCTGATGGCCCCATTAGATGCTGATTTTCGGGGCTGGATCAACCTATTTACCTTTACGTAAGGTAAGTGAATCGGGGGGCACAGCCATGTGCTTCCCGGTACTGCACAAAGTCATCTGAATCATGGAAGATTGCGGAAACTGAACGCGGCACATCCGGGGGGATTGACCACATGTCACGCTTTGAAATCGCACCAGGCGAGAGTCTTTACTTCGAGTACGATCCGCCGACCGGCGACATGCAGACATTCGTCTTCGTCAACGCGCTGACCGGAAACGCCGCTGCCTGGCAGGCGGAGATCGGCCCCGCGCTGCGCGACGCCGGCTATGGCACGCTCTGCTACAACTTCCGGGGACAGGTGGAGACCGAATTCGGGCCTGACACCGATCTGCGCCCGACACTGGTAGCGGAGGATCTGAAGCGCCTGATGGCGCACCTGCAGCCACCGCGCCCCATTCTGGTCGGCCTGTCCATCGGCGGTCTGTTCGCGGCGGAGGCCTGGCTGGACGGCGTCGCGGCGGAGGGACTGGTGCTGATCAACACCCTGCGCAAGCCTGGCCCGCGCATCGAATGGCTGGGCACGGCGATGGTCGCCATGGCACGTCACGGCGGGTCACGCCTGATGATGGAGGCCAATCTGCCGATGCTGGTCAATCCCGATCAGCTCGTCGCCATGCGGCCAGACATGTTCCCCGGCACACCCTACGAACCCATGTCCCCCGATGACGGCCTGTTCCGCCTGATGGAGGGGTCTGTCGCCACCGACTGGGACTTCCCCTGGTCGCGCCTGACCCTGCCGACGCTGGTCATGACCGGTCTGCACGACCGGGTGTTCCGGGTGGCGGAGGATGTCGAGGAACTGACCGCCCAGATCCCCGATGCACGTCCGGTGACCGTCGAGGATGCCGGTCACCTGATCCCGGCGGAGCGCCCGGCGACCTTCACACGCCACCTGCTCGACTTCGCGCGCAGCCTTCATGACTGAGGAAGCCGTGACCCGGACGGGATTTCGCGAACGCTTCGCGCTGGGGCTCAACAACCACTTCTTCTACGGCTGGATCATGCTGGGCGTGGCGGCCATCGTGCTGCTGGCCAGCGGACCCGGCCAGTCCCATACCATCAGCGTCTTCGTCAGTATCCTGGTGGAGGATCTGGGCATCTCGGCCACGGCTGTGTCCTTCGCCTATGGCTTCGCCACCCTGGCCGCGGCATTCCTGCTGCCCTTCGTCGGGCGACAGGTGGATCGCCACGGCATGCGTAGGACGGCGCTGGTCATCACGATCCTGTTCGCCCTTGCCTGCGTCGCCTTCTCCCAGGTCACGGGTACGGTCATCAGTGTCTTCGGGGTCTTCGAGATCGCCATCTGGCTGACACTTGGTTTCGGCGTCCTGCGGTTCCTGGGCCAGGGCGCGCTGATGCTGAATGCGGTCAACCTGATCTCCCAGTGGTTCTCCGCCAAGCGCGGCTTCGCCATGGGGCTGGTGATGCTGGGTTTCGCCGCCTCCATGGCCATCCATCCGCCGCTGGCCCAGTGGCTGATAGACAGCGGCGACTGGCGCTCTGCCTTTGTCTGGCTGGGTGTGCTCAGCGCGCTACTGCTGCTGCCCGGGTTGCTGTTCCTCGTCTTCAACAAGCCGGAAGATCTCGGGCTGCTGCCGGACGGTGCCAGGGCCGCGCCGGACGAGGCCGAAAGCGAGAAGAAGCCTGAGTTCGGCCTGACCCTGGCGGAGGCAACCCGTACACCGACGTTCTATCTGGTCGCCCTGGGACTGTTCTGCTTTGCCATGCTGGTCACCATGCTGCACCTGTTTCAGATCTCGATCTTCGAGGCGAAGGGCCTGAGCCGGGAACTGGCCTCCCGCATCTTCCCCGTGTCCGCCGTGGCGATGGTGATCTGCATGCCGCTGCTGGGGCGCATGCTGGACCGGTTCCGCACGGAATGGGTCTTCGCCGGGGGGCTGCTGGTCATGGCTGCGGCCCTTGTTGCGGCGGGCAATGTCACCGACCTGACGTCGGGTCTGGTCTATGGCGTCATCTTCGGAATCAATAATGCGGTGTCGATGACCTTCTTCGGCTTCATGTGGCCGCGCTATTTCGGGCGCAAACACATCGGCTCGATCCAGGGCACGGGACAGATGATCGGCGTCGTGGGCGCCTCACTCGGCCCCCTGCCCCTGGGCATCGCCTACGATCTGACGGGCGACTACACGCTGACCCTGATCGCCTTCGCGGCGATGCCCGTGGCGGCAGCGGTTCTGGTCCTGCTGTTCCTGCGTGACCCGAAGCAGCTCGCTGACTGACTGATCAGCCGCGGCTCTTGATCACCCGTGCAGGCGTACCGGCGGCCACGACATAGTCGGGTATGTCGCCGGAGACCGTGGAGCGGGCGCTGATGATGGCGCCGTTGCCGATGCGCGACCCCGGTGTGACCGTGACACCGGAGGCGAGCCAGACATCCGCGCCGATCAGCACGGGCTCATGGACATAGCCCTGGCGCATGATCGGCTCCCGGCTGTCGAAGCGGTGTTCGGAGGCAATGATGGTGCAGTGCCCCGCCGTGGCGCTGTCACGCCCGATGGTGACGTCCGCCCCGGCGTTGATGATGGAGGAGAAGGCCACCTGCGCCCGATCACCCAGCCGGATCGTGCCGTCCCGCGCCGCTACCAGCCGCGCCGTCGTGTCCACCGCAGCGCCATCACCCAGAATGATGCGCCCATTCTCCCGCACCTTCAGATCGACCCAGGGCATCAGGGTCACGGCGCGGCCAAGGCGAATATTGCGCGGGTCACCGTCAGGCCGCAGCAGGATGGGACCAAGCACCCGAAGACCGGGGCCATAGCTGATCCCGAGACGGCGGAAGGTGAAGCGGTAGTACCAGGTCCAGAACCCGGCACGCCCCTTTGGCAGTGCCACGGGTTCGTCGGTGATCATCGGCACCTGATCGGCCGTCAGATCGCATGTTTCAGTGGTCCCGACCGGCCCGGCGCGCAGACGCTCGATGGTCCGTGTGATGGCGCGAATGCTGTCGAGTGCGGTCGGGTCGGCAGTAACGGTCTCCGGGACTGAAACAGCAAAACGCTGCTCCAGCGCCAGGATCAGGGTCACGGTGGAAAAGGAGTCCACCAGTCCGCCTCGGATCAGGGACGCATCGTCGTCAACCCGGCGACCGGACAACACGTCATCCACCACCACACGCCGCACATCCTCGACCAGCATGCTGGTCGTGGCGGCTGATGTTTCTGATGTTGCACGCGAGTCAATCGACGGAAGCGCATGGTATTGCTTGAGGTTTTCCGCGCGCGCCATCTTGCCGGAAGTCGATTTCCGCAGCCAGCGCGGCTCCACGATCCGTACATCGCCGGGTACGATCTCCGTGCCGGTCGCGACTGTTTCACGGATCGCGGCGGCTATCACAGGCCATTCAGCCCGTGGCCGATCACTCTCAGCAATCAGCACCAGATGTTCGGTGCCCGCACCCTCGTCATGATCGCCCAGGGCGACCGCCCGACCTGGCAGCACGCCGTCCACGGCGCAGGCCAGTGCCTCCACGTCATGGGGGTAGATGTTCTTGCCGCCGATGATGATCAGGTCACGTTTGCGCCCGACCACGAACAGGTGCCCGTCCGCGAGATAGCCAAGGTCACCACTGCGATAGCGCCCGTTCTGCAGCACCTCTGCCGTGCGCTCCGGCTGCCCGTCGTAGCCGGTGAACATGGACGGGCCGCTGATCTCGATCTCGCCCACATGGCGCTCCGGCAGCGGCTCCCCGGCCTCATCCAGAATTGTCAGTTGCGTGGCAGGCAGCGCAATGCCGGACGACACCAGCGCCCGGCCCGTCGCAGCCGGTTCCGCCACATGTCGCTCGGTCAGTGCAACAATATCCACCGACTCGGTCCGCAGGCTGTGCTCGAACCCGCCGGATGTGGCGGCGAAGGTTGCCTCCGCCATCGCATAGGAACCGGCGAATGCCCTGGGGTTGAAACCTGCGTCAGCGAAGCGGTCCAGAAATGCCGCGTGCGCGGCAGCCGTTATCGGCTCCGAGCAGTTCACCACCCCGCGCAGCGACGACAGATCGTGATCGCCCGCAGGCGTGTTGCGCGCCATGAAGCTGTAGGCGAAGTTCGGCAGCCAGCTCAGCGTGCCGCGATGACGCTTCACCGCGTCGAGCCAGAGTGTCGGGTTCTGCACCCAGTCGAAGGGCGAGATCGCCACCAGACGGCAGCGCTTGATCAGGGGCAGGAAGAAGCAGGTGATCAGCCCCATGTCATGATACAGCGGCAGCCAGCTGACGATCACGTCGGACTCGCTCGCCCGGATCATGTCGCCATAGGCACCGATCTGCCAGAGCAACGCCCTGTGGCTGATCGTGACGCCTTTCTTCAGCCCGGTGGTGCCGGAGGAATACTGCAGGAAGGCCGGATCATCGGGATCGATGACCGGTCGTGTGAAAGGCCCGGTCAGGCCGCTGTCGTGCAGCTCCGCCGATGCCCCCGTCTCCTCGTCGCGCGCGATCAGCAAAGCCTCGAACGTCGGCAGGGTTTCAACCAGCCCGGAGAGTTTCGGGGCCAGTGCGTCGTAGGTGACCAGCACGCGCGCGCGGCTGCCCGCCAGCAGGCTGCGCACGGTCTCGAAGTAGACATCCTCCGACAGTTTCGGCGAAGGATGGGCGAACATGGCAGGCACCGCCCCCATCAGTATCGCGCCGATGTAGGCGGTGTAGAGATCGATGCCGTGCCGCAACACGACAACGATGCGGTCGCCCTGACCCACGCCCTGATCCCGATAGCGCGCCGCCCAGGCCTGCGCCCCGACGTAGATGTCATCATAGGTGAAGCTCTGCTCCGTCCCGTCACCCTGGACCAGGGTCAGGAACGCGCCGTTCCCCATCCGCGCCCGGTTGGCGAACAGGACGCCCTGCAGGGTGTTGTCAGACCAGGGGGCGTTCATCCAGCCACTCCAGCACTGTCTGACTCTCGGCGGCGCAATAGGCGTCGAAACGGTCCATCCGTTCCTGCTCCACCACCATGACGTAGACCTGGCCTGCGGTATTACGGACAAGGGCTGTCTTGAACCCCTCCCCCTTCAGGCGGCCATTGACGGACGGTGTGGCATAGAACCCGAAGTCCTTCGCCGCCACATCCATGCGCCGACCGGAGGCCGTGACCATCGTGACCTGCTCATCCGCCGCCAGATGCACGTCACCGCAATCGGAGATCGCAATCCCCGGTGCGGGCTGAAACACACGCGGTGGCGATTTCTCGGCCAGTCTCATGCCGCCTGCTCCAGATCCGCCCGCGGCCAGCGCCAGTCGGCAACCGGGAAGCCCGGCACGACCCACTGGCCGTCCCGCTGCTGCCAGATCGCGCGGTCGCGGAAACGTTCCTCCAGCTCCGCGAAGACCGTCGGCGACAGGTCCATGAATGCAAGCGCGCGGACAATGTCCGCATCGGGTCGCTGGTCACCCAGCCGCGCGATGGTGGCCAGTGCCGCATCGCGGCTGATGCGTCCGTTGCGGATCTCCAGCGAAAGGTTGTCGAACAGGCGGGTGAAACCGAACTTCGGATACTTGAACCAGTGATGGATCGAAATGAAGTCGCAGTCGATGTCGGCATAGTCATACAGGCCGACCTTCGGCCCCTCTGCCCGGCGCTGGAAACCATGCTTCTCCGCCACCCGCAGGCTCTCCGACGGATCCCAGGGCAGATAGTAGCCCAGGAAGATGGAGCGGATATCCGCCGCGTCGAATTCGGCTTCGGAAGGGGGAGTGAAGGGTTCAAGCTCGCGCGGGCTGAGTTCGTCACCGATCCAGTCCTGCGCCTCCCGCCCCTGCAGGATGCCATGGCGCTTCAGCCAGGCATGGTTCAGCAGGTCGAGGTTACTGTCACCGGCATCACCGCCATATTCCATGAACGGGCTCTCGCCCCAGACGATCAGCGGCACCCCCAGACGGGCGGCAAAGCGCATCGGGATGGCGAAGATCGCCAGATGCATCGGAACGGCACTGGACCCGGTCTCGATCAGGGTACGACGCATGAAACGCGCCTCTACGGAGGGGTCGATGGCAAAATCGACATGATCCACGCCGAGGCGCACCAGCGCGTCCAGATTGGACTGCCCCAGCGCATTGCGGCCCGGCGACTTCCAGGTCACGGCCAGTACCTTCAATCCCATGTCGAGGCAGCGCGCGACCTGCCAGAAGCTGTCCTTGCCACCGGAGACAGGCACGATGCAGTCATAGGCGGCTTTGCGGCCCTTCGCCCAGTCCACGACCGCGTTCAGGCGCTGCTCCCGCGAGGCCCAGTCGATCTCCACCCGGTTCCGCTGGTGCCCCTTGCAGGCGTTGCAGACGCCATCGGAACCGATGGTGATGCCGGGACGGCTGTCAGGCAGGACACAGGACTGGCAGAAACGAACGGTCATGCCCACTGCTCCATGAAGAGTTTCGCGGAAACGAAGGAAAACAGGAACTTGGAGAAACTGTTTGGCAAATCAGGTTCACGCATCGCCGCCTCGATCCGGTCGCGTTTCACCAGATTGAAGATCGGCCCATCGTCCAGAATGCGCTCACGGGTCTTCGGATTGTCGAGGTCGAACAGGCTGCGGAAGGCGGCGTTGAAGCCCTTCTTGTGGCGGTCCAGCCTGACCTTGTCGTTCAGCACACCACGCGACGCGGCACGCAGCGGTGCCTTGGCATGGCCGTCGCGGATCAGGTGCTCCGGCGGGATCGTGTAGGCGAAGTCACAGAGCTTCCGGTCCAGGTAGGGACTACGGTTCTCCACCGATGACCGCATCGAGTTCAGGTCATCCTCCCGCAGGATGATCGGCACAGCCTCTGTCCGCAGTTCGTTCAGCATCCGGTTGCGCAGCAGGTCCTCGGACAGCGCACTCTCCGTGAAGGGCTCATCGAACGGCGTCGTCAGATAGTCGGAGAACACCTCACGGTTCAGGTAGATGTGGTCACGGAACTGCGGCTGCGCGCTGTAGAGGTCAGGATCCTGCAGATGCGGATTCCGGACGATGGGCCGCACGTGGCGCTGCCAGTCGGCGCGCCGCTCCGCCCGGTCCGGATGTCCCTGCATGGCCTGCAGATGCAGGTTGAAGTGGTCATAGTAGCCGGTGACCAGCTCGTCCGCGCCAGTGCCGGAAACCGAGACACGGAAACCTTCCGCCCGCATCGCCTCCGACAGCATGCTGTGGACATAGTAGGACGCGGTGATGACCGGCTTGTCATGATAGGCGACCAGGTCGGCAAAACGATCCAGATCGCTGGCCTGCTCCAGCCGGATCTCGTGATGACGGCAGCGCAGGTCGCGCACGGTTGCGGCGATGTTCGCACTCTCGTCATAGCGCGGGTCAGGATCGATGATGGAGAAGGAGGCGACATCGGCGCCGTGGCGCTTGGCGGCGAAGGATGCCAGTGCCGCACTGTCGACACCGCCGGAAAGGCAGAACGCGATCGGCACATCGGCGCGCAGGCGCAGGCGGATGCTCTCTTCGAGATGAAACCGCAGTCCCTCTGCCGCCGCACCAAAGGACATGCCAGCGTCCGGACGGTACTCGGGCCGCCAGTATTCGTCGATGCTGACACCGCGATTGTCGCCCACGACCAGATTGTGCCCCGGCGGCAGCTCATGCACATCGGCATGGAACAGATCACCGGACTTGTAGAGCGACTTGTAACCGTTCACGAGGTAGCGACGCACCGTCTCCTCGTTCACGGACGGGCGCACGCCATTGAGTGCTGCCAGCGCCTTGATCTCGGAGGCGAAGCGGAACCCCTGCCCCGTGTCCTGCCAGTAGATCGGCTTCTCCCCGAACGGATCGCGGGAGATCAGCAGGCGACGGCGGTTGGCGTCATGCAGCGCGAAGGCCCACATGCCCTCGATGTGATCCACCAGCCGGTCGCCCCAGGCGCGATAGGCCTCCAGCAAGACTTCCGTGTCGGACTCGGTGGTGAAGCGCACGCCCCGGGCACGCAACGTCTTGCGCACTTCGACGTAGTTGTAGATCTCGCCATTGAAGACGAGCGTCAGACCATCGCGGCGAAACGGCTGGTCGGCACGGGAATCCAGATCGATGATCGCCAGCCGCGTATGCAGCAGCGTCAGCCAGTTCGATCCCATCTCGACAGTGAAGCGGCCCGACGCATCGGGTCCACGCCTTCCCATGGCCTCGAGGCACGCGGTTTCCCGCTGCGGCAAGGGTCGGTCAGGTCCGAAATGTCCGGCGATCCCGCACATGGCCGTTCAGCCCAGCAGCTCAGCAGTGAAACGGTCGCCCATGGCCATCGGTGCCATCAGGGTCCGGCCAATCACCTCGTGCTCCCGGCCCGGCGGCAGCCCGTCGCCGGGGCGCACCCAGACCAGATCCCCGTCCGCGACCTCGTGGCCCGCAGCAAGCGGGCGGCGGGCGGCGATGGAACGGCGCACCAGCGGCGCGGTATCCCGCTCGATCGTGGCCATGGTGACTTCGCCCGAACCCAGCAGGGTCTCGGTCATGCGCACGCGCTGCACCAGCTCCTTCATCTCCGCCGGATCGGCCGAAAGCTGGTGATCGCGGAAATCGCTGTGGTCGTGGGCAATGGTGAAATGCTTCTCGACGATGCGCGCCCCCAAGGCGACCGCGACCACGGCTGCGTCATTACCGCTGGTGTGGTCGGAGTATCCGACATCGCAGGACGGCAGCGCATCGATCATCGTCCGGACAGCGGCGACATTGGCGTGCTCCGGCGGGGTCGGATAGGCCGTCACGCAATGCAGCACACCCAGGCCCGGCGCCACGCCATCGGCGACCCAGCGGGACTTGATGCGGCAGACCGACTGCTGCACGCAATCCATGTCCGCCAGCCCGGTGGAGATGATCGCGGGCTTCGCGGTGGCGGCGACATAGTCGATCAGCGGCCAGAAGGTATTGTCCGAACTGGCGATCTTGAAGGCGTCGACGTGATCGTTCAGGAAGACGGCGCTGTCCATGTCCAGCGGCGTGGAGATAAAGGCGAGACCTGCGGCCCTGGCCAGCACACCCAGTTCGGCGAACTGGTCGTGGGTCAGTTCGAAGCCCTTCATCCGCTGAAACCGTGCCGCATCGACCGGCGCGATGAACTGGTCAGTGCTGAAGGTCTGGAATTTCACGGCATCGACACCGGCATCGGCGGCCAGATGAACCAGCTCCTTCGCCAGGCCGAAGTCACCTTCGTGATTGTTGCCGACTTCCGCGATGATGAAGGTCGCGTCGTTCGTGTTCCTGCCTGCGATCTGCATGGCGCTCACCCGTGGTAATGAAAGACGTAATTGGAGGCGATCAGGCGGAAGTTGTCGCCCATGTAGCTGCGCAGCGAAGCGGTGTTGGCCAGCTGAGTGCCAACCCGCAGGATAGCGATGCCGGGCACCATGGACTCCGACCATGCGATCATGTCGCGCGCCAGTCCCCTGCCCCGGTAGCGATTGTCGACCGCGACCAGATCGATGGTCAGCACATCTCCGGCACGCAGGTACTGCAGGAACCCGGCTGTCACGCCGTCGACCTCAGCCACGATCATGCCGTCGCCGCGCTTTCCGTCGAACCAGTTGCCGGCCCACTGGCGCTTGATCTCGTTGGCGGTCTCCGTCGCCACCACCGGATCCAGGTGGAAGCGGCTGAACGAGAAGCTGCGAGCGGCCAAGGTCTCCACCGCCGCACGATCCCGCGGCGTTGCCGCCCGGCTGAACCGGCTGTTGGCCGCACCCCAGACAGGACGTTCGAAGTTCATGCCCGTATCGACCAGACGAAACCCCTTGTCCTCCAGCCGACGTGAGACTTCGGTGCGGGAAACAGGCAGCCGTGCATCGACGAAACAGGGCTCGCCGTCAGGCAGTTCGATTGCCCGTCCGGGTTCGGCGGACGGGGTCAGGTGCCAGACAGACTTGCCCAGCAGGCCTGACAGCCACTCGTCCGGCCGAAGCGCCATGGGAGCATTCGCGTTCACGCCCAGGCGCGCCGCTTCAGATAGACGACCTGGCTATCTTCCGGGTCGGTGTTCGCCCCGATGAAGCTGGCCCAGTTGTCCTTGTACCAGTTGATGTAGTCGACGAAGCCCACATCCAGCGGATGGCTCGGCCGGTATCCGATCAGGCTCCTGGCCTTCTCCACCGACAGGGTACCGCGTTCCGGCATCAGGCTGTCGCGATCATTGTGGCGCACTTCGACACCGGGGAAATGCTCCCGGATGATCTCCACCATCTCGTTCAGCGAACGGCCCTGCCCATAGGTCAGGTTGAAGACCTCGTTCGCCGCATCGGGCGATGCGAGCGCCCCGATCACACCACCGACCAGATCCTGGATGTAGGTGAAGTCCAGGCAGTCAGTGCCATCGCCGTTGATGGTCAGCGTGTTGCCGCGCAGCGCATTCTCGATCAGCGCCTGGCCGACCCGGCGGCTGACGCAACGCTCCCCGTACAGGGCGGAGGGACGCACGATCGTGTAGGGCAGATCGAAGACCTGATTGTAGGCGATCACCATCTTCTCGCCCGCGAACTTCAGCGCACCATAGATGCCCATCGGGTTGCAGGTGGTTTCCTCGTCCACGATGCCGTCGGCAAAGGTGCCGTAGACCATGGAGGAGGAGAAATAGACGAACCGCTGCACGTTCAGACGCGTGGAGCGTGAAGCGTCCAGCGCGTTCTCCAGTGTCCGCAGCGAATGGTCGAACGTGGAGTACGGATCCTTGTTCGAGCGGTTGGCGTGCGAAACGGCAGCCAGATGCACGATATAGTCCGGGTTCAGGTCTTCCAGCGCCTCGGAGAGGGCATGGTAGTCACGGGCATCCGCCTCGATGAACGGCACCTGCGCCTGATGCAGCAGGTTCATGCGCTGCTTGATGAAGTTCAGATAGATCTCGCCGTTCGGGTTCGTGTAGCGCTCCCGCTCGATGGCGTAGTAGTTGTTGACGCCAAGACTGTCGATCACGGCAACCTCGACGCCGAGCGACTTCATCTTCAGCGCCATGTTGTGGCCAATGAACCCGGCACCGCCGATGATCACGACCTTCTTGCCGATCAGTGCCGACTGTTCTGTCTGAAAGTTGGTTTCAACGGACATCGTGCAAAGCCTTCTTCATGGCGTGAATGATGAAATCCATGTCGTCATGGTTCAGATGCGGGCCGACGGGCAGCGCGATGGAGCACCGGCTGATCTCGGTCGCATTGGGAAAGTCCTCCGCGCGGAGGCCGTACTTGTCGCTGTAGTAGGAAAGCGCCGGAACCGGGCCGGGGTAATAGACACTGGTGCCCACGCCCTGCGCGTTCAACGCGGCAGCGACCTCCGATCGTCGCGATGCCCGTGCGCCCTTCAGCACGACGGACAGGCAGTAGTGACTGCTCTGGAACCGGCCATTGCTGGACTGGAACAGGTGCAGACCGTCCAGTTCCTTCAGGCCAGCCTCCAGCCGTTCGTAGTTGGCATGACGCGCGTCCAGAAATCCCTGGACCTGCTTCAGCTGCTCGATCCCCATCGCCGCCTGCATCTCGTTCATGCGGTAGTTGAAGCCGAGCTGGGTGACGTCATAGACGCCGGGTTCCTTGCGTTCCGTCACCGTGCGGTCCAGCCCGAAGGCCTTCTTGCGGCGGATGCGTTCGGCCAGGGCGTCGTCACGGGTCAGGACCATGCCACCCTCTGCCGTCGTCATGTGCTTGACGGGGTAGAAGGAGAAGCAGCCCATGTCGCCCATCAGACCGGCATGGACGCCGTCCAGATAGGTGCCGACAGCCAGCGCCGCGTCTTCCATGACGAACAGGCCATGCTTCGCGGCGATGGCGTTGATGCGTACCATGTCGACCGGCATGCCGAGATAATGGACGATGGAGATTGCCTTCGTGGCGGGTGTGATCGCCACCTCGATCCGGTCGATATCGATATTGCCGGTTTCCGGCTCCGCATCCACGAAGACCGGTTTCGCACCGACATATTCGACGGCGTGGGCCGTGGCGGTGTGGGTCTGCGCGGGCACGATGACCTCGTCCCCCGGCCCCAGACCAAGCTGGAAGTAGCCGAGATGCAGTCCCGCGGTGCAGGAGGAGACAGTGATCGCCTGCCCGCCATTGGCGAAGGCGGCGAAATCCTCCTCGAACTTCAGCGCACGGGGACCGTGGACCAGGATCGGGCTTTCCAGCACCTCCAGCACGGCACGGCGCTCGGCCTCGCCGATGATCGGCCGGCCAAAATGGATCTGGCGGAAAGCGGAATTGTCAGAGCTGCTCGACAGCGACGGACTTGCCGGTGTGAGCGGCGCGTTCGATGGCGAAACAGACGGCGAGGGAGCGGAATACGTCATCTGCATTCACCTCCGGCGCGCGGTCATGCAGCACCGCGTCCACGAAATCATGTAACAGGTCACCCTTGTCGACACCGGGATAGGCCTCCCTCATTGTTTCCGGCATTCTGCCGGGATGCCGATCACGGTAAACAAACGCACTTTCCAAACCGTTAACGAAACTCGCGTCCGTGCCGTAGACTTCCAGCTTGTGGAAATGCGGGTGCACGCAGCCGCCGTTGCAGCCGATCTTGGCCACCATGCCGCTCTCGAACCGGACCAGCGCCTGCACCAGGTCGAAGTTGGCGAAAGCGCTGTCGGCGGTGGCGATGCGGTTGCCCATCGCGGTGACTTCCACCGCGCGGTCACCGGTCAGCCAGAGCACCAGGTCGATCATGTGAACCGCGCCGCCCAGCACCAGGCTGTAGCCCGGCAGTTCACCGCGCCAGCCGCCAAGCAGCTTGTGAATGCGGCCATACTGGTAATCGGCGTCGATGTGGAACAGGCGGCCATAGTCACCGGCTGCGATGTCCGCCTTCAGCTTCAGGAAACGCGGACAGCGGCGCAGGATCAGGTTCGACGAGATCTTCAGGTGCGGCTTCTGGTTCAGTTTCGCCCGGACCTGACGCGCATGATCGATCTCCAGCACCAGCGGCTTCTCGACAAAGACATGCTTGTCGGCATCCAGCGCGCGCATCACCTGCGCGAAGTGATCCTGATCGTGGGAGGCGATGGAAACGATGGAAACATCCGGGTCGTCCAGCACGGCATCCGCATGGTCCGCGATCTCCCGGTCCGGGAACCGGGTGAGCACGTCTGCCCGCTTGATGGGGCAGAAATCAGCCAGTCGCGTGACGCGGCATTCGGGATGGCGTTCATAGCCGCCGATGTGGCGCTCCCCTACGCCCAGGCCGATGATCCCCGCCTGGATCACGACGCCACGCTGCCGCCGATACGGGGCAGTTCGGCGAGTTCGTCCCAGCGATAGCGCCAGGTCGGCGCGTCCAGGTCGCGGGCAATGGCGCGGAAGCGTTCGAAGTCCTCCTCCGTATCCACGACCATGGACGCCTCGCCACTGTCGAACTCGGAGGTGATATTGACGATGCGATAGCGATCCGGGCTGCGATAGAACCAGGGGGTCACATGCTCGCGGTCCGACGCGTCGGTCATTTCCGTTTCCGCCGCCAGGAAGATTTCCGAAGACACCACCTCAACCGACTGCCCCTTGGGGAAGGTGCGCGGGAAGACATTGGTCACGATATCGGCGTCGCCGTCGCGGAACTGGGTTACCGCATCATCAACCAGCCGCCGGTCGATCAGCGGGCTGTCGCCGGAGACCCGGACGAATGCACGGACAGGAAAGCGTTCGAGCACTGCCCGGAAACGACCGGCCACATCGTCCAGCGGCCCGCGTACCACAGGCACGTTGCGGGCGGTGCAATGGGCAGCCAGCGCATCATCCAGCTTGTCGTCTGACGTCGCCACGATCAGCGGGCGGGCAACGCGGCACCGCTCCAGCGCATCCAGCGTGTAGTCGATCAGTCGGCGCCCGGCGACGGGACGCATCACCTTGGCCGGACACCGGGTTGAGCCAGTACGGGCCTGGACGATGATCGGGACAAGGTCATGCATCGCTGCGTTCCTGTGCCGGTTCCAGACCCAGCCGCCGGCCCGTCGCGATCCGGGCCGCCTTGCAGGGCACGGTCGGCCATTCGGCGCGGTTGGTGGCAACGAAGATTTCCGCCTTCGGGAACCATGGCTCGATCCCGGTCCCGAAATGGAAACGGTCAGGCTTGTGCAGCAGGGTGACAGTCGGCACGCCCACCGCACCCGCAATGGCGACAGGCGACGAAGAGATCGACACCACGAAGTCCAGCGCGGCGGTATAGGCTGCGGCCTCGTCGAGTTCGTTGCGGCGGTCGATGTCATCCCAGTCGTACAGATCGACACCGAATTCGGTCTTCAGGCGGGCACGATCCTCGCTGGCGTCCTTGTACATGACGTCGATGAAGTGCGCGCCCTTCTCCGTCAGGTCGAAGAACGGCTGGAAGTCACTCAGGGACATGTAGCCCTTGGAACGGATCGGGGTCACGAAACCGCCGGACCAGCAGAGGCCGACCTTCGGTCCCTCGCCCAGCGCATCGAACCGCGCCTTCCAGAAGGCCACCCGCTCCGGATCCGGCGTCAGGTAGCTGTCACCGCGCTGGAAGCTTTCCATGTCCGGACGCAGCAGGCTGAAGAGGGAACCGGAGGGAACGAACAGGTCCGGCTTCGGAACCTCGTCATCCTTCAGCCAGCCATAGTGGCGGTGGATCTTGTTGTTGGACCGGAAAGTCACATGCCGATGCACCGTCGCCTGCGGGAAGGAGCGCTGGAACCAGCTCACCAGACGGCGGTCGCATTCGATGATGACGTGACCGGCCAGGTCGATGACTTCCTGGAAGGCGCTGGCGAAGATGATGGCGTCACCGATGCCCTGTTCGTCGGAGATCAGCAGGGTCTTGCCGGAAATGTCCTCACCGTGCCAGCGCGGCAGGTCATGCACGAAGACCACGGAGTCGCCGCGGCGACGGTCCAGCCGCCATTCGTATTCCTTCCAGCCCTTCTCCAGATCGCCCGTGCCAAGCAGTGACGAGGCGTAGTTGAAACGCGTATCGGCATCGTCAGGGCGCATGGCCACCGCCTTCTCGAGGTACGGCAGCGATTCAGCGAAACGCCCCTCCGCCGAGTAGGCATGGCCGACGTTGGCGTAGGCGATCTCGAACTCCGGCGCGAGCCGCAGCGCCTCGTCGAAGAACGGGCGGGCCTGATCGGCACCCTGCGCTTCCGCCACGGTGACGGCCAGCGCCTGCCAGAGGGTCGGATCCTCGACTTTCGTCTGTACCGCGAATTTCAGCGTATCGATGGCGGCCTCGTAGTTACCGCCTGCACGCTTCGCCGACGCCATCGCGATAGGGCCACGGCTGTCGTCGGGTGCGCGCTGCATGACCAGCGCGAACATGTTCTCCGCCGCCTTCAGCATGCCGAGATCCTGCGCCAGCAGACCGATGCCATAGATGATTTCCGGATCCTCACCGGAAACCTTCAGTGCCTTCTCCAGTACGTGCACCGCAGCCTGCACCTGCCCTGCGTGCCGCAGGTTGTTGCCAAGCACCAGCAGCGTGTCGGCATTGGCCGGATCCAGAACATGGGCCTGCAGGAACTCGACTGCCGCGTCGTCGAACTTGCCCAGCCCGGCAAACCTGCTTCCATGGCGAAGGTGCTGCACCGCGCGCTTGAGATCGGCGCGAGACGGCTTGCGGTCATCATCGACCGTCTGCAGCGTCGCCATGATCTGATAGGTCCCGGCCTGCATGATATTGCGACCCAGGGTCGGGGCGTCCTGACGCGGATTGACGTCGGAGCTCTTCTTGCGCGCGGCGTTGCGGGCCATGCCGAAACCTCTCGTACCGGATTGATCAACAGTCCCGCATTCAGCCCTGTCAGGCTTAAGAAACGTTTAAGGCCGCCTGTCAGATGATCCGGACGCCCCGGAAAACCGGTTGTCGGTAGCGTTAACGATAATTCAACCAGCACCGGGTCAAGGTTCGTTCACGGTCCGCAGACGGACCCGTCAACATTTCGCGTCAGAAGGCGGTCGGTAGTCCGGCCGGAAAAATCGAATGGCCCTGAAGCTGACCCTGAAACCAGGGGAGAAATTCGTGATCAACGGTGCCGTCATTGCCAATGGCGACCGCAGAGCCACGCTGGTCCTTCACAACAAGGCCTCGATCCTGCGGGAGCGGGACATCCTGAAGGCCGAGGATGTCGATACGCCCTCGAAGCGCATCTATTTCGCCATCATGTCGATGTATCTCGACGAAAAGGTCCGACCGCGATTCTACGAAGAATTCGTCATGCGCATGTCGGAGTTCATGGGGGTCCTGACCGATCCCGAAGCCCTTTCCACCTGTGTCGCCGTCAGCCAGTGCGTCATGGATCGTCAGTACTACAAGGGTCTGACGCTCTGCCGGAAGCTGCTCGATTTCGAAAGTGAGAGACTGCATCATGAGCCTGCAAGCGTATAGCCGTACCCAGCGGGTCGCCGAGAACCCGCGGGACACCGAATACCGCCTCTTTGCCGACATCACGCGTCAGCTGATGCAGGTGAAGGACACCCCCCGGCACGACCGTGCCGTCGTCGATGCGCTGTACCGCAATCGCCGGCTGTGGAGCACCCTGCTGAGTGATTGCAGCCGGGACGAGAACGGCCTGCCGGAAGCGATCCGTGCCTCCGTCATCTCCCTGTCGCTCTGGGTCGACAAGTACTCCAGCGCCGTGATGCGCGGTGGCGAGAGCATCGAGCCGCTGATCGACATCAATCGCACGATCATGGAAGGCCTCGCCCAGCGTCCTGCTGCCTGAGACCTCCAACGACTGCCGGACACGTTTGCGCCGTCGCCTCGGGAACCATCCCGATGCGGCGGCGCAACGCGTTCCGCTCCGGATTCACGGCACCTGCCCGCCCATCTGGGGTCGCACTTGCGATACCGCGCCTGGCAGTGAACAATCCCCGCCATGCGCTCCTCCACCACCCTTGATCATCGCCGCCATCCCTATCGCGACGACCTTGCCGCCGACTACCTTCGCGGTCAGGTGAGCGCGGCGCGTTTCGTGGAACCGGTCACCGCACGTGTCGTTCGGGAAACCCTGTCGATCCAGGCGCGACCGGAACCGGGAGCCATGCAGATATCGGAGTTGCTGTTCGGGGAGGATGTGGCCGTCTACGAACAGCGCGACGGCTGGGCCTGGATCCAGGGGCAGCTGGATGGCTATGTCGGCCATGTCCGGCTCGACGGCCTCTCCTTCGATGAAGCGGCCCCGCCGACCCACCTGGTCAGCGCCAGACTCAGTCACCTGTTCCGCGACCCGACGATAAAGGATCCGCCTGTCGGGCGTGTCACGCTCGGCGCGCGCGTGAAAATTGTCGCCGTCGAAGGTCGATTTGCAGTGCTGGCGGATGGCCGCCACATCATGACGAACCACATCCGCCCCATTGATGCGCCGGAGGCGGACATTGTCGCCGTGGCCCTGCGCAACCTCGGCGCGCCCTATCTCTGGGGAGGGCGCAGCAGTCTCGGCCTTGATTGCTCAGGCCTGATTCAGGTGGCCGTGCAGGCGCTGGGCGGGACACCGCCGCGGGATTCGGACATGCAACGCGACGAACTCGGCCAGGACGTGGCGAAACCCGCCGACATGCATGATCTTCAGCACGGCGACCTCGTGTACTTCCCCGGCCATTGCATGATCGCGGACGGCGCGGACCACCTGATCCATGCCAACGCCACCCACATGATGGTGACCCGTGAACCCGTCGAAACCGTCTTTGCCCGCACCCGTGGCGGCTATGGATCAGTGACCAATGTCCGGCGTTTCACCGCCTGAACACCCCCTTCACTGGCCGCCCCCCGGAATGACGCCCGGCCAGTCGATGACAGGCAGGTTGCTCACAGTCTCCCGCAATGACTGGCTGTAGCTGCGGCGGACGTCGGAGTAATAGGCATCACTCTTCTCGAAGCGCCTGATCTCCAGCGGCTCCAGCGCATTGGCGCGATAGCAGATCATATCGAACGGCGGCGCGACCGACAGGTTCGATCTGACTGTGGCATCGAACGACAGCAGTGACAGCTTCACCGCATCCGCCATGCTGGTGGTGGAGAAGCGGAAGGCCCGGTCGAGGATCGGCTTGCCGTACTTCAGTTCCCCGATCTGCAGGAAGCAGGTATCGGATGTCGCCTGAATGAAGTTTCCGGCCGAATAGATCAGGAACAGGCAATGCCCCTCCCCCCTGATCTGGCCACCGAAAAGCATGCTGGCGCTCGGGTCGCCATACCCCTGCACGTGATTGGCGTGGGCTGTCATGACTTCCCGCAGCACATTGCCGACCATGGTGGCGGCATCGAACATCGTCGGCGCCTCGAAAAGGTTGGTTGCGTGGCCAGGCTGGTGCGTGCGCTGCTCCAGGATCGTGGCGACGGCCTGTGTCGTGGCCAGATTGCCCGCGCTGGCCAGAGCCATGATCGACTGGCCCGGCTGCTGGAACAGGTTGAGCTTTCGTACCGTCGCCACGTGATCGACACCCGCATTGGTGCGGGTATCCGCCGTGATCACGATACCGTCCTTCAGATACAGACCAAGACCATAGGTCATAGTGGCGCTCCAGTTGGAAGGGGGGTGCAGATGCAATGCATCGGCGCGCGGAGCATGGCATGATCCCGATCCTGCTGAAAAGATGAATGCTGACGATCGGGGAGGATGAAGGCATGGCGATCAATCAGGAATGGCTGGATCAGGTTCAGGAAGAGATCATCGATCCCGGCCAGCCGATCATCGATCCACACCATCACCTCTGGGACAGGCCGGCAGTGAAGGCCCTGCCCGGCAGCCGCTATCTCTTCGACGAACTGCTGGCGGATACCGGCAGCGGCCATAACGTTGTCGCGACCGTGTTCATCGAATGCGGTGTGATGTACCGCGCCGACGGGCCGGAAGCCCTGAAACCGGTCGGCGAGACGGAATTCGTCAATGGCGTCGCGGCCATGAGCGCGTCCGGCGGCTATGGTCCGATCCGTGCCTGCGCGGGCATCGTCGGCCTGGCCGACCTGAACCTGGGCGCGGCAGTGGATGAGGTGCTGGAGGCGCATCAGCACGCCGCCCCGGCCCGCTTTCACGGCATTCGCCACGCCGCCGGTTTCGACCCCAGTGACGAGGTCCGCAACTCCCACACCAATCCGTTCCCCGGCATGCTGGCCGACCCGACCTTCCGCGAAGGCTTCGCCTGTCTCGCCCCCCGTGGCCTGACGTTCGAGGCCTGGGCCTATCACCATCAGGTCAGGGAAGTCACCGCGCTGGCCCGCGCCTTCCCCGAAACCACCATCATCGCCGACCATTTCATCGGCCCTGTCGGCATCGGTCCCTATGCAGGCAAGCGCGAGGAGATCTTCGAGGTCTGGAAAGCCGACTTCGCCGAACTGGCGACCTGTCCCAATGTCGTGGCCAAGCTGGGTGGCATCAACATGGCCATCAACGGCTTTGCCTGGCATCACCGCGACAAGCCCCCCACCGCACGTGAACTGGTGGCGGCCACGGGGGACTGGTACGCCCATGCCATCGACTGCTTCGGGCCTGACCGCTGCATGTTCGAGAGCAATTTCCCGGTCGACAAGCTCTCCGTCTCCTACCCCGTGCTCTGGAACGCCTTCAAGCTGATCGGTGCCGCCTACTCGGACGCAGAGCGCCAGAGCCTGTTTCATGACACTGCGAAACGTGTCTACCGATTGGAAATCTGACCGGGTCTGTCACAGTCGGCAGGTCTGGCTCGTCATGTCCGTGTCACTGATGCAATGATGCAGGAGATCGGAAATGCGCACTTTCCTCGCCCGGCGGGCACTGCGGGCCTTTGGCCGCCACTATGACTACGATGTGAGCTACCTGGAGTACCTGCTGAAGGTAAGCCCGCGCGGCTTCTTCGGCTTTCGTCCGGTCATGACGCTGGCCCGCCACAACGAAGCCGCACCGCGCGATGCGGCCTGTGCCGCGAAACTGGTTGGTGCGATGCATGAGGATTGCGGCCCTTGCCTGCAGATCACGACCGACATGGCGCGGGAAGCCGGAATGGATGACGACCAGATCGACGCGGTTCTGACCGGGGCAGAAGCCCGCATGAGCGGCGCGACGGCACTCGGGTATCGCTTTGCGACGGCACTCGTCGACCGGGCCGCCGAACTGGATGCGGCGCGGGAGGCCGTGCGGGCTGCACATGGCGACCAGGCCATCGTCGATCTGACATTCGCGACGCAGATCGGACGCATCTTTCCGATGGTCAAGACCGGGCTGGGCTTCGGGCAGGCCTGCCAGCGAATCCAGCTGGGGTCGCGGGTGGTCGACATGCACCGGAAAGCGGCCTGACCGGATGGAGCGCAGCCCTCCGTTGTCAGCCACTTTCTCGGCGGCACGGCCACGACTGCTGGGTCTGGCCTATCGCATGCTGGGCAGTCGCACGGATGCGGAGGATATCGTGCAGGACACCTGGCTGCGGTGGCAGGGCGCGGACACGCAGGCGCTGCGGACACCGGATGCCTGGCTGACCACCGTTGCCACGCGCCTGTGTCTGGACCGGCTGAAAAGCGCGCGGGCACAACGCGAGCTCTATGTCGGGCCCTGGCTGCCGGAACCTGTCCCCGATGCAGACCAGCTGTCGCCGGAGGCCGCAACGGCTCTGGCCGATGATCTCTCCTTCGCGCTGCTGCTGACGCTGGAGCGGCTGTCACCGGCAGAGCGGGCGGCCTTCCTGCTGCATGACGTCTTCGACACCCCGTTCCCCGAGATCGCGCGGACCCTGAAACGGTCGGAGGCCGCCTGTCGCCAGCTCGCCAGCCGGGCGCGCAAGGCCGTGCGCCAGGATCAGCCGAAGCAGACCGCATCGAACGAACAGCATCTGGCACTGCTGCAACGGTTTGTCAGTGCCATCGGCAGTGGCGATGTGGAGGGCCTGACGGCGCTGCTTTCGGAAGATGCCATCGCCTATGCGGATGGTGGCGGCGTCCGTATCTCGGCACTGCGGCCAATCATGGGAGCGGAGAAGATTGCCAGATTCCATGTCGGTATCGCGCGCAAGGTCATGGACCGGGGTGCCAGGCTTGAGTTCCGCCCCGCAATGCTGAACGGACGACCGGCGCTGCTGGTTCATCTGAACGGTGAACTCGACCAGATCCTGAGTGTCGAGGTATCGGAAGGCTTGATCCGCCGGGTCTACAGCGTCCGGAACCCGGAGAAACTCGGCGCAGTCGTCAGTTCGTAACCTTCTGGCGGCGGTCGCTGACGAACTGCTTCTCGGCGTCGCGGGCGGCAGCGAAGGCCGGCTGCAGGCGCTGGGCGAGTTGTACCCTGCCCTGCTCCATGGCCTGTTCCACCGCAGCGGCGATCTTGTCGGACAGGCGACGCATGTAGGGGTCTTTCTGCATCACGGCCCGCACACAGCGACGCACGCGGACGGAGGAGACAATGCGGTCGATCTGACCTTCCTCCAGCGCGGTGATGATCCGCTCCGTCGTGATGTTCTCGGCACCATCCCCGTACTGGCGCACCAGATCATCCGCCTGCCAGCGTTCGGCGTCAGTGAATTCGTCCAGATCCATCCGCGGAATGACACTTGCCATGATCTTGCCCTGTCCCGACCTTCTTGTTTCTCGTACCCAAGGTATGGAACGAGGGTAAACCGTCTGTAAACGCCAAAGTTTAAGGGATGGCCCGTCAGTGTACTGGCAAGGCCTGCGACGCCTCGCGCACCGAGGCCTCCCGGAAGGTTCCTTTCTGGAAGATCATGTCGCCAAGCAGCGGGTGGCGGAGCGACAGGACGAACGCAAACAGGCCGTTGCCCTGATCCACATGGCTGACGGTCAGCGCGCCTGGTGCCAGCAATGCCGGTATCCGCAAGCGTCGTTTCCCCACCTGCAGGAAGTAGTGATCGCTGTGAAAGTGCAGTGCCTTGTCGTCCGCGCTGACCCTGAGCGCGATACCGAACCCGCAGCCGATGTATTCCTCCAGCCCTGTCGGACCGTCGAAACGCTTGCTGCTGTGGATGACCTGCGGAAATCCCTGCGCGCGACCGTACATGCGGGTCCAGAACTGACCCCTTGTGGCCGCATCCTCGGTCACCGACACCACCGCCGGCACCGCAAGGTCATCCGACAGGGGCAAGGGCGCGCCGACGAGCCGACCAAGATGAGCAATCAGGCGTCCCGCAACATTGCGGCGACTCTCCACGATCCTGCCGACATAGGTGACAGCCTGCCCCGGGCAAAGGCGCTTGCTGAACCTGTCGCGCACAGCCTCCGGCAACCGTGCCCAGCCTGCGGCCCCGAGGAGGGCGCGAAAACGCAGATCGGGAAAGGTCCGTGCATGGTCATGACAGGCCGCATCGATCCGCGTATCTTGGACCGGATCGCAATCGGGAAGTGCCCTCATCTCAGCCTCTCCTGTCCCTTGGGTCACCGGCTCAGACCGTGACCAGACGGACTCACGCCTGGCCGGTTTCATCCTTCCGTGCCTTCCTGCCTGCCCCCAGCAGATTCGCGACCCGGCTGCCGAGCCGGATCAGCCGCATCAGCGTGCTGGGCGGCATGGTGATCATCTGCCCGAACCACGTATCAAGGGTCGCCATGAAGTCATTCAGGTCATGCAGGCGGTCGTGCGCGACCTTGCTGACTTTCGGATCGCCATCAGCCATTGCCAGCACCTGCCGCAATGAGGCCATGGCAGGATCGATCTCCCGCTCTTTCCGGCCCTGTGCTATGCAGGTGAGCATCTGCCACAGATCCCCCTCGGCCTCGTAGTGGTCACGCCGGTCACCAAACACCGGGATACGCCGTATCAGCTTCCAGCCGATCAGCTCGCGAATGCTGTTCGAGACATTGGAGCGCGCCAGGCCAAGCTGGTCGGAGATGTCCTCCGCCGTCATCGGTCCCTCCGCCAGGAACAGCAGTGCGTGGATCTGGGCGACGGAGCGGTTCACGCCCCACTGGCCGCCAAGATCCCCCCATTGCAGGACGAAGCGCTCCACCGCCTCGGGCATCTTTCCTGTTTTTTCAGTTATTTCTGTCATAACAGAAATATAGGAAACTGACGCGTCTCTGTCCACGTACAAAACCCGCGCCGAGGCCAGGCAGGACATGCTCAATTACATCGAGATGTTCTAAAACCCGAAGCGCAAGCACGTGAGGAACGGGATGCTGTCGCCCGTCGCGTTCGAGCGGCAGAAAAAATGTGAACCGAAGGTGTCCGGAAAACTCGGGGCTATTCAGACCTCAATTTGTCAACCAAGACCATAAATATCAAAAGGTGTGTGACCTGACCGCTCTCATTGGCCAGTGGCAGGTTGATCTCGTCCAGTTTGCGAAATTCGCTTTGTGGTCCGATATACTCGATTGGGCTCCTGACCGGCCTGCCTGTTTGAACCGCTTCCCTGAGTTGCTTCATCAGCGGTCCGTCGGGTTCCACATGTGGCTGAGAGCTCAGAAGCCGACTGGTATAATTTTCAAAGAACATCGATCTGATATTCTCACCGATCACACGAAACTGAAAATCTCGCCCGCCATCGATGACGCCGAACAAAATCATATTTGGCAGTAGCCTGGGTATATGCATTGGATCGAAATCAGATCGCAGCGGCGTGGTTCGGTTCCGACAAAGACTTTCCCAATATGACAAACCTTGCTTGATAATTTCGTGCATTCAGACCAAGTCTTCCGATTTACTGAACATCGCGGTCAGGGATTCGAACTCAATTTAGCTCATATCTTATCCGACTTTCGCCATCTGACCAGTTGTGGGTGAGGCCATAGTCAAGAATCCCGCTTGTCTCCTTGCCCAATCGGTCGGTCAGGTCCGTGGCGACAGGTTCTGAGTTCGTGATGCCTCCGACTGCGCTGCAAAACGCCAGAATCAGCACGTGTTGAGCGTTGCTGCGACCACCGTCAGCCTTGTTCCCAAGTCTTGCCGGAGTGGCCACCATCATGCAACAGCCGTTGTCGTTGGCGGCCCGCGCAGGCCATTGATCATGTCGAGTACGCCTGCGCAGACGGCTCTTGGGAGCGCCGCCTCGGCAAACCGGAACACAGCATAGCGGGCGTGCCTCACCAGCCGGCTGCCGGTCTTGATCAGTCTCTCGCGCAACGAGGTCAGCGACCAAGCCTCGATCTCGTTGAGCGTCGCGAGCATGTGTAGGAGGTTGGCGAGGATGCAGGCCAAAGCGTGAAGCTGGAGGTGGGCGGCGTTTCGTCAGCCAGCTGATCTGCTCATGCAGCTTGGGATTGCCCTTGATGCGGATGGCGTAGTCCCGGCCCTCGGCCTCCAGCAGGTCAAACAGTGCCGGTATGGCGAAGGCCGCGTCAGCACGGAACCGCCGCCGGGTGATCGAGGGGCGGGCCTCGGTCGAATATCGCGACGGAGCCGGTCAGCTTCGTTGAGATCCTCGTAACCGGCAAGGCGAGAGAAGATCGACTGGCGCAGCAGCCCTACGAGGCGGTGCTGGCCATTGCGACCGGTTGAAAGGCACTGCTTGGGACAATGCGGGGGAGTTCAGTCCGTCCGGACCTGGCCAAGACGCAGGCGCCGGGTCACTCCCACTCGATCGTGCCCGGCGGCTTTGACGTCACGTCGTAGACGACACGGTTGACGCCGCGGACCTCGTTGATGATGCGGGTGGCGACGCGGCCCAGGAAATCGTGGGGGAACGGGTAGAAGTCGGCGGTCATGCCGTCGGTGGAATTGACCGCACGCAGGGCGAGGACGCTCTCGTAGGTCCGCTCATCCCCCATCACGCCGACCGTCTTGACGGGCAGCAGCACGGAGAAGGCCTGCCAGATGTCGTCGTAGAATCCGGCCTTGCGGATTTCGTCCAGATAGATCGCATCCGCCTTGCGCAGGGTGTCGGCCTTTTCCTTCGTGATCTCGCCGGGCAGCCGTATGGCAAGGCCGGGGCCGGGGAACGGGTGGCGACCGACGAAGATCTCCGGCAGGCCGAGCTCACGGCCAAGGGCACGGACCTCGTCCTTGAACAGTTCGCGCAAGGGTTCCACCAGCGACATGTTCATCCGCTCCGGCAGGCCGCCGACATTGTGGTGCGACTTGATGGTGACGCTGGGGCCGCCCGCGAAGGAGACCGACTCGATGACATCCGGATAGAGCGTGCCCTGGGCCAGGAAGTCGGCACCGCCGATGGCCTTTGCCTCTTCCTCGAACACGTCGATGAACAGCTTGCCGATGATCTTGCGCTTGGTCTCCGGGTCGCTGACCCCGGCCAGAGCGCCCATGAACATGGGCTCGGCGTTCTTGTGCACCAGCGGGATGTTGTAGTGGTCGCGGAACAGGCTGACGACCTCGTCCGCCTCCCCCATCCGCATCAGGCCGGTATCGACGAAGACGCAGGTCAGCTGCTCCCCGATCGCCTGATGCACCAGCACGGCGGTGACGGCCGAATCAACGCCGCCGGACAGGCCGCAGATCACGCGACCTTCCCCCACCTGCTCCCGAATGCGGCGGATGGAGTCGTCGCGGAAGGCGGCCATGGTCCAGTCACCGGCGCAGTTGCAGACGCCCAGGCAGAAGTTGGCCAGCAGACGTGCGCCGTCCGGCGTATGGGCGACTTCCGGATGGAACTGCAATCCGAAGATCTGCCGCGCCTCGTTGGCGATGGCGGCGATGGGGGCATTGACGGAGCTTGCGACGACGCGGAACCCCGGCGGCAGCTTGGTGACATGATCACCATGGCTCATCCAGACCCGGTACTTGTGGCCCGTGGACCAGACGCCATCGAAGAGTGCGCAACCGTCCACGACCTCGATATCAGCGCGGCCGAATTCCTTTTCCTCGCTGGGCGAGACACCGCCGCCGAGCTGCTGTGCCAGCGTCTGCTGGCCATAGCAGATGCCCAGGATCGGCAGGCCGGCGTCGAAGACGGCCTGGGGCGCGCGGGGCGTATGGTCAAAGGTAACGGAGGCCGGGCCGCCGGAAAGGATGATCCCCTTGGGCTGCAGTCGCGCCAGCCCTTCGGTGGTCTTGTCGAAAGGCACGATCTCGCAGAATACCCCGGCCTCTCGCACACGCCGTGCGATCAGCTGGGTCACCTGGGAGCCGAAATCGACGATCAGAACGCTGTCAGTCATGGCCACCCGATACGCGGATGGCCATGACTTGTCCAGCAGGCAGAAGCGT
>Ga0209475_10001450_pt1 | contig 30076 bp, 26 predicted proteins | sample tdDd471_FD_187128 | JGI IMG/M metagenome (GOLD analysis project Ga0209475, IMG submission 187128) | Marine sediment microbial communities from the Atlantic coast under amendment with organic carbon and nitrate - tdDd47.1 (SPAdes)... | ecosystem: Environmental > Aquatic > Marine > Coastal >... | reverse complement strand
GTAGTGGCAAATCACCACCAGACATATTCATACAAGGGGTTCTTTTTTCCAATAAGTAAAAAATTATTGATTTTTACACAAAATCAATAGGGATTACTATGTCTATAATTTATTTAGGACGCTATTGGAATTAAACCAACAAACATGTTGTTTCCTGAATAACCTATGTCATGTAGTCTTCTGGCTCCAACAGCTAACATTGGAAGCAATAATAAAAGTCCATACAAGTTCGGTAATACCCCTCCCATCCCAAGTGAATTATCAAGTGTTATTGCAATTAGATAATAAATAGATGCAAAAAGATAAGCCATCCAATACTCTTTACGACTAGCTCTACCCTTAAAATTTGCATAATTTTTAATGATTTTTACAAAATAATCCATAATTCTCCTTGCAATTCTTAATAAAGCAACAATTAATAATTACAAATTAATCATTATTTTTTAATATCATTTTTATTTTTTAAATTAAAGATATTTTAAATACAAAAATTAAATCATGAAAACTCGAAGACAATTCCTCAAAAATAGTTTAATCGTTACTGCTGGGTTCACCGGCTTTGGCATTCTTTCTAATAATATTATAGCATCTTGCTCTTCAAGAAAAAATGACAATGGTCTATTCTCAAAAGGCTTCGGCGAACTAGTCAATGACCCCAAAGGTATATTCGATTTGCCAAAAGGATTTACCTATAAGATTATTACTAAACAAGGACAAAAAATGTCTGATGGTTTAATCTCTCCCGGTGCAAATGATGCAATGGCTACTTTCCCATTAGACAAAGACAGGATTTATATAGTCCGCAACCACGAATTGAGCTATACCCATACTAATATTGGTGCATTTGGTAATAAAAATAAAAATTTGAAATTAGGAAAACCTGAATATTTTAATGATTATAACAAAGGCAAAGGACCTTCTATTGGCGGTACAACTACTATTATTTATAACCAAACAACTCAAGAAGTCGAAAAAGAATATATGAGCCTATTTGGCACTGAACGTAATTGTGCAGGTGGCTCAACCCCTTGGGGAACATGGATTACTTGCGAAGAATCCAACCTAAAACGTTCCATAAATCATGGATATTGTTTTGAAGTTAATCCAAACGAAGAAATGAAAGTTTCAGAGCCAAAACCAATAGTAGGAATGGGCAGATTTATGCACGAAGCAATAGCCGTTGACCCAAGAACCGGGATAGTTTATCTGACCGAGGATAAAGGCGATGGATTAATTTATCGATATATCCCAAATGTTAAAGAAAAAATGCACGAAGGAGGCAGACTTCAAGCATTAGCTATCAAAAAAGATAAATTCCAAGACACTCGAAATTGGAATAAAACAAGAATTAAAATAAATGAAAAATTAGAAACATATTGGATAGATTTAGATGATGTCCACTCACCAAACGATGACCTAAGAAAAAGAGGCAGAAAAGATGGTGCAGCTGTTTTTGCAAGAGGAGAAGGAATGTGGTGGGGAGAAAACGAAATGTACTTCTGCTGCACAAGTGGTGGCAAAGCACAAGCAGGTCAAATATTTCGTTATGTGCCTGACACTAATGAAGCAAAAGGTAAAAATAAAGAAATAGGTGGCACATTAGAACTTTTTATCGAATCGAAAGATAAAAATCAGCTTGACTCTTGCGACAATTTAACTGTAACTCCTTGGGGCGACTTGATGGTGTGCGAAGATAATGCCCACCCAAGATTAATAGGAATTACCAAAGCCGGCGAAATCTATAAATTCGCAGAAAATATCAAATATAGGTCCGAACTGACTGGTGTTTGTTTTTCCCCAAATGGCAAAACAATGTTTGTTAATATTCAACATGCTGGGCTTACCTTAGCTATTACAGGACCATGGGCAAGCAGGTCATAGATATAATTTCATTCCATTAAGATATTAATCAGAACTCCATTCCGACCATAAATCCAAACTGGAGAGTATAATTATCCCTAAGCATATTAAAACTCAAATTTGGTTTTAAATTTAAAATTCCAACTTTGATATTATAATCTATTCCAATTCTATTTATAAAATCAATCTGGGTTCCATAATTATCTAATTCTTCTAAACTTACATCTAATGGTGCAACCCCCTCATTATAATACGATATCCCAGTACCAAAAAATGCACGGAAATCCTTCAATGGATGTATATAAACAGCCAACATACCATTTACCACAGGTCTATCCAATAATATAGCATCACCTAAAACTCCTATACCAATTTTAGGTTCAGTATTGAACATATATTCGTAATTTAGCCCACCCGAAAGCCCTATATTGCTACCTGATTCTATATATGTAGAACCAAAATTTAATGCTACATCATTTCTTTTATCTAATTGTGAAAATGCATTTGTGCTGATTTTTAGCATAAATACAACAATTAAAAATATAATCTTAATCTTCATTTTACTATCAATAATTGTGAATTTCCTTACCTTACTTACGTTTATGCAATAATTATGCCTAAGCTAAATTCACATGAATTATATTTAATTGAATATCTTATTCTAAAAATTTAATATTACTAATACATTTTGGGATAAATTACGAATTAATTTAGTTAACTCTTATCAAACAAAGGATATAATTGATTATTCTCCCTATCTATCCGTTTAGCTAATGCACTAAAAATATTTTTGGATTCGCTAATAAATGCACTCGGATTGTCTTGTATTTTTAAAGCTGATGACCATTTCTTATTATAATCTCCAACAACTGCACCTATTCCTCCCATCTCTTCTTGAAACTTCTTTGCAGTTTGACTAATTTGAGCATCTGAATGACTAAGCATACTCGGGTATAATGCTTTGTCTTCCATCGCTAAATGTATGTTTAACAACCCTAATAATTGGGATAATATATTTCTGACTTCACTTGCGTCCTTGCTTAATGCATTCAAATCCAATTTTTGGCTTATTTGACCTGCTAACATAAGCATTCTTTCATGCTGGTCTCTATATGATTTTGTTTTCATGTTGTTAACCCAATGATATTATTGAAATATTGCAGCCACAATATACATAAATATTCTTAATATTAAAATTATTTAATTTATAAACTATACTGATTAAACCATTGATAGACATTTATACTCTACATTTATTAATATATACATAATAATTAGAAATCAAATCTGCTACATAATTGATTTTTTTTAAATCTGATTTTTCAGCAATCCAATTCGGTAATTGAAAAAAAATATATTAAATTGTAAATTCTAAAAAATCAACGATAAAAATATTTAAGGACTTAAAAAATGCAAGGAAAAATAGTATTAATAACAGGGGCAAGTTCAGGCATAGGCAAAGCTTCTGCGTGGAAGTTTGCAGAAAGTGGTGCTAATTTAATAATTACTGGAAGGCGAAAAGAAAGATTGTTAGATCTAAAATCAGCAATTGAAGATAAAACTGGCATGAAAGTCCAAGTATTGTCATTCGATATTAGAAATCAACATGAAGTAAAATCTGCCTTAAATAGTTTAGATGACAAATGGAAAAATATCGATATTTTAGTCAATAACGCCGGTTTGGCAGCCGGTTTAGATGAATTTCAAGACGCAAGCTTAGACGATTGGGAACAAATGATAGACACTAATGTTAAAGGTCTGCTTTATATAAGTAAAATTATTTCTAAAGAAATGAGCGAACGAAAAAGTGGCCACATTATCAATATAAGCTCCATCGCCGCCTCAAATGTATATCAAAAAGGCCATGTCTATTGTGCAACTAAACACGCCGTAGATGCTATAACAAAAGGAATGCGAATTGATTTAATGCCTTACAATGTACGCGTGTCTTCGGTTAGCCCCGGCTTAGTCGAAACCGAGTTCTCCTTGGTTAGATTCAAATGGGACAATGAAACTGCCGAAAACGTATATAAAGGTTATACCCCACTAAAAGCTGAAGACGTAGCCGACTCAGTATTTTACGTTGCTAACACACCCACTCATGTTAATATAAACGATTTGATTATTATGCCTACTGCACAACCAAATGCCTATTACTTAAATAAGGAAGAATAATAATTATACACCAATAATACTTTAAATTTCTGCAATTTTGAGCAAATCCTTGTTATTAAATAAATAATCAATACCCATATTTAGTAGTTTTTCACTATCCGAATGCAAGATTATAACCGTATCTCCGCTTATAATTTCATCGCCGTCGTTTCTTACCAATTCTAAACCAGCAGCATGATTTTCCGGAGCACCAACTAATTTAGCTAAATTAGATAACTTCGAATTATCGATACCAATAATTTTACCAGTTCTAACAGGCTTAAATTCATAAGTATATTTAGCAGTAGGAAGTTTTTTTACTGCTCCTTGTGCTGTACAAATAGCAATGAACTTATCATAAGCCTTCCCACTATCAAGAATTTCTTGAGCTTTTTGTATTGCTTCTTTCTGGCTAATATTCAATGCCATTTTAAAAATCTCTGCAGCAATTTTTATTGATTTCTTTCTTAGATCTATGGGAGCATCTTCCTCGTTTTTTAATACTTTTAATACGTCCTTAGCCTCCAAAGCAGGTCCTATTCCTCGGCCAATTGGTTTACGACCATCTGAAATTATTACTTTAGATTTTAATCCTATTTCAGAGCTTACGAATTCAAATTCAGATTTTAATTTTTCTGCAAAATCCATTGATTTGATTTTTGCTGTCAAACCAACAGGAATATCAATTAATACATGAGTCGAACCAGCAGCTACTTTTTTTGAGAGCACAGATGCAATCATTTGCCCCTTACTATCGACGTTTAATAATCGTTCAATTTTAATAAGTATATCATCTGCTGGGCTAAGTTTCATAGAACCACCCCATGCAAGACAAGCATTTTCCTTTTCTACAACATTTCTTAATTGCTCCAAATCTAATTCGATATTAGTCATCGCTTCTAAAGTATCAGCAGTACCCGCTGGCGAAGTAATTGCACGAGACGAAGTTTTTGGAATCTTCAATCCAGCAGCAGCTACTATAGGCACAACAATAGGAGTAGTCCTATTTCCCGGAATTCCTCCGATACAATGTTTATCCACAACAATATCACTGTCCCATTGGAGCCTATCACCAATATTAACCATAGCTTTCGTTAAAGCCGTGATTTCATATACATCTAAATTATTACCAGCCGAGGAAGAAATAAAAGCAGCTAAATGAACATTTGACAAAAGCCCTTGGTTCGTATCTGAAATTATTTGATTGAGTTCCTCCTGTGTGAATTTACCTCCATACATCTTCGAGCGAATTGCATTTAGTGACATATTTGGCATTTTTGCTAATTCTACTGTAATTTCATCACCTTCATCTGCTTCTAACTGATTTTGAGCAAAGTCCGAAAGACCTATTTCATTCTCAGATATAAAACCATTACTTAAAAGATGCACAGTGCCAATTATAGTTTTATTTTTGCAAGTAAGAGAAACTTTTTTCAAAACTTCTAAACCCGCTTTCACCCGAGCCTCAGATTTCAATTTCAGATACACAATTCTTTTATCTTGGGAATTTATTCCTATGTGCTTATATTTTAATTTCAAAAGTTCCATATTCTAAGTAACTTAATTATGAATAATAACAAATTTACAATCAAAAAAGCAAATAAAAATGATATTCCTGCAATTTATAATTTTATAAAACAACTTGCAATCTTTGAAGAACTAGAAGATGAATGCATAGCAAAATACGGAGATTTAGAAAAGTATATATTTAGCGAAAACAAAGTTGCCCATGTAATTATTGGTTCATTAGGAAAAAAGCAAATCTCGATGGCACTTTATTTTTACAATTTTTCTACTTTTTTAGCAAAACCAGGTCTTTATTTGGAAGACTTGATTGTTTTACAAGATTATAGAGGAAACGGATATGGAACATTAATGCTAAAAGAACTTGCAAAAATTGCAAGAGAAAATGATTGTGGTCGATTGGAATGGGCTGTTTTAAATTGGAACAAAAAAGCAATAAACATTTACGACAGTATTGGTGGCATACCAATGAAAGAATGGACAACATATAGACTTACAGGAGATGCCCTATTAAACTTCAAATAATATATTCATTTCAAAAAAAAATTTTTATTATATGAAAAATATATATTAAATTTTCGTAATTAATAAAAATATTTTACAATATTAAAATAATATAGTAGTTTACCAGTATAAATTAATTACAAATGAAACTATTTTATTTACACATAAGGAAAACCTTTATGAAAAACAATATAATCAAATTAGTAACACTATTGTCTGTAGTGTTATTTACATTCACTGTAACTGCAGAAGCTTGCGGTAATAAAAAAGCTTGTGGTAGTAAAGCAAAAACTACTCAAAAAGCAAGTATGGACAAAGACACTAAAACCTCTACAAACTACCTTACAAACAATGCAACTTTGACCTCAGATATGAAATGTGGCGAAGGCAAATGTGGCGAGGGTAAATGCGGCGAAGGTAAATGTGGCGAAGGCAAAAAAACAAACGACAAAAAATCAGAGAAAAAGTCTGATAAAAAATCTGACAAAAAATCTGACAAAAAAGAAAAGAAATCTGATAAAAAGTCTGAGAAAAAATCAGAGAAAAAATGTGGTGAAGGCAAATGTGGCGAAGGCAAATGTGGATAATCACCTTCATTTAAGTCAAAATATAAAACCAACTATGAATATAGTTGGTTTTTTTTTGCTAATTTTGAGCTGTTATAATAATTAATAAAAAAATAATGAAATCAAATAGAATATTTGCGGTTTTTTTACTCATAATCTCTACCATATTTTTAAGCCTGCAGTTTTTTGGATTCCAACATTTTGGAATTATAGACCAATTAAACAACGATATAACCAATGTAAATACAATAAAATATGCCACAATTGTCTCGCAATATACCAACTATTTGATTATACTCTTAATACCAATCGCACTGCTCTCAGATTATATTCAAAAACGTTATGAAGTATTAATCTCAGGAATAATCTTAAGTGGCTTCGGCTTCATTCTATTATCTCTACAAAATATAAATTTCTTTACTATTCTCCTATCAGCTCTCGGCACTGCTTCAATTATTGCAAATTTCCCATCACTATTAGCTTCATTATTTGATAAAAATGAAGAAAAAAGAAATCTCGGTTTCATATTGTTTTTCCTAGCTTTAACTATTGGGCAATATACCTCCTCATTTTCATTTGAAAAGATATTTGAAAAAAGTAGCATAGAACTTGGTTTCACCGTCCTTTATGTATTATTACTGATAGTACTTTTATTATTAGGATTCAGCAGAAAAGTAATTAAAAACAACATAAAAACTCTCCAAAAAAATGAATCAAAACCCAATACAATCTTTATATTTTTAACAATATTATTATTAGTAGTATCCGAAATTATGCAATTATCCATGATGGATATAACTCAAATAAAACTTGATACCTATGATGTATTTACATTAGGTCAAGCTAAATTTGACCCACAAATATTTACTGGATTTACAGGTACTTTTTCATTGTTCTTCCTTATAACACTATTTTTTGTTTACATGGTGAAAAAAAGCGGTTATAATACCAAAAATATAATATCCATATCCTTTGCATTATTAAGTATCTCTTCACTTATAATTCTACCAATAGCCTTTGAATATGAGTTCGATAAAGTAAGTTTCTTCTTTATGTTTCTCGGCAATATGTTTTTCATTGCCCTAGTTAGTTCACTCCTAATACCCTTCTCATTGGGTTTAATGGGCAAACTAACTAATCAAAAATATCTTTCAACTACTTTCTCAGTTTTAGTATTCCTTTATCTACTAGTTTATCAGTATTCTGACTTCTGGAAAATGAAGTCATCAGAAATAACAGTTCTTTTCGTAATTGGTATTAGTTTTTTATTATCAATATTAATCGTTAAGTTAAAACTTCCTAAATAATATATTTATAAATTTTATGAAAGGTTTAACATGAAAAATTTTCTAATTAATGGTATAATCTTAATATTTGCAGTTTCTAACATTCTAATTGCAGAATCTAATTATGCGAACAACCAAATAGTATTAAAGCTCAAACCAGAGCTAAACAGTAATATAATCAACAGCTTTGATACTAGTATTTTTACAAATCAAAATATACTAAACTTAAATAAAAAATATAATTTTAAATTATTGAAAAAAATTGGTGCAAGCTCAAATAGTAATTATTATTGCTTTGAATTTCAAAACAATATAGACATCATCAAAGCAATAGAAGAATACAAGTCAAGTGGATTATTCGAATTCGTAGAGCCAAACTATATAGGACAAGGTACTGGAAGCGAACCAGTTACACCTAATGACTTCTATTTTTTCCGCCAATACGGACATAAAAATGAAGGAACATTCTTTTTGTCAGAATCGAAAGTTGACGCAGACATTGATTTGGACGAGGCATGGGGTATTGAACAAGGCGACTCAAGTATAATCGTATCTACCTTAGATTCCGGCATCAGATTAGAACACCCAGAGTTTGAAGGAAGAATATGGATCAATCCAAATGAAATTAACGATGGAATTGACAATGATGAAAACGGATTAATCGATGATTTATATGGTTGGAACTATGCCTATGACAATAAGCAGTTAATTGACGATTATGGACACGGAACTAACGTTACTGGCATTATTGCTGCAAACGGAAATAATAAAATAGGATACGCAGGAGTTGATTGGGAATGTAAATTAATGACTTGCAAAGTGCTTGACAAAAACAATTTTGGTTATTATACTTGGTGGGCAGATGCCATTTATTACTCCGTTGTAAACGGGGCTAAAGTAATAAATATGAGCTTAGGTGGTGCTGGAAATTCTGCATTATTACACGATGCTGTTAAATTCGCCAAAGAAAATGACGTTACTATTATAGTAAGCATGGGCAATGCAAATTCATCTAATCCATATTACCCAGCAGCATTCCCAGAAACAATAGCCGTGGGAGCTACAAATGCAAAAGACGAAAGAGTTAATCCATTTTTTTGGGACAAAGAAAGTGGCTCAAACTTTGGTGAACATATAGATGTGGTAGCACCCGGCTCCTATATCTATGGATTAAGCAATAGCTCAGATAATAGTTATGGCTCATATTGGGGAGGCACTTCCCAAGCAGCACCTTATGTTTCTGGATTAGCTTCCTTATTATTGGCACAAGACAATACAAGAAATCCAGATGATATTAGGGCAATACTGAGACTAACTGCTGATGACCAAGTCGGAAAATCAGAAGAAGACACCGAAGGATTTGACATATATTATGGTTATGGTAGAATTAACGCTTATGAAGCCCTTAAATTTGCAGGAAATTCAATTGCAATAGAAAACACAAAAATTGAAATCTATCCAAATCCAACCGAAAAAATCCTCAATATAAATATGCCATATATAAATCAAAATTATAATATATACAATAGTTTGGGTCAAATTATTCAAACTGGCAAAACCCATAAAGGCAATTTCACTTTATATTTAGATAACTATACTTCCGGCGTATATATTTTAGAAATTATAGACTTAAGTAATAATTTAAAATCAATTCATAAGACGTTTATTAAAAAATAGATGTTACCTTTGAAAATTCCAAGTGTCATAAAAGCAATTAACAGATTGTTCAACACAAAGAATGAAGAGGTCATGAAAATGATAAAGAAATCAAGATTCTTACCTTTATTATCCAGCTTAGCGGTGAGTTTGATAATAGTTGCTTGCGACCAAATTCCAATTGACATCGGCGATGGTTTCCCTCGCGATGGCGACGGAGGTGGACCAAGAGACACAATAGTATGTGATTCTACTTGGGACAACCACGGAGACCGTGGCGGAGGCAGAGATACTATCCCAGATAGACATGGCGACCGTGATGGAAGTGGCGGAAATGACACTATCCGAGACGGTTCCGGAGACAGAAATGGTGGCGGTGATACCATTATAATATTCGACAGAAGAAATTTCTGATTATAATCCACCCCATAATTTCACAATAAAACAAAATAGCTATTTGAAAAATTAAATTCAAATAGCTATTTTATATCTATATATATTTTAGCGGTGTATCACCTTTCTTTTTTAATTTAGTATAACCTATCATCCCAAAAAAAAGATTCTACCCCAATTATTTTTATATGCTCTTTAAAATTGATATGATTGGTATTTATTACATAATTGAATTCTTGTGGAATTATAACAGAAGGTACTTTCATAATTAAAAATTTTTTCTCTTTATACCATTTGCTACCAATATTTTGTAGTATATGATATGAATTTATACTTCGCCAATTTTTTGGTAAATTTGCCAAATCAACACTATCAATAAATTTCTCGATTCCGTCATCTAAACTGATTACAAGCACCCTATAATTATTATCTAAATTTATATTATTTCTATGCACAATCATTTCCAAAGTAGCTAAACTTCTCGATTGACTTACATAAATTACCATTTCATTTTTTTTATTCCACCTATTAGCAATTCCAGAAGCAGAAAGCGAATTTGCATATTTCTCAGCAACAATTCTATAAAAAAGCATTTAGACATTATCCCCATATTCCATTGCTGTAAGCCTATCATCAATAAACCTTATTCCCGAAATTGTATTTAGATGGTCAGAAGGTTTTCTATTATCAAAAAATAAATTTTCTTTATTGAGCCAATCAGTAAATTCTTTATTTGTTGAAAACACCTCTTTTCCATGCTCAAACAGAGATAATAATAATATAATATGTTCTATTAGTTTATCATTGACTACATTATTATTTTTTCTATACTCTCTAAATGTTTTAACATTTATGTTTAACCACTCAGCAAGAATACTATCCTTTACATTAGATATTTCTCTTAATGTACTATAATTTGACCATTCTAATTTCTGCGTTAGCAAATTAATTATCTCCGAATTTGAAGGGCTTATCGGAATATCATATTTAATATTTTCTACCATCGGTCATAATATAATATTTATAAAAAAAGACATTTTACCTTTCAAACGAAGGAGATTATTCCTTATTGTAATAATCAATATTAATACATATATATTCCAGCTTATCATTCATCAAAAAGTTAAAAAACTACCCTCTAAATAAAGGAAAATTCTTTGTCAATTCCTTTACTTCATTTTTAACAACATTATGCACATTGTCGTCTTTGATGTTTCTAATTACTTTATCTATCATCACTGCCAAAGTTTCCATATCGTTTTCTTTCATCCCTCGTGTAGTCATTGCCGGCGTACCAATCCTTATTCCTGATGTTACAAGAGGCGATTTATCATCTTTCGGAACTGCATTCTTATTGCACGTAATCCCAGAATTATCCAAAGCAATTTCCGCATCCTTCCCAGAAATATCTTTATTCCTCAAATCAATTAACATTAAGTGATTATCCGTGCCACCACTTATGATATTATAATCTAAAACTGAAAGTGAATGTGCTAATGCCTTAGCATTCTTTATAACTTGCCCAGTATATGTTTTAAAATCATCTTGAAGACATTGTCCAAATGCAACTGCTTTTGCGGCTATTATATGCATCAATGGTCCACCTTGTAAACCAGGCATCACCCAAGAATCTATCAATTCGCCCATTCTTTTTACTCTGCCAGATTTAGGTGCTATCACTCCTCTTCTATTTTCGTAATCTTTCCCTAACATTATAATTCCACCACGTGGACCACGCAAAGTTTTATGAGTAGTCGATGTAACCACATCACAATGTGGAACAGGATTTGTCAAATGCCCTTTAGCAATTAAACCAGCCGGGTGAGCAATATCAGCAAATAAATACGCACCAACAGAATCTGCTATTTCTCTAAATTTTTTAAAATCAATATCCCTCGAATATGCTGATGCACCAACAGTTATTAATTTAGGTTTATGCTGAAGTGCCAAATCTGCAGCATTCTCATAGTCTATTATCCCAGTTTCCGGATTCAAATAATATGGCACAAAATTAAAAAATTTACCCGAAAAATTTACCTTTGAACCATGAGTCAAATGTCCCCCATCTTCAAGGGCTAATCCCATTACAGTATCGCCATAATCGATAAACGAAAAATATGTAGCAATATTTGCCGAAGAACCACTATGAGGCTGAACGTTTACATACTCCGCACCAAATAGTTTTTTTAATCTATCTCTCGCCAAATCCTCAGCAATATCAACAAATTCACATCCACCATAATATCTTTTGCCAGGATACCCTTCTGCATATTTATTAGTCAATAATGAACCCGCCGCTTCGAGTACTTCCGCCGATACAAAATTCTCACTTGCTATTAATTCTACCTTCTCGTGTTGCCTTTTACCTTCTAAGTTCAAAGCATTAAATAATTCTGGGTCTGTTTTTTCTATTGTTTTATACATATCGCAATTCAATATATTAAAATTAAGTTTAATTTAATCTCAAAAATAATGAAATAATACATAATAATATAGTATTAATTGCAACCCCATTTTTAACATTAGTACAAATAATAAAAAAATAGCCCCCATAAAAAAATATGGGAGCATACTATTGCAATAGGAAGCTTTTATATATTAAATATTAAATCCCCATTATTCATTATTCTTTCAAAAATCAATAATTGATTTAACAAAAAACCATGAATTGCTATAAATAGCATAACAAATAAATATAAAAGCTACTACTTTATGCCCAAAGTAAAAAAGGAGAAAATTATTCTCCTCTTTATTCGCGTTCTTTTATGCGGTTTTATTTGCCCGGTCCAGATGGTTTCCCTTCACGGTCTGGTGGTGGCAATGTATCTGGCCAATCATCTACCCAGTCCATTGTTGTGCTATAATGCGAACTTGATTGGAATTGCTGAAGAGCAACTTGTCCTTCAGTCTCGTGATAATACACCGCAGATACTGCTTGCATATTATCTTGGTAAATACCATTTACTTCAGTATATGTGTATTCCTGATTTGGAACCAAAAGGTTCAAGTAAAACAGTATGGCTACTATCATTTCAGTCATCTGTTTCCTCCTTGAAATGTTATGAAAATAGTTATTTAAGGTGAAGTCCTTCGACTTGTATTTTACAAATTAGATACCATTTAGTATTTTAATAAAATATTAGATAGTTTAATAATATTTCAATATATTGTAACAAATTGAATATTAAAGAGTTTATATAAGAAATATCATAAGTGATATTTTTGGTATGATATTGGCTATATCTATACAGTATATAAAAAAAACCACCAATTAGGTTAAGTATTTGAAGAATATAGTAATTATAGCAAGTTTAATTATTTTTAATTCATTTTTCTTACTTTCAGAAAATAGATTAGAAAATAGTGATTTTAATTATGGTAAGTCCAAAATTCATAAATTAATTGTTAGTTATGAAAACAATTCAGATAGATTCTCCATTGAAAAAAAAGAAAAACTTATAGAAGAAATTAGTAATATCTCTGACAAAATAAATTATAATTATGGCGTTGCTTATTCTAAATATTTATTTGCCGATTTAGAATACAGTCAGGAAAATTATAATAAAGCACTTTCAAATATTAAAAAATCTGAAGATATCTTTAAAGATAAAAAAGATACATTATACGAAAAAAGTATAAACTTAACATCCTTAATTTATATAAAATTAAAACAATTTAAACAAGCAAAACAACAATTATTAATACTTAAAAATATCCTAAAAAAAGATAGCAAGGAACATGAAACATATTATCGGATGGTATATGTTTGTTATAAATTAAAACAAAATGCAGAAGCATTAGAATATTTAGAGAAATATTATAAAACTATTGATAAAAATAATAAATCTGACTTAGCAGATGCATATAATTACTATTCCATAATCTACAAACAAATGGGCGATGAAAAATCATTAGAAAAAGCCCTTGACTACAAACACAAACAATTAAAATTATTAACCGGTTCCAAAGATTACGAATCCCTACATTATATTTACTTTGATACTGCTGAATTATTAAAAGACTTAAGATTATATGATGAAGCAATTGCTCAATACAAAAAAGCATTAGAAGTTATTGACAAAGCTGAAAATAATATGTTTAAAAGCAAATATATGGTAAACCTATCTTATGTTTATAAACATGTAAACGAAAATGATAAAGCCATAAATTTACTATTAGAGGCATATAATTTAGTCAAATCCGAACTTAAGAATAAAGATATTACACTTTATGAAAAAGAGTATTACAATTTGGGCTTCTCTATTGTCGCAAATAATCTTGGTGCATTTTATAAAGAAAAAAAAGATTATGAAAAAGCCTCAAAATTTATAAAAGAGTCCTTAGAAATCGGATTAAAATACAAATCATACAAAGAATTATCATCGCAATTTGCCACAATGGCAGAAATCTATGTACACTTAGAAAGGTATCAAGAAGCAAATAAATATATCGATAAAGCAAGAGAAATTTCCAACGGCAAAGAAGATAAAACATCTTTACTTAATTTATTAAGCCTAATCAGTAATTTATATGCCGCAAAAAATAACTTTAAAGATGCTTACCAATTAAAAATGGAGTTCATCCACTTAAAAGACTCCTTATTGCTTACAGATAATGCCAAAGATTTGGTTGACAAATCACTTAAATTCTCTAACGACCAACTTAGTACTACTGCCGAACAAACACAAAGCGAACTTAGTTTCTACAAACAAATCACTTTTTATGCCATTATCATTCTGATTTTATTAGGAATAATAATCAAATTTATCTTTTCAAAATTAAAAATGAAAAGACTTCACGCCGCTCAAATCGAATCAAAAAACAAACAATTAAACGATAAAAACAAGCAACTCGAAGTTTTCAATATCGAACTAACAAGAAAAGAAGAACTATTACATTATCAAAATGAACAATTACAAAAAAATGAACAGAAACTTCAAGACCAAAACGAACAATTATCTATCTTTAATTCCGAATTAATGAATAAAGAGGATAAACTAAAACAACAAAATATTGTCCTCGTAAAAAAAGAAGAAGAACTAAAAGACCAAAATGAAAAATTGAGACAAAAAGAAAATGACTTAGAAGCACAAAACAAACAATTAGTCATTTTTAACAGAGAAATCAATGAAAGAGATAGACAATTAGTCGAGTCAAACAAAGAATTAGAATACATAAATAAACAAAAAAATATTCTCCTATCCATAGTAGGACATGATTTGAAAAACCCTATACAAGGGATATTATCTACTTCTGAAATCTTAACATCATACTTTTGGGAAAAAGACAAAAAAGAACTATTCCCTTCACTCACCATGATTAAAAAGTCCGCAATTAGTTTGAAAATGCTAATCGAAAATGTCTTCGAGTGGGCAACCTCCCAAACAGGACAACTAAAATTAGACTTCAAAGAAATTAATTTATATCATCTAACAAACGATATAAAATCATTCCTACAAGGTGTTGCTACCGAGAAAAAAATAAATATCGGCAATTATGTTGAAGGCGACCACATAGGATTAATAGACTTAGGAACTATCTCAACTGTCCTGCGAAACCTTATGTCAAATGCCGTCAAATTTACAAATGAAAACGGCGATATTATTATCTCCTCAGAAGAATATGATAACAAATTTATCCAATTAAATGTTATTGATACCGGAATCGGAATGGACCAAGAAACAATAGATAAATTATTCGATTTCGAAACTAAAAAATCTAAATATGGTACAAAAAATGAAAAAGGTACAGGACTCGGACTCCTTCTAGTCAAAGAATTTGTTGAACTCAACGGCGGACAACTATTTGTCAAATCCCAATTAGGAATGGGTTCCACATTCTCTTTCACCGTCAAAAAATCTGAACCAAAATCAAATCCAAAACCACATAGAATTATTGAATTACCTAAAGAAGATGAAATTGTACAAACTGATATAGACGTATTAAAAGAACTACTAACAAATAATAATTAACCTTAATTAAAAGAATTATTTATAATAATAATTGTTAAAATTACTATTTTTCATTAGATTACACTCATTATTCTATAAATTTTGAGTTATTATTTACATGAAAAACTATATAGTAATACTATTATTATTAAGTATTGCAACTTTGTTCTATTTAAAAGCTAATGATTTTATTACTATTGGGTCAGACGATGCAAATATTTACTTTACCTATGCCAAAAACATAACTGAAACAAGTGATATCACCTACAACCAAGGTGGTGAAAGGGTGGAAGGCTACACCTCCACATTATGGCTTTTTATAATCACCATATTATACAATCTAACTACCGATTTTGAAATTCTTCTAATAATTTTAAACCTACTAATTGTCTCACTTGCAGTCTTTTATTCAATCGGAGCAATAAATAAATTATTACACCAAAATAATTTCTTCAACCACTCATCAATATTTTTATTGCTATTTCTAATATTCTACCCAGGATTTATAGAGTGGAATATCATCAGCCTTTTGGAAACTGGATTATGGACAACCCTATTTACCATCACATTCATAAATATCATCATCAACAAATCCGAAAAACTCAACTTCCTTTTAATCCCACTATTAGTAATAACAAGACCAGAGTCAACACTATGGATATTAATACTCATCTCATTAATTTTTATAAGAACTTTCTATCAAAATCGAAACATAACATTAGCATTTAAAAAATCAACCCCCTATTTATTAATTTTTATCATATCCTACGCCCTATTAACTTATTTCAGATACGAATACTTCGGATATTTTCAAGCAAATACATACTATGCAAAAGTATCCACCGATAAAATTCATAACCTAATGCAAGGGATTAAATACGATATTAGATTCCTAATCTCAAATTTATTTCAAATATTAATAATCGGCCTAATAATCAAAAATATCCCCAAAATAATTGATTATAAAAATCTAAACCTAAGCTATCTTATTCCAGTAATCATCATCTTCACTGCCTATTTCATTCCCTTAGTTACCAGTGGCGACCATTTCAATTTATTCCGATTTTTCCAACCCTATCTGATTTTTTTCTTCATATTTTTTATAAAATCAACAGAAGTTCAAAATTTCTTATCAAAATTCCAATCCTACATATCAAATAAAAAAATATTAATCATAAGTATAGTACCAATAGTTTACTCACTGCTAAACATAGGAAATTTCTATCAATTAAATGCACTATTCCAAAATAGCACTTCCCCCATATTCCAAGAAATGAACATAGCAAAAGACGAAAGAAACTCAGGCGAAAAACTTAATTTAATGTTCAATAAATCAAAACCAAGTATTGGAGTACTCACTGCCGGTGGGATAGCATATAAATACGAAGGAGATATTATAGATTTATTAGGCTTAAATAATGCTCAAATGGCACATGCAAATAAACTAAAATACGGAGTCCGAGGCCACGCATCATTCGATAAAAATACTTTTTTTGAATTAAAGCCAGATATATTTTTTGGTTGGTTTGTTCAAGATACCTCAAACGTAAAAGCTATTCATAAAACTGATAATTTCAAAGAACACTTCTTTAATAAAGTATTCAAAAACCTATATTTTGACGAACAATTTAAAAATGATTACTTACCAATCCTAATAATCGATAAAAAAAATAACTTAAATTATAATGCTTATATTTACAAAAATTCAATCCAGATATTAAAAAATAATAATTTAACCTATGTTTTATTATGATTTATCTTAATTAAAAAAGGAATAATAAATGAATATCGAAACACTACGGGAATACTGTTTAAACAAAAAAGGCGTTAGCGATTCATTCCCATTCGACGACAATGCCCTGGTTTTCAAAGTCCTAAATAAAATGTTCTTAATAATACCAATAAATAGTAACCCACTAAACTTTACAGCTAAATGCGACCCATATAAAGCCGTCAAACTAAGAGAAGAATACGAATCAATTAACCCTGGCTATCATACAAATAAAAAACATTGGAATACAATAGAAGTAAACCCAGACATAAGCGATGATTTAATCTATGACTTAGTTAATCACTCCTACGACTTAGTAGTCTCCGGCTTAACCATAAAAGACAAGGAAAAATTAAATTCAATGTAACACTTATAATTAATATCTTCATAGCCTTCGTCCTATACCCAATTCACCAACTCTTCAATAGAAAAGTATCAAGAATCTTAGTTAAAAAAGGCGGCGGTACTGCAATTCAAAAAATCATTAAGGAGTTTAATGAGAAAAAACAAAATACTGCGAAGTAAGTAAAAAAAGCATTGTTTGGATATTCTGATATATTATTTTATTTTGTGTCAAACTCAAACAAGCAACTACATGAAACTTTTAATTTCTTCTTTTTTATTTATTATTATAACTTCAAACCTTTCTGCTAATCTTAAAGGTCAAGCAATAATAGATTCACTAATTAGCGAATTGCCAAATTTCGAGCAAGACACTAATAAAGTAAATTTATTATCAATTTTATCCTTCTCCTTATACTCATCTAATCCCGACAAGGGAATCGAATATGGTATTATGGGAGTTGATTTAGCTAAAAAACTGAATTGGAAAAACGGATTAGCCGATTGCTACAATTCAATAGGCGTAAATTACTCTTACGGAAAATATAATTTAGAAATGGCAATAGATTATTATTTCAAATCACTCGAAATAAATAAAGAAATTGAAAATAAAAATGGTGTTGCAGGGAATCTTGGAAATATTGCAATGATATACAAAAACCAAGCTGAATATGACAAAGCTATCGAATATTATAACAATGCACTTAAAATTAATAAAGAACTTAAAAACAAAAATGCCGTTGCAAATAAACTTGGAAATATCGGAAATATTTATAAAATAAAAGCCAATTATCCAGAAGCTTTAGATTATTATACCAAAGCCTTAAATATAATGAAAGACTTGCAAGATAAGAAAGGTATTTCTGATAATCTTGCTAATATAGGTGGGATTTACAAAAGACTATCAAATTTTCCAAAGGCATTAGAGTTTTATCATAAATCTTTAAAAATAATGGAGGACATTGGTAATAGGAATGGCATTGCTATCAATTTAGGGAATATTGGAATTATTTATAAAAATCAAGCTGACTATCCAAAAGCATTAGATTATTATCAAAAAGCATTGAAGATTACAAAAGAGTCAGGAAATGAAAAAGGAGTAGCAGGAAACCTCGCAAATATAGGAGTCATATATAATCTTCAATTAGACTATAAAAAATCACTAAAACACTATAATCAATCATTAGAAATATTTGAATTACTTGGTGATAAAAGAGGAATAGCAAATAATTTAATAAATATAGGAGCATTATATCAAAAACAATCCAATTTTGCTGATGCCTTAAATCATTATCATAATGCTTCTGGTATTTTAGAAGAACTAGGAGATAAAAGAGGACTGGGAATTAGCTTAGGTAATATGGGGGAATTATATTTTTCATTATCCCAAGATTCTATAATTAATAGTATTGAAAAATCTACTAATTTACTTAGCTTAAATAAAAAAGTAAATTTGAATAAAAGTATAGAACTATTGAAACAATCTATTGATATTTTAGAGTCAATTGGAGAATTATTTGTCCGTTCCTCAGTAATAAAAACTTTAGCAAACGCCTATAAACAAAGTTCGGATATTGTAAATTCTGATAAATATATTAGAGAGTATATGGACTTAAAAGATTCTGTATTCAACCATGAAAAAGCTAAAGAATTAGGCTACATGACTGCAGAAAGAGATAGATTAGTTGAAGACAGAAAATTAGAACAAGAAGCAAGAGAAAAAGCCAAAAAAATCGCTTATAGAAATAACACCCAATACTTGTCAATTTCCATTTTCATTATCCTTCTCGGAATTCTGATGATGTTAAACGGTAAAATCAAAATGTCAGAATGGGTCGCACGCGGTTTAGTTTTTATCACTTTCATTCTACTTTTTGAGTTTATTTTAGTAATCATTGACCCAATAACAGACGATTATTCCGAAGGCGAACCATTCGTAAAGCTCGGCATAAACCTTTGCATAGCCTTCGTCCTATACCCAATTCACCAACTCTTCAATAGAAAAGTATCAAGAATCTTAGTTAAAAGAGGCGGTGGCACCACAATTCAAAAAATCATAAAGGAGTTTAATGAGAAAAAAGGAGATACTTCTAAAAATATTTAACCAAACCCAGACCAAAATAACGAGTAATTATAATTTTGCTTTTATAAGGTACATTATATCTTCTAAATCCCATTTTTCTTCTATACCATCAATTTGCATAACCTCTTTCATAATCCTTTCCTGCTCAAACCCAACTTTAGCAGCCTCCGAATATGGAATATGACTAAATGTAACTTGACTATATAAAGGCATCCATTTATCAGGATATAACTTAGAAAATTTAGCCTCAATCCTCTTTTGCAATAAGAATTTTGGGTCAGCAACATAATCTCTCATCACATGATAATTATGCAGTGATAAATTTTGCATAGCATCAGCATTTGCCTTCCTATTCTCCTCATATTCTTTAAATATAAGCTCCCAGTTATCCTCATGTTTTTGCATTATCTCCCACATTATAGTCAAATCTTCAAATCCACAGTTCATACCCTGCCCATAAAATGGTACAGTAGCATGAGCCGAATCCCCAATAAGTACTGTTTTCCCATAAGACCACGGATAACATTTTATCAGAGCTAAAGACGACAGCGGATGACTACTCCAATGCTCACTTATGTCCGGCATTAATTTATAAAAATCAGGGAATACTTCCTTAAAGAAATTCTCCACAGATTTCTTATCATTTAGCTTATCAAAAGAATATTCATGATTCTTAAATGGCATAAATAAAGTACAAGTAAACGAACCATCTTCATTTGGTAAGGCTATCAGCATAAACCTACCTCTCGGCCAAATATGCAAAGTATTTTTTGCTAACCTATAAGAACCATCTTCATAAGCCGGAAGTAGAATCTCCCTATATCCGTCTTCTACATACTCCTGCGAAAAATTAAATCCTGCTACTTTTTGCATAGATGTATATCTAACTGCTGAAAAAGCACCATCAGCTCCAAATATCAAATCAGCTTCATCTTCCACTATTTCATCAGTCTCTGTATTTTTTAGCTTAATCTGACCAGCAAACAAATCTACATCTATACATGTATGATTATAAATTATCTTAGCATCTCCATATTCCTCTGCTATATCCATCATTTTAGCATTTATTCCACCACGCGAGACCGAATATATCGCTTCGTCTTCTTTCCCATAAGCCTGAAAAGTAAGTTCCCCATCCAAATCGTGCATCGTTCTGCCATACATTGGAATAGCCATTTTCCTTATTTCCTCAGCAACTCCTACCGTCTCTAATGCTTTCCAACCCCTATTAGACAAAGCAAGATTGATTGATTTGCCAGCTTTAATATCTGCCCTCCTAATATCCGAACGCATTTCATATATCACTACTTCATACCCTGCCTTAGACATATATACGCCCCACAGAGAGCCTACCAAACCGGCGCCTACTATAATCACTTTTTTATTTTTCATATTTCTCTTTTTCATAACTTATTTATATCTTTAACCAAGTGCAAATATAAATAAATTAATATGATTATTTCAATCTAATCATTACCTAATTTATTGTGCTCAAGATTACTTATAACTTAATAATCTAATTAATTTCCTTTAATTGTCCCTCATTCAAAAGTCTCAAAACTTCAGTCATATCATCAGGCAACGGAGCTTCAAAACTAACAGTTTCATTAGAAATTGGATGAATAAACGACAACCGTGCCGCATGAAGCATCTGCCTTTTAGCAATCCTCAAACATTGCTCTGCTAATTTCCGTTTCCTCGGACTTCCTCCCCCCACAACAATACTATCCCCACCATAAGTAAAATCTCCAAATAATGGATGCTTATTATGTGAAAAATGCACCCTAATCTGATGTGTCCGCCCAGTCCTCAATTTCACCTTAACATAACTAGTGAACTCCTGCTCTTCTTCTACCCAATAGTCAGTTATAGCATGTTTCCCATCATTTTTTAATACAGCATATTGCATCCTGTACCTCGGCGAACGCCCAATATTCCCTTCAATCGTGCCTGACAGACTTTTCATTCTTCCCCAAATAATAGCCCTATATTCCCTCGAAATAGTCCTATCCTTAAATTGCTCTGCCAAAAGAGTATGTATCTCCGGCTTCTTAGCAATAACTAAAAGCCCAGAAGTATCCTTATCTAACCTATGAACAATCCCAGGTCTAACCTCATCAGAAGCAAACAAAATACCTTCATTTAAACCCTCCTCCTCCTCGTCAACTTCTATTTTTATAGAATCTCTCTGTCCCAAATGATAAATAAGAGCATTTACTAAAGTACCATACCTATTCCCCAAACCCGGATGAGTTACCATACCAGCTGGCTTATTAACTACCAATAAATACTCATCTTCAAACACAATGTCAAAAGGAATATTTTCAGGTATTAGCTCCATAGGCGGCATACGAAAAATAGTGCAATTTACCCTATCTCCCGCCTTAATCTTTTTACTCGCTTTTATTAATTTTCCATTCACTTTAACGCAATCCCCATCTATTGCTCGCCTTACTTTCGTCCTAGTAGCATTATGGATTTGTTGCGTCAAATATTGGTCTATCCTTACCGGCTTAACACCTTTCGAGATAACAAACTCAAATTCTTCCGAAATCTTATCCGGATAATTCCTTTTGTCAATTTCTTCATTCTCAGTATTTATGTTTCTCTTTTGCATTAATTTAATTACGATTATAAGAATAGATTTTTTTAACTTGCATTACCATTGCAAATTAACAAAAAAAAGAATAATTATGATTAAGCGAATAATATTACCATTATTATTAATCCTTTCAACACTATCAATACTACGTGCAGACAAAGTTGATAAACTAGCCGAATATAAAAAACTTAATAAAATGGAGTTTAAAACATCGTATCAAAGCTACTCCGGCTCCGGATATTACGATAATAAAAATGATTTGTGGCCTGACCGTGCCATTAATTTACGTGATACCATCAATAACAATCCATATAAAGTAACAGAAATCTATGATATGATTTCCTACGAAATAAATTTCTTACTAAAATACAATTTCTCCAAAGATTTTAGCATATTCCTCGCTTCATCTTATTTAAACCAAGAACTTAATTTTAAAATCAATCTTATAGATTCTATTGCAAACGGCAATTCACACGAGCTATTAACAGATGAATATAAAGAACTTAGAAAAGACAAAGCTAACTCACTTTTTAAATATTTGAGATTAGGTGGTAAATATAAATTATTAAATGATAAGTTTTTATTATTCGTAAACTCAGGTATGAATATCCCATTTCACGCCCATAATTCCGCATTCAATGACCCAAATGTTGAATTCTTATCCTCCGGTGCATTCCAATTCTACGGCGGAATAGAAATAGGATATAAAACAGAAAATAATACTTTTTTAATAGGCACTAACTTCAACTATCAAGACGAAGAACACCCAAATCAATTAATCCTTTCACTAAAATTCCACTTAGAAAAAATAGAAAGAACAAAAATCAATGCTAAATTATTTTATGTCCAACCCCTCGGCTTAGATTTGAAAGATGATGATGATAATATTTTAAATGATTTAAACAACAATTATTATAATTTCGACCCATATTTCGAAGCCCTCTACGAGTCTTTTTTACTCGGAGATATAGGCTTTGATTTCAGAATCACACCCCAAATAGATATTTCTTTTTCTTACCAAGTAAAAATATTTGGAAGTAACACAATGGATTTAAAATCATTCAAACTCGGTGGTTCATATAGATTTTTAGAATAATTCTAAAACAGAATACATAAAAACTATTTACTAACTTAAGATACTAATTTATCTACCCTATAAATTTACTTATTACTTAATACCTTGCCGAAATATTTTAATACAAAAAATCTTCATTCTTCCACCAATCTTTTAAAAATATTTTGTATTTTTGTATAATATGCAATATGCGGTTCAAATAAAAGATTATAATTAATGGCAACAGAATACGAAGCAGTTATTGGATTAGAAGTCCATACCCAATTATTAACTAAAAGTAAAGCATTCTCATCGAGTGCAACACAGTTTGGAGATATACCCAATTCAAATACTGACCCAGTTACACTCGGTATGCCCGGCACATTGCCAGTGCTTAATACTAAAGTGATTGATTATGCAATCAAACTCGGACTTGCTACTAATTGCAAAATCAGAAATAAATTCGGATTTGCCCGTAAAAACTATTTCTACTCAGACCTCCCAAAAGGTTACCAAATTACCCAACATGAAGACCCAATCTGTTTCGATGGACACATTGACATAGAACACGATGGAGAAATAAAAAAAATTGGCTTAACAAGAATTCATATCGAAGAAGATACAGGCAAATCAATACACGACCTCGACGTTGATACCCTAATTGACTTCAATAGAGCCGGAATCCCACTCCTCGAAATAGTATCCGAACCAGACATTCGCTCAGCCGAAGAAGCATACCAATATTTGACACAACTCAAACAAACAGTTCTTTACCTCGGCATTAGCACAGGCAATATGGAAGAAGGAGCATTGCGATGCGATGCAAATATTTCAATACGCCCAAAAGGTCAAAAAGAATTTGGCACTCGAACCGAAGTCAAAAACATGAACAGCTTCCGTAACGTCCAAAAAGCCATCGAATTTGAAATCAAAAGACAAATAGATTTAGTCGAATCCGGCGGCAAAGTTACACAAAATACAATGATGTGGGACGGAGGCACTAACTCTACAAAAGTAATGAGAACAAAAGAAACTTCAAATGATTATCGCTACTTCCCAGAGCCAGATTTACCTATCTATACTCTCCAACAAAAACAAATTGACCAACTAAATTCAGAACTACCAGAATTACCCTTAGAAAGAAAATTCAGAATAGCCAAAGATTATGAAATCCCTCTCTACGATGCCGACGTTATGGTATCCGAAAGAGAATTAGCAGACTATTACGAAGAAGCATGCTCCAATTTGTCAAATAAAACCCCAAAAAATAACAAACTAATTAGTAATTGGATAATGACCGAAGTATTACGAATCAAAGCAGAAAAAAATATTCCAATGTCAGAAATGGATGTGCCTTCTTTTATAATCACAGATATTGTTGATTTACTAAACGAAGGAAACATCTCAAGTAAAATTGCAAAAGAGATTTTCCCAGAAGCAATCTCTCAAAAAAAATCACCAAAATTAATCGTAGAAGAAAAAGGTTTGAAACAAGTTTCCGATTCAGGGTTAATTAAAGACATAGCAAAAAAAATTATAGATGATAATCCCGAATCTGTAGAAAAATATAAAAGCGGAAGAGGAAATATCTTCGGCTTCTTCGTCGGTCAAGTTATGAAACAAACACAAGGCAAAGCAAACCCTAAAATGGTTAGCGATACGATAAAAGAATTATTAGAAAATTAAATTAATATAAATTATAGGTATAAATATGGCGAAAGCTACAACGAAAGCAAAAGATGCAAAAACGATAAAAAATAGTAAAACAAAAACAACTGCTAAAGCTACCACTAAAACAGCTAAAAAGCCAGCAGCAAAAAAAGTCTCAAACCAAAAAACTGGTAAAATGACCTATGGTGGTAAAAAAATCGACGTAATCCTATCCTCAAAATTCGATATGAAAGGCTTCAAAAAAGAAGAAATTATCGAACTATATAAACTCAATCACCTAGCAAGAAAATTAGACGATAAAGCCGCTCTATACTTAAAAATGGCAAAAGGTTGGTCATACCACGCTCCATTCGGCGGACATGACGGCATCCAAATGGCACTCGGAAAAGCCTTCCGCCCAAACAAAGATTATTTATTCCCATACTACAGAGATTTCCTCACCTCAATGGCTGCCGGATTAACCCCAGAAGAAATTATTTTAAATGGTCTCTCAAAAGCAACCGACGTAGCTGGCGGTGGAAGACACATGTCCAATCACTTCGCCAAACCAGAAATAAACGTACAAAACGTTTCCTCATGTACTGGTAATCATTCTGTTCACGCCTCAGGTCTTGGACGTGCCATTAAAAAATACGACGGAGACGAAATAGTTTATTACTCATCAGGCGAACAAGCAGTTGCAGAAGGATATTTCTACGAAGCAATTGCCTCAGCAGACTTCGACAAAGCTCCAGTAATTTTCGTACTTCAAAATAATGGTTTCGGAATTTCAGTTCCATTAGAAGAAGTTTCAAGTAATATGAACATGGCAGAAAGATTCTCAGGCTTCCAAAATGTAAAAATTATAAATGTCGATGGACTCGATATGTTCGCTTGTTTCAAAGCAATCAAAGAAGCACAAAAATATATCAAATCTGGAAAAGGACCGGCAATAGTCCACGCCGAATGCGATAGAATTGGCTCCCATTCCAACTCCGATAAACAAGAAAATTATAGAACCCCTGAAACATTAGACAAATTAAAAAGAAGAGACCCACTACTTCAATTCAGATACCAAATCATCAAAAATAAAATTCTTACCAATAAACAACTCGAAGATTTAGAAGAAGAAAACCGCCAAGCAATATTTGCAGCCGCAGACAAAGCCGAAGCCCAACCCGAAGTGGACCCAAGCGACTGGAATCAATTTATTATACCAGAACCAGCATTTTCTGGAACAGAGCAAGCATTAGACCAAAACGCAGAGCAAATTTCATTGCTCGAAGGAATAAACCTCGCACTAAAACAAGAATTTAGAAAAAACAAACATACATATATGTGGGGTCAAGATATAGGTAAAGGTGGAGTATTCAACGTAGTAAAAGGAATGCCCCAAGAATTTGGTAAAGACAGAGTATTTAATGCCCCAATCGCAGAAAATATGATTGTCGGAACCGCAAACGGATTTAGCCGTTATAGAGATGACATCAGAGTTGTAGTAGAAGGTGCCGAATTTGCAGATTATTTCTGGCCAGCTATGGAACAATACATCGAATTAGCTCACGAATATTGGAGAAATAAAGGACAAAATGCACCAAACGTTACCCTACGTGTAGCCTCCGGTGGCTATATCCAAGGTGGTTTATACCACTCCCAAACCATCGAAGCAGCCTTAGCCACAATCCCAGGAGTACGAATAGTTTACCCAGCATTCGCCGATGATGCAGTAGGACTAATGAGAAATAGCATCCACTCCAAAGGACCAACAATGTTCCTTGAGCCAAAATTTGCGTACAACTTCAAACCAGCCTACGGACCAACACCTCCAGATGACTACATAATCCCATTCGGAAAAGCCAAAGAACGCAGAGCTGGAACAGACATCACAGTAGTAACTTACGGAAACGCAGTCCACATGGCTAACTTTGCCGCTCAAGAACTAGAAAAAGAAGGAGTATCAGTCCAAATCCTCGACCTACGCTCGATAGCACCATGGGACAAAGAAGGAGTAATCGAAGCAGTAAAGAAAACCGGAAGAGTATTAGTAACCCACGAAGACAACCTAACAGGTGGTTTCGGCGGAGAGATAGCAGCAACCATAGCCAAAGAAGCATTCGACTACTTAGATGCACCAGTAAATAGATTAGGCTCAAAAGACGTATTCGTAGGATTCGCAAAAGCATACGAAACCGAAATCCTAATCCAAATAGCAGACGTAAAAGCCGCAATATTAGAAACAGTAAGATATTAACCCAACAAATATCTCAATCAAAAAAAAGCTACTCAAATCCGAGTAGCTTTTTTTTATTAATTTTTAGGGTTAAATTAAATTTTTAAATACTTGAAGCTAATTTATTTGTATCACTATAATTCAAACTAAATAGATTCCCTTGCTTAGGTTCAAGTTCTATTTTTTTTATGCACTCATCATTAAACAATTGGAATTTTACCTGTTTGGCGATTTCTTCAACCATTGGAACTACAATAGAATTTCCAATTCTATTGTATAGTTTTGCTTTAGAACCATTGAGGATAAAATTATCATTGAAGCCCATTAATCTATAACATTCTCTTACTGTTAATTTCCTTACTCTTCCCTTATGTAATATAAAATATCTCCCGCCTGATTCTTGAGACGAAAGAGTTGGGTGAGTTCCTTTTGCAGAATATATTCTATTTGGTTGTTTATGTACACGCGATAAATGTTCTGTATTGTCTTTAACACCTTTTGTTCTTAAATTCTTATTCCTATATCCAACAAATATTAATCCAGATTTTTGCTTCGTTCTTTTTTGAATTAATGTGTATTCATTCTCATCTAAATATTCAAAATCACCATCATCTTCTAAAATATCTTCTAATTTAATATGCGATGTTGTCGTTAATTTATTAAAATTAAACTTAACGCCATCCAAAGAGGCAACAATTATAGTACGTTCTCTATTTTGTGGAACACCAAAATTAACGGCATTTAACACGTCCCAATTTACAGTATATCCAATATCCATCAAAGAATGAAGTACAATTTTTAAAGTATTTCCATTGTCATGGTTTTTGAAATGTTTTACATTCTCAAGTATAACAGCTCGTGGTTTTGATGTTTTAATGATTCTTAAAATATCAAAAAAAAGAGTACCCCTTGTATCACTAAACCCCCTTTTTTCTCCAGCAATACTAAACGGCTGACAAGGAAATCCGGCTGTTAAAACATCAAATTTTGGTATCGATTGAACAGGAATTTTGGTAATATCTCCCTTTGGTAATTCCCCATGATTCAAATTATATATTTCTCTCGAATGTTCATCAATCTCAGAACTAAAAACACATCTGAATCCGACATTTTGAAACCCTATTCTAAATCCTCCTATTCCAGCAAATAAATCTATGAAATTAATGTTCATCATTTAACTCCATAAGTAAATCATTCCACTTTTCTTTATGTACCATTTTCAATTCTGTATCTTCTTGTATTAATTTAGAATAATTAGAGATAAATTCATCTAAATTCTCTATTAATCGAAGATAATATTTCAAAGATTCTAATACACCATTTGCAACAATTTGACACCCATGTTGTTTTTTAATTTTATCTATTAAGTTTAATATTTCATCTTCTTCCTTTTTATTAATCCCTGAAAACGATAAAATATAGTATCGTTTTGGATTAAATTTAAAGATTTTTTTACTAACTATTCTCAAAAGATTTAAATCAATTTTTTTATCAAGTTTTATTTCTATTGTTTCAAATAAATTTTCTTTTTTAAATACCTCAATATCACCTGAGCTTTTTGAAGATTTATCAGATGCTGTATGGCTATTTAATGGACTTAAACTACATTTATCATAACGTTTTAATTCATTAATTAATATTTGATAGACTGCATAAAATGCTAAAACTGGCAACTTAGAACCACCAAATATTCTATAATTGTATGTACATTGTATTTCAAACACATCAAGAATTCGTTTTATTGATAAATTTTCTGGGAACTTTAAAGGAGTAATTTTAATTTTACTATCTTTCTGATTTTCAATTACTTTAATTAATAATTCTACCAAAATATATTGAGGGTTAATATTATTATTCTCAACACAATCAATTAATTCCAAAAATGCTTTTTTCACTAGTTTATTAGATATTCTACCTTGATAATTTAATAGATATGGAAACGGCTGCTCCAATGAACGTGTTAGCCATCCACTTTCTGCCATTGAAGGTAAGCCAAGTTCCTTTAAAGTCGGTGTGATATATTTTGTGTCTATAGTTCGTCCAGAAAAACCATTTATTTGCTATGACTGATGAATTCGAATATCTTGAGTAGGATGCAATATTTTATACACATTTAGAGTAATGAGAACTGTGAAAACTCCTTTCTGTGAATTGCTATTGTCTGCAATTATTTCAATATTATTTAAAACATCCTCAGGTAAATACTTTTTAAATGATTTTCCTTTCTTACTGCTTTCAAACAATTCGATTAATTTGGCTTTATAGTTCAAAGGATTAATTTTATTATTATTGTCATACTAATCTATAAATTTACAAAAATAAATAACAATATCAAATCAATAGCGTCCTAAATAAATTATAGACATAGTAATCCCTATTGATTTTGTGTAAAAATCAATAATTTTTTACTTATTGGAAAAAAGAACCCCCTGTATGAATATGTCTGGTGG
>Ga0209475_10001449_pt1 | contig 30104 bp, 19 predicted proteins | sample tdDd471_FD_187128 | JGI IMG/M metagenome (GOLD analysis project Ga0209475, IMG submission 187128) | Marine sediment microbial communities from the Atlantic coast under amendment with organic carbon and nitrate - tdDd47.1 (SPAdes)... | ecosystem: Environmental > Aquatic > Marine > Coastal >... | reverse complement strand
TTTCAATTAAATTGACTCCTGATCCACCAGGTAATCTACCCGTACTTATATAAATAATTTTCCCGGTAAAATTGAGAAGTTATGCTGCAGAAAATAGGCAACAGCAGGGTTAACTGCGTTATTTAGGTTGAAGGTTATGAAAACTTTATTCAAACTGATGCTTCGATTAATCCGGGTAATTCCGGTGGGGCATTGGTCACGACTGATGGCAAACTGGCCGGTATAAATACGGCAATTGTGGGGCCAAATGGGGGTAATGTCGGTATTGGTTTCGCCATTCCCAGTAATATGGCTCAACACATTATGGCACAACTGATTAATCATGGCGAAGTACAGCGAGGTCAATTGGGGGTTATTATTCAAGACATTTCACCGCAACTGGCCGAAGCGTTTGCCTTACCGAGTACTGAGGGGGCCATTGTTTCCCGAGTCATGCCCAATTCGGCGGCAGAGAAGGCTGGAATAAAAAATGGTGATGTGATTATTGCAGTTAATGGCAAAAGTATTCGTTCCAGTAGTGAGCTGCGCAATCAAATTGGCCTAATGCGGGTTGGCGCTGAGGTGGAAATATCGATATTTAGGGATTCGAAAACCTTGACGCTTCAGGGCAACATTGGCTCGGCGTCGGATGAGCGTTTAGCTATCGGTCAGCTCACCAATGACCGGTTGGAGGGGGCCGTATTAGGCGAAATTCAACGTAGTCACCCTTTATTTGGTCGTACCCCGGGTGTGGAAGTTTTGGAAGTAAAGCCTGATAGCCCGGCCTGGCATGCGGGTTTACGAGAAAAAGACGTGATTGTCAGCATTAATCGTGGTCCCGTCGAATCGTTGGAACACGTGGCAGCCCTACTAGAGCGTGCCAATCGTAGTTTACTATTGAATATCCGACGGGGTAACGGAGGACTTTATTTGGTTTTAAAGTAAATCAAAAGGATGGTCGGGGCAAAGTCAATACGACTTTGCTCCGTAAAGACCGAGGAGAGATAAACCTAAACCTAAACCTAAACGCTGGTGGAGTTCATAGGATGTTCTTTTTTTAGGTTAATTGAGCACCTATCTCCTCAAGAGTGGGATGATTTGATCCAATTGACACAAGTATTTGGTATTACCTCAAATATTATCTGGTCATCATTATGGGAATCTTAATGAGTGCCTTTAACTATTGTTAGGTCCGGGTTTAAATCAAAAATAAACTTGCTAAACCTAAAAAGCTCAAAAAACCAATCACATCAGTTATCGTTGTTAAAATAACTGCACCAGCAAGTGCTGGATCAATTCCTATTTTCTTCAAAATAAGTGGTATTGCAACTCCTGACAAAGAACCAGCTAATAAATTTAAAATCATTGCTGTAGCAATGATTAATGATACTCCTTCATTCTCAAACCAAAGGTATGAGACGATTGCTACAATAATCGCCCAGGCTAATCCATTTAATAATCCTACCAAAATTTCCTTTATGGTTAGCCAACGAATATTAGAACGGGCAATTTGATCTAGGGCTAAACCTCTTATAGTAAGCGTTAATGTTTGACTACCCGCAATACCTCCCATACTGGCAACAATAGGCATTAATACGGCTAATGCGACAATTTTTTCAAGCACCTCCTCGAATTGTCCAATCACCCAAGCAGCGAGAAATACGGTTATTAAATTTATGCCTAACCAAAATGCTCTTCGCTTCGCGCTTGGTATAATGGGGGCAAATAAATCTTCTTCTTCTTTCAAGCCTGCTGATTTGAGTAAAGTCTCGTCAGCTTGTTCTCTTATAATATCGACAACATCATCGATGGTGATACGTCCAAGAAGGTGTCCATCTTTTTCTATAACGGGTACCGAAATTAAATCTCTTCGTTCAAATAAATTGGCGATATCATTTACTTTAGTGTCAACTTTAATGGTGTCAGCATTTGTTTGCATTACGTTGGCTACAATTTCATCCTTATTATTAGTGACTAAATCACTAAGGTTTAATTTGCCGATATAACGGTTTTCATCGTCGATTACCATTAAGGCATCAGTATGTGATGGAAGCGATGAATGGTGGCGTAACCAACGCAAAACCACTGATAATGAAACATTTTGTCGGATACTAATTACGTCCGTACTCATTAATCGTCCAGCGGTATCTGCCTCAAAGTTTAATACTTTTTCTAGACGCTGCCGATGGTCATCATCGAGAGTATTTAAAATAAGTTCGGTAAAATCAGATGATAAATCTTCTAAAACTTCGGCCTGATCTGCTACTTCCATCAAATTAACAGCGGCAATTAAATCATCCTGTTCCATTTTATCAATAATGGTCGCTCTAGCTTCATTATGCATATGGGCCAGAACATCACCTTCGTGTTCTTCGGGAACGGATTCCCATAAGATCTGCCGTTCGGTCGGTGGCATCGATTCGAGAAGGTTGGCTGTTTCTGCAGGTTGGCAATCATGTAATTTGTTTTTTAAGTCATTTTGGCTATCTGTTTTTATATCTTCTACTACAATATTTAGTAGTTCTTTTGGAGTGTGGTCTTGAGTGACTTCATTCATTAAACGTGTCCTAATAATTGATAGATATAATCATAATGATAGTCTTAAATTTGACTAAAATCAGTTGCAATATGAAATTTTCAACGAGGAAATTTTTAACGAGCAATAGGAATAGATTGACGGATATGGGCCAGTATTTAATTAATAACTGACAGTCTTAATATGAGATTATGTCAAAAAAACTAAATTAAAAAACCATTTTCTCTCATGTTGTTTTTATTGTTTTTTAACCTATTGTAAAAATAATTAATTCAGGCTATAGTGTTTTTAATACTGCGAACTATACTATATATATGGATTTATAAACCATAATATATATGGTTTTAGCCAATCTTGTCTTATTGGTAATTTAATAAGCTGATCTAGTTGATTGGTAATGTAAAGGGGAGGGAAATGGTTAATAGCAAAGTTCAAAATGTCCTTGTTGCAGATGATCATGCATTTATTCGCCACTCACTAACGGCAATTCTCGGTCAACTCGGTGTAGTCAATGTAAAAACTGCATCGAATGGCGCCGAAACTCATCAAAAAATTGCTCAAAACAATAGTAATTTTCATCTTCTCTTTTTAGATCTTAATATGCCAGATGAAGACGGATTAGTTTGTTTACGTCGAATGAAAAATATTAAAAACTCTCCGCCTATTGTACTTATGAGTGGTGAGGATAAGGATGTTTTAGAGTCTGCCCGCACCTTAGCTTTTAAACATGGCCTAAATATTTTAGGCGCGATAGAAAAACCAATTACCATTAGACAAGTTACTGAACTCCTTTCTAAGGTTACAGAACAACCAGCACCTAATAAAGCATATACTAAAATTATTCTAGACTCCGAAGAAATTGAGCGAGCATTTGATAACAATCTATTTACAGTATACTTTCAACCACAAGTTAGACTTGCAACAAAACAAATCTGTGGTATGGAAGCTCTGGTTCGTATTGAACATCCCCATTTTGGCCTTTTAAGTCCAGATAGTTTTATTGAGGTAGCCGAGAAAACCGGCCAAATCGTTCGCTTGACAGAATTTGTTGTTGACAATGCTTTAGGGTGGTTAAAACGTTGGATTGAAGCAAACCATGAAATAACTCTTTCTATAAACCTTTCTGCCCATATTCTGAATGATTTGGAATTCCCAGATTATCTAATCAAAGTAACTAAAAATTACTCTCTTCAACCTTCGTCGATTATCTGCGAACTGACTGAAAGTTTACTAACTGATAATCCCGACGTTCTTCTCGACAATATGCTTCGCTTACGAATGATGAAATTTAAACTATCCATCGACGATTACGGTACTGGTTATGCATCACTCGAACAACTTCATCGCTTACCTTTTCAGGAACTAAAAATAGACAAATTTTTTGTGCAGGATGCTTTGACAAATAAAAAATCCCGTTTAATTACTTCAAATAGTATTCGATTAGGAGCTGACTTACAGTTATCCACAGTGGCGGAAGGTGTTGAAAATGAAGAGATGTTGAACTTGGTAAAAGATTTTGGTTGCGATATTGTACAAGGATATTTTATCTCTCGTCCAATGCCGGCAGAAAGCGTACACGACTGGTTGAGCAACACCTATAATCAATTAGGCATAATATAGTGGAAATAACTTAGTGCATAATGCGCTAATATTTAAAGTCGCTTTCATTTTATGGAATCTTTAATTGCAATTTTTTAAAGAAATTAATTACTTTTTTCATAAGACAAATCCTGTTGTTTAAGATATAAGGGATATAAGCATGTCAAAGGCAAGTAAGCAAAATGAAACATTACCCCATATCTGGAAACAGGTAGAAAATTTATTAATTACAGCACAATACTCGAACCAACTCCCTCAGTTATTAAATAAACTCCATAATTATCAGATTGAAATGGAGCTGCAAAATGCCGGGCTATGCAAACCTTTGGTGGATTTGAAAGTAAAAAATCAATATTCGAGGATGCAAGCTGCTTTTCAGAATTCCCTTGATGCAATTTTTGTCATAGACGAATCCGGTATTATTCTTGAGGCCAACAAATCGGCAGAAAATATTTTCGGTTATACCTATGACGAGATGATAGGTAATAATGTTAAGCTTTTGATGCCTGAACCTTATTATTCTAAACATGATGCTTACTTAGCCCACTACCGAAAAACTAAAGAGAAAAAAATAATAGGTCAAATTAGGGAAGTTATAGGAAAACATAAAAATGGAAATCTGATACCCATTGAATTGTCAATTAGTGAAGCTTGGGAAACCGATCATCATTTTTTTGTTGGTACGTTAAGAGATATAACGAATAAGATAAAAATTCGACACCAACGTGAGCAACTCCTCGAGAATCTAAATCTCATTAAAAATTCCTTTGGGATCGGAACATGGTTATGGAACTTAGTAACCGACGAACTGGAGTGGGACGAGCGTCTATACGCTATTTATGGCATTTCTAAAGAAAGCAATCCTATAATAACCTACCCCATATGGTGTAATGCGCTCCATCCTGAAGATATACAACTTAATGAAGAAAAAGTTCAATTAGCCATAAAAAATAATTCAGCCTATTCCAATACATTTCGTATCTATCGTTTAAATGGCGAATTACGTTGGATACATGCAGTCGCCCACATAATTGATGATGAAAAAGGGCAACCATTAAAAATGTATGGCTTTAATTATGACATTACAGAAGAACGTCAAATCCAGGATATGTTGAGGGAGGAAAGCCATGCAGCTATAGCTGCGAATGAAGCAAAATCACGTTTTTTGGCCAATATGAGTCATGAAATTCGTACTCCAATGAATGGAGTAATCGGCATGGCAGATTTATTGCGAGATACTGAATTATCTACCGATCAAAAACGCATGGTTGACTCAATTCGTTATTCTTCATTTTCTTTACTGAATATAATTAATGATATTTTGGATTTTTCTAAGATAGAAGCTGGAAAAATGAGTATCGAGAAAATTCCAATGTCATTATTAAAGACTGTTGAGGGAAGTATTCAATCCTTATGGGTTGAAGCAAATCGAGTGGGAGTGGATATTTTTCTGGACTTAGATCCTGCAATACCAAACTTGATTTATGGAGATGCAATGCGTATCCGTCAAATTATCCTCAATTTGGTCAATAATGCTACTAAATTTTCAACAAAATTAAACCAGCGAGGTGAGGTTTGGGTTGAGACACGCTATCTGCAAGGCTCAAATGATAGTAATTATGTAGAAATTATTGTTAAGGACAATGGGATTGGTATGTCGAAAAAACAAATTTCACAACTTTTTATTCCATTTTCACAGGCTGATGCAACAACCACTAGAAAATTTGGAGGAACTGGACTTGGCCTAATCATTACGAAATCTTTAGTTGAGATGATGGGGGGAAACATAAGTGTTTCCAGTAAACAAGACAAAGGTTCGATATTTACTATCCAATTACCATGTCGGATTGTAGAAAATGATGAGAAAAATTCGCAAAAACAGTTTCACGTTAATGGACTGGGAATTTTGCTTCTTATGGAAAATAAGAAACTGAGTCGAGTATTCCGTTCTCTTATTAGATACTGGCGCAGCAAGGTATGGATAGTATCATCATATAGTCAAGCCAAAAGAATATTGACGCAAGCTAAGAAACGAAATTGGATGTTTGATACTGTCGTAATTGGACCTGAATTTCACTTAACAGATACCATAGCGCAACTTTCCGGATATCTAAATCCAGACGATCGTGCTCGTCTTCGTTATTTAAAATTGACCAATAATCCTTCTGATATAACCGGAATGGTCCTGCCAAACTGTCTGGTGATTGGTTCGTATCCCATGAAACCGACAGAATTGATGTATGGACTTGCAATCATCGCAGGACGGGAAAGCATAAACATTAACAATAGTGAATTGTTGATAGAAAGTGATATTGTGGATATTACTCCTCCCTCACTTGAAGAGGCTGAACGTACTGGAAGGCTGGTTCTTGTAGCAGAAGATCAACCGACGAACCGGGAAGTTTTTCGCCGTCAACTGCGTAAATTAGGACTAGCTTGTACAATAGTGTGTGATGGTCTAGAAGCCTTAAACGAGTGGAAAACAGGACGCTATGGGCTAATTATCACAGATTGTCATATGCCGGAGATGGATGGTTTTGAGCTTACCGCAAAAATACGATCGATAGAAAACAAGGTTAATCATAATCTCAGAATTCCAATTATTGCAATTACAGCGAATGCACTGATTGGTCAAGCAGAGGATTGTTTAGCTGCTGGAATGGATGACTATTTATCAAAGCCGGTTGAACTGAAAAATTTACAAATCACCCTCGAACGCTGGTTAACCCCGGAGATTGAGACAAAACATGATACAAAAATTCTCGAAGCCGTGCAAAAAGGTAAAACCGAAAAGAAAGAAGCTAATGTTATTGATTTACAGTTCTTGAGTGAAATATTAGGCACCGATAACAAAGAAATTATTCAGTCAATATTGAAAACTTATTGGACATCTGCTCAGCAAGATTGGATTACCTTAAATGAAGCATTTGAAAAAAAAGATTACCAATCACTAAGAGACATAGTGCACGCAGCCAAAGGTGCTGCACACTCGGCTGGAGCTACGGCATTTGGAGATGCACTCCAATTGTTATTGAATTACACCGATATGAAGAACATACCTATGATTTCCGAAACCTATCAAAAATCTAGTGATGAGTTTGTAAAACTTAAAATTTTTTTTAATTCAAAAGGTCAGGATGAGTTAACTTAGATATTAATAAGAGAGCCTTTTTATGAATCAAGATATTTCAGTTTTTATTTATTATCAACTTAAAGAAACTGCAAAGTCAGTCGCGGAAATTATTAAATCATCATATTCGAAAATTTTTCTCGTCAATATTAAAGATAATCTTTTTACTTTGTTAAATAAAAATGAACACAAAAAAATCGTTTTTTTATATGCGATTGAAGATATCGATCAAGCACAAATGACATGTTTTTCTCTTTATAAAAATACTCAGAGAGAAGAGATTCATCAAATCACTCACTGTGACTTTTTAATGTGTTTATCGTCAAATGCAGAAAAGGCTTACAAACTTTGTCTCAATGATGTATTCGATGATTATTGTATTATGCAACCAGTATATGATAAATGGAATTTTTTACTGCATATTAGAAATGCTGTTGAATGGATGGAGTTAAAACAAAATTTAACTAGCAGTGAAAAAGAAGCTAAACACGCAGTATCTGGAATATCACAATTAGAAACTGACTTCGAAAATTTTTCACATCGTTTTGAGAAAATTGGAGAAAATCATAAACATGTGCTCCAAGGTGCTATGCAACAAATAGAAAATAGTATTGATTCTTTTTCTTCAAATATATCTAGACCTGAGATCAGAAAAGTTTTGAGCGAATCGATTAATAATCAACTAAATGATTATCTGGAAATACTGAAACAAACTACTTTAGAGCAGCAAGATCAAGTAGAAAAAAATATGGAAACACTTGTTAAGCAAATTTCGACAGAAATTGTTGAACATCGACAAATTATAAATAAAGCGGTCAAACCATTAGACGATAAGGGACCGGTTATGGCTTCCATTTTGGTGGCTGATGATCAACAGATTATGTTGGATATTGTTCGAACTATTCTGGAGCCTAAAGGATATACTATGTATTTTGCAAACGATGGCTTAGACACACTAAAAAAAGCGGTTACTTTGAAACCCAATGTTATTTTAATGGATATCAATATGCCAAAAATGGATGGTATTGAGACTTTAAAAGCGATTAAGCTCATTCCTAGTTTGAAGAAAATACCAATTATTATGTTAACAGGAAGTCGAGACAAAACACATATAAATAAGGCTCGAAATGCTGGTGCATTTAATTATATTATTAAACCTACCAAAGGAGCAATTTTATTAAACAAGATCAGAAGTGCTCTTGACTCAATAAAATAACGAAAATTGAAATGGATTAGAAGAAAGAATTTTTAGACAATAACTTATAAAATAGAGTTGCTTAGGATGGAACCAATATCAAGTGACTATATCAAATATTCACTTTTCAGGTTGATGTGTTAATCCTTTTTATCCAACCACTGCTCTCTGATTTGAAGTATCGAGTCCAAATGTTTGATAAATATTGGAACTAACTCAGGATCAAAATGGGCTCCTGCTTCATTATCAATTAGAGAGACTGCTTTTTCAATTGACCATGCCGATTTATAAGGACGTTCAGTGGTTAATGCGTCAAATACATCCGCAATTGCAACTATACGCCCTTCAAGGGGAATATTTTTGCCTTTTAAGCCTCTTGGATAACCAGAGCCATTCCATTTCTCATGATGGGTATAGGCAATATTAGCTGCTAATTTTAGTAAAGGAGAATCTTGTTTTCCTAATATTTGATAGCCAATAAAGGGGTGTTGTCGCATTAACGCCCATTCTTTTTCATCGAGTTTGCCAGGTTTTAACAAGATGTGATCCGGGATACCAATTTTTCCGACATCGTGCATGGGGGCTACCGTACCAATTAATTCGCACTCTTCGTTAGATAGCCCAATTGCTTTAGCCAGAATTTGTGAATATTTACTCATTCGGATTACATGCCTACCGGTTTCATTATCTTTATATTCTGCAGCGTGTCCTAGACAGCGAATAATTTCAAGACGTGTTTTATTGAGTTCGTCCACTCTGACTAGAGACAAATGAGTTTTCACCCTAGCTCGAACAATCGCAGGGCTAATTGGTTTTGTTATGTAGTCAACAGCCTGATGTTCAAAGCCTAGTTTTTCATTTTCTTCATTTTTCATAGCGGTGACAAAAATAACCGGAATGTTTGAAGTATTAACATTTTTTTTTAAGATTTTAACGACATCATAACCCGACATTTCCGGCATCATAATATCCATTAGAATCAAATTAGGTTGTTGTTTATTAGCTATTTCAATTGCTTGTTTTCCATTTTGGGCAAAAAAAACTTGGTATTGTTGGTTAAGTGCATTCCCTAAAACCTGCAGATTGGTTTGCATATCATCCACGATCAGTATGCGAGGTTTTTCTGAGACAGAGATTGATAATCTTTGCTCTAATGCTTGATTCATATTTTTCTGCTCTTCCTTTTAGTATTAGAGTGTATTTCCAAACCCCCTGAAAATGTATGATTCAAAGCTTATTGGGTGATTCAAGGCAGGGTAAAGCTAGGTGCGCCGGTAATGAGCATTCCCTTGTCAAGGGTTTGCTCGGCATTGGGTTGCCTGATGGACCACCACTGGTTAAGCTTTATGAATACGTTTTTTTAGCTTGATTGTTTCACGTATATTTCCAGTTGGCTTGGGTATAATATTCCTTTATCCTGTCTGATTTATTTATGCATATCGGTTACTTCCATTGCATGTTATCTAATTCAGTTAAGGCTTTTTCATAGTCTAGATCTTGAACTGCAAAAAAAACATTTTTAAATTGTTTTTTTATTTTAGTATTGTCAACTATTTTAAATAGTTGTTCTGACAATTCATTGGCTGAATATTCATGATTTTTAAGCGCTTCTTTCAGATTTTTTAGCATATTTTCTATCTTTCCTCCAGGGTTTGCTTTTTCATCAAGATCTGACTGATTTTCATATGCAAGGATTTCTTTAATGGTAGGTATTTCTTCACTCAGTGCCTTAGTTGCATTGGCTAATTCATCAATTTGTTGGTTGATAATTTGTTCATCATGATTTGCATTGTCAGATAGCAATTGTTCGAGTGTTATAGATATACCCAAAATACGTTCAGCGGCCAGGTGGCTGCTAGTCCCCTTAAGTGCATGGACGGTATCTTTGGCAGACTGAAAGTCACCATCAGCAACAAATTCTGTTAGCTTTGTAACGCTGTCTTCAGATTGATTAATTAATTTATCAAGAACACGCTGCAATAATTGTTTATCTTGGGAAAGAATATCTAAGGCTTTTTTAATATTGAGGTTTTCGACTGTGGCAATTAATAGATCGGGGACATGATTTACTAGTTCATCGTTATCATTGACTAGCTTGGTAGGTACCGCTACCTGCCACCAGGGTGATAATATTTCATAAAGGAGTTTTGGGTTAATTGGTTTGGAAATATAGGCATTCATTCCTGCTACCAGACATTTTTGCTTGTCCTTTTCAGTTGCATTTGCTGTAGTAGCGATGATTGGTAAATCCTTCCACTGGGGATATTGGCGAATTTTGCGTGTTGCCTCAAGTCCATCCATTACAGGCATTTGCATATCCATTATCACAGCATTGATTGAGGAAGAATACTGCATCAATATTTCTAAGGCTTGGACACCATTACCTGCTATCAATACTTGGGCTCCAACATTTTCAAGCATGGATTTTGCTACTTCTTGGTTAATGTCATTGTCTTCTACCAGCAATAGTTGCATACCTTGCAATAAAGTACCTGAGACTTTTGTGTGCCCGGTTTCGACATAATTGTATTTTGAATCCACAAAATACACCAAAGCATCAAACATTGATGATGGAGTAACTGGTTTAGTTATCAGCATGTCGGCAATATGCTTAATTTTCTGTTGGCATAACAGCTCCATTCCATAGGCTGTCTCCATTATAATAATAGGAATTTGTTGTTTTGATTTATTCTTGATTTTCTCAGCTGTACTTAGCCCGTCAGTGTCTGGTAGTCGCCAGTCCATCAAAATAATATCAAATGGTTTTCCTGCAATGTTCGCTTGTTTTGATAGGGCAATGGCTTGTTCTCCAGTTCTGGCCAGTGACGTATTACAACCAAATCCCGATATGATTTCGTCCAGGTTTTCCAATATGATGGGATTATCTTCGACAATCATTAAATGCAACTTTTCAAAAGAAACTTCTTCGTATGGTCGATAATTGATTGTTTCCTTACTTTCCTCAAAAGGTAATAATACTTTGAAGGTTGAGCCTTTTTCCAGCTCACTTTCAGCGTGGATAGTTCCTCCCATTAGATCAACTAATTGTCGGACAATGGCTAGTCCAAGGCCGGTCCCACCATATTTACGTGTTATAGAAGCGTCGGCCTGTTCAAACGGTTTAAACAGATTTTCAAGTATATCATTATCCATGCCAATACCCGTATCCTTAACGTTAAAGGATAACTGCACTTCATTGTTTCTGAGCCTAGTGCCACTAATACTAAAAATGACAAATCCTTGTTCCGTAAATTTAATCGCATTATTAATCAAATTGGTTAATATTTGGTTGACTCGTATTGAGTCTCCAATCAAATTGAGAGGGGTTTGGTGATCGAGATGGATAATTAACTCGATGTCTTTGCTTTTAGCAATGGTTTTGCTGATACAGGCTATATTGTCGAGAATTTCTTCCAGATTAAAAGGACTATGTTCAATGGTTAATTTACCGGCTTCGACCTTTGAGTAATCTAAAATATCATTGATGATGTGTAACAATAATTTAGATGCCTTATCAATCTTATTTATTTTTTGCCGCAAATTGTTCGGTAATTCTTTTTGTAATATCAAGTAAACCATTCCCATAATACCATTCATTGGCGTGCGTATTTCATGGCTCATTTTAGCTAAGAATTCACTCTTGAACTGGTTTACTATTTTTAATTCACGAGTACGCTCTTCCACAGTTTCTTCTAAATGGATGAGATGATTGTCTAGTTTTTGTTCTAGTTCTCTTCGTTCGGTTATATCAATTACATTGCATAGAATAAATGTTTGATTGTCCGACTGAAAAGGAGCCAAGCTAATTTCTACTGGAAATTGTTTGCCGTTTTTACGACGACCTTGAAAGTTTTGGTTAATTTCACTTAGGTTTAAATTTGATAAATAAAAATTCTGATGACTTGTCTTTTCATCTTTTAAACATTCAGGAAGGATGATTTCCACCTCTTTACCTATTAACTCAATTTCATTGTAATCGAATACTTTTTCAACCTGTGTATTACAGCGTTGGATAATTCCTTTTTCGTTTAATACCAACATGCCATTAGGTGCTGAATAAAACATTTCCACTAGTTCGTGCGTCAAATCATCGAATGCCGTTGATAATAAGTGAGTTTCTCGATCAAATCGCATCTGCTTGGCACGTAATTGTCTTTCGCCTTTTTTAATCCGTTGTATAATATTTGTTAGGTATTCAATAGGATGTGTGATAGAGCGCGAAAGAAAATAGGCTCCAGTTGTGGCCGTTAACAAAAATACAATAAATAGTTCCATCAACGTTGTTTTAAGAACATTATAGGTTGTGTATACTTCTTCTTGATCAATTTTGGTTAAAATACCCCAACCAACACTTGGCAGATAACTGGTCACAGCCAACACAGGAACTTCACGATAATCAACCACACCACCCTGAAATCCAGATTGACCGAGTAAAGCGAGAATGATTGGAATATCCCGACGATCAGCGGCAATAGTTCGTTTTAAAGCCGCATCAGGATCAAATCGCAGAGGTGTTAAAAACTGAGCATCACCATTGGGAGTACGTTGGGCTAACAAGGTTTCGCCAGACTCACCTAGGCCCGTATAATCTTGCGTGATCTGAATCAGTTCATTGGCATCAATCCTTACATGTATGTTGCCGATGTTTTTGCCTTCAACTTCTAATGAGCCATGTAGGTGCATAAAAAGACGGTTTTCTTGGTCTCTAGTTATCTCATATTGGAGGGAAGAATGATGAACTTTGCTTTCCAATGTAGCATATAAGTCAGGGTTTGAAGTTGTTAATCCAATCTGTTCTTTATCGGTAGAGGCTATTATTTCACCACTAGAGTTACTAATAGAAATTGTTCTAAAATCGGGAATTGATTGCTTGGCATCTTGTAGAGTACGATTCATGTCGTCTACATTTTGTTGAGTAGGATGCTGTAAATGCTCTTGCAATGTTAGTCTGAGTTGGGTACGACTTGTCACTAATTGTAAAAGCTCTTTGTTATGTTTGATAAAAACCTTAATCCGTTTATTTTGAGATTCAGCAGCTAAAATTAATCGCGACGCAAAACTTTCATCCAAGTTTTTTTTAAAACTATCAAGTGTAATCCATGTTACTGACACAAAAATGATAAAACTCATTAATAGCAATGCTATTAAGACCTTACTTCTTATTGAAATAAGTTTAACCTGCTGCTGTATGCGGTTCATGATCGCATTCCCCCCTCAACTACCTGAAATTCATAGTAAAGCTTTTAAAACTTGTAATTACTCAGAGAAAACTCACTCAGGCTCGGTTGAACAATTAAGTATGAAAACAAAGCTATCAACTTCTGTTATACATATCTATAGAGTGAGTAGTGTAATAAGTCTATTGGTGTTTACAAATAACCCTGTAAGGTTGGTACCTTTGTGTCTTAAATAGAAATGATATACTTAGCTAAGACCAACATTATTAAAAAGTCAAGATGCACGGAGTAGGTTGATAAAAAAATACAGATATCAAATCATTAAAGCCAACTAATATAATGTGAGTTATACAAATTATCGATTTATTGAGGTTTAATATACAAACTTATCAATTCATGATTTAGTGTTTCATTTATAGGCATTTTTACTGATAAATTATGTTTAACAAAATTTATACTATAATCAACGTTATTTGGATTGATTTTTTTGCTTCAATTTTTCTACCCATATTGAAACATCATACTGTTGATTTGACTAAAATAAGGGGGTAAACAATGGCATGAAGCTTATGATTTGAACTTTTAAATAGGGAGAGTGGATGAATATCCGTTTAAAACTGGTAACAATATTTTTTATTTTAGGGCTGATTCCATTGGTTGTATTATATGGGACTTACCAGAAAGTGAGAAACAATGTTGAACAGGCTGTAATGGAAAAAGTCGCCAAATCCGCTTCATTACTCAATCAATTGGTCGAACGCAATCTTTTTGAACGCTATCAAAATGTCCAAGCATTTACCTTTAGTTTAGACGGTGAAAATCTTCAAAAACTCTCTACACCTGAGCAAAAAGAAAAACTGAACAATTATATGAATGAGTTGGTTCTTCACTATCAAATATATACAAATTTGTTACTGATGAGCCCTGCGGGAGAATTGATAGCAACAAATAATATAAATGCTAAAGGATTATCTCTAGCCGCAAAGGATACTCGTTTTATGGATGAATGTGATTCAACCAAATGGTTTCAGGATGTATTGGAAGAAAAATTTCTTATCGTATCGAAAACCAAGAGCAATGTAGTAGTTGCTGGTCCTTCGCGGGATATCTGTTCAAAGAAAAACAATCAATCATATAGCAATAAAGATAACTATCTAATGGTTTTTGCATTGCCTGTATATAATGATTCAGGTGAAATTGTTGCAGTATGGGCAAATTTTCTAGATTTTCAAGTTGTTGAAAACCTATATGCGGAAGTATATAAAATATTAGCTCGTGAAGGAGCACCTCATGCTGAATTAAGTCTCCTGGATGCACAGGGTAAATTGCTTATTGATTATGACCCTTTAGGAAAATTAAGTGCCAAATATAGGCGTGATTTTGTTGTTTTAGAGCAACTTAATTTGGCTGAAAAAGGAGTTGAGGCTGCTCGCATGGCAGTTTCCGGTCATAGTGGTGCTAATATATCGCTCAATTATCGTAAGCAAATTCACCAAGTTTCTGGATATGCCTATTCGAGTAGTGAATTCGGATTACCCAATTTAGGATGGTCCACGTTGGTTCGCATCCCAACAAATGAAGCTTTTAAAGAAGCTGAGCAATTACGTAATAACTTGTTAATAGCTGGAATTATATTGTCATCACTTCTAACATTGAGTGCCGCTTGGATGAGTCATCGTGTCAGCGAGCCTTTGCGTCAGATTTCTCAAATGGTCAGGCGCTTATCCGAAGGGGAAACTAGTGAACCACTATATAGTTTAAGTCGGATTAATGAGGTCGCGGAGATTATTCGCGCATTAAATTTATTTAGAGAACAATTGAATGAACGCGATGTGCTACAGAAAAAGAACGAGTTACAAGCTAAAGAGCTGGAAATTAGAAATCGGGCGATTGATGCTGCCACTACGGGAATCTTAGTTACCGATGCTCAAAAAAATGACAATCCTGTTATTTATGTTAACCCGGCTTTCCAAAACCTAACCGGGTATGCACCTCACGAAGCAATTGGACGCAGTTATAGTTTCCTTTTTGGAGATATAAGTAAGCAACCGGAATTACATAAAGTATATCACGCCTTTAAAGAGGGTAGCACTTGCGAAGTGGTTCTGCAAAGTCACCGTAAAAATAGGACAATCTATTGGAATAATCTACGTGTTTCGCCAGTGTTGGGGCATGATGGATCGGTAACCCATTTTGTCGGAATTATGACTGATATTACTCTACTCAAGCAGACGCAAGATGCCCTTCATACAGCAAATATCCAATTGGAACAGCGAGTGTTGCAACGAACTTTTGAGTTAAAACAAGCAGAAAATCGGATGCGAGCTGTATTTGAAACTGCTATTGAAGGAATAGTGGTTGCTGATGAAAATGCAAATATACTGGATGTTAATCCCGGGGTTGAACACATTTTTGGATTTGAGCGAGAGGAATTATTGGGAAATAACGTTGCAATGATTATGGCAGAGTCATATCGTTCAGAACATGATTCCTATCTAAAGGCCTATAAAGAAACGGGTCAAAAACGGATTATTGGCAATATTCGAGAAGTCTGTGGGCAACATAAAGGTGGTCGAGATATTCCTTTGGAATTATCGGTTGGTGTGTCATGGATAGAAGATAATCAATTTTTTGTAGGGATTTTAAGGGATATTAGTGACAAAGTTAGGAGTCGGGAACAACTGAAAGGCCTTGTTCAACGACTTAATTTGGCAACCGAAGCAGGGGGTATAGGGATTTGGGAATGGGACGTTCTTAATGGTAAATTGGAATGGGATGAGCGAATGTGTCATATGTATAATATTGATAAAAATAACTCTGAATCTGTTCTTACTATGTGGCAGAAAGCGGTTCACCCGGAAGATATCGGGTGGCTTGAAAAACGATTAGAAGAGGCCTTAATTGAACCACCTTTTGAGGCTGAATTTCGTATTGTTCAGCCAGCTGGCGAAATAGCTTGGATCAAGGCTGCAGCGGATGTGTTTTATGATGATGCTCGTCAGCCGTTAAAAATGGTAGGTGTCAGTATGGATGTAACAAAAGAGCATCAGGCACAACAGCTTCTTAAACAAGAAAGTCAGCAAGCCCGTACTGCCAACGAAGCCAAATCTCGTTTTTTGGCTTCCATGAGTCATGAGATCCGCACCCCGATGAATGGCATTATCGGTATGGTTGATTTAATGCATGAAACTGACTTGACATCAGATCAACGTAGTATGATTAATACGGTCCGTGATGCGTCTTTTGCTTTACTGACCATTATCAATGATATATTGGATTTTTCCAAAATAGAAGCAGGGCAAATGGCAATCGAATCTATTCCAACTTCAATAATAACATTGATTGAACAGTGTTCGAGTATGCTGTGGTCTGATGCACACCGTCAAGGAGTTGATATTTACCTTGATATTGATCCTGCCATGCCAGCCTTTATATTGGGAGATCCTGTTCGTTATCGACAAATTGTACTTAATTTATTAGGTAATGCCGTTAAATTTTCTAAAGACCAAAAATATCGTGGAGAAGTATGGGTAAAAGTTCGATATTTTGAAGAGCAGTTCGTCTTAACGATAAAAGATAATGGCATCGGTATCTCTGATAAACAGATGAGTCACCTTTTTCAACCCTTTGTACAAGCTGATTCCTCGACGACTCGAAAATATGGCGGTAGTGGCTTAGGGTTATCTATTAGCCGATCGTTAGTAAAGATAATGGGGGGCATTATTAAAGTAGAAAGCACAGTAGATTTAGGAAGTTCTTTTATCGTTGAACTTCCATGTTGTCAGGTGCCATTATCAAAGAATAAAAAAGAAGTAATAGATCTGTCCAGTATTAATATTCTGATGGTCGTTGCTAATCCCCAAGTTGCAAGGACGATACGGAGACAAATTTCTTTTTGGGGAGGAAAGGTTAGGCGTGTACCCTCACCGAATAAAATTGGTAGAATATTAAAGCGAACAAAAGAAAATAAATATCAATTCGATTTAATAATAATAGATCAAGATTCAAAAAATCTAGAATTACAAAAACAGCTTGATTCTATTTATGATAAAAATACACAAACTTCTATCCGTTACTTAAGTCTTAGCAAGAGCCCCTCGAAAAAAAATCAAATGGCTGAGATGAACCACATGGTAATTGACGTGTGTCCCCTTAAACCAAGTGATTTAGCTCACGGTATAGCTATTGTGTTAGGGCGAGAAAGTCCGTTTCCACCCCGAGAAGAGACTTCTAGCGCAGTGGAGCCTATAAATGTGCCCAGCATTGAAGAAGCAGAAATGACAAAGCAACTTATTCTGGTTGCAGAGGATCAGGCGACTAATCGCGAAGTGCTTCATCGTCAATTACATCATTTAGGTTATGCATGTGAATTTGCAGAGGATGGTAAGAAAGCATTTGAATTGTGGCTCACGGGACGCTTTAGTTTGTTACTAACCGACTGTCATATGCCTGATATGGATGGATTTGAGTTAACTTCGGAAATCCGAAATTTAGAAAGTAAACTATCTTATCGGAAGCATACCCCTATTATTGCCATAACTGCTAATGCCCTTTCCGGTGAAGCTGAACATTGCATGGCATCTGGGATGGATGATTATTTGTCCAAACCGGTTGATTTGGCATTACTAAAAGCGACAATTAAGCGTTGGTTAAAACCTCAGCACCAACCCATTGGTTTGGAAAAAGGTGAATTAGAAAATTTAGCTCTGAGCAAAGAGAGTAATAGTGAGTCCTACAGTCAGGTTTCTAATAATGAGAAAAATAGTCCTATTAATTTTGAACATTTGGTTGAAATACTGGGAGTTGATGATAAAGAAATATTAAACTCTATATTGAAAGTCTATTGGGAATCTGCTCAAAAAGATTACCAACATATTCAACAAGCAATAACGGAACAAAATGCAAAATTGCTACGTGACACTGCACACTCAGCAAAAGGTGCAGCTAATTCAGTAGGAGCATTAATTTTAGGGCGTTCATTAGGTGAACTGGAAAAGGACGCTGACGGGGAAGATTGGAATAGAGTTGGTCAACTTTTTGAGTTAATTAGTCGTGATTTTGAACAAGTTTCAGAATTTTTTGGGCAACTAGATAATGATAAAAGTGAAACTCCCAACTGAGTTTTTTAGGGTAAAAAAAAGTTTCTGTTTGAATTGCTTATAACGTTATTTTGGCCAAGTAAAGCTAAATGTTGTACCACGTTCCTTTTTAGGATTTGATATAATGGAAATACTTCCACTTTTATATTGAACCGCTTTTTTTACCAACGATAATCCCATGCCGCTACCTTCCAATTCATCTCGTGGTTTGAGGGTTTGGAAAATATTAAAGATTTTTTGATGATATTTTTCATCAATTCCTGGGCCATCGTCTTTAACTAGAAACTTCCAAAAATTGCCAAGATCTTCGCAGATTAAGGTGATTTCTCCTTTGTTTTTATCATGATGTTTGATCGCGTTCCCAATCAGGTTTCGAAAAATCATTTCAAGTGGAATTTTTTCTGTTTCAAATACTGGCATATTTTCGGGTATATTAAAGGTGAAACCATCAGGAGGTGCTAACATGGTTAGAATGTTTCTAATCATCTCATTGGTATCAATTTTTACAATGTCAGATTCAATCCTTCCAACCCGAGAATATTGAAGCAAACCATCAAGAAGAGCTTCCATCCTTTCAACACGATTTTTCATTAAATTTAAATAACGCTGTGATTGTTCGTCAATTGAATCAGATAAATCTTCAAAGAGCCAGTTAGCGAGGTTTTCAATTGCTCTAAGAGGCGCCTTAAGATCATGTGAAGCAACATAGGCAAAATTTTCCAATTCCTCGTTTGAACGGGTTAATTTTTTTGTCAGTTGATATAATGATGCTTCATAGTTTTTGCGTTCTGAGATATCCTCGATGACGGAAATAAAATATATTGCTTTTTTGTTGGAGTTGTGGACCAAAGATACGGTTAAATTGACCCATAGTATCGAGCTATCTTTACGAAGGTAGCGCTTTTCCATTGAGTAAGAATTAGATTTGCCGTCAATCAATTCTTTAACATATTGTAAATCAGTTTTTAAATCATCAGGATGGGTAATCTCTTGAAAAGTCATTTTTAGCAATTCATCATGTGGATAACCTAAAATCTCACACAGTTTCTGATTAACCCTTAACCAATTACCATTTAGGCCTACATGAGCAACTCCTACGGCAACCTGCTCAAAAGTTGCTCGAAATTCTTCAGCAAGTTCCTTATAACGGTTTTCAATAGAGATACGATTTTTAATGAGTTCATTAAATGCGGTAGATAAGCGGCTAAATTCATCGTTATTTCCAATTGATATATCTTTTACTTTTTCAACTGATGGAATACCTTTAGCCACGGTTTTTTCAAACCTAAATAATGGATAAAGAACTCGCGTAAACATAAAAAAAGTAATAAAGGTCGAAAAACAAATAAACAGAATTAGAAAAATGAAAATAGTTAAAGAAAGAAGTTTGTTGTTTTTCTTAAGGGCCGTCTCGACCTCTGAAGTGAGTAAGGTAACTTTTTCATGAAATTCAACTTTTTTCATAAATAAAGTAAAAATTAATAGTTGTTCAAGGTTTTCATTATTAGTGGATTTTGTCAGTAAATTAAACAATTTACCGATTTCGTCATAATCGCTAATTATATCTTTGATTTTTATCGAATATATAGAGATACTTTTGAGTATTTCTCCTAAGTTTTGATATTTTTTCTGCCATTGAAGTTCAGTTCTTTTTTCTTGAAATAATAAATATTCTGATGTAAGGCTATTAAATATAACTACATTCGAAGCAAGTTTTTTCGAATCTTCGCCTCTTAGTAGGTGCTCACCCCGATTTATGTTAACGTAAAAAAAAATAACAAGTGCTAGGACTATAAAGATTAAACCAAAGATTGCGGCACTAACTGTGACGGTTTTTATTTTCATCTATTTAATAACAGTTACCGCTGATGGTTTAATTTTTTTAAGAGCAGAAGGATAAATAAAGTTGAGCAAATTTGGTTGTTGAGCGGCATCGAATCCCTTATTTTTAATCAACCAACGTTTTTGTGCATCGAGAGCCACCATTAAGTTTTGAGAAAATTTTACTTGGTAAGAATGTAAATCAACCATCATTGCAATGTATTTAGGATCACCCTTGAATATTTTTTCAATTGTTTTTTTCGTTTCATCAGGATGTTTTTTAATCCAATCTTCGGTCCAAATTAACGCTTGCATCAAACGTTCAGTATGCGTGGGATGGGATTGTAACCAACCTGATTTAGCCAATAAAACAAAGAAGTAATCTTGCATCTTTTGTGCATCGAATTTTATAACTTTTTCACCGAGTTGCTGTTCAATCACATAGACGTTTGGATGCCATGTAATCGCTGCATCGATGCTGCCATCGAGCATTGATTTAACAAGCTGGGGGGGCTTTAGATCAACAATATTGATATCATTAAATTGCAGACCATAAAGGGTAAGAAATTGACCCAAAAAAAATTCGGCGTTGCTACCTAAGGTAACACCAATGCGCTTACCTTTTAGATCGGAAGGTGATTCAATATTTCTACTTTTATGGCCGACAACAAAAATCGTTTTTGCACTCACAATTGAGCTTAAAATTCGAAGCTCAGGTTCGCTAAAACTTTTGTTGGCCAAAACAAATTCCGCAGCAACAGCTATATCGGCCTCGTTGTTAGTCAGGGCATTTACAGCAAATATACCCGCAGCAAAGGGTTTTAATTCAACGTCAAGCCCCGCTTGTTCTAAAAAGCCTAATTCCTTGGACAACCATATTAATGAAGTTGTTTCACCTGCATAAGCGGCAATTTTGACCTTCCCGGGTATTTTGGGTAATGAAGGAGAATGATCATTGAGTCCAAAAGAAAAAATATAGATAAGGCTTACAATACCTAATAAAATCAATCCTAGCCAAAAAAAATGCGTTGAACGATACACCATTTCCGTACTTTCTCCTTAACAATTAGTGAGAAAAAATATTTCTGGGGTTTGACGGTTGCTCTTGAGACTTATTGATATATTTAATTGAATACATAGCCTCATCGGCTATTTTTAAAAGTGTATTTACATCTTTGCCGTCATCGGGAAATAATGCGATACCAATACTAATTCCAACTTGTCTTATTTCATTATCAATTTTAATTGGTTGTTCGACAGCCTGTTGAATTCTTTTTATAAAATTATCGATACCGTTAATACTATTACTCGTCTCAATTAATCCTGAAAATTCATCACCTCCAAAACGAAAAAACATATCTGATGCTCTTGAAATATCTTTTAATCGGCGACCAATTGTCTTTAATACCGTGTCACCTGCCAGGTGCCCTAAAGTATCATTTATTACTTTAAAATTATTGAGATCCATAAGCAGCAAATAAAATTGGCGTTTGTTTCTTTTGGATGTTGCGATAAAGTGCTTGACTTGGCTATTAAAAAGATTTCTATTTCCCAGCTCAGTTAGTGGGTCATACATCGCTAACTTTTCGATCTTGGTATACGCTTCTTGGAGTTCTTTCTGCAAAGCTGCTTTATCTAACGAATTGATAATCGCTTGAATAATCATCGCTTCTGAGGTTTCATTTTTGGGAATATAATCCAAAACCCCTTTTTTCATTGCTTGAACGGCTATTTTCTCACTGCCCTGGCCTGTGAGCATGACTATTGCTGGGAACTCAATGTTTAGATTATTTGACATTTTATCCAAAAACTCTAGCCCATTCATATCGGGTAATAAGTAGTCAAGCACTAAGCAGTCTATATCGTGTGATGACAGCATATGCAAACCTTCTTTACCATTGGTTGCAATTTCAATAGAAAAATTTTGCTGACTATTTTTGCATGCCCTTACTACCGTTTCACGATCAAGTTCATCATCATCTATTACTAATAATCTAATCATTGTATTCAACCCCTATAGATTTTTTAGGGAGTTCAACCACCTTCCAGTAATGTTCCAACATAGACACAGCATCTATAAATGATTCTCCTGATTTATGTTTTAAAATATATCCCGCAACATTGTTTTGATATGCGGCAAACCTATCTTTTTCTTCATCTGAGGTAGTTAAAACAAAAACGACTGAATCTTTCAGCTCTTCATCAGAACGGATTATTTCCAGTAATTCCAATCCGTTCATCCTCGGCATGTTAATATCTAGCAATATAATGTACGGGGGACAGATTTTTTCATATCCATCGATGCCTCGGAGAATGCCTAGGGCTTCTACCCCATCTTTTGCATTTTTAATGGGATTTGCAATCTTTAGCTTTTTAAACGACCGACGGATTGCTTCGACATCGATTTCATCATCTTCCACTAAAAGCACTGTTAGAGGGGAATAACTCATGATTTTAACTCATTTTAGTTTGTTAACATTATTAGCATTGAATATCTTTACCTCCCTATAAGATTATTCACACTTAAAATACTGATAGAAGTGCAATAAAGGGATCTCCCATATAATATTTTTTGCCAGATCTTGATGATATGACTCAATTGATTAATTTAGGATTATCTACATCACTTTTTTACCACGACAATACTAACATTAAGAATATATTGAAGCAATGTCCGGATAAATCATGAGCTTATAGTTGGTAGAAGTTGGAAGGAATTATGGGATTTTTACATTGGGAAGTATTTATTAAAGGGAATATATGAGTTATACAGCTAATCGATATCAGAAACTCATATAGCCGCGCTTTGATTTTAGGAATAAATGTAAAATGAAATGTCTTAATTTACATAAGAAAGTTCTCTTTTAATATCAGACGAGTTCTTTTTGCTCTCTATTTTTAAAAAATGCCTCAAGTTTTAAAAATTCTTCTTTAGAGATTTTATAAGTTTCCGAAATTTTTTGGGTATCTTTTGCATCAATATTATTCTGAAGGGTTTGAAGAATATCTCCAAAGGATTCTGCACCGCTCGAATGAGCAGCTCCTTTCGCAGCATGGACAATTTCCCTTAGTTTGGCAAAATCTTTTTTTTCAAATGCTTGTTCTAATTGGTTCCAGTCTTGCTGTGCAGTACTCCAGTATATAGACAATATGGATTGTAAAACTTCATTGTCTTCAGTTCCTAATATTTGGCTTAAGTAGTGTAAATTGATCGGATGATAATCAAAATCAGTAGAGGATTTATCGACTTTTAATAATTTTGCAGAAGTATTTGTTTTTGGTCGTTGGGGTAACCAACGTTCGAGAGTGAGTTTTAAATCCTTAATTTGAACAGGTTTAGATAGATAATCGTCCATTCCCGCAGCTAAACAATTATCTGCCTCCCCAACAAGTGCGTTTGCGGTGATAGCAATGATTGGAATTTTTTGAACCTGGGTATTTTTATTTTCTATTTTCCGAATTTTGGAAGTAAGCTCGAATCCATCCATTTTAGGCATATGACAATCTGTAAGAACTAATCCATACCTACCTTTTTTCCATTTAATAAGGGCTTCCTGCCCATTATTAACTATAGTGCATGCTAATCCCAGTTTATGGAGTTGACGACGAATGACTTCTTGATTAGTGAGTTGATCTTCAGCAACAAGGATCAGTCTTCCTTGTTGCTGGGCTTCTTTATGGGTTGGAGGGGGAAGGGAATCAATCTCATTTTCTAATAATGTTGATTTATCACGTATAAAAGGACTTTCTCTCCCAACCAAGATAGCGATAGCATTTTTTAAATCCGTTTGTTTCATAGGATAAGCACCTACTACTATACAACTTGGAAGTCGCATCCCTGTTTTTTCAGATGGATTGTTAGTCAACAGTAAATATCGGGGCTGATTTGTTTTAGTTAAATTGAGGTTATTAAGATCGAGGTGTTTTGTTGTTTCATCATAGCTAAACTCTGGTCCTAAAATAATAATATCAAACATCTGTTTATTATTTTGGGCTTGTTCCAACAACTTTATAGATTGATTAAATGACGAAGATAGCTGAGCCTTACTTTGCCAATAAGATATAAGTGAACAAATTACATTGCCCATTCTGTTATTTTTAATTAATACTAAAATATTCAAACCAGAAATATTAACTTGATTGGTGAGCGTAGGTGTTTTGCCGGGTAATGCAGATTTACAGGGTAAATCGATGGTAAACTTTGAGCCCTCGCCGGGATTGCTAAAAACTTTAATCTTACCCCCCATCATTTCGATTAACGAGCGTGTAATGCAAAGACCTAATCCTGTCCCACCATATTTTCGTGTCGTTGAGATGTCTGCTTGAATAAATGGTAAGTATAGTTTTGAAACTTGTTCTTGCGTCATACCTATACCATTATCTTCAACGGAGATTTCTATACGTTCGCCATTTGATGAGTCTGCTATATGTTGAGAACTAACCCAAATTTTGCCTCTTTCCTTTAGGTCTTTGGAAAATTTTGTCGCATTGTTTACTAAGTTGGTGACTATTTGTCGTAAACGTAAGGAATCACCGTAAACCATATTAGGGATGGAGGGATCTAAATCGAGAAAAATATCAACACCGGAACGATTTGCTTCTAACCACATAGAGTGAATGCCGTCTTCAATAGTTTTTGGTATGGATATTGGAATTTGTTCAATGTCCATCTGTCCCGCTTCTATTTTAGAAAAGTCCAAAATATCATTAATAATATTCAATAAAGAATAGGAAGAGTAACGAATCGACTGAATCATCCTTTTTTGGTCATTGTTTAGAGTGGTATCTCTAAGTAGTTCTAGCATTCCAATTATTCCGTTCATGGGAGTTCGTATCTCATGACTCATATTAGCTAAAAAACGAGACTTCGCTTCATTGGCTGCTCGAGCCATATGACTTTCTTGTTTTAGGACCTCCTTAGTATGGTATTCGTTGGTAATATCAATATTAAATCCAAACATTTTATAGGCGGTACCGTCGGACTTACGTAGGATGTCGGCTGCTGCATTTATCCAACGAAGTTCGCCATTGGGTCTATAAATTCGAAAAGTATTTGAATACTTCAATGAATTATTTAAGGCAAACTGGACTTTTTTTTCAGAGGTATCAATGTCGTCGGGATGAACGGCATTGCGCCAGATTTGATAGTTTATATTGAATGTATTTTTAGAGATGCCATAGATTTCGTACATATGCTCATCCCAATTTAACTCATTAGTAAGTAAATCCCATGTCCAAACTCCAATACCTCGCGTTTCACTAATGAGATTAAGTTCTCTAGATAGTTGCTCTCTATGGCTACGTACTATAGTTATCTCGCTAATATCTCGCAAAATAATAATATAAGATTTTCCATTTATTCCTTTGGCTTCTCCCACCGATAATTCGAGAGGAATTATTTGGCCATCTTTCTTTTGACCGGCAAATTCCCTTACTTCTCCACTATTTTTTTCTTCTTTATTTGCGTGATAAGCTGCCAGATAATTTTCAAATTTTAAGCATTCGTGTTCCGAAATTAGTCGCTTTACATTAGTGCCGATTAATTCTTTATTATTGTATTTAAATATCTTTTCTATTGATTTATTCGTATTTAGAATAGTGCCAAACTCGTCGGCCAAAAGGATTCCGTCTAATTCCGTCTGAAATACTGCCTGCATATTCGCATTTAAATTATTTATAGTTGACAATAATTGTTTATTTTGAAGTTCTAACTCTCTTTGATGCTTATTAACCTCTTTAAGAGTTTGTTTTAACTCCGTAATCGGCAGTGTTTTTTGTTCCGCTGTTATAAGGTTATTTATTTTGTCCCAGAGAGAGGATGTATTTTCGTTTTCATCGCAGACAATATTCATGTTTATCAGCCTCTACAGCGTTGTTGGAGTATAAATGTCTTTTATTAACCAGTGTTTTGGTTTGGTTACAGCAATTAAAAAAAGATAGAATTTAAATCCAATTTTAGGAGGCTTTTGGTACCGATTGTGTGCTGATTTGGCATTCGATATGCCAAGCTGATTTAGGGAAATTGTCATTTTATGATGAATCAATTTATAAGCATCAGCTATAAGTACAATTTGAATTCCACTAATAAGCATTTTTCCCCTCCCGATCAATAAAAAACATAGCACTAATTAGTGACTTTTAAAAATATATGATTAATCTTAATTGCTTAGATAAAATACATATGAATATAGTACACGTGCTACGTCAAATACCTAGACTCTATTAAATGAGTATAGCATTTAAAATTTAGGATTTTATAAAAGGTATAGAAATAATTATAATTTTTAATTTAAAAAAGATGTTATGATTTAAAAAAAAACATATAAAAAATAATGTTATATAGTAAGTAGCTGTTAATATTAACAATATAGCTTATAGCTTTGTGATTAATTTAGGATAAAGCTTGGCCAGCCGCATCTAGGCTGAACCGCGCTACGAAGTCAACTGAGTTTTTTAGGATGAATGACTAAAGCTTTTAGGGTAGCAGAACGCATTGCTCTATCTTGATGCAAGCTTTTGTATTTCTGCTGTAATAAAAGCAGTGAACCAGATACGGCAGATGTTGCCATCGAAGTTCCACTTAAACTATTGTAACCGTCATCCGTCCAAGTTGAGCTGACATTGTCTCCTTTGGCAACAATATCCGGTTTAATCCGCCAATCATCAGTAGGACCTCTGTTACTATAAGTTTCTAAAAATTCAGGTTCTCCCTTATCATATAAATTAACATATTTATCCGGATTGAACGTTTCGTAACCATCAGGTTCACTGGAACAAGTTAACGATATGCTATTATCGATGGTCTCAGGATCTAATCGAGAACATTCCAGAATGGATTGATTGATTTCTGAATAAGTGGGAGAACGACCAAGTATTGCCAAATCATTTATTTTATCTTTGTGGCAGTTAACCACAGCCTGTTCAATGCCGTCAAATGTGCCGTGACATTGCAAAATGGTATAATCAATTTCTGTCGTGCTGGGTATACGTTCAATATTAACGAAATAGGTTATCGTTTTTTCGTAACAACTTCTTATACTGTCAGTGGCATAAATAGTATTTGTGTACAGTATCAAAAAGCATATGAGCAATGTAGGAAATGCTAGGGGTAACCAAGTCATACCTTTTATCCTTGATATGCGGATTAAAACTTTTAACATTGTATATAACAAACCTGTAAATTAGTCACATCTTATAAATATTCAGTAGACAGTAAATTCACAGTATATACTGCCATATTATTTCCAAATATAGGGGTAACTTTGCCATTTTAAACATTGGGCTATTATGACATCGAGTAAAGACGATAGTTCTGTTTTTAATTCATCGCCCCTTAATTATTTCAATAAAAAATTTATCTTTAAGAAAATAATGTTTTAAAGTTTTTATTGAAAGTAATTAAGTTTTAATATAAACCTAAAAAACATGATAACAAAATGGTATTAAGTTGATATTTTATGAACACTACTTCTGATAAGTTCATACGACGATTGAAGTGGATTACCTGGTCCATTATTTTTATTGTTGTAGTGATGCAATCTTTACCTTGGATCGAACGGCTAATCATCCGCTTAAATGCTGAACCACGAGTGGTTACTGCGCGTGGTGAGTTGGCGTTTGATGAACAAAATACGATTGATGTTTTTGAACAAACCAGTCCATCGGTAGTGTTTATTTCCACTAGACATCGGGTGCTTAACATTTGGACCAGAAATGTTCTCAGTGTTCCGAAAGGAACGGGATCAGGTTTTGTATGGGATAATTTAGGTCATGTCGTGACTAACCATCATGTTATTGACGAAGCTTCGGAAGCCAGCGTAAGACTAAATGATGGTCGCAGTTATCCTGCAACACTTATCGGTTCTAGTGTTGCTCATGATCTGGCGGTTTTAAGAATTAATGTTTCTTTTAACCAACCTCCGCCGGTTCCTCTTGGTACAAGCTTGGACCTTAAAGTGGGGCAAAAAGTTTTTGCCATAGGAAATCCATTTGGTCTTGATTATACCCTAACGACTGGCGTTGTTTCGGCTTTAAACCGGACATTAGAAGATAGTGAGATAAAGATAGAACAATTAATTCAGACCGATGCTGCGATTAATCCGGGTAATTCGGGGGGGCCTCTATTGGATAGTGCTGGCCGATTAATTGGTATTAACACGGCCATATATAGTCCGTCTGGAGCCTATGCCGGTATTGGTTTTGCTGTACCAGTTGACACCGTTAATCGAGTTGTTCCACAAATTATTGCACAAGGTAAATATATTCGACCCAATTTAGGGATAAAAGTAAACCAGGATATTAATGATAGTTTTGTCAAACAATTTGGAATTGAGGGCGTCGTTATACTTCAGGTTGAACCTCATTCTGCAGCTGAAAAAGAAGGATTGAAAGGAGTCAGTGTTGATATTCGAGGAAACATTATTTTGGGTGATGTCATAACAGCAATAGATGGAAAGTCGGTAAATACTGTGAGTGATTTATTCACCATTATGGATCACTACCGCATTGGCGACCAGGTTATAGTTAAGGTTTGGAGAGCGGGCAAGCAAAAAAATGTAACAATTATCCTAAATTAATCAGTTGGGCCGCAGTGAGACTGAATAAAGTGCCGAAGATTAAGGGTTTTATGGGTGATTTTTATTGGGCCTACTCAGGGCGAACCTCGTTACTAAATCGCCTGTTTTTTTTATAGTTTTAGAAAAATCAATTAAAATCAACCAGATAGGGTGTAGAATCGATTCACGAGTATTTTTTTGATCTTCAACGCTAATAAGTTTAACCATTATATTCTGGTAATTCTACAATACGCCAATAATGCTCCAACAAACCTAGCGCATCTAAAAATGAAACCCCGGCTTTTCCTTTAACCATATAACCCGCGACGTTATGTTGAAATGCTGCTAATCTATCTTTTTCATTATCTGAGGTGGTGAGTACAAATACGATCGTCGTTTTTAAATCTGAATCACTTCGTATTTCATCTAAAAATTCTATTCCATTCATACGGGGCATATTTAAATCTAAAAGCACCAGAAATGGTTCATCTATTTTTTCTATACCATTAGTACCTCTAAGGACTTCCAGAGCCTCGATACCATCTTTTGCAACTCGTATAGGATTTGCAATATGTAGTCCTTTGAATCCTCTTCTTATTGCTTCTCTATCGATTTCATCGTCTTCAACAAGAAGTACTGCGACCGGTTTGTTTTTTTCACACATATTAACTCCAAGCAAGATGATATATGGTTTGTTTTATAACCTAAAAATATAGTTAAAGATTATAACAAATCAAAGAAATTGACATCTATTATCTGGAGCAAGCCTATTTCAAAAAATAAAATTAGAACGTAATAATCATTAGGTTATACTATTTTTTTTTGCCTATTTAATATATAAGTATAATGGTTAAAGAAAAATTTATCATTACAAATAATAGTTGAACAGCAAAACTCGGTGAAAAATATTATTGCTAAAAATTTTCCCAAATTGCTCCATTTCTAAATTGAGGGGAACATTTTAAAACTTTTTAAATCTAGTACTCAAAATAACAGGCAGGATTCAAGCTACA
>Ga0209475_10001444_pt1 | contig 30203 bp, 22 predicted proteins | sample tdDd471_FD_187128 | JGI IMG/M metagenome (GOLD analysis project Ga0209475, IMG submission 187128) | Marine sediment microbial communities from the Atlantic coast under amendment with organic carbon and nitrate - tdDd47.1 (SPAdes)... | ecosystem: Environmental > Aquatic > Marine > Coastal >... | reverse complement strand
ACTAAGCATTTCCCGCAATCCCTGGGTAATCACCGAAATACCCCAAAAAATAAGATTCATGGTTTGTGGATTTTCTTCCAGGTAATCCAAAACATCATCAAGGTTTATTAGCAAACCTTTTTCTATAGAATCATACTTTGATTTATACAGACGGTCGTTTTTGATCCGTTGCATTAAATCACTTTGAATTGGATCAATATCTTTGGAGATTTTATCAAGCAAAAATGAAAGTAAGGTTAAACTGTTCACCGACTGAAAATCAATACTCCGTTTCAAAGTAAGGTAGGTAAGGACATGCCGAAGCAAACGAGCATCTTTATGTGAAATCTCAATCCCACTTTGTGTGGTCAACGGCGTATTTTTATGGTAGATAACAAAATCCTCATCACGCATTACAAGGTCAAGGTCTTTTGGATTGATTTTGTATTGGTTGGTACTTTTCATCGGTATATTTTTAAGACTGTAAATTTTCTCCAAAAATACCCAATTCCTGCACTATGCAAAATCAATTGAATGATCTTTTGCAGGATTCCACGGATTGCATAATTTTGCTGGCTAAATAATCAAATTAAATAGATCATTGTATGAAACGATTTGTCCTTTCCATTACAGCGTTTGTAGTTTTACTTGTTGGTTGTGTCAACACCTCCACCACTGATGATTCAGCCACGAAAAAAGATTCACAACAAATTGGTCCTCAATTAACCAGTAATGTAAAACATCCTGATTGGTCGAAAAATGCGACCATATATGAGGTTAACCTGCGCCAGTATACCGAAGAGGGAACAATTAAAGCTTTTATGAAGCATATGCCGAGGTTAAGGAATATGGGTATTGACATCTTATGGCTGATGCCTGTACATCCTATTGGAGAAAAAAACAGGAAAGGAACCCTCGGTAGTTATTACTCGGTAAAAGATTATGAAGCTGTAAACCGTGAATTTGGTTATATTGATGAGTTTGACAAAATGGTTGAACTTGCTCACTTACTGGGTATGAAGGTCATCATCGACTGGGTTGCAAATCATACTGCTTGGGACCATGCATGGGTAACAGAGCATCCAGAATGGTACGATAAGGATTCCACGGGACAGATGTACTCACCTTTTGGCTGGTCGGATGTTGTTCAGCTGGATTTTGATAACCAGGATTTAAGAAGAACTATGGTGGAATCGATGAAATATTGGCTTATTGAAGCTGATATTGATGGCTTCCGTTGTGATGTAGCAAGTATGGTACCCACTGATTTTTGGGACATGGCCCGTGTTGAACTCAATAAGGTGAAGCCGGTTTTTATGCTTGCTGAATCGGAGAAAGATGAATTGCTTGTTAATGCTTTTGATATGGATTATGGATGGAATCTTCATGGTCTTAGTAACCGCATTGCCAAAGGAGACACCACAGTAAATGCATTGAATGGGTATTTTGAAAAGCTCAAAACAAGCTTACCAAAAGGTGCTTACAAAATGAATTTTACATCGAATCACGACGAAAATTCATGGAATGGTACTGTACATGAAAGGTATGGCAAAGGATTTCAAACTTATGCTGTGCTAATGGCTACAGTTCCTGGTATGCCGATGATTTATACTGGTCAGGAATCAGGTTTAAATAAACGTCTCGAGTTTTTTGAAAAGGATATTGTTGCATGGGAGGATTTTTCATTGCAGGAGTTTTACAGGATTTTACTCAATACCAAAAAAGCAAACAAAGCTTTGTGGAATGGTAACTTCGGTGGAGAATTAAATCATATTAAAACTGATAAGGAAGAAGCTGTATTTGCATTCACAAGGCAAAAGGATGGTGACGCTGTTTTCGTCATACTGAACCTTTCAGGTACAGCACAAAATATTAGCTTGTCTGGAAGTGATTTTACCGGAACGTATACAAATATCTTTGACGACACTGAGGTTTCATTCATTGAAGGGCATAAAATGCAACTTGAAGCGTGGGATTATCGTGTTTTTAAAAAATAAACTATATCGATTGGTTTCCTATAGCAAGTATCACTATATCGAATTTGAAAATTTGAATTATGAAAAAACTCTTCATCATTTTAATCTCACTTTTTGTGAGCAGTTCAGCAATTTCTCAAAATCAGCTTAACAACAGTCTTGGCAATGTTACCCAGGTTAAGAAGGACAATGGCAAACAAACTTTTACTTTTGAAACAGACAATGGGACGGCTGTAGTTACAATATTTTCGCCCAATATTATTAGGGTTAGGATAGCAAAAGAATTTGAGCCTGATTTGTCTTATGCTGTTGTTGGAGAAGGAATTCGGGGAAATTTTGATTATGGAGAAGATGATAATGAGTTTTTTATCAGCACGGATTCACTGGTGTTGAAAGCATCTAAAACCCCCTTGCGTTTTTCATTTGAAACAAAGGATGGGCGTGTAATCAGTCAGGATGATCCTGATTTTGGAACCTCATGGATAGCTACGGAAGTGAGTACTTACAAGACCCTTCAGGATGGTGAAAAATTTATTGGTCTGGGCGAAAAGACCGGCAACCTCGACAGGAGGGGAGAGGCATATGTGAACTGGAATACCGACAATCCGCATCATGATAACAATACCGATCCGATTTATGCATCAATACCATTTTACATGGGTATTCATCATGGGATGAATTATGGTATTTTCCTCGATAATTCCTACAGGACTGTATTTAATTTTGGCGCATCCAACGACCGTTTTTCATACTTTTCGGCCGATGATGGTGAAATGGATTACTATTTCATCTATCACGAAAATGTATCAGATATAATTAAATCCTATACCTGGCTTACCGGCCGCATGGAAATGCCACCAATCTGGGCCCTGGGATACCAGCAGTGCAGATGGAGTTATACTCCGGATACTGAAGTTTTAGATATCGCTAATACCTTCAGGCAAAAGAAAATCCCTGCTGATGTTATATACCTGGATATAGATTATATGGATGCATACAAGATTTTTACATGGCATCCCCAGAATTTCTCTAATCCTGAAAAACTGGTTAGCAACCTGAAGGATTTAAATTTCAGGACAGCTGTTATTGTGGATCCGGGAATAAAAGTGGAGGAGGGATACCAGGCCTATGACGAAGGACTAGCCTACAACCATTTTGTAAAATATCCTGACGGTACACCATGGACTGCCCAGGTTTGGCCGGGTTGGTGCCACTTCCCTGATTTTACCAATGCTGATGCCCGGAAATGGTGGGGAGAGAAATTTATGGGTTACGTCAACATTGGGATTGAAGGATTTTGGAACGATATGAATGAAATTGCAACATGGGGACAACAACCTCCACATTTGATTGAGTTCGATTGGGAAGGAAATAAAACTTCGTACAGGCAGGCAAAAAATATTTATGGCATGGAGATGGCCAGAAGTACTTTTGAAGGAACAAAAAAGCTGATGAACGGCCGGCGTCCAATGATTATTACCCGGGCAGGTTTCGCCGGTTTGCAGCGCTATACTTTAATTTGGACTGGAGATAACCAGGCAACTGATCACCATATGATGCTGGGTGTAAGGTTGGTGAATAGCCTTGGTTTGAGTGGTATTTCCTTTTCGGGTTCAGATGTTGGCGGTTTTGGTGGAAATGCCACACCTGACCTTTTCTCAAGATGGATTCAGATTGGAGCTTTTACCCCGTTTTACCGTGGACATTCTTCGATGAATACTGAAAGTGCAGAACCCTGGGTTTATGGTGAACAAACCGAAAGAATCTCCAGAAATTATATCCAACTTCGATATAACCTTTTGCCTTACGTTTATACTGCCATGCATGAATCTACACAAAGTGGAATGCCTTTGAGCAGAAGTCTTGCAATAAACTATACATCTGACGAAAAGGTGTTTTGGAGGATTTACCAGAACCAGTTTTTGTTTGGTTCGTCAATGTTAATTATACCGGTTGAAAGTGATAAACGATTTACAAAAGCATATTTACCCGACGGTGATTGGTACGATTTTTATACAGATACAAAATATACAGGACAGCAGGAGGTCGTGGCAGAATGTCCGGTTGATAAACTTCCGGTTTATGTGAAAGCAGGCAGCATGATTCCGATGCAGTCACCTGTTCAAAGTACCTCAGAATTGCCTTCCGATACATTGCTTATTCATTTATACAAAAGTGATCAAACCAGTGATTTGGTTTGGGATTACTATGAAGATGACGGTGTAACTTACGCTTTTGTTGATGGAGAATTTTTTACCCGTAAAATGGTATATAAACCCTCAATCAATGAAGTCGTTTTTAAGACTATCGAGGGAAAGTGTTCAAGCAAGTTCAAGCAAATTCAGTTGGTTTTTCATGGCTTTGAAAATTTGGATAATATTGTCAAATTTGAAGGAAAACCACGACGAATTGAAACAGTGAAATTAAATTTCCAACACGCAGCAGAGCAGCCTTTTGAAGGGCATCCTTCAACCATGACCTGTCCTTCCATTATTTTTCCTAACCAGGAAGGGAATATGGTGATTAGTTGGTAAACGACTTTTATCGAATTTTCAGACCATGGAGGAGAAAGTAAACTACTTCTCACTTTTGTAAATTTGATATTTTGTTACACGAGATCAAACCCACAAATCTTGCAGGCCATTTTAAGAGCATCATAATGAGATCCCGTGATAATCAGGTGATGATTTCCCAGGGGATGAGTTTTTAACTTACGGGTTGCTTGTTTATCCATGCTAACTTCAATTTGTGTACGGCAGGCATTTGGTCTCTTGTGTGTTGATGTAATAGTCCCTTCGGCAATGAAAGCCTTATTTAATGAATTGTTCAGGCGGAAAATGGTGACATCATCCGAGGATAACTTTCCTGCGATGGCAGTTCCTTGCCCTGTTTCGTAATGCGTATCGACCTCAAATTCCTTAAGCATATTTGTTGGTGCTGTGCAATGGGCAAAACGGGCATGATTAGAGCTAATTTTTATCGTATTGGCCATCCATGGGATTTTACCAACAAGCGCTTTTACAAGCATTATCCCGACAATACTGGTAATATCACCCTCGCAACCTGCAGGAATGGTAAGGTCGTTCAAATGAGATAAGGAGAGGCATGCTGTAACACCATTATTTTTTACCAGTGAAAAGCACTCAACTGTAATGGCATCCAAATGATGTTGATGAATTATTGATTGCAAAGCTGCATTAACCCTTGAGGAGTCTGCAATAGCATTTAAGTTTAAGGTATTATATTTTCCCTGAAAATTTTGATCTGGCTCCATTTGCTTATAATCCGGAACTTCTGCCCAGGGTATTTTTTTTAGCTGGATACCCAATTTTGATTTTAATAATTTGTTATCAATGGTTGAAGATACAAGCCATTCAGAAACTTCCCCAATTTGCCCCAGTGTTTGTCCCTGAAGTTTTTGAAGGTTATCCCGGGTTTTGACGAATAGTTGTATAATGGATCGGTCTTGTTTATCATACAGATCGATGAGCATACCTGGGATATTGTATTGGTCCATCCAGGCTTTTACTTCAGTTGCAGAAGCCCATGAATTGTTTTCTTCAAAAGCAACAAGTGGGTTATACTTTTTGTGATGAATAATTTGTGTTGCTTCGTTTTCTGATCCACCACTTAGAAATACAAGCACATCCGGATCAGGAGAATTATATTCAATTGCCATATTTGGGAAATAGTTCTTTATTTTTTCCTTTCCATCACTGAACAAAGAATCAGGTGCACCCGGGTAGGCCAATAGCTTAATGTTGATCATACTTTTAGGTTTTGAACAATTTTAAGTAAAGTAAAAGTAAATTCCTGAATTATTACCCGATATTTTATACTTCAAGATAATTTATTAAAGATGTGTTACTTTTGTGTTAAAATTGCAATCCTGGAATCTACTTGTTGGGTACCATAATTCCCAGAGAATAAAACTTTAAACTTATGAAAAAACTTATTGCAGTATTTGGATTTGTTATTCTGTCGATTTTCTCATCTTATTTCTTAACTTCCTGTTCTACTGTGCCACTAAGTGGCAGACAGCAGTTAAACCTCCTGCCAGAATCCCAACTTGTAGCTATGAGTATGACCAGCTATGATGAATTCTTAAGTGAAAATAAGTTATCGGGAAACAGTAAACAAACGCAAATGGTTAAACAGGTTGGCAACGAAATTGCAGCTGCGGTGGAGGCATACCTTAACGAAAATGGACTTGGTAGTCGTGTTTCAGGATATGAATGGGAATTTAACCTGATTGATGATGACGTCCCAAATGCGTGGTGTATGCCAGGTGGCAAAGTAGTAGTTTACACAGGAATTTTGCCTATTACAAAAAGCGAAGCAGGCCTTGCCGTAGTCATGGGTCATGAAATTGCGCATGCCATCGCCCGTCACGGGAACGAACGCATGAGCCAGGGGCTGTTAATCGAAACCGGGGGTTTGGCCCTGTCTGCAGCAATTGATGAAAAGCCGGATGAAACAAAGGCTTTATTCCTTGCAGCTTATGGCATAGGAACACAAGTAGGAATCTCTTTGCCCTATTCTCGTTCGCATGAAACCGAAGCCGATAAACTCGGGTTAATATTTATGGCCATGGCAGGATATAATCCCAATGAAGCTGTCGAATTTTGGAAAAGAATGTCTCAATTAGGTGGGCAAAAGCCACCCGAATTTCTGAGTACTCATCCCTCCGATGAAACCCGGATACAAGACCTTCAGGCCTTTCTTCCTGAAGCCATGAAGTACTACAAACCATAGATTGCCAATTGATAAACAGTGCTTGATTAGATTGTATTGATTTTTTCTATTTCCTGCGAAAAGCAGCCGGGTATAACAACATTTAAATTTTGAATAATAATTAAATCCATTATGAAGAATCGATGGACTTTGGAAGGTAAAACCGCACTGGTCACCGGTGGAACAAAAGGCATTGGTCTTGCCATTGTTAAAGAACTTCACGATCTCGGAGCATATGTTTTTATTGTTGGGCGTAGTTTTGAGGCCCTGGATGAAGTGATTTCGAGCATTAATTTAAATACTGACAGAGTTGATGGTTCACTGGCTGACGTTTCAAAAACCGAAGACAGGAATAGAATAGTTGATGTTATTGAAAAAAAATGGGACAGGTTGGATATTCTAGTGAATAACGTGGGCACCAATATCCGAAAAAAATCCATTGAATTTAGTGAAGAGGAGATCGAATTTTTGTTGAATACCAATTTAAAATCTGCCTTCGACCTGTCTCGAAAGTTGCACAATGCTCTCAAAAAATCAGGTGAAGGCTGTATTGTAAATATTTCATCTGTTGCCGGACTCACGCACCTCCAAACCGGTGCTGTTTATGGTATGACCAAAGCAGCCATGGTGCAGATGACGAAAAACCTGGCTTGCGAGTGGGCTGAAGATAATATTCGTGTAAATGCAGTTGCACCCTGGTACATAGAAACCCCCTTGGCCAAACAGGTACTTAAAGATTCGGATTATCTGGAATCGGTACTCACCCGAACTCCCATGAAACGTATTGGTAAGCCCGTGGAAGTTAGCGCTGCTACAGCATTCCTTTGCATGCCTGCGGCTTCATATATTACGGGTCAGTGTCTTGCGGTAGACGGAGGATTTTCGGTTTATGGATTTTAATTTCTTGATTTGTTGATTGTCTCTTGGGTTTGAGTAGATCAGAAAACCTCAATTTTATCCAAAAAATATTCAACTTCAACCAGTTTAAATAAGTCCTTTGCGTTTCAGCATAGCATCCTTTTCGGGAGCACGTCCACGGAATTTTTTATACAGGTCCATGGGGTCTTCAGTACCACCTTTTTCAAGAATATTCTCACGGAATGATTTAGCAGTTTCCTTATCAAAAATACTGGTTTCTTTAAATGCCTGGTATGCATCGGCATCCAAAATTTCAGCCCAGAGGTAGCTGTAATATCCGGAAGAATATCCGCCGGCAAAAATATGGCCAAAGTAGGGTGATCGATACCTGACAATTATTTCTGGAATCAATTCTATTTCCTGCATCGATTGATTTTCGAAATCCATAGTATTCTGTGGCTCATACGAAGTAAGTGTGTGCCAATCCATGTCAAGGTAGCAAGCCGAAGTATATTCCACGGTTACAAAGCCCTGGTTAAATTTTTTGCTCCTGTCAATTTTATCCATTAATTCCTGGGGAATAGCTTCTCCGGTTTTATAATGAATTGCATAGTTTTTCATCACCTCAGGATCGCCGGCCCAGTTTTCCATAATTTGCGATGGCAATTCAACAAAATCCCTTGGTACCGAGGTACCTGACAGTGACGGGTAGGTGCAATTGGAAAGTAAGCCGTGCAAGGCATGCCCAAACTCATGAAAAAGTGTAGATACTTCATCAAAGCTTAAAAGTGCCGGAGTATCGCCGGTAGGTTTCGAAAAGTTCATTACCATCGATATCACCGGAGGTATGTTTTTACCATCTTGTTTTGATTGCTTGCGGTAGCTTGTCATCCATGCACCGCCACCTTTGCTGGCACGTGGGTGAAAATCCATATAAAGTATTCCGGTATGAGATCCATCTGCTTCCATAACCTCATAGGCAATCGCATCGGGATGGTAAACAGGAATATCATCAATTTTTTTTAACCGAAGCCCATACAATTTATCGGCAACATCAAACATACCCGCCAAAACATTATCCAGTTCAAAATAAGGCCTGAGTTCTTCTTCATCGAGGTCGAACTTTTGCATTTTCAGCTTTTCGGTGTAATACCACCAATCCCAGGGCTCAAGTTTAAAATTTCCACCTTCTGCATCGATCAATCGCTGTAAGGCCTCAGCTTCCTGTTGCGCAATTTCCAAAGCAGGAACCATTACCTCATCTAAAAAACTATAAACGGTTTCAGGATTTTTTGCCATGTTGAGTTCAAGTACATAATCGGCATGGGTTTTATAGCCCAGTAAATTGGCTCGTTCCACACGAAGAGCAGCCTGCTTAGCTGCAATTTCCTTATTGTCAAATTGGTTATTGTTATTGCCACGATTGGTATAAGCCAATAATATAACCTCTCTCAATTTCCGGTTGTCAGCATATTGAAGAAAGGGAATCATGCTGGGTTTCTGAACAGTAAACATCCATTTCCCTTCATATCCGGCTTCTTTGGCTACTTCAGCAGCACCATCAATAACTGATTGTGGTAAACCAGAAAGGTCGTTCTTATCATCAATAATAAGTTCAAATCCATTGGTCTCAGCAAGCAGGTTTTCATCAAACTGAAGAGAAAGCAACGACAGCTCCTCATTAATCTGTCTCATTCGGTCCTTTTTATCCCCACTCAGTTCAGCACCATTGCGCGAAAAACGTTTGTAGGTTTTTTCAAGAAGAGTTGCCTGTTCGGTTGTTAACTCCAAATCTTCTTTTTGATAGTAAACGGTTTTTATCCTTGTAAATAAATCTGCATCCAGCATAATATCGTCACGGTGCTTCGAACGGATTGGTGCAGCTTCTTTTGCCAGCAGTTGAAGTTCTTCACCTGTATTTGCTGACTGAAGGTTTTCGAAAACATTGCTGACCTTGCGCAACAAATTGCCTGAATAATCGAAAGCTTCAATTGTATTTTCGAAAGTAGCCGGTTCTGGATTGTTGACGATCGCCTTAATTTCTTCCTGTTGTAATTTGATGCCTTCTTTAATTGCCGGGATGAAATGACTGTTATTGATTTCTCCAAAAGGGGGAACATCAAATGGTGTATTGTAGGCCGTAAAAAATGGGTTCATGTCGCTAACTGTTTTATTTTGTTTAGTTGTGCAGGAAGTGATTGCAATACCTGCAATGAGTAATAATAAAGATAATTTTTTCATTTTATGATGATTTTATTTGATGTTTTACAAGTTTGCAAAATTAATCTTTTCATCAAGAAAGCACATTTATTAAAGGCATTCATATGATTTTTATTTCCATGAAATCACCCTATTATGAGTAATTCACAAACACGAAACGCAAAATAGCTAATAAACTGAATTCGATATAAGAAATTAGCTATCTGTTTGAAAGCATGAGCATTTTAAATCTATTAAGACATGGAAAGTTGGAAAGTTGGAAAATTAGGCATTATAAACGATATTTTCGTCCAGTTCTCCCTGCCTCTCCTGCAAGGTGGGCATCCCTCCAGTTTTCCAAATTTAGAAATAAAATATTATTCATTGGTTGTCAGTGTTTTATTATGTCCCTTATTTCGAACTGACGTTAATATGTTTTGTTTGATACTGTAAGGATTGGGTATGGCTTATAGCAGTACTTTTGCAAGCTGTTTAAAATTAAGGAAATACATGCAAGATATAAGAAACATAGCCATTATTGCCCACGTTGATCATGGAAAAACAACCCTGGTGGACAGGATTCTTCACCAGGTTAAATTGTTTCGCGACAACCAGGATATGGGTGATCTGATCCTCGACTCCAACGACTTAGAGCGCGAGCGTGGAATTACAATCCTTTCAAAAAACGTTTCGGTGAGATACCGGGAAACTAAAATCAATATTATCGATACACCAGGACACTCCGATTTTGGTGGTGAGGTTGAACGTGTACTCAATATGGCTGATGGTGTTTTGCTGCTTGTTGATGCCTTTGAAGGGCCGATGCCCCAAACACGCTTTGTTTTGCAAAAGGCTATTGCTTTGGGTTTAAAACCTATTGTAGTTGTTAATAAAGTTGATAAACCCAATTGTTCGCCCGACGAGGTGCATGAAGCTGTGTTTGACCTGATGTTCAGCCTTGATGCCACAGAAGACCAACTCGATTTCCCCACCGTTTATGGCTCATCAAAACAAGGATGGATGTCGCATGACTGGAAGGAACCCACACACGATATCAGCGCAGTACTGGATGCAATACTCGAACATATCCCTCCCGCAAAAGAAAATGTCGGTACCCTGCAAATGCAGATCAGTTCCCTGGACTATTCATCATACCTTGGTAGAATTGCGGTAGGACGTGTATCGCGTGGCAAAATAAAAATGGGTATGCCTGTTTCGGTTGTAAAAAGAGATGGTTCGGTGTCAAAATCTATAATTAAGGAGTTGTACCGTTTTGAGGGTTTGGGCAAAGAGAAAGTAAAAACCGAAATTGGTTCCGGTGAAATTTGTGCGGTGCTTGGGCTGGACAGTTTTGATATTGGCGATACTATTGCTGATGCAGAATTGCCCGAAGCCATGAAGCCTATAGCCGTGGATGAACCAACAATGAGCATGTTATTTACCATTAATAATTCTCCATTTTTTGGTAAAGAAGGTATCTATGTCACTTCACGTCATATTCGCGAACGCTTGTTCAAGGAAGTTGAGCGGAACCTGGCCATGCGTGTTGAGGAGACCGGTTCTCCAGAAAAACTTTTGGTTTATGGCCGTGGAATATTGCATTTGTCTATTTTGGTAGAAACCATGCGCCGTGAAGGTTATGAATTTCAATTGGGGCAACCACAGGTACTTATCAAGGAAATCGATGGTAAGAAATATGAGCCTGTAGAAAGTCTGACAGTGCACGTATCCGAGGAATTTTCAGGTAAGGTAATTGAAATTGTTACAAAGCGCAAAGGCGATATTGTAAATATTGAACATAAGAATGACCGGGTACTGCTCGAATTTACCATAACATCACGTGGCCTTATTGGCCTGACAAATCCTGTGCTTACTGTAACGGAAGGAGAGGCCGTAATTGCGCATCGATTCAAAGCGTATGAGCCATGGAAAGGTGAAATCCAAAGCCGTCGCAATGGTTCACTTATTGCTTTGGAAACCGGAACATCTATTGCATATTCAATCGACAAATTGCAGGACCGTGGACGATTTTTCATACATCCAATGGAAGATATTTATAAAGGTCAGATCATCGGCGAAACTACCCGTCAGGGTGATATTGTAGTGAACGTTATTAAGACAAAGAAATTGACGAACGTACGCGCTGCCGGTACAGATGAAAAATCATCAATTACGCCGGCAACCAAGTTTTCGCTCGAAGAAGCCATGGAGTATATTCAGGGCGATGAGTATGTGGAAGTTACACCTAAGTCGATCCGTTTACGTAAAATCCTGTTGGAGGAAACTGACCGTAAACGTCAGAAAAATCGTGAAAATGCCCAGGATCTATAATACCATTTCTAACATCTTTTGGTATTAAAATTAGTGAATTCATATCTATGTAAGGTCTGCAGCGAGAAGTTGCAGGTCCATTCCACCAAAATTTCCTGAGCTCATCAATAGCAGGCTTGCATTTTGATAATTAAGATTCCGCAAAAATTTTTCAAGTTCTGTTGCATCAGTAAATACCTGCAGGTCTGTGTTACCAAATCCCGACTTTACATCCTCAACTGTAATTGGTGTAAGTTTTTTTAAAGCAATGGCATGGGGCGTGAAAAATACAACCGGGATATCCGCTCTGTCCATTGATCCACCGAACTGCTCCAGGAAATGCTTGCTTAAACTGCTGTAGGTATGAAGTTCCATTACAGCAATCAATTGCCGATCCTCAAAGAGTTCTTTTGCCGCATTTATAGTTGCCTTTAGCTTTGAAGGTGCATGAGCAAAATCCTTAAAGATTGTTGTTTTTTCAGTCTTTGCAATTAATTCCAGCCTATTAGCTGCTCCTTTAAAATGGCGAATAGCATCGAAAAATTTAGCCTCAGATATTCCAAGTTCTTTGCAAACGTTTCGGGCACCGTTAAGGTTGGTCAGGTTGTGACGCCCAAAAATCTCCAGTGGAATTGAATCACCAGATAAATTTCCATCGTCAGGAATTAAAAAGGCCTGACCATCTCGGTACTCATAATTGGGTGTTCCGTAGGGCTCAATATTTTTAGGTGTGTTTGGCCTTGATATGTCGCTGCATTCTGTCACCAAACCAGGGAGTTCATCATCATCTTTAAAATAGATCAGGCTGCCACCATTTTCGATAGAAAGAATGAACTTTTTGAATTCATTAAGATAACCTGAATATTCCGGAAAAACATTGATATGATCCCATGCAATTCCACTAATCAGGGCGATGTGTGGTTTGTAATGCAGAAATTTTGGCCTTGGATCAAGAGCCGATGTCAGGTATTCATCTCCCTCGATAACAATAACAGGTGCATCCGACAATCTCACCATAATGTCGAAACCTTCAATTTTAGAACCTACAAGGTAATCGAAATCCATGTTGTGGTATTTCAACACATGCATGATCATAGAAGTGATGGTTGTTTTGCCATGACTGCCAGCTATGACAACCCGCTTCTTGTATTTCGATTGCTCGTAAATATATTCAGGAAAAGAATAGATTTTGAGTCCAAGTTCCATTGCACGGTCCAATTCAGGGTTGCCCGGTTTGGCATGCATTCCGAGGATAATCGCATCCAGCTCTTTAGTGATCTTTTCAGGGTGCCAGCCAAAATCCGCTGGAAGCAGGCCATGTTTTTCCAGATTGGATTTTGCGGGATCAAAAATTTCATCATCCGAACCTGTTACATTGTAACCTTTAAGTTTTAAAGCGATGGCCAGGTTGTGCATCACTGCTCCTCCTATGGCGATAAAATGGACGTTCATTTGTGTTGTGCGTTTAGTGTTAAGTGTTATAATATTTAGTGTTCAGCGCTCTAAGTACCATTTCCTATTCCTTACTTGCAGTATCATAAAGGCTAGAATCCCCAGGTAAAGTGGTTTTTTGCGCTTAAGCAGTTTTGTGGCAAATCCTATTTTTTGTCTTTTTGGAGAAGTCTCAAACTCAGATGCTGTAAATTCTTTGAACCATATTCTTTTCAAAGCAAAGTAAAATAAAAAAAGGGACAGCTCACATCCTGTTCACTGTCCCTTTCAAATATTATATTCGATTATCCTTTGTAAAAAGGAAACTTTACAATTTTGGCTTTCAGTAATTTGTTCCTTACTTTGATAAAAATGTCGCTATCGAATTTAGCGAATTCGGTTTTTATATATCCCATCCCTACAGCCTTTTTCAATGATGGTGACATGGTACCGGATGTAACTTCACCAATTATGTTTCCATCTGAATCGCAAATCTCATAATGCTGCCTTGGGATGCCTTTGTCGATCATTTCAAAACCACGCAATCTTTTTTGTGGACCTTCTTCTTTGATTTGCTGATGATGGTCACGCATGATGAAATCGTTTCCATCAACGAATTTGGTGATCCATCCCAGTCCTGCTTCGATGGGGGAGGTTGTGTCGTTGATATCGTTTCCATAAAGACAAAAACCCATCTCCAACCTTAATGTATCACGTGCTGCCAGGCCAATCGCCTTAATGGCAAATTCTGACCCTGCGTCAAACAATGCATTCCAAACTTTTTCGCCGTCCTCGTTGGCAAAGTAAATCTCGAAGCTGTTTTTTTCTCCGGTATAACCTGTTGCTGACATAATCACATCGTTTACTCCTGCAAACTCAATTTTTTTAAAAGTATAATAAGGAATGTCAGATAGGTTTACGTCAGTAAGCTTTTGCAGAGTTTCCATTGCTTTTGGGCCCTGAACAGCAAGCTGGGCAATTTCATCGGATGCATTGTACAAAGTTGCTCCCATATCATTCTGGCTCTTCATCCATGCCCAGTCTTTATCAATATTGGAGGCATTGATTACCAGAAGGTAAGTTTCAGCATCTATACGATATACCAGCAGGTCATCTACAATTCCACCCATATCGTTTGGAAAACAAGTGTATTGAATCTTTCCGTCATCCAGTTTAGCGACATCGTTTGATGTTACTTTTTGCAAAAAGTCGAAAGCTTTAGGGCCTTTAACCCAAACCTCGCCCATATGTGACACATCAAAAACCCCCACACTTCTTCTAACGGTTTCATGTTCAACGTTTACACCCTTAAATTGTACCGGCATTAGGTAGCCAGCAAATTCAACCATTTTGGCGCCTAATGCCTGGTGCATCTTTGTAAAAGCTGTATTCTTCATTTTAAGTTTTGTTTAGTCGTAAAGTTGGCGGCAAAAGTAAATATTTGCATTTAATTGTATGGCATGAAAATCAAATACAAATTCTCACAAATACCAATTTCTTGCTCAACTGGATATAGTAGCCTGTATAAAACACAAATCACCAATCGAATTATGCTTTTTTTGTACCTTCGCAGCCTTCATTTACAAACTAATTTAAATTATATTTATATGAAAAAGTTATCACTGGTATTGATGGCCGTCATGATGTTGACGTTCATCTCCTGCCAGCAAGCAGATCAAAAAGAAACTAAGGCTAAAATCATCGACAAACAAGAGTTAACGCTTAGCAGTGACCGCATGACCCCTGAAGTACTCTGGTCGTTTGGACGTTTGAGCGACCCTCAGGTTTCACCCGACGAATCCACCATTCTGTATGGCGTTTCCTATTACAGCGTTGAGCAAAACAAAGGCAACCGCGACCTTTATACTGTTGGTACGGATGGAAAGAATTATTCCCGGATTTCTAAAACGCCAAAAAGTGAATACAATGCGATTTGGCGGCCCGATGGTAAAAAGGTTGGATTTTTGACCTACGAAAGTGGATCTGCTCAAATCTGGGAAATGAATCCCGATGGAAGCGGACGTACACAAATTTCGGATATTGATGGTGGAATTACCGGTTTTAAATATTCGCCCGACCAGCGTAAAGTAGTTTATACAAAGGAAGTACCTGTCGAAAATCAATTTGCACAACTTTACAAAGGCCTCCCGAATGCCAGTGGTCGCCTTATGAATGATTTGATGTACCGTCACTGGGATGTGTGGGTGGATACTTACAGCCACATTTTTGTTGCCGATTACGATGGTTCGAAAATATGGAACGATACTGATATTTTGGAAGGCGAAGAGTGGGATGCCCCGATGAAACCCTGGGGTGGGATGGAGCAAATCAGTTGGAGCCCCGATAGCAAAACCATTGCTTATACAAGTAAAAAGCAGAAAGGTCTTGAGTACACCATGTCAACCAATTCTGATAACTACATTTATTCCCTCGAAACCGGGAAAACTGAGAACTTTACCGAGGGCATAATGGGCTTTGATATTGCCCCGCTTTATTCACCAGATGGTAATTACATAGCCTGGGAAAGTATGGAGCGTGATGGGTACGAATCTGACCAGAACCGCCTGTTTATTGTAAATACCAAAACCTGGGAAAAAACATATGCTACCGAAGGCTTCGACCAGAATGCCGGGAGTTTGCAATGGTCGGCCGACAGTAAATCTATCTATTTTACAAGTGATACAGAGGGAACATTTCAAATTTATCAGTTCAGGCTCGCAGATGGTGCAATCAGGAAAATCACTGAAGGTTTACACGATTACCGCGGTGTTACCCTTGCCGGCGACAAGTTGATTGCTACCAAACAAACAATGGCTATGCCAACTGAACTGTTTGCAGTAAATCCGGATGGAGGTGATGCAACACAAATTACATTCACCAATAAGGATTTGCTTGCTCAATTAAAAATGGGTAAAACCGAAGGCCGTTGGATGAAGACACACGATGGTGAAGACTTGCTCACCTGGATTATTTATCCACCCGACTTTGATCCAAATAAAAAATATCCAACCTTGCTTTATTGCAAAGGTGGCCCACAGGGACCACTTAGCCAGAGTTTCCACTATCGCTGGAACTATCAGATCATGGCTGCCAACGACTATATTATTGTGGCTCCAAATAGGAGAGGGGTTTCAGGATTTGGCCAGGCATGGCAGGAGCAGATCAGTGGCGATTATCACGGCAAGAGTATGCAGGATTATCTAACAGCGATTGATGAGATGGCAAAAGAGCCTTTTGTTGATGAAACCAAACTGGGAGCCATTGGTGCAAGTGCAGGAGGTTATGCAGTTTTCTATCTGGCGGGAATCCATGAAGGACGTTTCAAGGCATTTATCGCCCACGATGGTATTTTCAACGAAGAGGCACAATACCTTGAGACCGAGGAAATGTGGTTCGAAAATTGGGATAAAGGCGGTGCCTTCTGGGATTTCGATAATGAAGTGGCAATGGGTGCTTATGCACATTCACCCCATAAACTGGTGCAAAATTGGGATACGCCTATTTTGATTATTCATGGAGAATTGGACTACAGGGTGGTATTTACCCAGGGTATGACAGCATTTAATGCAGCTGTACTCAGAGAAGTTCCGGCAGAATTTCTCTATTTCCCGGATGAAAATCACTGGGTTCTTCAGCCTCAAAATGGTATCTTATGGCAGCGAACATTTTTCAATTGGCTGGATAAATGGCTGAAATAAAGCAGGTGGTTGCTTAAAAGTAATTATTTAGTTTGAATAACGGTCATTTCAGGACTAACTGGAATGACCGTTTTTATTTGGTTTTGCGGGTAATTAATAGCCTGTTTTCATGAACTTCGTTGCATGGACTAAAAGTCTGTAAATTATAGTTTTTACTTTTAATGTCATAACTATATGTTTTTCAAGGTAGAGAGAGGTAAGGGGGGTAGCTTCTATTATTTCCTATTGTAAACGTATCTGTAGGTCAACAAAGCATCATCTCCAGCATAATCCACACCAATCCGCGGGCTCATTTCAATTTCTGATTTTTTGGGATTCTCATTCAGATCTTCTATCCAAATGGTTAATTCTTTTTGTTTTGATTTGTTGATAAAATCTAGTGTTAAACGTTGGCCGGTGAGACCATAATTTATCCCTAACAACTTTGAAACTTTACCTGGTCCAACACCAATATTCTTAGCATTGATCCCTTTTCTTGCTCTTGCGAGCATGTGTTCAATCCCTTCAAATGGGGCAATGGATCGAATAAGAACAGCATGTGGAATATCCTTTCGGTTTGTAACAACATTGAACAATGAATGAATACCATAGCATAGATACACGTATGCAAAACCACCCGGACGATACATAACTTCAGTCCGGTTGGTGAGTTTTCCTCCGTAAGCGTGAGAAGCTTTATCTACAACACCTTGATAGGCTTCTGTTTCGGTGATAATTCCGGATGTTTTTTGGCCATCGATATTTGTTACCAGTAATTTACCTAAGAGTTCCCTGGCAACAATTGTTACATTATTTCTAAGATAGAATTCTGCTCCTAAAATCATCCGGTTTAAGTTATTGTAGGGTAATTTGTTAAGTAAAGGATTTTACCTGTAAGTAAATTTGTATTGGTTTTACCAACCTCCGGTAATTATTAAAACAAGTCCGATTAAAATCATCAGGGTACTTACTGCGATAAGTTTGAAATTGGCTCCTGACGCTTTCTTTCTTTTCTTTCGTGACCTTAATTTTTCTTCATCCGCAATTGAAAAGTATAAAAGTATTCCCCCCAGGATTACTAAAAAACTGCCTATCATTCTGGCTAAGATGTCTAATTCCATTTTAGTAGATGTTTTATGTCAGTAAATACTATAATTCTTATGATCATAAATACTTTCAATTTTAGTTCTATTGCTTTGAATTCCAGTAAATTCTTTTTTGTTCGTCGTACCTTACTTTATCGTTATCAAGCAGCCATTCAACAACCCGTATCACCTTTTCATCATCGGTGGCAGCGAAGTCTACTAAATCTTCGATAGTGGTTGGTTCTTCTTTTAACAAAGGTTTAATTTTCTTGATAACCATATCAAATTCAATCTCGTTAAGGCTAACCTTGTTTCTCTCGATACAAAAATCGCAATGCCCGCACCTCTTGGTATTTCGTTCTCCAAAATAACCCAGAAGAAACTGACTTCTGCATTTATTCTTAGAAGTAACATAGGCTTCAATAGCATCCAGCCTGCTTTGAGCAGCTTTTTTTCTCAACGAATAGTTTTCAGCTGAGATGTAAATATCGCCCTTGTCCAGCCTTTCTTCTGTTAAAATGATCTGGGGTTTATCCTTTCGTGGGACATAAATAAAAACTCCAAGTTTATGCAGTGTTTGAAGGCTGGAGATTACCTTACTAAAAGGTATCCCGGTTCGGTTGGCCAGTTCTTTTTCATTAATAATTACATATTGGCTGAACAGGCCGGTATATGTTCGTAATATCAATTTAATAAATGCATCAAAGTGAGGGTTTTCAACCCGGAATCGATAGAGGTCTTCACCCTGCATTTTAACAAAAATCCGTGCCGGAAAATGCATTCCTTCGTTGAGTACAAGCAGGCCTTCTTTTTCAAGAAATTTAAGCGAATTGTAGGTAATTAATGGCTTAAAACTATATGCGTTACAGAACTCAATTAAGTCGAAATCGAAACTCAGGTTTTTTCCACTTCCAAGGGCTAGTTTTAAATAATTGCCAAGTGCCTGGTAAACTGATTTGATGGTATCAATTTCCGGGTATGAATCTTGAAGTTGTTTCGATAAATCCTGTAAATTCGATTCATGATAAAACAAAACTGAAAATGCTTTTTTACCATCACGGCCAGCCCTCCCAGCTTCCTGGAAATAAGCTTCAATATTATTGGGCAGGTCAATGTGGGCAACCAACCTTACATCAGGTTTATCGATGCCCAGTCCAAAGGCATTTGTGGATACAATGACCCTTATTTTACCGCTCATCCACAATTTCTGCTTTTCTTCTTTCTTATTTGGTTCCAGACCCGCATGATAATAATCAGCAGAAATTCCGTTCTGAGTCAGGAATTTCGCAATTTCAAAAGTTTTTCTTCTGCTACCAGAATAAACTATCGCCGATCCGGGTACTTTATTTAATATTTTGAGCAATCGCCCCTGCTTGTCTTCTTCTTCATAAACAATGTATGAAAGGTTTTTTCTTTCAAAGCTTTGCCTGATTACATTCGGTGATTGGAAATGAAGTTTTTGCTGGATATCTTCAATCACTTCTGGTGTAGCAGATGCTGTAACAGCTAAAATTGGAATGTTGGGGAAATAGGGTTTTATTTCAGCGATTTTCATGTAAGGTGGCCTGAAATCATAACCCCATTGAGAAATACAATGCGCTTCATCAACAGCTATCAGGTTCACGTTCATCTGCTTTAACGACTCCCTGAAGTTTACACTGGAAACCCTTTCTGGTGAAACGTAAAGGAATTTTGCATCACCATACACAGCATTGTTTATGGCTATTTCAATCTCAGAGTGGTGCATGCCCGAGTATACTGCAAAGGCCTTTATCCCAAGTGTTTTCAACCGCTCAACCTGATCGCGCATCAAAGCAATTAATGGAGAAATAACAATACAAACACCATCCTTGGCCAGTGCTGGAACCTGGTAGCAAAGCGACTTTCCACCGCCAGTAGGTAGGAGGGCAAGTGTATCATTTCCGGCTAACACTGAATTAACAATTTCCTCCTGCATTGGTCGGAAAGATGAGTAACCCCAATATTTTACCAGAATCTGATGAATGGTCATCTTTGCATTATTTACTACGAATTTACGATTAAATTCGCAATAAATTTATCTTTAAGATTTATGTTTGCAAAAAAATAAGCCATGGCTGATGATCTAAAATACAATTTAAGGGGCGTTTCCGCTTCGAAGGAGGATGTTCATGCTGCGATTCAAAATATCGATAAAGGGCTCTTTCCCAATGCATTTTGTAAGGTAGTTCCTGATTTTCTTGGGAATGATCCGGATTTTTGTACCATCATGCATGCAGATGGTGCAGGAACAAAATCATCCCTGGCCTATGCCTACTGGAAAGAATCTGGTGATGTTTCTGTTTGGAGCGGGATTGCCCAGGATGCCATTGTGATGAATATTGATGATCTGCTTTGTGTGGGTGCCACGGATAACATCTTACTTTCTTCAACCATTGGAAGGAACAAAAACCTGATTCCTGGCGAAGTTATTTCTGCCATTATTAATGGGACAGAAGATTTTCTTGAAAAATTGAGGAGTTTCGGGATTGAAATTTACAGTACAGGTGGTGAAACTGCTGATGTAGGCGACCTGGTCAGGACCATTATTGTCGATTCAACCGTGGTTGCACGAATGAAAAGAGCAGATGTGATAGATAATGCAAACATACAGGACGGAGATGTGATTGTTGGGTTGGCCTCGTTTGGCAGGGCAAACTATGAAGATGAATATAATGGAGGCATGGGAAGCAACGGCCTTACCTCAGCTCGTCATGATGTATTCAACAAATCAATTGCAGAAAAATACCCTGAAACTTATGACCAACAAATTGCTGATGAACTAATTTATTCAGGAAAGCTTAATTTGACTGATCCAACTGAAGTCGAAGGAGTTGATGCAGGAAAACTTGTTCTTTCACCTACCCGGACCTATGCACCTATCATTTATAAAATATTGGAAAATTTCAGAAGCCAAATTCATGGAATGGTGCATTGCAGCGGTGGGGCTCAAACCAAGGTATTAAATTTTGTTGATGGCCTGCACGTTATTAAAGACAATATGTTTGATATTCCATCGCTATTCAGGCTCATTAAGGAGCAATCCGGAACTTCATGGCAGGAGATGTATAAAGTCTTCAACATGGGGCACCGTATGGAATTGTACGTACCCCAGGGTATTGCGAATGAATTAATTGAGATTTCGGAAAGTTTCAATGTTGAGGCGAAGATCATTGGACATTGCACCAAAGCGACAGAAAATAAGTTAACCATCCAAACAGAGTTTGGAATCTTTGAATATTAATTGGATTTCTTTGATTTTTTAATCAGAAAGTGTTCATGCAATTTTTACTATGATATTTAAAACGAGTATCATATTCCTTACTTAGCCTCAAGATGCAGTTTCCTGCACATTATCTTATCTGTATCAAAGTGAAATATCAAACTTTGAAAGTCTGCAGTTTTCTACTGGAGTTTGAATCAGAATTTTTAATAAATTTGTAGTTCACCGAAAACTAATGCGAAATGAAAAAAATACTTGTTCCTGTCGATTTCTCGGAGCATACCCATACGATATGCCGCTTTGCCATGGAAATAGCAAAAAGATCAGGTGGCGAAATCCGGCTTTTTCATGCCTATTTCGATTATGTGCTTGTATCAAACAGTAGTTTCCCGTATTCGGTAGATACAGGTGAAATGTTTAACATCGAAATGATGGTAAACATAAGGAATGAAGCAAAGGCTGATATGGATAAACTTGTAGCCATGCTTACTAATGAACTGAAGCAGGAAAAAATTTCAAATATCAAAGTGGTACATACATTATCAGGGGGTATGCCTGAAGATGAAATAATAAATGTTTCAGAGACTTATTCACCCGACCTGGTTATTATGGGTACTCGTGGTAAGGGAGAAAAGGAATTACTTACCGGGAAAATTTCGGCCAAAGTAATTAAACATGCCACATGCAGAGTCTTAACTATTCCCAGAAATGCTGAATATCATGGACTCGAAAACCTTTTATATGCCACTGATTTTAACGACGAAGACACTAAAGATCTTGCCAGGCTATTCGAACTTTTAGCAACATATAATCCTGTAATTCACTGTGTGCACGTAAATGTCGATGGAAACCGCCTTGCTGATGAAGCCAAAATGAATGCGCTCAAGGAACACTTTAGTGGGAAAATGGATGCCGGTCAACTGGTCTTCAAAATTATCGACAATGAGGACTTTGTTGAAGCTGTAAACCTTTATGTTATTGAAAATAAAATTGATGTTATCTCAGTTGTGCATCATCGTAAGGGGTTTTTAAAGCGTTTGGTTAATAAGGACCATACACACGAATTACTTGTTCACCTGGATGTGCCGTTGTACATTTTCCCGGGAGATGCAGGATAAAAAATGGAACATTGGTAAAACTGCCGAGCGACAGTTTAGCCGATCAAAACACTATAATTTAAAAATTTAGTTTGCTCGGCTGATATCCTTTTTCTATTCACAAAGTCGTATCTTTGCCTCCCTATACCAAACTTGAATTCAGGAATAGATGAAACGAGCCATGTTAATGTTTTCTAAACAAGGGGTAATAACTGTTGATGAGTTTTATGTGACTATTGAAAAATAAATTATAAACACATGAAACTTTCCATCATTATTGTCAACTACAACGTTAAGCATTTCCTCGAGCAATGTCTGCATTCTGTCAGGAAAGCCTCTGTTGGGCTGGCTTGTGAAATTTTTGTTGTCGATAATAAATCGGTTGACGGATCGGTACAAATGGTAGAGGAGAAATTTCCTGAAGTTCGTCTGATTGCCAATACTGATAATGTTGGATTTTCAAAAGCCAACAACCAGGCCATACATCTATCCAATGCTGAATATGTTCTTCTATTAAACCCCGATACCATTGTTGAGGAGGATACTTTTACTAAAGTTGTTAACTTCATGGATGAACATGAAGATGCAGGAGGCCTTGGTGTAAAAATGGTGGATGGCAAGGGAAATTTTCTACCTGAATCAAAACGTGGGCTACCAACACCTAAAGTGGCTTTTTATAAGATTTTTGGCCTTTCAAAACTTTTTCCAAAATCCAAAACCTTTGGCCAGTATCACCTTAGTTTCCTGGATAAGGATCAGGTTAATGAAGTGGAAATTTTATCCGGTGCATTTATGTTGATGCGCAAAACAACCCTTGATAAGACCGGCCTTTTGGATGAATCATATTTTATGTATGGCGAGGATATTGACTTATCGTATAGGATCTTAAAGGCTGGTTATAAAAACTACTACTATCCTGAAACCCGGATTATCCATTATAAAGGAGAGAGTACCAAAAAGAGCAGTGTAAATTATGTGGTTGTTTTTTATCAGGCGATGGTCATTTTTGCCAAGACTCACTTTTCCCAGAAAAATGCACGACTTTTCTCATTTCTTATCAACATAGCAATTTACTTCAGGGCATTGCTGGCCATATTAAATCGCTTTGCCCAAAAAGCATTACTGCCAATTATTGATGCCGTAGTTATTTATGCAGGGATGTTCTTTATCAAATATTACTGGGCACAATCAGTCATTTTCCCTGATGGTGGTGATTATCCGCCCATTTATACTTATGCCATTGTGCCGCTTTACATACTTATTTGGCTTTCTTCAGTATATCTTTCTGGTGGATATGACCGGCCTATAAACCTTTTCAGGATATTCAGGGGATTGTTCAGTGGTACGGTGTTTATCCTTGTTGTTTACAGTTTGCTTGACGAATCGCTGCGATTTTCACGTGCGCTAACCTTACTTGGTGCCTTGTGGGGATATATTTCGATGACTGGAACTCGGCTGTCGTTAAATGTTTTAGGACTAAAAGGCTTTGAATTTGGTGACAATCAAAATAAAAGATACCTGGTTGTTGGCGACAAGATGGAGGCCGAGCGAGTAGCCGGGTTATTATCAACCATTGAGTCGCAACCAGCGTTTATTGGATTAGTTAGCCATGATGATATACAGGCAAGTACCAACGGATTTATCGGTACATTTGACCAGATGACAGACATTGTCACCATCTATAAGATAAACGAGATTATTTTCTGTGCAAAAAATATACCGGCAAGGCTGATCATTGATAAAATGTCGGAAATGCAAAACCCGAATATTGATTTTAAAATAGCACCTCCCGAGAGTCTTTCACTTATTGGGAGTAATTCGATCAATACTGCCGGGGATCTATACACCCTTGAGTTAAATTCGATAAACAAAGTGGTCAACCGCCGCAACAAACGTTCGCTCGATTTTATCTCCAGCCTGATCCTTTTACTTAGCTTACCATTAACTTTTTTAATGGTAAAGAAACCATTTGGTTTTATCCGAAACGTATTTCAGGTGATGTTTGCAAGTAAGACCTGGGTTGGGTATTGCCTGACTGAAAGCCACGATTCTGAGAAACTGCCTGAGTTAAAACAAGGAGTTTTAAATCCTGCGGATGCACTTTCTTCGAAGCAATTGAATGAGGATACACTCGAACGTTTGAACTTGCTGTATGCCAGGGATTATAAAATCAAAAACGATCTCAACATTATGTTAAAGGCTTTCAGGCATCTTGGCAACCACTGAATTTAAATTTACTTAACATTCAACACCATTTCAATTTATTACCTTTGCAGCCCTTGATTGGGAGCATGAACAATTGACAACATCACTTGTTCTAAACCATTGATAAAGATTTGTTTGAATTAAAAGATATAGATATAGATGGCAAAATTTGAAGTTATAATGCCTAAGATGGGCGAAAGCATCATTGAAGCAACCATTACAAAATGGCTGAAACAGGCAGGTGACACAGTTGAGGAAGATGATACAATTGTTGAAATTGCAACAGATAAAGTTGATTCTGAAATACCATCGCCTGTTGAAGGTAAGCTTGTTAAAATGCTCTACAACGAAGGCGATGTGGTAGCAGTTGGCTTACCTATTGCGATTATCCAGGTTGAAGGTGATGATGAAGATGGCGATTCAGGGACTGAACTTGCTGATACTTCAGTTAAGGAAGAAACTTCTGCTCCTCAACCTGTAACAGAAGAAAAAGAAGTTGTTGATGGCGACTATTCATCAGCAAGTAGATTTTACTCTCCGCTTGTTAAGAGCATTGCCAAAAAGGAAAATATTTCGTTGGCTGAGTTAGAACAGGTTCCCGGAACTGGTAAAGATAATCGGGTAAACAAACAGGATATTCTGAATTATTTGGAAAACAGGAGTAAACAATCAGCTGCCACTCCTCAACCTCAAGCCAGGTTAGAAGTGCCGAAAGTTGTTAGCGAAAGCGGTGATGAAATTGTTGAGATGGATCGAATGCGCAAGCTTATTGCCGATCATATGGTGATGTCTAAACAGGTTTCACCACACGTTACATCATTTATCGAGGTTGACGTTACTAATATTGTAAATTGGCGGAACAAGGTAAAAGATCAGTTTCTAAAACGTGAGAACCAAAAGATTACCTACACGCCTATCTTTATAGCAGCTGCAGCTAAAGTCTTGCGCGATTTTCCAATGGTGAACGCCTCTGTGGATGGATCAAAAATGATTCTTCGTAAAAATGTAAATGTTGGGATGGCTACCGCCCTGCCTAATGGAAACCTGATTGTTCCAGTTATTAAAAATGCTGATGAACTAAATCTTGTTGGAGCAGCAAAGCGAGTTAACGACCTGGCCAACCGTGCAAGGAAGAATAAACTTGATCCGGATGAAATACAAGGTGGAACTTTTACTGTCACCAATTTTGGGAGTTTTGACAGCCTCACCGGAACACCTATAATTAACCAGCCACAGGTAGCAATTCTTGGGCTTGGAGCTATAAAAAAACGCCCGGTTGTACTTGAAACCGCGCAAGGCGATGTTATCGCTATCCGTCATATCATGATGTTATCGTTGGCCTACGACCACCGAATTGTTGACGGTGCTCTGGGTGGGATGTATCTGAAAGGCTTGCGTGATAACCTCGAGGGCTTTGATGTAAATCAGGCCATTTAGAAAGTGGAGAAATGGAAATGTGGATGAATGGAAAAGTGGGTTCACAAAACGTTGGGATTTTTGTAAGATGAAGAAGAATTTGTAGAAATTGCATATTGAAAATTCTCAGCAATTATCTAAATGGAGAGATGGAATATTAATAGGGGATTTAAAGATTTACGGGTTTGGCAGGATGAAATTATTTAATTGTTTTTTTTTGATAAAACTCATATTAACAACTTTCCAATTCTCCAACTTTCGAAATAATGCTTATTCGTTTCTTTAATAGTTTTTTAATAAATATTTTTTTGTATTCAAGTTAAATAATTCCAGATATATGGAACTCAATCTCACAAAACCCCTTGCAGTTTTCGACCTTGAAACCACAGGTGTTAAAGTTGGTAGCGACAGGATTGTCGAAATTAGTGTTATAAAAGTAATGCCTGATGGCACACAGTTGGATTATACTAAACGGGTTAATCCTACTATTCCCATCCCCCCTGAATCTACAGTTTTTCATGGCATAACTGATGAAGATATTAAAGATGCACCAACTTTTGTTGATCTTGCAAACGAACTCAACCAGTTTATTGGAAACAGTGATCTGGCCGGCTACAATTCAAATAAATTTGATATCCCACTCCTTGTGGAAGAATTTCTTCGTGCAGATTTCGATTTCGACCTGAAGGGCCGGCGGTTTATTGATGTGCAAAACATTTTTCATAAAATGGAGCCCAGAACTTTACATGCTGCCTATGCTTTTTATTGCAATAAAGATTTGGTAAACAACCATTCGGCAGAAGCCGATACCCTGGCTACACTGGAGATTTTAAAAGCACAGCTTGATAAATACCAGGGTGTACAGCACAAGGATAAAGATGGTAAAATCAGTATACCGGTGGTAAACGACATGGAAGCCTTGAGTAGTTTTTCGGAGCAATTTAAAAACGCTGACCTTGTCGGACATCTCATTTTTGATAACAAAAAAAGAGAAGTTTTTAATTTTGGAAAAAATAAAGGAAAAAGTGTTGAAGATATATTTGAAAAAGAACCATCCTATTATGATTGGATGATGAAAGCTGATTTTCCCTTATCTACCAAAAAAGTAATTACAGCCATCAAATTGAGGAGTTTCAATAAAGGTGCTGTTAAAAGCAATTAACAGTTATTATTTGTAACAATTGATTGTTGGTGTGCGTATTACTTAGGCATCAAAACATTAAGATCGTGATGATTAGAATATTTACCCTGGCTATATTTTTAGTTTTCACACAATTAATATTTGCGCAACAGTCAGCAGGTGAAAGCCTTAAAATTGCAGCGGAATTGCATGAAAAAAAAGAATATGAGTCCTCCTTGCTTTTTTGCAACAAAGCCCTTGATTTTAATCCGAATTTACCAGATGCATATTTTTTCAGGGGATTGAATAACCATGAACTCGAGTATTACGATGATGCTATCGTTGACTATACCGTTGCCGTAAAATTAAAACCCGATTTCCTTGATGCCTATTATTATCGGGCAAAGTCGAAGAAAGCAAATAAGGATTTTTTAGGTGCTGCAAAAGATTATAATAAGGCAAGGGAATTGAGCCCATCTAAAGCTAGCTTGTTTGTGGTTAAAAGTGTAATGTCTTCACTATTTGGAGGTTCTGAAAATAAGGAAAAGACTAAGGGGAAGTAAAAACTGATAATTCACAGCTGCCTGTCATAATTTACAATCTGTGTATTTGTCAATTCATCCCTACTTCATTGAATCGTTGCCATGTTAAAATACCAGCACATTGCTCTAACACTTCATTACTGCATTTTTACACAACTTCATTTCTCCAATTCTACCTACTTTTGCTCAAACTTTCAAAAACCAATAAAATGAAAATTATTTGTATCGGAAGAAACTACGTTGCCCATGCCCGGGAATTAAACAACCCCTTGCCTGCTGAGCCTGTATTCTTCATGAAACCTGATACGGCTATCATCACGCGAAACAGGCCGTTTTTTTACCCGGAAGTATCAACTAACATTCACTATGAAGTTGAATTGGTATTCAGGATCAATAAAAATGGAAGGCATATCCAGGAAAAATTTGCCAACACCTACTATGATGAAATTGGGATTGGTATTGACTTTACTGCCCGTGACATTCAGCAGAAATGCAAGGAAAAGGGCCTGCCCTGGGAGCCGGCAAAGGCCTTTGACGGCTCAGCACCTATTAGCAAATTCATACCATTAAACAGGTTTCCAGATAAATCAAATATCCAATTCCATCTTTTGAAGAATGACGATAAAGTTCAGGATGGAAATTCCGGTTTAATGATTTTTAATATCGACAAGATTATTTCCTATGTTTCCAAATTTGTAACCCTTAAAATGGGCGACTTAATTTACACCGGAACTCCTGCAGGAGTTGGGCAGGTTGCCATTGGCGATAAACTTGAGGCTTACATCGAAGGAGAAAAAATGCTCAAGTGTGACATCAAATAAGATCAATTTAGAATTTAATTTTAATGTAGTTGATTTTCATAAAAAATATTTACTTTTGCAGCCCTTTTCAAGTAAAAGGAAGTTCTTATCACATGGCTCCGTAGCTCAATTGGATAGAGCATCTGACTACGGATCAGAAGGTTTGGGGTTCGAGTCCCTTCGGAGTCACTTAAAAATCAAAGGCTTACAGAATTTTTCGCTGTAAGCCTTTTTTGATTTGATACGCTATTTGATACACTAATTTCAACCTAACCACCTTCAGATTTTTTCAACCTGTGAATTGCTTTCCCTTTTCTTTTTTGGTAATGAATGTTTCTACCCAGTAAGTTTATATACAAACTTAGTGCATGTATTCTAAGCGTATGAACTATTGCCGCTAAAAAAATGACTCATAGACTGTAACCAAGAATAACATGACCAACACTCGCTATCTTACAAAATCCCGATTCAAAATTGCCTTCCACTGCAAAAGGGTCAATGATATTAACATCACAAATACCAGTTCAAGGTTAGTATGAAATAATTGGGGGAAAAACAATCGCTGATGTAATTTCGGATCAGTTAATCCATCAATCTCACCGAATTGAACTAACCGGTGAATCAATGAGAAGAAAAATAAAAATAATAAATCAGAGAAATGACTAATTTTGATTTTTAACTGGCAAGATGAAATCGTTCTTTTTTTGGTGTAATTTTACTACGTCAACTTTAAACAAGTTCATTTTTAAATTGTTAGTTTTTACATTACTAAAGTAGATCATATGAAGAAAAAGAGCAACCCAGACCTGGGGAATAAATCTGATAACAAGGCATTGATACAACTCAAAGAAAGTAAGGAGCTGTTCCAAACCACATTTGAGCAAGCAGCAGTTGGAATAGCTCATGTAGCACCTGATAGAGATTTTGTGAAGATCAACCAAAAAGGAAAAAAATGGTAAATTATTCTAATTCTGATAAAGATTTTGAGATACCAGTTGAAATAATGGAAAAGTGGCAACGGATGGTAAATATTATGTCAAAACTTCTCCATGTACCTACTGGTTTTATCATGAAGGTTAATGGTCCCGATATTCAAATCTTTACCACAAATGTAGCCGATACGAATCCCTATCATGCTGGACAGAATTTTGAGCTAACCGGTCTTTATTGCGAGGAAGTTATGAAATCTGACAGTTTACTATGTGTCCCAGATGCATTGAAAGATCCCGAATGGGATAATAACCCGGAAATTCCGGCAGGTTTTATTTATTATCTTGGATACCCCATTCATTGGCCCACCGGTAAGATGTTCGGAACAATCTGTGTTCAGGATTACGAGAACAACCCCCACGCAACAGACAATAAGGACTTACTGGAAGAGTTTAGATCGGTTTGCGAGCTTGACCTTTCAATGGTCCGGATGCGCATGGATCTGGAAAGCATTGTCGCTGAACGAACCGTGGACTTACGGAAGAGCGAAGAGAAGTACCGAAATCTAATTGAACAGGCCAATGATGGGATCGTCGTACTTCA
>Ga0209475_10001442_pt1 | contig 30238 bp, 24 predicted proteins | sample tdDd471_FD_187128 | JGI IMG/M metagenome (GOLD analysis project Ga0209475, IMG submission 187128) | Marine sediment microbial communities from the Atlantic coast under amendment with organic carbon and nitrate - tdDd47.1 (SPAdes)... | ecosystem: Environmental > Aquatic > Marine > Coastal >... | reverse complement strand
TCCGCCTCAATCAGCTGTTTGAGGGCAGTCGTCAGATTAGGCGAGGTTCTTGCGGCCAATAAATCCTGGGCACATCCGGCCATGCCATGCAGGCGCAGGGTGGCGAGTTGTTCAATAAGGGCATTCATGGTCTGACCTCCTGCGTTGCATATAACAGCTCATAGCGTTTGCAATCAGCTTGCGGAATCACATGCAGCTGTGGATAGCAATGAATATCAGGCAATGGCTCAATCACCGGCTCTACAAGCTGATTGATCAGATTAATGATGGCCGGCAGGCGCATTGTCTTTTGCTCAACCGCCAAATCGCAGGCCATTGCCACAGTCTACATTCCATGTTGCTGAGCCTGCATCAGCAATTCAACAAAATCCCGATCTCCGCCCTTACTGTTCATATAGAGATCTTTGATTTTGTTCATGGCAGCAGGAAGTCGCCATTCCACAAACGGCGCACCATCCCGTAAGGCACCGGGTTTGTGTGCCAAGAGCGGAACATAATGCCAAGGCTCAAAGTAGCTGACATTCTTGGTAAATCGACGTTTATGTTCGGCTATGACATCGTGCCCGGAGACCAGAATAATCCGGTCCGCATAGGCTCGCAGAGAGACGTGGCAACCCGCATAGCGGGCCGGTACGCTGTAGCGGTTGCTGTCATATTGGACGAGGCAGGTGGAGCGCACCCGAACTCTTTTCTCCACATAGCCATCAAAGTCCTGACCTAAAGGAGCCAGCTCAGACCGTTCCAGTTCAAACATCTCGTCGATCGTTTGGTCCCGCCGTTCGGGGTGGGGGCGTGATCCCAGTTCATTGCAACGCAGGTAAAGCCAGTCATTCAAACTTTCCAGATCATCAAAGCACAGTTTGGGGGTGAACAATTGGCGGCGCACATCCTGAACCTGCCGCTCAACCTGCCCTTTCTCCCAACCGGAGGCTGGTGTGCAGGCAATCGGTTTTGCTGCTACGCGCTGCCCTTCGGGTCATAACATAGTGGTTCATCAGGGCTAAAAAACGCGGGTGGAATATTCTGTCTTTGGATCGCGATACATAAGTCACCATCGTTTTTGGATTGTCAATGATAACTCGGCGCGGCACACCGTCATAATAGCTCAAAGCTCGCACAAAGGCAGATAGAACCATCTCCTGGGATTCACACGGATAGGCGACAATGAATGCTTTGCGACTGTGAGACAGCCTGAAGTGCGCAACTTTGACCTTTTGCTCCACACCGCCGAGCACAACATGCTCCTCACTCCAGTCAAACTGTAGCGCATCCCCCGCCTTGAAGTGTAAAGGGATAAAGGCATGCAACAGCTGTGAACCATCCGCTTTCAAGGATTTGACAAACCGACAAACCGGCGAATAGGAACCGCTATAGCCTTCCTCTACCAGCTGCTCATAAAGGTTTACTGCCGTGCGACGTTCACGGCGGGGGCGTTTTAAATCCTGTTCATAATATAACCTCAAACGGTCCTCATAATCGGCAAGCACATGCCGAACAGGCACATGGCTGCGACGATAATGCGGCGGGGAGCTATCCTTCAGGTATTTCTTGATTGTGTTGCGGGACAGACCTGTACTACGACTGGCTGATCTGATGCTGTGGCCGTCTCGTAAAACAAGACGACGTATCTTGGCTGCTGTTTCCATTAATATCACCTATTCATCCTCCGCGCTAAAACACGCGGATATTAACAAATCAGGTGGGTCAATTTTAAATGCCAATTACCCACCTAAGTGGGTCACTTTTGCATGCCAATTAACACTATCCCATTGGTTATAAACACAAAACAAGGATAACGTCAAAACCTGGTGAGAAATGCGGGTTCAAGTTACTTTGACAAAGCCCCCCGTCAGTTCAGTACGGAAGACAAGGTCCGCATCCTACTGGTAAAGTCAAGGTGTCAGATGCGTCAACAGGCCTCGGGTGAAAGGTCAACGTGACAGTCCCCGATCACCAAAAGGTCGTCCAGGGCCAAGGGGCGATATTTTTCAATCAGAGCGAACAAAATTGCCGTGCTCTCGAGAGTAGGCTCGCTGGTTACCCCGGAAGGGTAAAAATGCATCTGAAAGGCCCGCAGGACATGGCGCGTCTGTTCATCCAGTATCCCGGTTTCTTCTATGTTGTAGCCATAGGTATGCAACGCCTTTTGTATATTGACCAGGGGGAGCGGCGCGGTGATAAATCTTTTCCAATAGCGCGTAACCGTTGCGTCATCATACCATGCGCCAAAACCAAGTTTATACAATCTTTGCCAGGGGAACCGAGGACCCGGGTCGACTTTGCGGCTCGGGGCGATATCGGAATGGCCGACTATATTTGTCGGCTCAATTTGGGGGTGTCTTTTTTTAATATCTTGCAGGAGACCTAATAGGACATCGATTTGAGATTCAGCAAAATCCGGGAAAAAGCACAAAGCTTTCGGCTGTTCGATTTCTTCGGGGCTGGCCGATGAGATCTCTCCATCGGCGTTAATCGTAGTGTCCTGTTGTGCGCAGTGGGACTCGTAAACAATTTCAATGCCAAGGGATTGATCGTTCAGCCCGGTTTTTCCGGCCCAGTAACTGTGCCCGGCATGCCAGGCGCGCTGTGATTCAGGTACAAGTTGAAAAACCTTCAGCTTGTCATCGGTGTAAGTCGCGTCATTGGGTTCAGGCACCAGATAATGGGAACTGACGGAATTTGACGACGGTTGGGTCAGAATATTGACGGCATCTTCAAAATTAGTCGCCGTGTGATGAATAACAATGACACTTACCCGGCTGTTGTAGTTCTGCGACGGCAGTTGGATTGCATTGCCATTGTGGAAGCATGCGGAGAGAAGTAACGGCCCGATCAAAAGAAACAACTGTCGGATCATGGCGCCCTTCAGGGTGTGAGATGCAATAAAATTATTCATGTTTTAAAGACCTGGATCAGTAAATAAAAAAAGTTTTGAGGGCATATGTCCCTTTCTTGAATGAGAAGACACGTCTCCGTGAAGTCAGTTGTTGTCTTTCGGGCTGGCCTGTCCGTGATCCGTATATAGTTTTTGTCACACGGCCCAACTGGTCATAAACCAACGCGTTCAAGGCCAGACCAATCTCTGCAAAATTGCGCCTCTCTTATGCGCAGGCCAATATAAAGCCCCTTGTCTCTGAAAGACGTGATTTTCTCCTGAATCAGCTATATCACAAGAAAGGGGGAAATGAAAAGGACTTATATAAAGGTCTTAAATTGGTATTATAATATTAATAAAAATGGCGGAATTAGGCGATTTTCTTACAAAGGACTTGAAATGGTATTTGACTTTGGGTTCGAAATTGGTAATGTTTCTGGCAGTTATAATAACGACAAAACCACTTAAAATTTACGACAGTGATCAAAAGGGAAAGGAATCTGATGATAAAAATTTCGAGAATATTGGAACGGTCCGGTCTCAGCGCAACAAGGCGCTTGAGCTGGGCTGCTATGGCTTCCAGCATGCTGGTTCTCAGCGCGCCCGCCGTGGCCCAGCAGGCCGGGGGTGTCAGTGGCCGGGTAACCCAGAGTGACGGCACGGCGCTTGCCGGTGTTACCATTGAGGCCCGCAGTTCAGTGCTGCCGCAGCCGCGAACAACGGTTTCCGCAGAAAATGGCCGCTATCAATTGCCGCTGCTGCCCCCTGGAAACTACGAATTAACCTTTAAATTCAGCGACGGGCGAGAGCAGAAACGCAATGCGGTCGTGTTGCTGCAGCAAAAAACCAAAATCGATATGACGCTCAATCTGGAGCTTGAAGAAATTGTCGTGGTCGGCACCCAGAGCGGCGTGGAAGTTGGTCGCGCCAGCCTTAAAAATTCGATCAGTTCAGCGACCATTGAAGGTCTGCCGGTCGGTCAGGAATACCGGGACCTGCAAAAACTGATTCCGGGCGTTCAATATTCCGAGGATACGGTTCGTGGCCCGAGCGCCGGCGGCAGCGGCCAGGACAATAATTACCAGTTTGACGGCGTCGATGTCTCTCTGCCCATGTTTGGAACCCTGTCCGCGGAACCATCATCCCATGATATTGCGCAAGTGTCGGTGGTGCGCGGTGGAGCGACGGCCATCGGCTTTAACCGTTCCGGCGGTTTCCTGATGAACACCATCAGCAAGCGCGGCACCGATGAATTTCATGGCGAGGTCAGCTATCAAGTGCAAACGGCCGGTATGACCGGTGAGCGCAAGACCGGGGATACACCGCTGCAATTTGAGGAAGACAAAACCTGGGTCACGGCGAGTATCGGCGGACCGGTGATTAAGGACAGATTATATTTTTATACATCCTACTATCGTCCGACCTCCTCGCGCGACAACACCAGCAACGCTTACGGCGATGTTTCAGATTTCAGCAGCACGCGGGATGAATTCTTCGGCAAGCTGACCTTCTCGCCAACGGATGATATCCTGCTTGACGCCAGTTACCGGACGTCGGACCGGTCCGTGCGCAATACGGGCGTGGACAGTTTCACCGCCGCCACAGCTTCTGAAGGAAGCGACGCTTCTCTCGATATTGCCATCGTTGAAGGGTCCTGGGTCGTCGATGAAGACAGTTCTGTGAGTTTCAAATTCACCAATTTCGAGAATAAAACTTCTTCGCGCCCGGATACGCTTTTTGATTTTCCGATTTCGGAAAGCGGCAAGCTGGATGTTTCGGCGTTGGACACGCAAGGACGGTTTGTCGTCCCGACATTGCGGGCCGGTGAAGCAGCGTATAATGCATTCGTTCAGCCGCTTATTGATAAATATGGCTACCTGGAAAACGGTGTCGCCCAGGGTGGCGGTGTTGTTGGCGGTGGCAGCACAATTGATCAGCAGGATTTCTCCCGCCTGAGCTTTGAAGTCGGATATGATCGGTCATTCTATATCGGGGAAACGACGCACGATATCCATATCGGCTATCAGTATCAGGAAATCGAAGAAGATCTGGCGCGGAATTCAAACGGCTGGGGGGTGATTACCGTCAATGGCGGCCGCACCCTGGCGACAGACGGGGTGACACCGGTGTTTTACGAAGCCCGTATCAACCAGATGAGCCTTCTGGGCGCTGATGGTGCGGCTGTGGTGCCAACCATTAATTCAAAATCCAAACTTCAGAGTTTCGAGATCAATGATACCATTGAAACCGGTGACGTAACCATCAACGTTGGTGTTTTGATCAGTAATGACATTCTCTACGGTCAGGGGTTGCGGGAAAATAAGAGCAATCTCTCCGGGTTTGAAACAGCTCCTGGCAACCGGTACAAGATGTATGAGATTGACTGGACGGATATGATCCAGCCGCGTTTGGGGGTTAATTGGGATTATTCCGATACAAGTGCTGTTTATGTGAACTATGCCCGCTATAATCCATCAGCGACATCGCTGGCCCGGGCGGCGTCCTGGGACCGGAACCTGCAGCGCTCGATCGATGTCGCTTTTGATGCCGATGGCAACATTATCGAGATTGATCCCGTGCGATCCTCATCCGGTAAAGTGTTCCAGGAAGATCTCGATCCACGCAAAATTGATGAGTTCTTGATTGGCTGGAACAGCCAGATTACTGACGAATTGATGCTGCGGGCGCACGCGCGTTACCGCAAAGGGGCGAATTTCTGGGAAGATACGGAAAATGATGCGCGCATAAGATTTAATCCGCCTGCAGGAATTCCGCAGGAATTATATGTGCCAAATCTTGACGCGATCCGTGCTGAAATCGGCGGCTCGTCATACGTCATTGCCCAGCTTGACACGGCCTATACCAAATATTGGGAAGTGAGTGTTGAGGCAGAATATTCCAATGACAATCTGTTCCTGTCCGCATCTTATGTCTTGAGCCATTATTACGGTAACTTTGACCAGGACAATACGACAACAAGCAACGATGCGAATACCTTTATCGGATCCTCCCTGATCGCTGATGGCGCCGGGCGGCAGCTCTGGAACTTCAGGGATGGTGATCTTCGCGGGGATCGGCGTCATCAGTTCAAGCTCTATGGCTACTATCAGTTTGACTGGGACGGCCAGTTTGGTGCCTTCATGGTCGTTCAGTCCGGTCAGCCTTGGGAAGCATGGGATGTGGAAGTCTATCGTGATCTGACAACCAGCAGCAGCGACACGAGCCGCTATGCGGAGCCCGCTGGTTCCCGCAGAACGTCGACTCATGTGCAGCTTGATCTGAATTACACCCAAAACATTGAAGTGTATAACGGGTATAATATCCAACTGCGCGCCGACCTGTATAATGTGTTTGATAAGCAGACCGGTTACAACATTCAGAACAAGGTGAATAGCGCCGGTTTTGGAGATCCGCGCAGCTTCTATAATCCGCGCCGTTTGCAGCTTACGGCTAAATTCCAGTTCTGATCCGAAAGGATGACCGCAGAGTATGGCGGTTAAAACTGCGTCCGGCGCCTTTTCAGAGGGGGCCGGGCGTATTTTCTTGAAGGAGAATAAGTTTTTATCTGTCGATATTGTCCAGAATATAATAAAAATCTACGGTGGAAATTACGTTGTTAGTTGCGGGGGCAGGATTTGGTTTTACTGCATATTTTCCAGATTCATCATGATGTCATACCGATCTCCCCGGTAGGTTGATCTGGTCAGTTCTACGGGCGCGCCGTTCTTCAGATAAGAGCGCCGTTCAATGCGCAATACTTCGCTATTTTCTTCTACGGAAAGCAGGCCGGCCTCGGTCGGGTTCGCCAGAGAGGCTTTGACCCTCTGCGTTCCTGTCACCGGCCGGTTTCCTTTTGTCTCGAGCGCCTGATAGAGGGATTCGGATATTTCGTTAATATCTGGCAGCAGTTTTGCCGGAACGACGGCATGCTCGATCGCCAGCGGATGGCCATCGGATAATCGCACACGTCCAAGACGGACAACTTTGTCCGTTTGGGCGATTTGCAGAATTTCCGCTTCTTCCTTCGTGGGGGTGCCATAGGCCTTCATGATCCAGATTGCCCGGGGCTTTTGGCCTTGATTGCGGGCGTTGCCGGTGAAACCGCTCAAATTTGAGCCGAGATGCTCAACCTGAGGCAGAACAAAGGTGCCGGCGCCCTGTCGGCGCTGAACAATCTTGTCTTGGGCAAGTTTATTCAGGGCCTTGCGGACTGTTACCCGGGAAGCTCCGGTCATTTGACAGAGGTCCCGTTCGGGGGGCAGGGCTTCGCCCACCGCCACATTATGTTCTGATATATAAGTGCGGATGTTATTTGCGATTTGCATGTAAAGGGGCGTCATGATGTCCTTATCAGGCGTAATCTCTTTCACACTCATCCTTAAAAAACCTATCGATTTTAATTGATCATCATCCCCACATCAGAATGAAGATTGCCATTATTTCCATGAGTTTACCACCGAATGAACGAGATTAGAACAACCCTCAAAAATAAAATATCCATTACAATTATTTTAAGTTGAAATCCGTTATCATTTTTCGGTGTTTTTTATATGCGTCACAACAGGCGAATATGAGGCCGTTATCTCTATAAGAACAGCTTTCGGGCTATAGGGCGTGTGTTTATGAAGTGTTGTTCCGCGTCGTGTACATAAGTCAGACATGGTTGACTGACAGGTAATCAGTTAATAATTTGTCCAGATACTCCCGGGTCTGTTCTATGTCGATTTTGTCGGATTTAGCAAATGCCTGGGTTTCGGCCACTTTGGCGCGCTTCCGGCTTGCGCCCTTTAAATCACTGACGACGTCTGCAATCCTGGACATTTCATCAAGGACACCACTGCACTGCAGAATAATGTCACAGCCCGCCTCAATCGCCGATCTTGCCCGTTGTTCAATCGGCCCGGACAGGGCATGCATATTGATGTCATCGGTCATGATGAGCCCGTCAAAATCCAGTTCTGACCTTATGATGTCGTTGATGATCACCGGAGAAATCGTGCCGGGCAGGGTGGGGTCGATGGCGTCATATATAATATGCGCCGTCATGAGTATGGCTTCATTTTTCAAGGTTCTGAAAGGTATAAAGTCAAAATCCGCCAGTGACTTCAGGGATGCTGCGACGCGGGGGACTTCATGATGACTGTCCACCGTAGCGCGGCCATGGCCCGGAGCATGCTTGATCACGGGGGCAACGCCGCCGGCTTTCAGCCCTTCAATGGTCTTTGTCGCCAATCGGCAAATCGTTTCCGGGTCGGGGCCGAGAGCGCGATCGGTGACGACAGGCGCAGACCCGACCCGGGGGATATCCAGCATCGGTGCGCAATTGACATTAATCCCCAGCGATTTCAGGTCGTGGGCGATGAGCCGATAGTTCAGCATTATGGCCGTTTCTGCTACCTGGCGGTCATTTTTGTATATCTCTGAAAACAGGGTCGGGCTCGGCGGGATCCGCCAGAAATCGGCGGGTAATCTGGAAACACGACCCCCCTCCTGATCGATAAGAACAATTGCCTCATCCTGCCCGACGGCATTTTTAAAATCCCCGATCAGCGATCTCACCTGATCCGGAGATTGCAGGTTTCTGGAGAACAGGATCAATCCCCAGGGTCTTATGTTCCTAAAAAGATCGATTTCCGGCTGTGTGAGCCTTAGACCGGCGCAGCCGAAAATAACATTTGAGGCCTTTCTTTCTGAACAGGATTTCACGGGAGCTTGGGGGGCAAGGGTTTGCGTCATTAGGGTAAATTCTTCCAGAGTGAAAAAATGTCATTTGGACCATTGCATATCAGGCTCTGGCCTTGGCATGCCCGGTCAGGTAATGGGGTGGACTTATTTTCTTTTAAGTCGCTCAATTGATACCAATTGCAATACCATATTGCAAATGGTTTGTGTCTTTGAAGGATATTGTCATTAGGGCTTGTAACGGCATTTCTTTTATATCAGAAGGTGGTTTTTGGAGGGCTGATCTGAAGTTTTTTTTATCAGGCTTTTTATTAATATATTGTAATACCTGTTAAAAAATTTAATTTTCTATTTTGACAAGAGTCTGTTTAATTTAAATGTCAAGGCTATATCTTGCTTGAATACTCAAATGAAGCCTGCAGTATCGTCTTGCTGAAATTGAAATTTGTTATAAGAAATAACCGTATATTGCATACCATTTAAAATTGCTGTATACACGGCTCTCATGATGAGATCGTTCAGTTGATCTCTTGTATCAGGGAAATAATGAATAACGTGGTTGCCGGTTTTCAGGCGTTGCATATTTCTGAGGCGGGCTATCTGAATCTTTTTGAATAATGTCGGCATCTTAAATCAAAAACGCATGACTTGAGGGTTTTGTTATGACGGATGGTTTTGCGCTTTTGGACTGGCTCATTGTCGGGGGGTATCTTGCCCTGCTGTTTGGCATGAGCTGGATGTCGACTTTGGTCAAAACGGAAAACTCCCGCGACTATTTTCTGGGGGGCAATAAAATGCCCTATTGGGTGGTCGCCATATCCGTTCTGGCGACCTCGCAATCCGCCGCAACTTTCCTGGGCGGGCCGGATCAGGGTTTCCGGGGGGATTATACTTATCTATCCACAAATATCGGGACCTTGATCGCCGCCCTGTTCGTCGCCAGAGTGCTTATACCTAAATTCTACAAGTACAAAGCCACGACCGTTTATGAAATTCTGGCCGTCAGATTTAATGAAAATACGATGCGGGCCGCAGGAGGCATGTATTTGATCGGCCGGATATTTGCCAGTGGAGCCCGGCTTTATCTGGCCGCGATTGCCGTGGCGATGATCCTTTTTTCAAATGGTGATGCCGACAGCATCATCGCGGCGGCTTTTATCATGATGGCGCTGGGATTCCTGATGACCTTTCTCGGGGGCATTAATTCGGTGGTCTGGAGCGACCTGGTCCAATTTATCATCTACTGCATTGCGGTGGCGGCTGTTCTGTATTTTCTATGGAACCAGATTCCCGCCAGTGCGGAGGATATTTTTACGGGACTGAGTAATGCGCCGGGCGGGCAAAATAAACTCCAGTTTATCAATTTTAACATGAATTTTTCGGAACCCTTCACCCTGATCTCGATCCTTGCCGGGCTGACTTTATTAGGCATCGGCAGCTTTGGGCTTGATCAGGACATGACCCAGAGAGTATTGACCTGTAAAAATGAAAAAGAAGGCGGGCGGGCGCTGATGATTTCGGCGATTGTGGCTGTTCCCGTTGTGTGGTTGTTCATCTCCATCGGTCAGCTTCTGCATATCTTTTATGAACGGCCAGAGCTTATGGGCGCGGGCATCGCCACTGCCGCCAACCAGACATTCGGCGGCGAAAAAGTCACCATCTTCATGCACTATATTCTCACAGAACTTCCGGCAGGCATGAAGGGGCTGGTGACCGTTGGCGTGATCGCGGCGGCTGTCTCCACCATAAATTCCGGATTGAATTCCATGTCATCCGTTATCGTGCAGGATTTTTACAAACCCTGGCGCGAGAAAAGATCAGCCGTGACGGAAAAGCATTTTGTCGTCGTCGGTCGCATCTGCATGGCGGGGGTTGGTATTGGGTTGTTCCTGATGGCTGTTCTGTGCTTTTACTGGCAAAAATATACCAATATGCCACTGCTGGAATTTGCCCTGTCTGTTATGGTTTTCTCCTATTCGGGGTTGCTGGGGGTTTATTTTACCGTGATTTTCACCAAGCGGGGATCGCCCCGTTCCGTGGTATTGGCGCTGGCGGTCGGATTTCTTGTCACGCTTTTTCAGCAAAGCTATGTGGTTGATATTCTCGGACTGCCGCAAGGCTGGAAGGAGCTCGCCTTTTCCTGGCAGCTTTGCATCGGTACCAGTTGCGCATTTCTGGTCTGCCTGGCCGGGAATGACAAGCAGCAAACAGGTCAACTTTAAACATCCGGAAATCTTCTATGTCGCGTCCCCTGGTACAGTTTAATGCTTTACCTTCTCTATCCTGATCAGAGGTAAAGTCTCGGTCAGCCTGCAAGCGGGACACTTTCCAGAAATATCGCCGTTTGCACATCCCGTGCGTCACCCTATCAACAGCATCGGCGTTAATCGTAAAAACTGATTTTCCCCATTGAAATGGAGGGGATGCCTTCCTCCATATTGCCAAATTCAATGCTTCCCCCGGCGACACATTCGTTGGCCAGAATGGCGAATAAAACGGCTTCTTTGGCATCAGGATCAATATTCAGTTTCTCTGTGGAGTGTATGTCTTTGCCCCCAAGAAGTTCCTTGATATTTTTCATTAACAGGGGATTTTGAACGCCGCCGCCACTTGAATAGATCTCATAGGACTCCAGCTTGTCGGCGCACATGTTCAGGGCATGGACGATCATTTGCGCGGAAAAGAAATTTAATGTCGCCATAATATCTTCAGGGGAAAATGCCGTGGCGCCACATTTTTTTTGTGCATTATGCAGATAGGCGAGATTGAATAATTCAGGGCCGGTTGTTTTCGGCATTGCCTGGTCAAAGAAAGAATGGGATTTCAATTCATTTAACAAGGGCGGATGGACCTTCCCCAGCGAGGCTAATGTCGAATTCTCATCAAAATATAACCCTGGATAATGCTGCTGGATAAAAGCGTCCATCATCGTGTTTCCGGGTCCCACATCACTGCTGAAGACCTTTCGCGCATCCAGTGATTTGGGCAAGTAGGTCAAATTGGCGATGCCGCCCAAATTGAGCATCACGCGATTTTCTGCCCTGCTGCTGAACAGCAGATAATCGCCGTAAACAGCAAGCGGTGCGCCTTCTCCTCCGGCGGCAATATGTTTTTGCCTAAAATCACTGCAGGTTATAATGCCCGTGGCGCAGGCCACATGATCACCGTCGCCGATTTGCAATGTGGCATTTGAATAGTCATCAATTTGATGAAGCATTCTGGGGCTGTGATAGATGGTTTGCCCGTGGCTGGCGATCAAATCAACAGAAGCGGGATCAATTGCCCACTTCTGCAGACAGGCGAGGATCATTTCGCCGTGTTTTTCCCCAATCCAGGGATTAAGAAGGCATATGGTTTGCAGGCCCACTTCCCGTTTGGAAAATACGCCTTTGACCCTGTCCTTATAGTCTTTCGTGTAAGGAACCGTGTCAAACTTTAGCAGTTCAACGGCCGTGTCCAGTCCGTGTCCCGAAATTTGGCATACGGCAACGTCGAGGCCATCAAGCGACGTCCCGCTCATCAGCCCGACAATCAACCGTTCCGGCTTTTCAGAAAGATCATAAAGTTTCTGGATATGTGGATGCATCTGATATTGTCTGTATGTTTTTCGCCAATGCAATCGCCCCTTGAAGGGGGTCGCCCAGCGGCTCGGACAAAAGCGCCTTAACCGAAGGATCAAGCCAGCTCATGATGATGGGTCCAAGGCCACCGGTTATGGACAGGCGGGGCGCGCCCAATTTATGGATCGCATATATCATCTCTTCTGCATGTCGGGCTGATTTTTGCATGATCTGATCAGCCACAGGATCCCCTTTTTGAGCATAACTTACAACGATTGGGGCGAATTTTGCATAATTTGTCGCCGACATGCTATCCAGGGATGCAACAATAGTTGAGGTATTATGGTCAAACAGGCTGAGTATTTCTTCCGTCATGTCACTTGAGGCGATAAGGTCGTCTATGGCGCGCAAGGCCTGTTTAAGGGCCGACAACCCTATGTAGGCCCCGCTCCCCAAGTCGGATATCGGGAAACCATAGCCCCCGATTTTGATGGTTTTTTCGCCGATTTTGGCAATTCCGATGGAACCTGTCCCGATAATAACGGTTCCTCCATCATGACCGGCATGGGCGCCAAAATTGGCGATTACCGCATCGCTGACAAAAGTTGCCCGATGGAACGCGGCGAAGAAGGGATGCTTGCGGAGGGCGTCAAGAGCCTCGGTTTTTGAAATGCCGGCGATACCGATTGCCGCAGATATGGTCGAGAAGGGAATATCTTTTCCGCCGGCGTCGCGGACGGCGCCCTGGCAAGCTTCTTCAATGGCATGGGCGGCGTTGGAGACGCCAAACCTGATATTCGCCGCCCCGGCGGCGGCTTCGCCTCTTACATTGCCGTGCGGGTCCACCAGCCTTGCGCGGCATTTTGTGCCCCCGGCATCAATACCTAAATAGAACATCATTTTCTCCCACGCGGTGCAAATGCGCCGGTCATGATGAAATACTTTCCTGATACTTACCCATTTCAAGCGGCCCTTTCTTTGAATTTTACACCATCAATCCACACTTGTGAGGCCATCAGGTTTTCATCCAACAGGACAAAATTGGCTTTTTTCCCAATGGTTATCTCCCCCAAGGCGTGATCAATTTTCATAAATCTGGCCGGGGACAGGCTCGCCATGGCGACAGCGTCTTCCAGCGTGCAATCCGTATGGCTCGCGACAAATTTAACGGCGGCGGCCATATCCAGGTCGGAACCGGCCAGAACGCCTGCGTCATTCTCGCATTTGCCGTTCCGTGCAGTTATGCGTTCTTCTCCCAACCAGAATTCTTTCTTGGCGCTTCCGACGGTCGGCATGGCGTCTGTTATAAGAATGCTCTTCTCCACGCCTTTCGTCCTGATGGCGTGATTGAGGGCGGCGGGGTGGATGTGATAGCCATCGGCGATAAGACTGGCGAAACTGTCCGTTGCGGCAAAGGCGGCCCCGACAAGACCGGGGGCGCGGCTCTGAAGGGGAGACATCGCATTATAGAGATGGGTGAAGCCCGTTACGCCGGCGTCAACGGCCTGCATGGCCTGTTCATAGGTGGCGTTGCTATGGCCGGCGGAAACAGTAACGCCCGCCGCAACCAGCCGGGCGATGAAATCGGGATATGTCATTTCGGGGGCGAGCGTTACCAGTGTCCGGCCCCTGGAGAGGGAGGACAGAAGGTTTATCGCGTTTTCATCAAGACGTCGAAACTTTCGGGCGTCATGGATGCCCTTTTTCTCTGCATTGAGGAACGGGCCCTCCAGATGGATGCCGGCGACGCCGGGAACGCCCTGTTTTATCGCGGCGTCAACGGCGGCGATGGCGCGTTCCATTTCATCAAGTTCGCCACTGATCAGTGTCGGAAAGAACGTCGTCGTGCCAAACTTTCTATGCGCCGCGCCCATGGTTTCGATGGTCGCAACAGTGGGCGCATCATTGAATAAAACACCTCCGCCGCCGTTGACCTGAATATCAATGAAGCCGGGAACCAGTTTTCCGTGGTCATATTTATCAATTTCTATGCCGCCGGGTAGCCGGTCCTTATGGATGAGGTCGACAATGGTATCATCTTCGATAATGACGATGTGGTCCGTAACAAACGTTCCGGAGATCAATATTTCTGGTGCGTATATTGCTGTTCTGGTCATATTGTTTCGGTAATTTTCCTGAGGGATGGAGGCATATCGGGATTAAATCCTCGTTCGATAGACAAGCGGTTAACCAGTTTGTAGAAGGTCTGTATCATACAAATCACCGACAATTCCGGCGACAGGGAGTCGATGGTCAGCAAGGTGATGCCGCCTTGATAGGATTTGCCGATCGAGATCACTTTCGCGCCGCGCGTGATGAAATCTTCAGCAACCACATCGAAACTCTTCGTGGAGACATCTTTCGGCACGAATAACAAGACAGGCATGTCTTTCTTGACCAGAGCCATTGGGCCATGTCTCACTTCCGCCGCGCTATAGGCTTCGGCATGGAGGCCGGATGTTTCCTTGAATTTCAGCGCCGCTTCCTGGGCGATGCCGAGGCCGAGGCCGCGGCCGACGACAAAGAAATTTCTGGCTTTTGCAAGAATGGCCAGAGCTGCCGCCCAATCAAGGGCCCAGGCCTGAGACAATTTGCCGGGAAGCTTTTTGATGTCTGACAGAAGATTCTGGTCCTGGGCCAGATGCGCCGTCAGATCGGCGATGGCGACCAGGGAAAGTATATATGATTTTGTCGCGGCGACGCTTAATTCAGGACCGGCGCATAACGGAATGACATGCTCACATGTCGATGCCAGGGGGGAGGTGGTTTCATTGACGAGGGCGATCGTCAGGGCGCCCTGCTGGCGGGCCAGTTTGGCGGATTCGATCAGGTCGGGGCTTCCTCCGGACTGTGAAATGGCGAGAAACAGCGCATTGGTCAGCTTCAGGGGGCTTTTAAACAGCGATGACATGGAAGGCGCATGGGATACGACAGGCAGGCCCAGATGCTTTTCGATCATATATTTGGCGTAGGTTGCCGCGTGATCCGAACTGCCCCTGGCGCAGGTAATGACAAAGGCGGGATCGAAGTGACGAATTCTACTGACGATGTCCGCCATCAGAGAGGATGTCGATGAGATATAATCCTGAACCGAAGCCGGGGTCTCGCCCGCCTCCGTAAACATTCTGGTTTGGGTTTCGTGTCGAGACACAGGATTTTCCTTACTTATCGCTCTAAGAACTCTAAAATAAACGCCGTGACCATTTAATCGATCACGAGGCCGGGATTTAAAATTCCCTTGGGGTCCAGGGCAGTCTTGAGCCGTTTCATCAGGGCAATTTCTTCTGCGCTGCGGCTCTGGCTGAGCCATTTCTTTTTTTCAAAACCAATACCATGTTCCGCCGAAACAGCGCCTTCATATGCTTTTAATGGTTCATAAACAGCCCGATCAGAGAAATCCCGGGCATTCCCGGCCTCGGAATGAGGCTGGACGAATAAATGCAGATTGCCGTCACCCACATGGCCAAGAACAAAGGCTTTTGAAGCGGGCAGGAACGAAGACAGCTTGTCTTTCACGTCCCGGATGTAGTTTTCCATGGATAAAACAGGCAGGCTGACATCATAGAGATAGACCGGTTTTGGTTGCAGAATGGCTTCAAAGTCATCCCGGATACCCCATAAGGCTTCACGTTCATTCTCGGATTTCGGGATCACCGCATCCTGAATATAGCCCTTTTCAAAGGCGTCTTCCACGACCTCGGCAAAGCGGTCATTGTCTCTTTGGGGGTCACTGCCGTCACATTCAAAAAGAATATAGTAAGAACAGTTTCTGTCCATGGGCGCCCGGTGCCATCCGGGCTCGGTCACGGCCCTGAAATAATCCCCTTCCATCATTTCGAAGGCGGAAAGGCTCGCGCCTACGGTCGTCTTTAAGTGATTCAGAAAGATATGCACCGCTGCAAAACTGTTGAGCGCCGCCAGCGCCGTATTCTTTGTCAGGGATCGGGGGTGGAGTTTAAGGACAGCCCTGGTGACGATGCCCAGGGCGCCTTCGGTGCCAATAAAGAGTTGCTTCAGGTCAAAGCCGCTGTTGTTTTTCAGCATTTTGTTCATGGAGGTGAGTATCACGCCATCCGCCAGGACAACTTCCAAACCCATTACCAGTGACCGGGTCATGCCGTAGCGGATAACATTGATGCCGCCTGCATTTGTCGCAATATTTCCGCCAATGGTGCAGGAGCCCCGGGCGCCAAGATCAAGGGGCAGAAACAAACCCTGTTCAGCAATAGCGTCTTGGGCCTGTTCCAGGACAACGCCGGCCTCAACCACTGCGGTGCCGGAAGTGGTGTCCACCTCCAGGATTGAATTCATCCGTTCCGTAGAGATAATAATATCGTCTTTGCCGCTTTTCGTGCCTTCCACGCAACTGGTGCGTCCGCCATGGGTAATAACGCTTTGGCCATGGGCATGGCAGATTTTTAATATTTCAGAAACTTCACGGGTTGATTTGGGGCGCACCAGGGCTTTAGCCATCATAGGGCTGCTGTCCCAATAGCTCGTGGCGCGTTCGGCGATTTGATGCGCCGTCAAGACAGCGCTCTCTCCCAACCGGTCCCGCAGTGTATCAATGATGTCAGACATGATAATTTCCAAATATATTCTATCAGGTTGAGGTCAAGACCATAGGCTGATCAGTCCACGCATTCATGCAGGTCGCTGACAAAAACATATTTATCTCCTCGGTAGGCGGATCGGGTATATTCCACGGGTGTTCCGTCTTCCAAAAAAGTATGCCGTTCAATTCTGAGAATTTCACTTCCTTCATGGATGGACAGGAGCGCCGCTTCCGTTGGCGTTGCCAGAGACGCGCGGATTTTCTGTGTTCCCTTTGCGGGCAGAACGCCGATCTTCTCCAGCGCTTGATACAGCGAAGTATCGACATTTTCGGGGCTGGGCAAGAGGGTCACGGGTACGACCGCATGTTCAATGGCAAGGGGTTCGCCGTCTGATAATCTGACCCTGCCGAGTCGGACGACAGGATCGCTGCCGCCTATCCGCAGATGTTTTGCTTCTTCTTCCGTAGGGGAGGCAATGGACCGTACAAGCCAAATGGAGGCGGGGGCTTCCCCGCGGTCTCTGGCGTCATCGGTAAAGCTTTTCAGTTCTTCGCCAGACTGTTCGATGGAGGGGGCCACATAGGTTCCCGCCCCTTGACGGCTTAACAGAAGGCCTTCTTCGATCAGGCGGCCGATCGCTTTTCTGACCGTGACGCGGGAAGCGCCGGTAATTTCAGTCAGCATACGTTCCGAAGGCAGGGAATCCCCTGAAGTCATTTTCCCTTCAAGAATTATTTGCCTTAAATTATTGGCCAGTTGAATATATAAAGGGGATGAGTTATCCCACTTAGAGACAATTTTTTTAAACGCTGATTGCATACCCGTTTATTCCCCTCTTGATGTTAACATGGTCAAAGCCTGGCGGAGATTTCCGCCAGCCTTTTTCAATATACTTTTGCTGTTTTCAGGGCTTTCCCCCAAGCTGATCAAGACGGCTGTTTTGATGTTTTTATTGGCCTCTTTAAGCGACGCATGAGCTGTTTCCTCCGCACAGCCGGTAATATTACGGATCATGCTGACGGCTCTGGCCTCCAGCTTTTTGTTTGAGACGATCATATCAACCATCAGCCCCTTATAAATCCTACCGAGTCTGGACATAATGGCCGTTGAAAGCATATTTAAGATCGCCTTTTGAGTGGTTCCGGCCTTCATGCGGGTGGACCCGGCAATCAATTCGCTGCCTGTTTCCGCCAGGATAGGATATTCACTTTCCGTCAGCAGCGGGGTATCCGGATTGTTGGTGATGCCGATCGTCATCGCCCCCAATGACCTCGCTTCTAGGATGGCGCCAAGGGTATAGGGCGTCTTGCCGCTGGCGGCAATACCAATCACGACATCATTCCTTCCGACCTTGGCCTTTTGCATTTCCTCGACGCCTTGGTCAAAACTATCTTCTGCGCCTTCCGCGCTTATGGTTATCGCCTCCAGCCCCCCTGCGATGCAAAATACCATGCGATCCAGGGGCCAGCCGAAGGTCGGGCCCAATTCCGCGCCGTCCTGCACACCAAGCCGGCCGGACGTTCCGGCCCCGACGTAAATTAAGCGGCCCTTATCTCCCAGTCTCTGTGCAGCCTCATCCGCCGCGGCAGCAATTTCCGCAACGGCGCTTTTGATGGCGGCAATGGCTGCCAGTTGTCCCTCATACATGGCCTCAATCATACATTGTGTAGACCATTGATCAAAGTCTGAGAACCTTTGGCTTACATTTTCTGTCATTATTATCCTGTGTTTTCTTTACTTTACGTTTGTGAAGGCTCAATCTGCAAAAATGAAATCAGCATACTATATACCAATATATCTCTGAGGACATCAATTGGTTATATATATTTTGCGGTAAAAATATCCTGCATCTGGGTGAGAATGGCATTTTTTGTCTTAGAATAGATGGTTTTACAGTTAATTGCACATGTGAAATGTAACATCAACGGTAACAGCAGTTACATCATCGTTAGTGATCGCGCCATATAGCGTGCTGTTGGAGGCCGGCAGGGGCGGCATTTACCGGATATATCCCCAACACTGGCGGGTATGGTCTTGATCGCTGGCCTGCTTTGCGTCTTGCGCCCATGCTGCCTTACCAACAAACCGGTCAAACCGGCAAGCAAGGCGATTTTTCCCGTAGTCGATCGAAATCCGACTGTTTTACGTCTCATCATCAAGCCCCTTGTTGTGACTGAATATTCTGGCTGTAATCCATATATTTGTTAACGGAATCTATAATATTGGTATTGCTTGTCCTATTTTATAAGAATACCTTATGTACTAATTAAGATACCATTTTGCAAATTTTTTCTGAAAACAATTCCGGAGGCAATATTCTTCTGTCTTGATTTCAGGCAGCATGGCGGCCTCGACATAAATGTCGTGGGCTTTTTCCAGGGCGCGCCAGATTTATTTTGCCATCTCTCGTGACCGTATTGGCATGGTTTTTGGACTCCACATCCGGAGTAATTGCAACTGCACTGGCGGCAACCCTGCCCAAGCGGCAGGCGACGCCGTTTGGGTGGGATAACGTTCGCTCGGATTGCATGTTCAGTTGGACAATGCCCCGCTCTACCGCAAAAGCCGTTTCTGCCGCAAAAGCCATTGCGTGCTCGGTTTTCGCCACACCGGAGCAGACGAATTCTTCTGTCGGGATGCCGCAGGTGCTTTGATCATGTGAATGGGCGTGAGGAGGAATATAATATTCCCAAAGGCGAATGTGCTGCTTGCAGCGAATAATATATTTCACTATGGTAAGAGGGAAGCGCATTTGATCCGGAAAAGCTGTAATGAGCTTGTTTCGCATGGCATTTGTTTAAAAAAATGGCGTATGGGCGTAAATGGGGCGGATTATTTTTCTGAAGCCAAAAATATAAATGCAGACCCTGTGGGTGATTTCGATGAAAGATTGTCTAGGAAATATGCAGCGTTCCGCTAAGGAAATGTCCGGAAACGGGCGAAAACTGGCGAATTTCATTCTCAACAACGCTCCTCTGCTGCGGGATTATTCCTCTCAACAATTGGCGGAGGCCGTCGGCGTTAGTCAGTCAAGCGTCGTAAAATTCAGCCAGAAACTGGGCTATCGGGGCTATCCGGACCTGAAGCTTGCAGTGAGTGAGGACCTTGGGCGCGGCGGTACGGCGCAGCTGGCCCCTGTTCTGCCCCGGAAGCGGACGGTAAAAAGTTCGGGAACTGTCTTTGAAAATCTGGTCAAGCTGAAACTTGATGCGCTCCATAACATTGCCGAGCTGAACAACGAGGAGGTTCTCCGAAAGACGGTTCGTGCTTTTGATGAGGCCAATCGTATCCAATTCGCCGCCGCGGGAGGCTATTCGCTGGTCCTGAAGGATTTTGCCCTTAAATTGATGATCATGGGCAAGTCGGTCATCGCGGAAAGCGACCTGTTTCTGCAGCGCGCCAATCTGGCTTCCATGAAGCGGGGCGATGTTCTGGTTGCCGTTTCCATTTCCGGACAAAACAGTCAAATCGTGGCGTTGGCGGAGATGGCGAAAGAGGCGGGAATTACGGTGATCAGCATTACGGAATATGATGTAAACCCTCTCAGCCTGTGCGCCGATCTTAGTTTATTCCTTTGTTCGGATCAATTTGTCTTCACCGGTACCGGGGAAACCGCTCAGATTGTTGCTCGCGCCGCTCTGCAGCATATCATTGATGCCCTGTTTCTGGTTTTGTCCAATCGTAGGCCCATATGCGGGAGCTCCTGATGGATCGCCACGCGTGCCAGGCCATAATTAACCGGATGCGCCGTTCCATTATTCCATTAATAATATGTTGAATAAAATATTCCTTTTTGGCACACTTCACGCACTATAATTGTGGCAGGGAGGAGCAGTCCGTGTTTGTGACGCCGAAGATAAAACTTCAGGACAAAAATATTCTGAAGTTAAGCTGGATTTTGTGTTTTTTCTTTTTTCTGACGCCGGATATTGAGGCCAAACCGCTTAACGGGCCCCCTAAGGCGAAAATCAAACAGGTGGTGATGCAGGCGCTCAAGCGGTTTAAAACGCCGGGTATGGCCGTGGGCATTGTTCATAAGGGCAAGGTTGTCCATCTGGCGGGATATGGTCGGCGGGATATTGCGACACGGGACAAAGTGGACGCCGATACGCTGTTCAGCATCGCTTCCACAACCAAGGCTTTCACCACTGCGGCGCTGGCCATTTTGGTGGATGAGGGGAAACTTGGGTGGGATGATCCCGTCACCAGGCATCTGCCCGACTTTCAAATGGCCGATCCCTGGGTGACCCGGGAATTTACCGTCCGCGACTTGTTGACCCATCGCAGCGGCCTCGGACCGGGGGCCGGAGATCTGATGTTATGGCCGGAACCGTCGGGATTTTCCCGTGAGGAAATCATCCATAATCTAAGGTATCTGGAACCTGTCACCAGTTTTCGCAGCGAATATGCCTATGACAACCTCCTCTATATTGTCGCCGGGGAAGTGGTGGCCGCGGCGAGCGGCGTCTCGTGGGAAAAATTTGTCCAGAACCGCATACTGGATCCCTTGAAGATGGCCTGTTATTCGGGGGCCATTCCCCAAGAACAATTGCGCAATATCGCGACGCCGTATGGTTTTCTCGACGGTAAAATAGTGGCCATTCCGCGCAATGCCATAAACGGCGCGGTAAAACCTTCGGCGGCGGCAGGCGGAATGGTCTGTAATGTGCGGGGCATGACCCGCTGGATGCTGACTCAGCTTCAGGGCGGCGTCGGGCCCGACGGCAGGCGCGTTTTCAGCGAACAACAAAGGGATGAAATGTGGCGCTCCCATACCATATTACCATTGTCTGATTCGGAAAGGGAGCGGGATAATACGCATTTTAAAGCCTATGCGCTGGGCTGGCGTAAAGCGGATGTCCGGGGATATGAAGTCATCTCCCACACCGGAACCCTGTCGGGCATGCAGGCCTATCTGACGTTGGTGCCTGATCTGGAGCTTGGAGTCATTATCTTGAACAACGGGTCCAATTACGGTGCCCGTTCCGCGGTGATGCAGGATATTGTCAAATCCTATATGGGGGCGCCGGCCCGTGACTGGGTCGAGGAATATGATCAGGCCCAGCAGAAAGCCAGGGCGTTGGAGGCGAAAAAAGCGCTACCCGTGTCGGGTAGCGGGGACATGGCCCTGCCTTTAAAGAGCTATGCCGGAACATACCGGGACCGCTGGTTTGGTCAGATTGAGGTGCGTGAAACCGGTAATGGCTTACGCTTTCGGTCGATAAAATCCGTTCAGCTTCAGGGGGTTCTCGAGCCCTTTGAGGGGAATACTTTCATTGTTCGTTGGAATAACCGCAGGATGGAGGCGGACGCCTTTGTCACTTTCGCGCCCGATGCCAAGGGAAATATCGAAACCGTCACATTGCTCCCGGTATCAGAAGAGACTGATTTCAGCTTTGATTTTCAGGATTTGTTTTTTATCAGGGAAAAATAAACCGGCCGCCAGAGTAAGGGAAGGGAGGGCTGTCCCGATGACCGCCCTCCGGGCTGACTTTCATATCATGGTCAGATGGTTGACGGACTGGATGCCCAGTCCCGGTTCGTCGCTGAGGCTGATTTCAGGGCCCTTGAAACGGGTCTTGGTGTCAAGGGGATTGACCTTGCAAAGAGAAGGCCCGTCCAGATCGATTTTTGTGATGACGTGAGACTTTGCAACAGCAAGATGGGCGGCGGCAATGACGCTGATGCTTGATTCCAGCATGCAGCCGATCATGCATTCCACATCATAAATCGCCGCGATATCGGCAATTTTTATGGCGTTTGAAATGCCGCCGGTTTTCATCAGCTTGATGTTGATGACGTCCGCCGCCTGCATCTGGATAAGCTCGACAACCTCGCGGGGGCCGAAGGTGCTCTCATCCGACATCACCGGCGTGCGAACACGCTTGGTGATATATTTCATGCCTTGCAGGTCTTTGCTTTTTACCGGTTGTTCGATCAGGTCGAGCTTGACGCCGGCGGCTTCGAGTTCGTCCAGCGCATCCACCGCCTGGCGCGCGGTCCAGCCCTGGTTGGCGTCCAGGCGCAGCAGGGCGCGGTCCTTGACCGCGGCATATATCGCCTTGATGCGTTTGATATCAAGACCGATATCCTTGCCAACCTTGATCTTGAGGATTTCATACCCGGCCTCGACCGCCTGGACGGAATCGGCGACCATCTTATCAATATAATCAATGCTGATGGTAAGATCCGTGGACAGATGGGGCTGCCCGCTGCCGAGAATTTTATAAAGGGGCGCATTGAAATACTGGGCGAAAAGGTCGTAAACGGCAACTTCAACCGTCGCCTTGGCGCTCAGGTTATTCACCAGCGCCCCCTGGATGATTTGGGTGATTTCATTGAGATCAGTGACAGGGCGGCCGATCAGGCGCGGCATGATATAATCTCTGATCGCGCTGATGATGGACCCGTGAGTATCGCCGGTGATCACGGCGGTCGCCGGGGCCTCGCCATATCCCTTATTGCCGGTATCGGTTTCAATGATAAGAACAATATTCTCGATATGCTCTACGGTGCGCAGGGCCGTTTTGAACGGGGTCCGCAAGGGGACATTCAGCATCGCGAGCTTGAAATCAGTAATTTTCATATATAGGTCCTGGCTAAAATATCATCGGATAGACTTGATCGTGGATATCGTATCCACATAAGTCCGATCCGGATTGGTTTGCAAGGGAATAATCGGGGTGATGGAGACGCCGTTCAGGGCGCCCTTGTATATTTCTTCCCCCCGAAGATAACCCAGTCCGCTCACGTCATGAATGACAAAGGGCTGGCCGTCCGACTGACCAAGGATCATCATAACATGACCGGGCATATAGACCAGATCCCCGACGCGACTTTTTCGCAGGACGGCGTGCTTGGCGTCACGGGGAGTCGAATCGTCAAAGCGGATATTGTCGCCAATGGCGCTTCCGGCCTGGTCTCCGGAGTTGCGGGGCAGCAGGATGCCAAAGGTTTTATAAACTTCGGAAACAAAACCTGTGCAGTCACGACCATTATAACGATGTCCCCAGCCATAGCGTTCCCCGAGAAACTTGAACGCCTGGCGAATGATGTTTTCTTCTGTAAAGGGCAGATAGCCGATACTGACGTCTTTGTTGCGGGCAATCAGGGCATGTCGAAAGGCGAGGTTGCCGTCCGCCCTGCGTACGGGGAGTTTCACCATATGGCTGAGATAAGGATTTTGCCCATACAGGTTATGCTGAAATTCTTGAGGCCGGTCGAGCGGCAGACGAACCCCCATATCAAGTTGCACTTCGGATACTTCCGGTACTTCAGGGTTAAAGGTGGTGTGGACCTTGTCCCCGGTCACCACAAGGAAATTTTTGGCCGCCTTATAGGCCAGAATGGCCGCGCGGTTGCCGATGGCAATGTCCTTTTTTCGGGCCCAGGCGATATAGTTATCGCTCTGGACAAGATACCAGAAGCCGTCGGCGCTTTCATGGAGAACCACGGCGACATCAGCCGGAAACAGGGCGGATTCCTGAAAACGCTCAATGTCGCGGTTGTCGGCGCCGGCGCTGAAGAGCAATTCAGACGTCGGATAGGTGCGCAGGGGGGCGCGGCGCACCGCCAGGGCGAAACGCAGCGGATTTTCATCCTTGATAGCCTCCAGATTAAGGTTGGCCTCATAGCGGGCGAAGTCATCCGGGGTGACGGCCGTTCCGTCGGTGAAAATCCGCGGATATGCGGGGATATTGCTGATGGATCTGATGCGGGCCACCAGTTCGTCCTTTGACAGTGTCCGGGGCAGGGACGCCAGGTCATAGAGGGTTTTGCCGGCGGCAATATTCGCGGTGTTGAAAGCCCTGATTTCGGATGGCGTCATCAGGATTTCGGCCCCAGAAGACGCCTTTGTCCAATATTCCGGAGAGAGATGTTTTTCTGTGACGCCGATAACATCAGAGACGAAAGGATCGGCTGGTGCGGTGGCGCTGTGCTGCAAAGGGGCCTTTTGCGGGCCGCAGGCCGTGAGGAGTGCCATGAGAGCGGTTGTCAGGGGGATTTTACGTAATGCCATGGAGGTTCTCTATGTTAGAAGGGCCAGGATTTTGCCGACCAGAAGGCCGCCGCCGGTGCCGATGATATAGCCCAGCATCGCCATCAATACGCCAACCGGGATCAGGGCCTGGGAGTAGGCAGCGGCAAGGATGGGCGCCGAGGCCACGCCGCCAATATTGGCCAGCGACGCTACGCCGCATGAAAAAAGATCCAGCCGGAATATTTTCGCCGCCAAAGCCATGCAGGCCCCATGGACCAGCAGAATCATCAACCCGGCGAAGACAAAAAGCGGCGCCTGGGTGAGTTCGGTGAAATCAGCCTTGGACGCAATCAGGCCGATGATGCCATAGAGCATCACATTGGCGATTTCGTTCGACCCCGGAAGCCGGCCCAATGGCGTCATGGCGGCGATGACGCCGAAGATGGTGACAATCAGGACCGCCCAGGTTGTCTGGGAGAAAAAGCTGGTGACGGGCATCAGGCCGGCGAGAGACTGAGCCACCGCAGAAGCCAGCAGGCCGGCCCCGATCAGGAAGATCAGCGCGGTAAAGGTAATCGTCTGTTGTGATTTCCCGTTTTTAGCGTCGATTTTCTGGCCAATTTCGTCCAGGAGGCGGGAATTGCTCTTTGTCCAGCGATTGAAGGCCGGGGCGCGGGGCACCAGGGCCAGCAGCAGAACCACCCATATGGCATAGTCGATTGAATCCATCAGCAGGGTATATCCCATGCTGGAATCCGGCACCTGCAACGCCCCCTGAATGGCGGCCATGTTGCCGGTTCCGCCCATCCAGCTTCCGCTGAGGGCGGCAAAGGCCTTCCATGACCCTTCAGGCAGCCATGGCAACAGAAGGCTATAGGTCACGACAAAGCCGATGCCGATGCTGACCGCCGCCGCGGCGAAGGCTGTCAGCATGCGCGGCCCAAGCGCCGCAATCTGGCGCAGATCGCCCTTCAGCAACATCAGAAAGATCATCGCCGGCAACAGATTGCCTTTGACGGCGCTGTAGGTCGCCGCAACGCTTTCTGTTTCCGACCATATCCCGAAGGATGCGAGGACCATGACGATGAAATAGAGAACCACGACACCGGGCAGATAGTCAAAGAGGCGAAAACGCCTTGTATCTTCCAGCATTTTAATGGCGCCGCCGACGAATAATATAACAGCCAGATACGTAAAGCCGTCTGTGATCAATATCCCGTTCCCTGCGTTAAATAAAAAATATATAGAATAAATTATTCAAACTATAACAGGCGGAAAAAGAATGGGAAGAAAAATTTGTGAAAACCGGACTTTTTAAGCAGATAACGCGGGTTTTCTATATGGTGACACAAAGTGGCTTTACTTTGAGAATAATGGCTGGCATAAATTATTCCAATGTAACGAACCCGTACAAGCAGGGCTAAATTTGAGAGACAAGTCAGTGCATCCAGATAAAACACGTGAAGTAACCATTCTTGGCGCCGGTATCGTCGGCATGATGTCAGGGCTGCATCTGTTGGAAAAGGGTTTTTCCGTAACCTTGATTGACCGGCATGAACCGGGCGACAGGGATCAGACCTCTTATGGTAATGCGGGCGCCATATCCATCGGCAATATGATGCCGATGGGCAAGCCGGGCTTTGTCAAGGAAGGGGCCGGGATGCTGCTTGATCCGCTGGCGCCCCTGATGTTGCCGATGACCTATTGGCATCGCTCCTTCCCCTGGGTGGCGCAGGTATGTGTTACGGGCACAGAGAAAAAAGCCCTGGCGACCGCGAGAGCCATCGGCGCCCTCAATCTGGTGTCGGCGGCCGCCTGGCGGAAATCTGTCGCGGACCTGAAGCTGGAAGATCTGGTGCGTCCCAATGGTTGGCTCAAGCTTTACGAAACCGAGGCCAGTTTCGCCAAGACCCGGTGGGAGCAGCAGCTGATGGATGAGCTGGGGATCGCCTATGAGGTTCTCGACAGGCAACAGATATGTGACCGGGAACCTGATATTGCGCCGGTTTTTCACGGCGCGCTTTATCAGACAGAATCTCTGGCGATTAATAATCCGGGGGAATTGATGAAGCGGCTGGCTGAGACGGCGCATTCCCGCGGCGCCATCTTCCATAAAGCGGATGTCAGGGCGATCGAACGTCAGGAGGACGGATATCGATTGTCCCTGTCGGACAGCACGCATGACTGCGCGAGGCTGCTGCTGACGGCCGGGGCTTGGTCTCAGCGTCTTCTGGGGCCGTTGGGTTATCATATTCCCCTGGAAACAGAGCGCGGCTATCATCTGATGTTTGACAGCGGGGCCTCCTTAAGTGGCCCGGTGATTAATATGGACCGTTATACCGCCATTTGCCCCATGGCGCCGAAGATTCGCATGACCAGTTGTGTTGAGCTCGCCGGTCTGGATCAACCGGCGGATTACAGCCGGATCACCAAATTGGCCGGTGTCGCCCAGGCGTTTCTGCCGAAACTGGGCGGCGAGATTACGGACCGATGGATGGGTTATCGCCCGTCTCTGCCGGACAGCCGGCCGGTGATCGGCGAGGCCAGTCGGGATCCGGGATTGTTTTTAGCCTTTGGGCATGGGCATTTGGGGATGACCCAGGGGGCGGGCACGGGGCAGCTGGTGGCCGAATTGATCAGTCAGGGGCAGGCCTCTTTGGACCTTGAACCCTATTCGCCGGCGCGGTTCAGGGCATGATGACATAAATTATAGATCATAAGCCGGTAAGGCGAAGGGGAGGCGGTGTTTATATGGAAGCGTTAAGTATTTTACCACCACTTGTGGCCATCATTGTTGTCCTGTGGCGCAAGGAAGTGATTCTCGCCCTGTTTCTCGCCATTTTAACATCTGAACTCCTTCTGATCGCCACGCCGGGAATGTCCCTGCCGCTCATCGGGCTGTTGAACAGTCTGGAGCGGGTCACGGCCGTCTTTACCGACGCGGGAAACAGCCGGATATTGATATTCAGCCTGATGATCGGGGCCTTGCTGGCTTTTATCCGGGTGTCCGGCGGCGTGACGGCCATGGTGGAAATGTTGATTAACAGCGGCATGGCGCGCAGCCAGCGTTCGGTCGGCCTGTTGACCAGCCTCACGGGCATTGTTGTTTTTATCGAATCCAATTTAAGCGTTCTTACGGCGGGTATATTGTCGCGGGGGCTGTTTGACAAATACGGCATGAGCCGCGCGCGCCTCGCCTATATCATCGACAGCACCAGCGCGCCGGTCTGTATTCTGATCCTGCTCAACGGCTGGGGGGCCTATATATTGGCCTTGCTGGCCGGATATGAGCTGGAGCAGCCGCCAGCCAGAATATTATGGGAAACCGTCCCGCTTAATTTCTATGCGCTGGTGACCCTGGGCATTGTTTTTTATACGGTTTTGACCGGACGGCTCCATGGTTCCCTGAAAACCGCAGAAATCAGGATGGAAACAGAAGCCGCCACGCACGTCCCGGAACATCCGCCGACCAGGGCGCGGTATATGGTGATCCCCCTGTCGGTTATGGTTCTGGGGATGGTTAGTTTCATGTATTGGACCGGGAACGGCGACCTGGCCACGGGAAATGGCTCCAAATCCGTCTTTTACGCCACGGCGCTCGCCTGCCTCTCGGGCTACGGCATGATGTTGATGTCCGGAAAATTCAGCCATATGAAACTGGTCAAGGTGGCCTTCGGGGGCATGGGCGAATTATTGCCTCTGGTGACGATTGTTCTTTTCTCCCTGGCCCTCGGCGCCAGTCTGAAGCAACTGGGTACCGGCATTTTCATCGCGGGACTGGTGGGTGATTTCCTGCCCGCCTATCTGGTCGTTCCCATGTTGTTTGTGGCGGGCGGCCTAATATCTTTCACCACGGGAACGTCCTGGGGGACATTCGCAATTCTGATCCCCCTGGGCGTGCCGTTGATCAATGGTCTGGGCCTGCCGCCGTCCCTGGTGTTATCCGCCATTCTGGGCGGGGGTATTTTTGGCGATCACTGCTCGCCTATTTCGGACACCACGGCGGTGTCCGCCATTGCCAGCGGCTGCGATCTTCTGGAACATGTGCGCACCCAACTGCCCTATGCCCTGACCGCGGGGGGCATAACCGTGATCCTGTATGTCGTCGCCAGTCTGATCATGATCTGAACCTGGGCAGGACGAAGCAGACCGAAGAATAATTTTTAAAACGGAGAAAGTCAGATGAATAAATATAAAATAGCGCTTTGCAGTTTTTTAATGTTGGGAACATCTGTCGCAGCCATTGCCAAGACAGCGGAACAGCAAAAGGAGCCGGATTTAATTACCCTGGATACCCATGTGGATATTCCCTATAACTTTGCGACCCCGATGGTTGATGCGGCCCGGGATCCCCATCAGCAGGTCACGTTGGATAAAATGGCGGCAGGGGGACTGAATGCCGCCTTCTTTATCGTCTATGTCGATCAGGAATACCGCAATGACTGGGAATATGACGCGGTTAAAAAGGCGGCTCTTCAGAAATTCGAGGCGATTCATCGCATGGTCCGGGACTATCCGGACCGGGTCGGCCTCGCCCTGACCGCCGATGACGTCAGAAAGATCGCCAAAACAGGCAAGAGGGTCGCCCTGATCGGTATTGAAAACGGATTTGCGCTTGGCAAGGATATTCAGTTGCTGCAACGCTATTATGATCTGGGAGCGCGCTATATTACCCTTGTTCATAACGGCCATAATGATATTGGCGACAGCGCCCAGCCTCTGGATCATTTCGGCGATGCCCGGGAAGAACATGGGGGATTGAGCGCCTTCGGCAGAAAGGCCATCGCCAAAATGAATGAGCTTGGTATTATGGTGGATGTGTCCCATGCGTCAAAAAAGACCATGATGCAAGCTGTCAAAGCCTCCCGGTTCCCTGTCATCGCCTCTCATTCAGGGGTGCGGGCGCTTGTAGATCATCCACGAAATCTGGATGATGAACAACTCAAAGCCATCAAAGAATCCGGTGGGGTGGTTCAGATCACCGCGGTTGATATTTTCCTGAAACACAGATCACCTGAATATGATGCGGCGGTGGAGGCCATTCGTCAGGACCTGGGTTTGATTGATTTTCATATGGAACGGGTGGCGTCGAAAAAGGTCGCGGCAACATATCAACGGCGCCTGAAGCAGGAAGTGGATGCAAAATGGCCACGGGCGTCCGTCAAGGATCTTGTCGATCAGATTGACTATGTGGTCAAGCTGCTCGGGATTGATTATGTGGGGATCGCCTCTGACTTTGACGGCGGCGGCGGGATTGAAGGATGGGATGACGCCTCCGAAACGGCCAACATCACCCGTGAACTTGTGAAACGAGGTTACAGCAGGCAGGATATCAGGAAGATCTGGGGCGAGAATATGTTGCGGGTTATGGAAAAAGTGGCGAAAAAGAACATGAAATAACAGGCCCTAGAGCAAGGTCACATCAAATAGATTCATTTTAGGGATTCCCAAAGAGGTCATAATGTGATTCAAGATAGAAGCTGGAAAAGGAGGCCAGCCTCTATGGTAAAATCTCTATCTATCGACCTGCGTGAGCGCGTTGTTGCTGCTGTTTGCGAGGGTGTGTCCTGTCATGAAGCGGCCA
>Ga0209475_10001436_pt1 | contig 30346 bp, 29 predicted proteins | sample tdDd471_FD_187128 | JGI IMG/M metagenome (GOLD analysis project Ga0209475, IMG submission 187128) | Marine sediment microbial communities from the Atlantic coast under amendment with organic carbon and nitrate - tdDd47.1 (SPAdes)... | ecosystem: Environmental > Aquatic > Marine > Coastal >... | reverse complement strand
GGTCGTTGCACAGTTCGTTGACGTGCTTACGCGGAACCCCCATGGCCTCGGCCAACGCGCCTTGGGTCAGGCCCAAGGGCCGCATGAACTCCTCCGTCAATATCTCACCGACCGAAACCGGCTTGCGCTTGGTTGTCAGCATGGCATCACCTCACTTGTAACCGTGGTCGTCGAGATAAATATCCGACGCCTCGCCTTTGCGGCTATCCCAACGGAAGATCAGCCGCCACTGCTTATTGACGCGGATCGAATGATACCCGTCGAGATTTCCGCGCAGTTTTTCAAAGTGATTGCTGGGCGGCAACCACGCATCCCGAAACCCAACGATCATTCCAGCACTCCATTTTGTGATACTGTACCACTCAATGGGTCTTTTTTGCAAGCAGGCCTTGATCCAGCCCTAAACCATATCCGCCCGGTCCTTCAACAGATAGTCGAACTCCCCAGCGATCATATGGTAGGCTGCCTGAATCCATCGCTGAACGCCGGAGCCCGATTGATGGACATTCTCGACCCGCAACACCCTCTGCGCACCGCCATGCGAAGGCGTTCCTTGCAAGACGAGGCCTCGGTTCTCGACGGGCTTTTGTGCGAAGCAGCCCTGTCCGACGAGGCGCGCGCCGCGATGACCCGGCGCGCCCACCGGTTGGTTGAGGATATCCGGCAACAATCAACGCCCGGCCTGATGGAGTTGTTTCTCGACGAATACGGCCTGTCGACCCAGGAAGGCGTGGCGCTGATGTGCCTGGCCGAGGCGCTGTTGCGGGTGCCTGACGTGGAGACCATCGACGCGCTGATCGAAGACAAAATCGCCCCGTCCAAGTGGGCCGGGCATTTGGGCCGCTCAAGCTCGCCGTTGGTCAACGCCTCGACCTGGGCCTTGATGCTGACCGGCGCAGTGTTGCGCCACGAAGAGCAACCGGGGCTGGCCGCCGTTTTGCGGGGCACAGTTAAGCGGTTGGGCGAGCCGGCCATTCGCAACGCGGTCGCCGCTGCCATGCGGGAATTGGGCGAACAGTTCGTCCTCGGCCGCACCATCGGCGAAGCGGCCGAGCGGGCGGAAACCGAGATGGCCAAAGGCTACACCTACTCCTACGACATGCTGGGCGAAGCGGCCCGTACATTCGCCGACGCCAAGCGCTATCATCTGGCCTATTCGGAAGCCATTTCGGCATTGTCCAAAACCTGCAAAACGGACGATACCCATACCAATCCCGGCATCTCGGTCAAGCTTTCCGCCCTGCACCCGCGCTACGAATCGACCCATGCCGCCCAGTTGACGACCTCATTGGTGCCGACCGTGCGCTCCCTGGCGCTGCTCGCCAAGTCGGCGGGCATGGGATTCAACATCGACGCCGAGGAAGGCGAACGCCTCGAGCTGTCGCTTGATATCGTTGGGGCCGTTTTGAGCGATCCGGGACTGGCCGATTGGGACGGCTTCGGCGTGGTGGTCCAAACCTACGACAAACGCGCCCCGTTGGTTCTCGACTGGCTCCATGACCTCACCCGGCAATTGGACCGTAAAATCATGGTCCGGCTGGTCAAGGGCGCTTACTGGGACACCCAGATCAAGCGGGCCCAGGTTTTAGGGATTGCGGCTTATCCGGTATTTACCCGCAAGCCGACCACCGACGTGTGCTACATCGCCTGCGCCAAGAAGCTGCTGGCGATGAACGACCGCATTTATCCGCAATTCGCCACCCACAACGCCCATACCGCCGCCGCGGTACTGGAATTGGCCGCACCGGGTCAGGCGTTCGAGTTTCAACGGCTGCACGGCATGGGGGCGGCCTTGCACGACCGGTTGATCGGCGAAGCGGGCATTAAAAGCCGGATATACGCCCCGGTCGGCAGCCATGGCGACCTTTTGGCCTATCTGGTCCGCCGTCTGTTGGAAAACGGGGCCAACAGCTCCTTCGTCAATCAGGTGGTCGACGCAACCGTGCCCATCGAGGCGGTCATCGCCGATCCGTTCGATCTGGCCGCCGCCTATCAAGACGGCGTGGCCAATCCAAACATTCCCCTGCCGCCGACGATTTATGGCGAAACGCGGCGCAACGCCGCCGGGTGGGATGTGTTCGAGCCGCGCGACCGGGAACGCATGGAGGCGGCGCGCCGGCCTTTCCACACCAAAACCTGGACCGCCGGACCGGCGGAAGGCACGACGCCCACCCCGGTCACCAACCCTGCCAATCCCAGCGATACCGTCGGCACGGTCACCGCCCTGAAACCCGATCAGCTGGAATCCGTGCTGGCGCAGGCACGGCCCTGGCAGGCCACCCCGAAAGACCGGGCCGCCGCGCTGACCTACGCCGCCGATCTTTACGAAGCCAACAGCGGCGAGCTGTTCGCCCTGCTGGCTCGTGAAGCCGGAAAGACCCCTGCGGATGCCATCGGCGAAGTGCGCGAAGCGGTGGATTTTCTGCGCTATTACGCCGCCGAGCTGCTGCGGCAGGACAGCCGCGACCCCTGGGGCGTTTTCGCCTGCATCTCGCCGTGGAACTTTCCTTTGGCAATTTTTACCGGACAGGTAACGGCGGCCTTGGCGGCAGGCAACGGCGTGCTGGCCAAACCCGCCGGGCAAACCCCGCTGATCGCCCAGAAGGCCGTTCGGTTGTTGCATGACGCGGGCGTGCCGCAAGACGTCCTCCAGCTATGCCCCGGCGACGGGGCGACCGTCGGCCACGCTCTGGTCTCCGACCCGCGCATCCACGGCGTCTGCTTCACCGGCAGCACCCAAACCGCGCAATCGATCCATCGCGCCATGGCCGAGCACCTCGATCCCGCCGCCCCGTTGATCGCCGAAACCGGCGGACTGAATGCGATGATCGTCGATTCGACTGCCCTGCCGGAACAGGCGGTGCGCGACATCGTCATCTCCGCCTTCCAAAGCGCCGGGCAACGCTGCTCGGCCCTGCGCATTCTCTACGTTCAGGAAGATATCGCCGACGACCTGCTCGCCATGCTCTACGGCGCCATGGAGGCCCTGACCCTCGGCACCCCGTGGGATTTCGCCACCGACGTCGGCCCGGTGATCGACGATGCGGCCCGGTTCCATATTCTCGACTACATCGACGACGCCGAGGCCGACGGCCGGTTATTGAAGAAGATCAAACCGCCGCCGGGCGGCCATTTCGTTCCGCCGAGCGTGATCTCCGTTGAGGGTATCCATCGGATGGCCGAGGAGATTTTCGGCCCGGTCCTCCATGTGGCCCGGTTCGCCAGCCAGGATTTCGACCGAGTGATCGACGCCGTCAACGGCGCGGGCTACGGCCTGACGTTCGGCCTGCACACCCGCATCGACGACCGGGTCCAGCACGTCATCGACCGGGTGCATGTGGGCAATCTCTACGTCAACCGCAACCAAATCGGCGCGATTGTCGGCTCGCAGCCGTTCGGCGGCGAAGGACTGTCGGGCACCGGCCCCAAGGCCGGGGGGCCAAACTATCTGCCCCGGTTCTTCAAACCGGAAAGGGCGTTTTCCCAAGAGGCGGGCGGGCCGGTCCTCTCGACCGCTGAAATTCAGGCGATGATCGATGCGCTGCCGCCAACGCCGGAGGAGATGAAAATCGTCATGAGCATGCCGGGCCCGACCGGCGAATCGAACCGCTTGGGTCTGTTTCCGCGCGGCCGGGTGCTCTGTCTCGGGCCGACCGCTGAAGACCTTGCCGTTCAGGTTGCCGTTGTCGAAGAAGCCGGATGCCAAGCGGTTGGTGCAATGACCGGAACCGTCGAGCCTAAAAGCCTCACTGATTTAACCGGGATCGCCGCCGTGGTTTATTGGGGCGGCGAAAAGACCGCCCGCACCCTACGCCAGGCGCTTGCCGCCCGATCCGGGCCAATCCTACCGCTGATCCGCCACCGGAATTTCGCCGATCTCCTCTATCACGAGAGGCATGTCTGCATCGACACGACGGCCACCGGCGGCAACGCCGCCTTGCTGGCCGATGCTATCGGTTAACAAGCCGTCTGCATGATCGATAGATAAAACCTATCGCCAGCAGAAATATTATCAATTTTTCATGAACGAGAATCTTCGCTATCGTCTATTTTATCGGTTTGATTGATGACGCGCTCACGACACATCCATAACATGTGATAGGCTTGAGCCTCACAACAATACGATAGACCTTTGAACGGATCAGGATGGGAGAAAAGCTATGAGCGAAGCGAAATGCCCCGTAGCGGGCCATGCGGCGAGCGGCGGCACATCGAACCGGGATTGGTGGCCGAACCGGCTTAGACTGAATATCCTCCGGCAGCATTCATCCCTTACCGATCCGATGGGACCGGGTTTCGACTACGCCGAAGAGTTTAAAAAACTCGATCTCGCGGCGGTGAAAAAAGACATCTTCGAGTTGATGACCACTTCGCAGGACTGGTGGCCCGCCGACTATGGGCACTACGGGCCGTTGTTCATCCGCATGGCTTGGCACAGCGCGGGCACCTACCGGGTCCACGACGGCCGCGGCGGCGCAGGCACCGGCAATCAGCGGTTCGCGCCGGTCAACAGCTGGCCCGACAACGCCAACCTGGACAAGGCGCGCCGCCTGCTTTGGCCGATTAAACAAAAGTACGGCAAGCAACTCTCCTGGGCCGATCTGATGATCTTGGCGGGCAATTGCGCCCTGGAATCCATGGGATTCAAGACTTTTGGATTCGCCGGTGGGCGCGCCGATATCTGGGAACCGGAAGAAGATATTTATTGGGGGGCGGAAGCCGAATGGCTTGGCGACAAGCGCTACAGCGGCGAGCGCGACCTCGACAATCCCCTGGCCGCCGTGCAAATGGGTCTGATCTACGTCAACCCGGAAGGACCGAACGGCGAGCCGAGCGTGCTGGCGTCGGGCCGCGACATCCGCGAAACCTTCGCCCGCATGGCGATGGACGACGAAGAAACCGTCGCACTGGTCGCGGGCGGTCACACCTTCGGCAAGTGTCACGGTGCGGGCGACGCCGCACTGGTCGGGCCGGAGCCGGAAGCAGCCGCCCTCCAGGAACAGGGCCTCGGCTGGAAGAGCGGCCACGGGTCCGGCAAAGGCGGCGACAGCATCACCAGCGGCATCGAAGGGGCCTGGACCGCCCACCCAACCCAGTGGGACATGGGCTACTTCGACGTGCTTTTCGGTTATGACTGGGACTTGGTGAAAAGCCCGGCCGGTGCCTGGCAATGGGTGCCGGTCAACCCGGACGACAAGGATTTGGCTCCCGCAGCTCACGACCCATCGAAAAAAGTCACCACCATCATGACCACAGCCGACATGGCCATGCGGATGGACCCGATCTACGGCCCGATTTCCAAGCGGTTCCACGAAAACCCGGACCAGTTCGCCGACGCCTTCGCCCGCGCCTGGTTCAAATTGACCCACCGCGACATGGGCCCCAAGGCCCGCTATCTCGGCGCGGAGGTGCCCAAGGAAGACTTGATCTGGCAGGACCCCACCCCCGCCGTCGATCATGCTTTGGTCGATGACGGCGACATTGCCGCCTTGAAAGAAAAGGTCCTGGCGTCCGGCTTGACCGTTTCGCAACTGGTCTCCACCGCCTGGGCCTCGGCCTCGACTTTCCGCGGTTCCGACATGCGCGGTGGGGCCAACGGCGCCCGCATCCGTCTCGCCCCGCAAAAAGATTGGGAGGTCAACAACCCCACCCAGTTGGCGAAAGTGTTGAAGGTGCTGGAAGGCATTCGAGACGACTTCAACGGATCGGCGTCCGGCGGCAAGCAGATTTCACTGGCCGATCTGATCGTCCTGGGCGGCTCTGCGGCTATCGAACGGGCAGCCAAGAACGCCGGCATTAACATTGACGTGGCCTTCACCCCCGGTCGGATGGATGCGAGCCAGGAGCAAACCGACGTGCAGTCGGTCGCCATGCTCGAACCCATGGCCGACGGCTTCCGCAACTACGCGATGGCCCGGTTTGCCGGAACGGCGGAACACCTGCTGGTCGACAAGGCGCAACTGCTCACCCTGACCGCCCCGGAATTGACCGTTTTGGTCGGTGGCTTGCGGGTTTTGGGCGCCAACTACGACGGCTCGAAAAACGGCGTCTTCACCGAACGCGCTGAAACCTTAAGCAACGACTTCTTCGTCAACCTGCTCGACATGGGTACCGAGTGGTCGTCAACCAACGACGACGAAAGCCTGTTCGAAGGGCGCGACCGGGCGAGCGGCAAGGTTAAATGGACCGGTACCCGCGCCGACTTGGTCTTCGGCTCCAATTCGGAGCTGCGGGCGCTGGCCGAAGTCTACGCCTGCGCCGACGCCGAGCAGAAGTTCGTCGAAGACTTCGTCGCGGCCTGGAACAAGGTGATGAACTTGGACCGGTTCGATCTGGCTTAAAGGAAAACGATAGAAAGAATTGGGCGGGCCATCACGGTCCGCCCTTTTTGTCGGTTTTCAGCTATTGCCCGCCCGTTGCAATCATCTTGCGGCTGTCCCATCTCTAGCGGACATTCTTTTTAGCATCCGTTAGGAAATTTCATGGCCTCGATCACCGTTCACCACCTCAACAACTCGCGCTCGCAACGGATTCTCTGGCTGCTGGAGGAGCTAGGGCTCGACTATGAGATCAAGCACTATCAGCGCGACCCGAAAACCATGCTAGCGCCGAAGGAACTCTATGAGGTGCATCCCCTGGGTAAATCGCCGGTGGTAACCGACGGCGAGGTGACGGTCGCCGAAACCGGGGCGGTGATCGAGTATTTGCTGCACACATACGGCGAGGGGAAACTTGCGCCCAAAATCGGTACACCGGACTGGCGACGCTATGTCTATTGGCTGCATTTCGCCGAAGGCTCGGCCATGCCGCCCTTGTTGCTGAAGCTGGTCTTCGACAAGGTGGAAAACGGACCCGCGCCGTTTTTCGTCCGTCCCATCGCCAAGGGAATCGCCAAAAAGGTCAAGGCCATGGTGGTGACGCCGCGCCTCACCGAGCAGCTTATTTTTATGGAAGACGAGCTCGGCAAAAACCCGTGGTTCGCTGGTCAGACTTTCAGCGCCGCCGATATTCAGATGAGCTTCCCCTTAGAAGCCGCGGCGTCACGCGGCGGACTGGATCAGCGCTATCCGGCCTTGGGCGATTTCCTCAAGCGCATCCATGCCCGCCCCGCCTACCAAAAAGCCTTGGAACGCGGCGGCCCCTACGACTACGCCTAAGGAAAAGCCCCCCTTATCTGTTGCAGTAAAGCCTATGCCCCACCCGGTTTAAGGTCGTAAAGTATCTTTTCTAGCTTACACCCCAATAATACCGGAACTGCACTGATGGAACGCGTAACCGTAACGATCGACGACGATCTTTTGGAAAAATTCGACCGCCTGATCGCGTCGAAAGGGTATGCCAACCGCTCGGAAGGGGTGCGCGACGCCATCCGTTTATTGCTCGCCGACCAGCAGGTGACCGAAGACGAGGACGCCCCCTGCGTCGGTTGCGTGGTCTACATGTACAATCACAAGGAGCGCACCCTGTCGTCCCGTCTGGTCGAGGCCCAGCATCACCATCACGACACCCCGGCCGTGACCCTGCATCTGCATGTCGATGCGGAAAACTGCCTGGAAGCAACGGTGTTGAACGGCTCGGTGCGCGAGGTCCGTCATCTCGCCGACCACATCACCACGCAGACCGGGGTCAAATACGGGCGGCTCCATCTCATCCCGGTTGACGGGAAGTAACGAGCAACAGGCGTTTTCAAAGGTTCTTCGCAAGAAATCTTCTTTGCGCAGGCTTTGTTGTTCCCCATTTTTGAACAAATCCGCCTGTTCGCCGTATGATTTTGGAAAGGTCAGCCCTTGCAGAGTCTGATCGATTTTTTCGTTCCGCAGCACATCCTATCTGAGCGCCGCTTTTTAGCGCGCTACCGGGCGGTCGTGCGGACGCTGTTGGCGGTCTCCGCCATGGCGGCGGTTTTTCTGCCGCTCTATGTGATCTTCGTCCAAAAAGCGCTTCTCGACATTGTCGTCATAGTCGGCTGTATTTTAACGCCGTTTATCGGCGCCTTCGTTATCCGGCAAACCGGTAGTCTGGCCGGCGGCCTCGCCATCGCCAACCTGTTCGGCGTTTTTTTCGGCGGCGTCTTCGCCTTTTACACCGGCGGCATTCAATCGTTCACCCTGCCTTGGTTTCTCTCCAACTTGGCGCTTCTCGGTACTTTCGGCGACCGGCGTTTGCTGATTTTCGTTTCCGCCTCGGTTTTCATCGCCTTCAGCTTTCTGATTTTTGCCGATATTGCCGGATGGCTGCCGCATATGGCCCTGTCCAACGAGGACCGGATGATCGGTTTCGCCATTTCCAGTCTCACCGCCGTCGGCGCGGTAACCTGGGGCGCCTATATCGTCGACAAAGCGCGAGGCCGAGCAAAACGGCGTCTTAAGAGCGCGCTCGCCAAGGCGGAAACGGCCAATGCCGCCAAATCCCAGTTTCTCGCCACCATGTCCCATGAAATCCGCACGCCCTTGACCGGCGTTTTAGGGATCGCCGACCTGCTGGGCGAGACGGAGCTGTCGGGCGCCCAGCAAAAGCAGGTCAAAACCATTAAGGATTCGGGACGGTTTTTGTTGTCGATCCTGAACGATATTCTGGACTTCTCGCGGATCGAATCGGACCAGATCGAATTGGGGGCCGTCGATTTCCGTCTCCGCGACATCGTTGAAGAAACCCTGGCCCTGGTGCGGGGAAAACCGGAAGCCGAGGGTTTGGCGTTTGCGCTCAACATCGATGAGGCGATTCCCGAAGGGGTCAACGGCGATCCGGCCCGTCTGAGGCAAATATTGCTCAATCTGCTGGGCAACGCGGTCAAATTCACTCCCATGGGGACGGTATCTATTTCGGTAGCGCCAAAGGAAGTGGACCATCGTGGATACAGAATAGAGTTCCGGATCGAAGACACCGGCATCGGCATGTCGCAAGAAGAAATCCAACGGCTGTTCAAGCCCTTTACCCAGGCAGACAGCTCGATCAGCCGACGCTACGGCGGTTCCGGTCTCGGACTGGCGATCTGCAAACGGCTGGTCGAGTTGATGGGCGGCGAGATCCGTGTCGAAAGCAGGCTTGAAAGCGGGTCGACGTTTATTTTTACGGCCTTCTTCGCGCCGCTAATCAATCCCTTGGCCGATAAAACCGACGACGAAAAACACCGGACCTTCGAAGCCACGCGGCCGCTTGACATTCTGATCGCCGAGGACAGCCCGCTCAACCAAGCGATCATTAGCCAAATATTGCGCAAACTCGGCCACCGCGTCGAACTCGCCGAAAACGGCGAGGAGGCCATCGAGGCGGTCGAGCAATCGTTCTTCGATCTGGTCGTCATGGATGTCCGTATGCCCCTTATGAGCGGTCCCGAGGCCACCCGGATCATTCGGGCCATGCCGCCGCCCAAAGGAATCATTCCAATCGTCGGCTGCACGGCGGATGCCGTGCCCGAACATATTGCCGAGTTTAAAAAAGACGGAATGAACGGCGTGGTGATCAAGCCGTTTCAAAAGAGCGACTTGCTCTACGCCATCAACCGGGCCGTCGACGAGGAAATCCATCTCTCGACCGGCATCGACGAACCCGGCTCTCAAAGCGCCGATTCATCAAAAAATAAGGGAACCGACATGGCCGTCGATTCCCTTCTCAATCGAATGAACGAAATTTAGAAAACTGCGTCGGACTCAGGTTTCCGAATCGTAGTTTCCGCCCGCACCGTCGCCGCCCTGACTGTAGGCTGCGCCGCCCTGGGCTTTGGCCGCCGCTTCTTCGCCGTCACTTGACGCGGGCGCTTCCGGTTTAGGTCCGCCCTTGGCCACGCCGACCATGGACGGACGCAGCAACCGGTCGTGGATCACGTAGCCCCGCTGCATTTCCTGTAAAACGGTCCCCGACGGCACTTCCGGATTGGGGATTTCAAACATCGCCTGATGGTAGTTGTGGTCGAACCGCTGATTGAGCGCCTCAATGGGCTTGACGCCCGCCTTGGCAAACGCGTCGTGCAGCTGTTTTTGGGTCATCTCGACGCCGACGCAGAGGTTTTCCAACGCCTCGTCGGCCTTACGGCTTTCCGGATCGACCGCCTCCAGCGCGCGGGTCAAGTTGTCGGCCACGGCAAGCAGGTCGCGGGCGAGGTCGGAATTGGCGTATTTGAGTTTGCTTTGGATTTCGGCCTGCGCCCGGCGGCGGGTGTTCTCCGCTTCCGCCAGGGCGCGCATGGCCTGATCCTTCATCTTGCCCAGCTCTTCCTCAAGCTCGGCGATCCGGTCGATTTCGCTGATCGTCCCGCCGATGGCGGTTTCGTCGATATAGTCTTCGGCCGCCGCCTGATCCGCCTCGAGATCGTCGAAATCCTGAACTTCCGGGTTTTCTTCGTCGCCGGATTCAGGATTGTTTTTTTCGTTCTGCTCGTTCATATCGTCCTCAAATACTCTAATTTCACACTACCGCACCGAAGCGCCCAACGGAACGGAATGTGCGTCAGCCGATCATTCGGCCCACCAGCTTGGCCGTAAAATCGACCATGGGAATAATGCGGGAATAGTTGATCCGGGTCGGCCCGACAACCCCTATTGCACCGATAACCTTTTCCTTGCCGTTCTTAAACGGCGAGACCACCATGGAACAGCCCGACAGATTGAATAGGTGGCTGTCCGACCCGATAAAGATCTGCACCCCTTCGGCCTGTTCGGTGGTTTCCAGCAACATCGCCAGGGATTCGCGGGTCTCCAACGCTTGAAACAGGGTCCTGATGCGCTCCAGGTCGCCAACCGCGGTCACGTCTTCCAGCAAATGCATCTGGCCGCGGACGATCAGCGCCCCGTCCGCTTCGGTTCCCGACCAAGTGGCGAGGCCCGCCTCGACCACCTTGCGGGTCAGGATGTCCAGCTCCTGCTTTTGCTTGCCGAGTTCCTGCTGAATCAGGTCGTGCGCCTCGGCCAGGGTCCGTCCAACCAGCTTGGCGCCCAAATAATTTGTCGCCTCGACCAAAGCCGACGGCGCGAGCGTGGCGGGAACCTCAATGATCCGGTTCTCGACGATGCCGTTTTCCGTGACCAACACCACCAACGCGCGGCCCGGCGACAGGGCGACGAATTCGATGTGTTTTAAGGGAATTTCGGTCTTGGGCGCGGTCACCAGCCCGGCGCAATGGGTCAGCCCCGACAGCGTGCCGGTCACCTCCTGCAACAATCCTTCGACCGACTTGCCCGAGGCCGCCGCGTGGGCTTCGAGCTTTTCGCGCTCCATCTCATCCACATTGCCCACCTCCATCAGGCCGTCGACGAACATGCGCAGACCCGCTTCGGTCGGCAGCCGTCCGGCCGAGGTATGGGGGGCATACAATAAGCCCGCGTCTTCCAAATCGGCCATCACGTTGCGGATGGTCGCCGGAGAGAGAGCTTGTCCGAGCTGTTTGGAGATCGTGCGCGAGCCGACAGGATCGCCGGTTTCCACATAGGAATCGACAATCCGCCGTAAAATATCGCGCGATCTTTCGTTGAGCTCGGTAATCATAGGCCGAATTTAGTTTTTTCCAGGGTTCTGTCAACGGCGAGTGGTTGTCTTTATCGGCGGGTTTGATTAGCTTGCGGCAAAACATTCATTTTAAAGATTGAGATCGACCCATGAGACCTTCCGGCCGCACCCCCGATCAAATGCGGGACGTTACCATCGAAACCGGCGTCAACAAACACGCCGAAGGCTCCTGCCTGATCAAGTTCGGCGACACCCATGTGCTCTGCCTGGCGACCGTTGAAGAACGGGTGCCGCCTTGGATGCGCAACTCCGGCAAAGGCTGGGTGACCGCCGAATACGGCATGTTGCCCCGCTCGACCAACAGCCGCACCAACCGGGAAGCGGCCAAGGGCAAACAATCGGGCCGGACTCAGGAAATTCAACGGCTGATCGGCCGGTCGTTGCGCGCCGTCACCGATTTGGAAAAATTGGGCGAGCGCCAGATCACGCTCGATTGCGACGTCATCCAGGCCGACGGCGGCACCCGCACCGCTTCGATTACCGGCGCTTACGTGGCGCTTTATATGGCCTGTAAGAAAATGGTCGACCTCGGCATCATGGACGAAGTGCCGCTGATCGGCGAGGTGGCCGCGGTTTCCTGCGGTTTGTATGAAGGCACCGCAGTGCTTGACCTCGACTACATGGAAGACAGCGAAGCCGAGGCCGACGCCAATTTCGTGCTGACCGGCAACGGGATCGTCGAGGTGCAAGGCACGGCGGAAGCCGACCCGTTCAGCGAAGAACAGTTCCACCAGATGTTCATGCTGGCCAAAAAGGGCGTTGGCGAGCTGGTCGCCAAACAACGCGAAACCCTGGGGTTGTAAGGTTGTCATTTTAATACCGTCGCCCCCGGACTTGATCCGGGGGTCCACGTCTTTTCTCGAACCTTGACGGTTAAAGGAGACTTTTGGAAATGACCCGCAAATTCACCGAGACCAAACTGGTCATCGCCAGCCACAACAAGGGCAAGGTCCGCGAAATCGGCGAACTGCTCGAACCCTTCGGCGTCGAGGTGGTTTCGGCGGGCGATCTGGCGTTGAGCGAGCCGGAGGAAAACGGCGAAACCTTTGCCGAAAACGCCATCATCAAGGCCGTTTCGGCCGCCGACGAATCCGGACTGCCCTCGTTGGCCGACGATTCGGGGCTGGCGGTCCATGCGCTCGACGGCCAGCCGGGCATCCATTCGGCCCGTTGGGCAGGGCCCGATAAAGACTTCCCCGCCGCCATGGAAAAAATCGAAGGCCTACTGGAAGGCACGTCGGACCGTTCAGCCCATTTCGCCTGTGTTTTGGCCCTGGCCTGGCCCGACGGCCATGTGGAAACCTTCGAAGGCCGGGTCGACGGCGAAATAGTCTGGCCGATGCGCGGCGACAAAGGGTTCGGTTACGACCCGGTGTTCATAGCGGACGGACGCGATATTACCTTTGCCGAAATGGACCCGGCGGAGAAACACGCCATCAGCCACCGGGCCGACGCGTTTAAAAAACTGGTTGCCGCCTGTTTCGAAGCAAAATGACCCCGCCGCTCGCCCTTTATCTGCACTGGCCCTACTGCGTTTCCAAGTGCCCTTATTGCGATTTCAACAGCCATAAGGCGGAAGCGGTCGACGGGGCGGCCTGGCGAAGGGCCTACCTGAAACGGTTGGCCGATCTGGCCGAGGAAACCGAAGGCCGGCGCATCGAGACGGTGTTTTTCGGCGGCGGCACTCCGTCGCTGATGGATGCGGCAACCGTCGGGGCCATCTTGAACCAAATTCACCGCCTGTGGCCGGTCTCCCCCGCTCTGGAAGTCACGCTGGAAGCCAACCCGACCACCGCCGAGGCTCAGCGCTTTACCGATTTCGCCGCGGCGGGCGTCAACCGGCTTTCCATCGGCGTTCAGTCGTTCAACGACGCGGCCTTACGGTTTCTTGGGCGGGCGCATTCGGCGCAGGAGGCCAAAAAGACCATTCGCTTGGCGGCCAAAACCTTCCCGCGCTACTCCTTCGATTTGATCTACGCCCTACCCGGTCAAACCGAAAATCAATGGCGGGAGCAGATGGAAACGGCGCTTTCCTTCGAACCGGAACACCTGTCGGTTTACCAGTTGACCGTCGAGCCGGGTACCGGGTTTCACCGGGCCCAGGTCGCAGAGGCCGACGAAGACAGCGGCGCGGCGCTTTATGAACTCACGCAGACGGTACTGGATGCCGCCGGTCTGCCGGCTTATGAAATTTCCAACCATGCCCGTCCCGGCGCCGAATGCCGCCACAACCTGATCTACTGGACCGGCGGCGACTACATTGGGATCGGCCCCGGCGCCCATGGGCGGCTGACGCTCAATGGCAGCACTTTTGCGACGCAGGAAATCCCCCATCCGCAAAACTGGCTCAAAACAACGCTCGGTCATAAAAACCCGGAAGTGCGGCGCGATTTACTGGACCCGGAGGAGCGGGCCGAAGAGCGGATCATGATGGGACTACGGTCGGCAGCGGGAGTCGAGAGCAAGCCGTTCGAGGCTGCCATCGGCTTGCCGTTAACCGACTTCCTCTCGGAAACCGGCCTAGCCGCGGCAAAAGAACACGGTTTGGTCGAGTGGGACGGCCAAGTTCTACGGGCGACCGCCAAAGGCCGACCGGTACTCAACGCCCTGCTTGCAGAAATAATCGTTTAGTTGGTCACCTGATCGAAGGCGTCCGGCGCGGGGGCGATGACCTGGGTCGAGCGTTCGCGTACTTCCATCACCGCAAGGCCGCGCTGGTTGGTGCCGTCGGGCAAAAACCGGAAAACGCCGTCGCGCCCCACATAGCCGCTTTCCGCCGTCAAGGTCGCCGCATCGTAAAGCGGGCCGCCCTGCGCGCGGGCCAGAACGGCGGCCAGGGCCACCGCATCGTAGGACAGAGTCGCCAATCGAGCGGGGACGCGTCCGTAGGTTTGACGGAAGCGTTCGATGAAATTGGCCCGCGCCGATGGATCGGGGGCAGCGTACCAGCCGCCGACCAAGGCCGGTTCCGAGCCGATTCCGGCGACATCCCACTGGCCGGTGCCCAACATACGCACCTTTTTCGGGTCGATATCGTAGAACGGCAGATGGGCGGCGATTGTTTGCAGCCGCTTACCGCCTTCGGCGATCAACAGGGCCGTATAGGGAAGATCGCCAAGGGTTTGGAGGTTTTCCAGCCGCTTCAACGCTTGGCGGGAGAGCTCGTCGTCCCTGCCTTCCAATTCGCGGCGCTGGTCCAACAGCGCTTCGCGGCGTACGTCGTATTCGCCCAAATCCCGGATGATTTGCGTAAAATCCTCGGTGTAGGGATCGTAAAGCGCCACCCGCGCCATATAGCCGCCGCGCGCCTCCACTGCCTGGCGCGCCGCCGCCAAAATCATCTGGCCATAGGCGTTGTCCGGCGCCAAGACGGCAAAATCGGTCACCCCGCGCGAGGCGGAATAGGCAATGACCCGCTCCACTTCCTCGGTCGGCATGAAGCCCATGAGAAAAACGTTGCTCGACGCCACCGCCCGGTTGTTGGAAAAGGCGATGGTATTGACCCCGGCGTCACGAGCCAGGGGAGCGACCGCCTCGACGGATGTGGAAAGCAGCGGACCGAGGAGCATCGACGCGCCGCCCTGCAAGACCCGGTCGGCGGCATGGGCCGCCTGTTCCGGCATGCCCGCGGTATCCTGAACGACCAGCTCGAAGGAATCGCCGGCGAAATCGAACAACGCCAGCTGGGCGGCGTTCAGCATATCCTGACCCAACCCGCCGTTAGGCCCGGTTAAGGGCAGCAACAGGCCGACGCGGGTGATGCCGTCGGTCGGCATGGTTCGGCGATATTCGGCCCGCGGGAGAACGGTCTGGGTTTGCGCCTGCGGGGCAACGGTTCCCGGATTACCGACCAATGGCGGCAGTCCGGCATGCGTGGAGGTTTGCGTGCGCGGCAGTCGCGTATAAGGTGGACGCTGTGCCGTCGGCTGCGTTACGGTCGGGCCGTTATTGCCGAACAACGGCTGGCGCGGCGTTTGACAGGCGGTGAGCGAGAAAGCGCTCAAAACCACGGTGACGGCGAGCAGGCTACGCAAAAAGTAAGTCATTTTCACATTTCGATGGACGGTCATGCCCAATTCTTCTCTCCAGAACGGCGGTCAGCGAACCGGGACAGAGCCTAACGGGACCCGCGCCCGGAGTAAACAAGAGGCTGCAACCCGCTCGACGCAGCCGGGGCTTTATTTGGTCGCCACCCCCATCGGCAACGCCCGCGACATTACCTTACGCGCCCTCGACGTCCTCGAAACAGCCGATTATATCGCCTGCGAGGATACGCGGGTGTCGGGCAAATTGATGACGATTTACGGATTAAAGAAATCCCTGATCGCCTATCACGAACACAACGCCGACAAAGTACGGCCGCGCTTATTAAACGATGTGGAAAACGGCAAAACCGTGGCGTTGATCTCCGACGCCGGGACGCCGTTGATCTCCGACCCCGGCTTTAAATTGGTCCGCGACTGCCGGGCCAAGGGGCTGCCGGTTTATCCTTTGCCCGGCGCGTCGTCGGTGATGGCGGCCTTGGTGGTGGCCGGTCTGCCCACCGACCGGTTCCTGTTCGCCGGGTTTCCGCCCGCCAAACAGGGCGCGCGGCGAAAGTTCCTTGAAAGCCTAAAGGAAACCGATGCCACCCTTGTTTTGTTCGAATCGCCCAAACGCCTCGCCGCCAGCCTAAAGGACGCCGCGGAGATCTTGGGCAGCCGGGAAGCGACGGTCTGCCGTGAATTGACCAAGCTCTACGAGGAAACCCGCAATGGAACCTTGGATGTTTTAGCCGATCAGTTGGCCGCCGAAGCGCCGCCGAAAGGCGAAATCGTTTTGGTCATTGGGCCTCCCACTGAAAAACCGCCGCTTGAACAGGGCTCGATTGACGACCTTCTCGTCAAGGCGCTTGACGGCCACAAGGTCAAAGAGGCCGCCGCCCTGGTGGCCGAGACGACCGGATTGCCAAAACGCGATCTCTATCAACGGGCCTTGATTCTTAAAGAAAGAAGCTGAATTTGAATACGAGAAACCAGCGGCAAGTTGCGGAAAGGAAAGGACAATGGTCCGAAACGCTCTGCGCCTGGTTTCTACGGCTTAAGGGATACCGGATTTTGCATCGGCGTTTCCGCTGTCCGTTGGGTGAAATCGATATCGTCGCCCGGAAAAACCGCGTGATCGTCTTCGTCGAAATCAAGGCGCGGCCTAAATTAACCCAAGCGCTTGAAGCTGTTTCTTCTAAGCAACGCAAGAGGATAGAGGCCGCAGCTGATATTTTTCTTCAACAAATAGCGACCGGCCCCTACGAAGGGGTCCGCTTCGATGCAATTGCCGTTTCGCCGGGAAAACTGCCCTATCACTTAAAAGACGCCTGGCGGCCCGAAGGCTAAAATTTCCAAAAAATTTTCGATTCTCCCCTCCGGATTCAATTTTTGTTTAGGAACCGGGCCTAACCTGTTGATCGGGAAAGGGACACCTCCACCTGGGATTTTGGAGGCAAAAGGGGACTGACCCGTCTGAACGGCTCGCTGATAATCATGCTGAAACTGGCCATACCGCTTACTCTCTGCGTTTCTCTTGCCGCCCTAAGCAGCGCCTGCACGCCTGTGGGGGCGGTGGTTGGCGCCGGAGCGATGACCGGAGTCGCCGCCTTTTCCGAGCGCGGCGTTGAGGGCACGGCCAGCGATTTGGCGGTTCACGCCAAGGTGCTTGAACGGATCGCCACCGCCGACGCCGGTTTGGCGGCCGGACTAAGCTTCGAGGTTTATGAAGGAAAGGTTCTCGCCGTCGGCTCCGTCGACACCGAGGCCGAAATGGCCAAAACGGTTGCGCTGATCTGGAAGGTGGACGGCGTTAAGGACGTCATCAACGAGTTGACCGTTAGTACGGAAAATTCGGTCAGCGACTTTACCCGCGACAATTGGATTTCGACCCAACTCAAAGCCGCCCTGACCTTCGACGACAAGGTTTACGCGATCAATTACGGCATCGAAACTAAAAACAAGACAGTCTATCTGATGGGCATCGCCCAGAGCCAGACCGAGCTTGATCGTGTCGTCGCCCATGCCCGCGCCATCGATTATGTCCGCCGCGTGGTCAGCCACGTGCGGATCAAAACACCCGCCGACACCGCAAAGAACGATAAGGGGGGCTCATGAGCCCGACGCCGAGCCATAAACCGGATATGAGAAAGCGTCTTTTGGCGCTTGCCGATCAGCCCGACCACGCCCTGGATCCCGCCATCACGGCCCTGATGCTTGAAGAGGACCAACCGAACGAACTTAAGGGAACCGCCGCTTCCTATCAATTGGCGGCCCTGCGCGGCGCGCTGGCCGGCACGGTCAACGCGGTCCCGCGCCAGATCGGCGAAAGCCTGCTCTATTGGCGGGCCGACCGGTTGGGAGACGTCATCACCGGCCAGTTCGACTTCACCTGCGTCGACGACGACCACGACATCCCCGATGCGGCGCGCCTATCGAAAGTATTGGAAAACCGCGCCGGATCGCCGGTCGCCCTGGGATTGCTCTATATGCACATCGCCCAATCCCAAGGCTGGGAGATCGAAGGACTGTCCTTCCCCGGCACTTTCCTGTTGCGCCTGTCGCAGGGGTCACGCCGTTTGATCGTCGACCCGTCCGACGGCTGCCGTCCGCTGGAAACCTACGATCTCCGCGATTTCCTCAAAGCAATCGAAGGGGTGCATGCCGAACTCCGGCCCCACCATTATCGCTCTTTAGGCGTCCGTGAGGTTCTTTTACGGCTGCAAAATCTCCTCAAAGTCCGGCTGCTGCGCGAAGACGATCTGGAAGAGGCGCTCAAGGTGGTCGAGCGCTCCATGCTGTTTGCCCCCGGCCATGCGGATTCGTGGTACGAGGCCGGCCTAATCAAGTTCCGCCTGGGCCGCGTTCAGGAATCCATCGAGGATTTCGAGGTCTACCGGCAGGTCTGCGACGAAGAAAACCGGCCCCGCATTTCCACCTTGCTCAGTCAATTGAAGGCCCAGGCCGCCAGCAACCCTTGAGCGGAATCCCATAAGCTGCCTATATAGGGTCCGGAAACTTCGACTGACCCAGCCTTGGAGGCGGCATGACCCTGACCGTGGCCATTCAAATGGACCCCATCGAAAGCATCGACATCGATGGGGACAGCACTTTCGTTCTCGGGCTGGAGGCGCTGAAACGCGGCCACACCCTCTATCACTATCTGCCGCAGGATTTAACGTTTAAGGACGGCAAAGTGACGGCGTTCGCCCGGCCGTTGGACCTACGGCGGGAAAAGGGCAACCATTTCACCTTGGGCGAAGGCCGCTGGCTCGACCTCAAATCGGACGTCGACGTGGTTTTGATGCGCCAGGATCCGCCGTTCGATATGGCCTATATCACGGCGACCCACCTGCTTGAGCACATTCATCCGGAAACCTTGGTGGTCAACGACCCCGCCGAGGTGCGCAACGCGCCGGAAAAGCTGTTCGTCACCAAATTCGAAGGGGTGATGCCGCCCACTCTGATCGCCAGCAACCCATCGCAGATCAAGGCGTTCCGCGAGGAACACAAAGACATCATCGTCAAGCCGCTGTTCGGCAACGGCGGCGCGGGCGTCTTTCATCTGGTGCCGGGCGACGAAAACCTCAATTCACTGCTCGAGTTGTTCACCCAGCTCTACCGGGAGCCGGTGATTGTCCAGAAGTATCTGCCCGAAGTGCGCGGCGGCGATAAGCGGATTATTTTAGTCGACGGCCGACCCGCCGGTGCGGTCAACCGGGTGCCGCAGGCCGGTGAGGCCCGCTCGAACCTGCACGTCGGCGGCACGGCGGTCAAGACCGACCTCACGCCGCGCGAACAGGAAATCTGCGCCATCATCGGCCCGGAGCTCAAGGCAAAAGGGCTGATATTCGTCGGAATCGACGTCATCGGCGACTATCTCACCGAAATCAACGTGACCTCGCCCACCGGTCTGCAGGAAATCAACCGGTTCAACGGCGCCTGCCTAGAAGGCCTGATTTGGGACGCCATCGAATCCAAGCGCTAATTTTTGATCGGTAGAATTAGAAAGTATCAAAATCTCGTAACAGTTTGATTTTTCATACACGATCAGTCGAGTGATTGTACAAACGCTCATCAAACTGATCTTTTGCTAGAATTCCCCCGTTTTGAGACCTCTTAGCCATAGAACAGACTGTTTCTTCGAAGCTTCGTTCAGCCAATTGAGCGATCAAGCTTCTCTTGCCTATGGTGTTGCCGGAAGCTCTCGATCAAATCTATCGGCAAACTGCTGTTTGATGAAAACTTGAGAAAAGCAACCGTATCCCTTAAAACGTTTAATAGAATTATTCTATCTCCCGTTATGGATTAATTTGAGTATATCTTTAGGTTACCTCATTGATCCTTTTCGAAAAAATACTCTTTTTGCGTTTATTTTTAAAATAATTGTCTTCTTAGATTGTTTTTTGCTTGACCCATCGCCCTAATTCCGCTCCGATAAAGAACAGAACCGGAACAATTGGGAGGGCGTCCTTATGGTGGCCCAGTGTCGGACCGTCGCCTTTCAGGGCATCCAGGCTCGGAATGTAACCGTAGAAGCGCAATTTTCAGCGGGGTTGCCGTCTTTTACGGTCGTCGGCCTCCCGGATAAGGCGGTCAATGAAAGCCGCGAGCGCGTCCGCGGCGTGCTGGCGACCCTGGGGTTGGCCCTGCCGCCCAAGCGGATCACTGTCAATCTAGCGCCCGCCGACCTGTTAAAAGAGGGCAGCCACTTCGATTTGCCGATCGCCGTGGCGATTTTGGCCGCCATGGGGGCTTTACCCGCCGATGAAGCGGCGCAGCACGTGGTTTTGGGCGAATTGTCGCTCAACGGGGCCGTTTTGCCGGTCGGCGGGGTGTTGCCCGCCGCCATTGAGGCCAACCGCCAGGGCTTAGGGCTGATCTGCCCGGCCGCACAGGGCGGCGAAGCGGCTTGGTCGGGCAACAATTCCGTGCTTGCCGCCCCGTCGTTGCTGGCGCTGATCAACCATTTCAAAGGCAGCCAAATCCTCCGCCCACCCGAGCCGGGATTGGCCGGACCATCGCCCGATCAGGCCCCTTTGCCGGATCTTTTCGACGTCAAGGGCCAAGAGACGGCAAAGCGCGCCTTAGAATTGAGCGCCGCGGGCGGGCACAATCTGCTGATGACCGGCCCGCCGGGCGCGGGAAAATCCATGCTCGCTCAACGGCTTCCCGGCCTGTTGCCGCCGCTCGACGCCCAGGAAGCCCTGGAGGTCAGCTCGATCCTCAGCGTCGCCGGTATGCTGAAAACTGGCGAAATTCCGCGAATTCGCCCGTTCAGGAGCCCGCACCACTCCTGTTCCGTCGCCGCGCTGGTCGGCGGCGGCATGAAGGCGCGGCCGGGCGAGATTTCCCTGGCCCATCGCGGCGTGTTGTTTCTCGACGAATTGCCCGAGTTCAACCGGGCGGCGCTTGAATCCCTGCGTCAGCCGCTGGAAACCGGCACCGCCACGGTCGCCCGGGCCAACGCTCACCTCACCTATCCGGCCCGTTTTCAGCTGATTGCCGCGATGAACCCCTGCCGCTGCGGCCACTTGAGCGACGCCACCCGCGCCTGCTCGCGCGCGCCGGTCTGCGGCGAGGATTATCAAGCCAAAATCTCCGGCCCTTTGCTGGACCGCATCGATCTTTATATCGACGTCCCGCCGGTCGCCCCCACCGATCTGTCGCTGTCTTCCAGCGGTGAAACCAGCGCAACGGTGCGCGAGCGGGTCGCCGCCGTCCGCACCCTGCAGAAAGAACGGTTTGAGCGCCTAACGGGCCGTACGGGGTCGGGCCTCAACGCCGATGCCGACGGCGCGTTTCTGATGCAGATCGCCCGCCCCGACGATACCGGGCAGGCCCTGTTGATGCAGGCCAGCGAGCGCCTCGGCCTCTCGGCGCGCGGCTATCACCGCATCCTCAAGGTCGCCCGGACCCTGGCCGACCTCGACGGCGGCGAAGGCGTCAAACGCCTCCACATCGCCGAGGCTCTAGGCTTCCGCCAGGGGCTTTCAAATAAACAGCGCCGCCGGGCCGCCTAAAGAACGGCGTGGATGGCGCCACCGGAACGCCGCCAACAGGGTCGAGCTTTTTTAAAAGAATGAGTGGCCGCGGAATTCCCCTGGAGTCAACTGTCCATCCTGGTTCAGGTCTGCCCGGGTAAACGATTCCTTGCCGTAGGCCGCAAATTCCTCGCCGCTAACCCGGCCATCCGAATTTTTATCCATATCCGGAAAGCGCGCTTTTTTTCTAGATTGCGACTGGTCTGAACGAGGGCCGCGTGTACTGGGGTCTGCGCCAGGACCCATGCGGACGGCCATGTATTCTTCCATCGTCAGGCTTCCGTCCCCATCTTCATCCATGGCGTAAAAAACCCCTTCGCGAAAAGACAACATTTCCGCGAGGCCGACCGTGCCGCTTTCATCGGTGTCAAGGTTTCCGAACATAGGCGGCATACCGTCGTCAGCCCGACCGATCCCGCGGCCGGCACCCTGGCCCATTCCCTGGCGGCCAACCCCGGCACCCATTCCGCCTCGTCCTTGGCCCATCATTCCCGGGCCGTACATTTGAAACTCCTCGCGCGATATAACCCCATCCTGATTTTTATCCATAAGATCGAACATTGCCTCGGGATTACCTACCGGTCCTTGGGACCATGCAGGGCCGGAACAAAAAAGCAAAGCCGAAGAGAACAGAAAGACGAAAACTCGAACGTTCATAGCACACCTCTTGGACTTGGAATTTGGAGTAGACTTCCGTTCTGAACTCTACTCCAAATTGAATATTTTTTCCATTTGCTAAAAAATAATTGTGTATTCTGCGGTACTTCAAAGGGGCCTTGCCGTTGGGTGTGCTTGGCTAAAAGGCCGGGCTTGTTTTTAGTGCTTGCCGGGTTAAAGTCCCGACATGAGCTTTCTCGACCACCTCCCAACGTCCGTTCTGCTGATTCTCGCCCTGATGATGGCCGGAGCGCCTTTTGTGCCGGAGCCGCATCTGGTGGAAAAAGCCCGTATGCTGGCAGAGGGCACCCTGACCAGGCCTCTCGACTGGTTCGACGTAGCCTGGCATCTCTTTCCTGCAATTTTGCTGGCCTTAAAGCTTTCCTTGCGCCGTAAATCCTAATTTTGCAGATTACGGCTGCAGCACCCACTCGATTTTGAAGCCCTTTTTCTTGAACTCGGTCTTCAAAAAAGTGCCGTCGGGCGCATACCACAGGTGACGGACCAGATCGCCTTCCATGAAATAGTAATCGGCCTCCATGTCCTGGCCGTTGATCTTAACGGTTTCCCGCTTGGGTCCGGTGACCTTGACCTTCATCGGCCCCATATCCAGCGCTGAATAGAGGGTCCCGGTTTTTAGGACTGCCTTGTTCCACAAGGTCACCGGCAGGGCGTCGGCGGTCAGCGATACGGCGGTGCCGTCTGCGGTGCCGACGATGGCATCGTCTTGACGGCTGACCGACACCTCGTGAGGCGTGCCGTCGTCATCGGTTTTCGACACAAGGCTTTCAAACTGGCCGTCCTTCCAGGTTTCGCGCCGGGTGTGATCGTAGATGAACGTCATGAAAAACACCTTGGCCTTGGAATGGCTTTCCGCATCGACCTGCAAAGCGTCGCCTTGTTGGGTGAAAGCGAAGGTATGGGTGCCGACCGGCTCGCCTTCCTTGAGCATGACGTAGGAGAGCTTTTCCGGCATGGCGGCCTGGGCCGCCGTGAGGGTAACGAATAGGCCGAAAACGGCCGCCGCAACGAGGCGCTTCATCATGGCATTGCATCCCTGTGGTGTTTTATTTGTCGAGGCGCTTGACCATCGGGCCGGCCGGCGCGCCGCCCATGACGTGCACATGCAGGTGCATGACTTCCTGGTGGCCGTTCTCGCCGGTGTTGCCGATGATCCGGTACCCGCTTTCGGAAACGCCCGCGTCGCGCGCCACCTTGCCGATCGCTTGAATAAAGGCGGCCTGCTCTTCCACCGAGGCCTTGGCCGAAAAATCGTCCATGGACACGTAGGCGCCCTTGGGGATCACCAGAATATGCACCGGACGCGCCGGATTGATGTCCTTGAACGCCAGTGTGTAGTCGTCTTCGTAGACCTTGTCGCAGGGAATTTCGCCCCGGATGATCTTGGCGAAGATGTTTTCCTTGTCGTAGGCGACCATGTTGCCTCCCGTTAAGACACGTTACTTTTTCTTGCGGCTCGCTTTTTCCTCGATGCCCGACACGCCTTCGCGGCGGGCCAACTCGTTCCACACGTCGGTCGAGTCGATTCCCATATCGGCCCAGAGCACCATCAGGTGATACATGACGTCGGCGCTCTCGGCGATCACGTCCTTTTTTTCCTGGCCCAGGGCGGCGACGATGGTTTCCACCGCTTCTTCACCGAGCTTCTTGGTGATCTGATTGCGCCCTTTACCGAACAACTTAGCCGTATAGGACTTGCTCGGATCGCCCCCTTTGCGGCTGGCGATCACTTGATAGAGTTTATCGAGCGTGTGTTGGTCGGTCTTCTTATCCGCCATCGGGTTACCCTTCCTAACCGTGTTCGGTGGCGGGCCGCACCGGAATGCCCGCCTTACGCATATAGTCTTTGGCTTCGGCGATCGAGTATTCGCCGAAGTGAAAAATCGAGGCGGCCAGCACGGCAGTCGCATGACCGTCGCGCACGCCCTCGACCAGATGCTCCAGATTGCCGACCCCACCCGACGCGATCACCGGCACCGGCACCGCATCGGCAATCGTCCGGGTCAACGGAATGTTGAAGCCCTGCTTGGTGCCGTCGCGGTCCATGGAGGTGAGCAGAATTTCACCCGCGCCGTACTCGACCATCCGCTCGGCCCATTTGACCGCGTCGATACCCGTGGATTTACGCCCGCCGTGGGTAAAGATTTCAAAGCTGTCGGGGCCGGTCGACTTGGCGTCGATGGACGCGACGATGCACTGGCTGCCGAATTTTTCGGCTGCCTCGCGGACGAATTCGGGCCGTTTGACCGCGGCGGAATTGATCGACACCTTGTCGGCCCCGGCCAACAGCAGCTTGCGAATATCCTCAAGGGTCCGCACACCGCCACCGACGGTGACCGGCATAAAGCAGACCTCGGCGGTTTTGTTGACCACGTCGAAGATGCTATCGCGGTTTTCGTGGGTCGCCGTGATATCGAGAAAACAAAGTTCGTCGGCCCCTTGCTGATCGTACAGCCGCGCCTGTTCGACCGGATCGCCCGCATCGACCAAATCGACGAAATTGACCCCTTTGACCACCCGGCCCTTATCGACATCCAGGCAGGGGATGATGCGCATTTTCATCATGACTGCAGTACCTCAATGGCTTCGGCGACATTGATCCGCCCGTCGTAGAGCGCCCGGCCCGAGATCACTCCTTCAATGCCGCTGGCCTCGGCCGCCTTCACCGCCTTTAAGTCGTCGAGCGAGGAAACGCCGCCCGACAGGATCACCGGGGTGGAAAGCGCTTTGGCCAGGCTGGCGGTCGCCTCGATATTCGGGCCCTGCATGGCCCCGTCGCGCGATATATCGGTATAAATAATCACCGAAACGCCGGCGTCTTCGAATTTAAGCGCCAAATCGAGCGCGGTGATTTCGGAAACTTCGGCCCAGCCTTCCACGGCGACGAACCCGTCTTTGGCGTCGATCCCGACGGCGATCCGGCCGGGAAACGCCTTACAAGCCTGCTTGACCAACTCGGGGTCGCGCAAGGCGACCGTGCCGAGAATAACCCGCGACAGCCCTTTTTCCAGCCAGAAGGCGACGTTTTCCAATGTGCGGATACCGCCGCCCATCTGCACCTTTGCGTCCACCGCAGTCAAAATCGACGTCACTGCATCGGCATTTACCGCTTTTCCGGCGAACGCGCCGTTCAAATCGACCACGTGTATCCATTCGGTACCCGCGTCTTCGAAGGCCTTGGCCTGTGCGCCGGGATCGTCGTTGAACACCGTCGCCTTATCCATTTCGCCGCGCAGCAAGCGCACGCACTGGCCGTCTTTCAAATCAATTGCCGGATAAAGCCGCATGGTTATGGGTTCCACTTCAAGAAATTGCCGATGATCTTCAGGCCCACCTGCTGGCTTTTTTCCGGGTGGAACTGGCTGCCGACCATGTTGTCGCGGCCGATCATCGCAGTAACCGGCCCGCCGTAGTCAACCGTCGCCAAAACCTGCTCGGGATCGGCAACCGTATAGGCGTAGCTATGAACGAAATAGGCGTGCGCATCGGCGGGAAGGCCGTCGAGCACCGGGTGAGCCTTTTTGATCTCCAGCCCGTTCCAGCCCATGTGGGGGATTTTCAGGCCGGGATCGTTGGGCGCAAGCGCCTCCACCTTGCCCGAAATCCAGCCCAGGCCGTCGTAGGTCCCGTGCTCCAAACCCTGATCGGCCAACAGCTGCATGCCGACGCAGATGCCGAAAAACGGCTTGCCGTCGGTGAGCACCGCTTCGGTCAAAGCTTCGCTCAGACCCGGTACAGCCATCAGGCCGGCCCGGCAATCGCCGAACGCTCCGACGCCGGGCAAAACCACCCGGTCGGCGGATTTCAGCGCGTCGGGGTCGGCGCTGACCACAACCTCGGCGGACAGACCATTGTCTGTCGCCGCCCGTTCGAACGCCTTGGCCGCCGAACGCAGGTTGCCCGATCCGTAATCGATGATGACGACTTTCATGCTCTTCGTCTTTCCGTTCTCTATCCAAATTCGACCATCAGGTCGGGGCGTTCCGCCAAAAACCGGCGCTCCGCCTCTTGCAATCCGTCCGCCGCCACCACGCCTTCGGCTTCAAACCCGTCCCATCGGCCCAACGACCAACTCCGCAGATCATTGGCGACAAAACCGATGACCAGCGCCAGCCCAACCGACGCCAGCGCCTGGACCTCGGGACCCATCCCGATGAGCTTGAGCCCGAAACCGAGCGCCAGCTCGGCCGCCAGAAAAACAACGGCGACGATCCAAAGCCGGTTCCACAGCGCCCAGAGAATGCCGAAAACGAAAGCAGGCCAACTGAACCCTTCCTTGATTAGGACAAGATCCGGCTCGCCGGTCCGGTTTCGGTAATGCGCGGTGTAAAACGTCATGGAACCGTCGGGAACAACCCTTCTTTTTACAGCGAACCCTTGGTCGACGGCACGGAGTCGGCCTTGCGCGGATCGATTTCCAAGGCTTCGCGCAGCGCCCGCGCGAACGCCTTGAAACAACTCTCCACGATGTGGTGGTTGTTTTCGCCGTAAAGCGTTTCCACGTGCAGGGTTAGCCCGGCGTTCTGAGCGAAGGCGGCGAACCATTCCTTGAACAGCTCGGTGTCCATGTCGCCGACCTTGTCGCGCTTGAAATCGACCTTCCAGACCAAGTGCGGCCGGTTCGACGCGTCGAGCGATACCCGGGTCAGGGTTTCGTCCATCGGCGCATAGGCCGTGCCGTAACGCGTAATGCCGCGCCGCTCGCCCATGGCTTTAGAAAACGCCTGTCCCAGCGCGATGCCGGTGTCTTCCGTCGTGTGGTGAAAATCGATGTGCAAATCGCCGTCGGCCTTGACCTCGATATCGAACAGGCCGTGCCGAGAGAGCTGCTCGAGCATGTGATCGAGAAAGCCGATCCCCGTGTTGACGGAATAAGATCCGGTGCCGTCGAGATCGACGGAGACCTTGATCTTGGTCTCGCTGGTATTGCGTTCCACGCTGGCCGTACGCATCGCTCGAATTTCCCTTGAGTCCTGTAGGGGTTAGCTTGTTGAGACCTTTTAGCAGGATAAGCGCTTCATCTCCAGCCCAATAACGTCTAATGTTTGTAGGGGTATTTCTCGGAATATACACGTATTAAGGGGGCGTCGCCTTGACTTGGTCGCTGAAAAAAGTACTGGCTTTTTGGGCTATTTTTCTGATGGGTTGCCAAACCGTCCCGGTCGAAAAGGTCGAAACAAAACCGCCTGTTCAGATTGGAATGGGTGAAGACCTTGCCCCAATCAAATTCGACCGCGTCGCTTTCCGTATTAGGCGGGGTGAACCGATCGGCAGCATCAATGCAAACATCCTTGTTTGCTCGCCCAATTCAGGAAAACTTTACTGGAACCAAGGCCGTGTGCTGACCCGCGACATGGAATTCTCAGATATCTTTTTCGATGAATTGGACCGGATCGGCTTCGACGTCCTCGGTGATCCGACAAAAATGTTCGCCGGGGCAATCGAAGGCGCTAAAAAACCTGAATACCTGATTGGTGCCGAGGTTCAGGACGTTAAAATGAACCTTTGTGAGAAAGTCAATTTCTGGACCGGCCTGCCCAACGGCCTGTACACCGGCAAAGCCTCGATCAGGATCAACTGGCAGGTATATTCAACCTTTCAACGCAAGGTCGTCTACGAGACCAGCACCAAAGGCTACACGGAAATTACCGAACCAACCGCAGGTGAAGGACCGCTCTTTTTAAACCAAGCCTTTGGCGTCGCCACGGCGAATTTGGCGGCGGATCAAGCCTTTCTTGAACTCTTGCGAACGGAAAGCCGGATGGCGAACTTCGTCAAAAATACCGGCGAAGCGGCTATTGAAATACCCGGCTCGGCAAGATTTCACGCTCCAATTTCCAAACAAATCGATCAAATCAGACCGGCGGTCGTTATAATTAGAAACGGGTTGGGGCATGGTTCCGGTTTCTTCATTTCACCGAACCTCATTATGACGAACCATCATGTCGTCGAAGGATCCAACCATGTAAAAATCCGCCTGATCACCGGTCGTGAATTTATCGGCGAGGTAATCCGCCGTCACGCCAAAAGGGATGTGGCCTTAGTGCAAGTTGAGGCAGGCGGGTATCTTTCACTGCCGATACGGATGGAGCCTTTGAAAATCACCGAGGAAATTTTCGCCATCGGCGCCCCGCTTGACGAAAAAAACGCTGGAACGGTAACCAAAGGCATTGTCAGCAAGTTCAGAACCAATCAATTCGGCTTGGAAGACATTCAGTCGGATACGGACATTCAGGGCGGCAACAGCGGCGGGGCCTTGGTCGACGGGCAGGGAAATCTCGTCGGTCTGACCTATGCCGGCATTGGAGAAACATCCATCGGCATAAACTATTTTATCCCCATATATGACGCGCTTAAAAAGCTGAACATAGAAATCAAGGAACGAGGACGTTCATAGGGAACCATCCTTGACCGGACGCCCGCTTCGGACTAAGTGCTGAGGACGCATTCGTTTTTTCACCGGAGGCCCCATGAGCGACCACTCCTCACAGCGCGACACCACCGGGTGGCGCGGCACCACCATCGTCACCGTGCGCAAGGGCGGTAAAGTCGTGGTCGCCGGCGACGGTCAGGTCAGCCTCGGCCAAACGGTGATCAAGGGCAACGCGCAAAAAGTCCGGCGCTTGGCCGACGGCTCGGTGATCGTCGGCTTCGCCGGCGCGACCGCCGACGCCTTCACCCTGATGGAGCGCCTGGAAGGCAAGCTCGAACAATACCCCAAACAACTGACCCGGGCCTGCGTCGAAATGGCCAAGGACTGGCGCACCGACCGCTACCTGCGGCGCTTGGAAGCCATGATGATCGTCGCCGACAAAGACGTCTCCCTGGTGCTGACCGGCACCGGCGATGTATTGGAGCCGGAAGACGGCATCACCGCCATCGGCTCGGGCGGCAATTATGCGCTGGCGGCGGCCCGCGCGCTCAAAGACTCCGACATGGACGCCGAGGCCATCGCCCGCAAGGCCATGGAAATCGCCGCGGGCATCTGCGTTTACACCAACGACGCCGTCGTTCTTGAATCCCTTGATGAAAAATAAAATTTAAAGAGAACCATGACCAATTTCAGCCCCCGGGAAATCGTTTCCGAACTCGACCGTTTTATCGTCGGCCAGGACGACGCCAAGCGCGCCGTCGCCATCGCGCTGCGCAACCGCTGGCGGCGTCAGCAACTGCCCGACGATTTGAAGGAAGAGGTTCTGCCGAAAAACATCCTGATGATCGGCCCGACCGGCGTCGGCAAGACGGAAATCGCCCGGCGGCTGGCCAAATTGGCCCAGGCCCCGTTCATCAAGATCGAAGCGACCAAGTTCACCGAAGTGGGCTATGTGGGCCGCGACGTGGAAAGCATCGTCCGCGACTTGGTGGAAATTTCCCTCCACGAAACCCGCGAGCGCATGCGCCGTCAGGTCAAGGCCAAAGCCGAGGTCCACGCCGAAGAGCGGGTGATCGACGCCCTGGTCGGCGATAACGCGACGGCGGAAACCCGCCAGAAATTCCGTAAGATGCTACGCGAAGGCCAGCTCGACGAAAAAGAGATCGAGCTGCATGTGGCCGATACCGGTTCCGGCACCCTGCCGACCTTCGATATCCCCGGCATGCCCGGCGCACAGATGGGCATGCTCAACTTGGGCGATATCTTCGGCAACGCCTTTGGCAATCGCACCAAGCCGAAGAAAATGACGGTTTTGGAATCCTACGACGTTTTGGTCGCCGAAGAGTCCGACAAGCTGCTCGATCAGGAAGACGTGACCCGCGAAGCGATCGATTCGGTGGAGAACAACGGCATCGTCTTTTTGGACGAAATCGACAAAATCACCGTGCGCTCGGAGCGCGCGGGCGGCGACGTATCCCGCGAAGGCGTGCAGCGCGACCTGCTGCCGTTGATCGAAGGCACCACGGTGGCGACCAAGCATGGCACGGTGAAAACCGACCATATCCTGTTCATCGCCTCGGGCGCTTTCCATATCGCCAAGCCGGCCGACCTGCTGCCCGAACTGCAAGGCCGCCTGCCGATCCGCGTCGAGTTGAAGGCCCTGTCGCGCGACGACTTCGTGCGCATCCTCACCGAACCGGAAGCCAATCTGGTGCGGCAATCCATCG